>Ga0126369_10002935_pt1 | contig 12251 bp, 11 predicted proteins | sample PanSoiMetaPlot_1_FD_109646 | JGI IMG/M metagenome (GOLD analysis project Ga0126369, IMG submission 109646) | Tropical forest soil microbial communities from Panama - MetaG Plot_1 | ecosystem: Environmental > Terrestrial > Soil > Tropical forest > Bulk soil | place: Panama | collected 2016-02-17 | reverse complement strand
TGATCCTCCGCTTCTTCCTCGATTTCGATTTCAGAATCGCGGATCACCCGAAACCCGCCCCGCCCCTTGACGCTGTAACCCGGGAACAGCCGCGGGATGAACAACCCGATCGCCTGTTCCAGCGTGACAAATCGCGCCTTCGCGCTATCACCGCCGGGCAGTCGAATGAAGCGTTCGACTTTCTGCGGCACGCGGATGAGCGCATTCATCGCCTTCCCGTCGCTGACGCGCGCGAGCTGCAGGGCGATCGTAAAACCCAGATTGGGAATGAACGGAAACGGGTGGGCGGGATCGATGGCGAGCGGCGTGAGGATCTGAAAGATATGCTGCAAGAAATATTCGTCGAGCCACGCGCGCTCCGGTTTCTTCAACTTGTCAGCGTCGACGAGCACGATTCCCTGTTCAGCGAGATCCGGACGCAATTCGAGCCAGCGCATCTGCTGATCGCGGGCCAGCAAAGCGACGGCTTCAGTGATCCGCGTGAGTTGCTCCGCCGGCGTCAGCCCATCCGGTGACCTCGTTGTGATCCCGACCCGGACCTGACCCTTGAGGCCGGCGACGCGGACCATGAAAAACTCGTCGAGGTTGCTGGCGGAGATGGAGAGGAAGCGGACGCGCTCGAGCAGCGGGTGGTTAATGTTCTGTGCTTCTTCAAGCACCCGCCGGTTGAACTGGAGCCAGGACAGCTCACGATTAATGAAGCGGTCGGGGTTTGCCCGTGAGGTCGACAACGGCGTTGCGGTCCCCGCCGGCCGCTCGTCCTGCGGAGATTCCAACGGAAAAACAACCGCTTGCGCGTGATCGGTCATAACGTGCATGAACCCGCAAGACTAATTTGGCCGGTCAAAGTGACGACCCAATGACATCATTGATCGCGCACATTATTGATCGCGCACATTGAAATTTCGTCAAGGGGTCGGGTCGCGGTACAACTCGATCGCCAGCGCCCGCGTGACCGGTCTTTTCTGCCGTAGCGCCTCGCGATCGAGGTCTTCGACGGCCGCCCTCGCGGCGGCGCAGGAGCGCTCAATACGGTTCGCGAGATAGGTTATGAGGCTCTCGTCAACGGCAATTTGACGATCAGCAAAAAGTTTCACCAGGAGTGCGCGCAACAGCGCGTCGTCAGGCGGCGCCAGAGCAACCACAGGAAGCGCGCGCAATCGCGAATCGAGATCGCGCAGGGTCAGGTTCCATCCCGCTGGCTGGGTGCGCATCGTCAGCAGCACATAGGCGCCCTCTTCGCGCGCCAGGTTGAGCAGGTGGAACAACGCCGTTTCATCAATACGGTCTTCCGCAAGGTCTTCCACCACCAGCGCGCCCGTCTTCAGGGCGCCTGGAAGGCTCCCCTCCTTCAGGTTGGGTCCAGAAATGCATTGCGCATCGGCCGCTGCCGCCCAGATGTCGGCAAGATGGCTCTTGCCCGACCCCTCCGGTCCAACCAAGGCCACAGAGCGTGCGGGCCAGTCCGGCCATCCCGTAACCAATGCGAGCGCAACCGCATTCGAGGGTCCGGGCAGGAAATCCTCGCGCGCAAAACTCTGGCTATAAGGGAGCGTGAGCGCGAGCTGCCGTGAGTTCCCGGAATTCGGCATGACAGATGACGCGGCTCCTCGCCAAAGCACTGCAGGCATACGAACTAGTGCACCAAGTGCTTAGGCCCGTACGTATAACGAAGCAACTTGGGGCGCGACCATCGGCAGGCAATCCGGCCAGAATGCGGCGACTGCCGCAGATTTCGTGCCGAACGCCGCTCATTGGAATCGCTTGGCATTCAGCGACTTGCGGTCCCGCCGTCGACTTGGCTCATGTGGCGCACCCAATCGCGGACATAGAAGGCGACCGACAACAAGGTCAGAACCGCGACCAGCCCCATGAGCAGCATCTCGCCGACGCGGGCGTCAAAGCCAAGGCCAAGCGCCCCCAGCACCAGACATGCGAAGGCGATCTGCGCAACGGTGTTGAGCTTCGACACCAGCAACGGCTTCACGGTAACCGGATTGCCAACCAGCCATGACAGCAACACGCCGCCGATAATCATGATGTCACGGGAGACCACCAGGATCACCAACCATCGCGGGATGACTTCCGTAATGCCGAGTGCGACGTAGATCGACATGATCAACGCCTTGTCCGCAAGCGGATCGAGATAAGCGCCGATCTCGCTGGTCATGTTGAAACGCTTGGCGATAAAACCGTCCACCGCGTCGCTCACGCCGGCCGCGAGAAACAGCAGGAAGGCCGCAAGCATCTCTCCTGATCCGATGGCCCAGACGACGATCGGCACCAGCAGGATTCTGGCGATGGTGATCAGGTTGGGAATGCTCAAAAGTTAGGCCCCGGCTACCGATTCCTGGCCAAGATAGCGGCCCGCCAGCGCTTGCCAAGGGTACTTGCCACCTCTGGCTTTCGCCGGCAGGCGCCTCTGCGGGCTCAGGTGACCAGGGCGGACGCGCTTCCCCTCTGCCCGAAAGCGCGCTACGACCCCGCCAAACGCGGAATCATCCCTATGCAGCAGAGCCGTTCCGGCCTCACCTATCGGTCTTCGGGTGTCGATATCGACGCGGGGAACCGCATGGTCGACCTGATCCGGCCGCTGGTGCGCGCGACAGCAAGAGCCGGTGCTGACACGGAGATCGGCGGATTTGGCGGGCTGTTCGACCTCAAACAGGCCGGCTTTCGCGACCCGGTTTTGGTCGCCTCGACCGACGGCGTCGGCACAAAAGTAAAGGTCGCAATCGAGACCGGGCGGCACGATACGATCGGCATCGATCTGGTTGCGATGTCGGTCAATGATCTTGTCGTGCAAGGCGCTGAGCCCTTGTTCTTCCTCGACTATTTCGCGTGCGGCAAGCTCGAGCCAGAGGTCGGCGCAAGCGTCGTAGCGGGCGTGGCCGCGGGTTGTCGGCAAGCGCATTGTGCGCTGATTGGCGGGGAAACCGCAGAGATGCCGGGCCTCTATCAGCCTGGCGACTACGACCTTGCGGGGTTCGCGGTCGGCGCCGCAGAGCGCGGCACGTTGCTACCGCGGGCCGACATTGCAGCCGCTGACGTGGTGCTTGGGATCGCCTCCTCCGGTGTCCATTCGAACGGATACTCGCTGGTCCGCAAGGTGGTTGAAAGAAGCGGACTTGCCTGGAGCGATCCGGCCCCTTTCGATCACACGCGCACGCTGGGCGAAGCGCTGCTTACGCCCACCCGCGTCTACGTTCGCTCCTGTCTCGCCGCCATCCGCGAAACCAAACGCGTGAAGGCACTCGCCCATATCACCGGTGGCGGGTTTCCTGACAACATTCCGCGGGTGTTACCCGACCGACGGGGCGTGAGCATCGAACTCGCGCGCGTGCCTGTGCTACCAGTCTTCAAGTGGCTCGCAGCCGCCGGTGAGGTGGCTGAACCTGACATGCTGCGGACGTTCAATTGCGGCATCGGCATGATCGTTGTAGCCGAACCGACCGGGGCCGACAGCGTTGCGGCCGTGCTCGAGCGCGAGGGCGAGACAGTGGTGCGGCTCGGCGAAGTCGGAACAGTTGCCGATGGAGCGTCGCGGGTCGCCTTCAACGGGCGTCTCGATCTCGCCTGGTGATGCGCATGGCCCGCAAGCGCGTCGCTGTGCTGATTTCCGGCCGTGGCTCCAACCTCGCGGCCCTGATCGCGGCGACACGCGAGCCCGAGCACCCCGCAGAGATCGTTCTCGTCGTCTCCAATCGTGAGGATGCGGCGGGTCTAACTCGCGCCAAGGACGCCGGCATTGCGACCGCGATCGTCGACCACGCCGGAAAGGAACGGCCAGCGTTCGAGCACGCCTTGCAGCAGCTGCTCGATGTGAACGGAATCGAGCTCGTGTGCCTCGCCGGGTTCATGCGCCTCTTGACCCCGTCATTCGTGAACCATTGGCAAGGCCGGATGATCAATATCCACCCTGCTTTGCTTCCCGCGTTCAAAGGCCTCGACACCCATGACCGCGCGTTGGCGGCCGGCGTGAAGATTCATGGGGCCAGTGTTCACTTCGTTGTCGCCGAGATGGATTCGGGCCCCGTCATCGCTCAGGGCGCTGTCCCGGTACTCGACGGCGACACCGCCGAGACGCTCGCCGCGCGCGTGCTCGACGTCGAGCACAAAATCTATCCCCTGGCCCTCAAGCTCGTCGCCGCCGGTCGGGTCGAAATCGTCGACGGCCGCTGTCGGGTCAACGGTTCGGTCCCAACAGATACAAGGCTATTGGTGCCCGTCATCGATCAATAGATCGCAGACGCTTGACCGGCATGCAGACGCTCGCAGGCATGCAGACCCTTGCACACATCACGCCACAAGGTCGGGCTTCGTCTCGGCCTTGGAGTAGCGCACTTCCTGGTACCATTGCTTCAAGAGTGCAGCGCGGCGACCGGGATAGCGCGCATCGAGAATGTGCATCGAGATGATCCGATCGGTGCGGAAATGGCGAAACCCGCTCCGCAATTCGCACCAGCCGACCACCAATCGGACCGCTTCGAAATAAGTCAGCGCCAACGGCCAGATCGTGCGCTCGCTTTCAACCCCAGATTCGTTGCGATAGGTGAGCACGGTCTTGCGGCCGATCCGGATCGCTTCGCGTATCCTGCCGACATCGACGTCGTCGGTGACCGGTGAGAACGACGGGGGCACGAACAAGCTCGCATCGAACAACAACGGCTTCAATCGATGCGGCAACCGCCCCGATTTTCGCAACGACATCGCGGGCGGCATGTGCCAGGTCGCGGTCGCCGCGGCGTTCGACCCAACGCAGTCCCAGGATCACCGCCTCGATCTCGTCGGTGTCAAACATCAATGGTGGCAGGTCGAATCCGTCATCGAGGACGTAACCGATGCCGGCCTCGCCGCGCACCGGCACCCGATCCCCCTGCAGCGCGGCAACATCCCGATAAACCGTGCGCACCGAGACCTCCAGCTCGGCGGCAATGGCCTCCGCCGTCACCGGTCGGCGGTGGCGGCGGAGCACCTGGATCAGCCGCAACAATCGTTCGGCGCGGCGCATGTCGTTTTCCCAGCGATTTTCGAAATGCCAACCAGATCTACTGCCATGCTACTGACACCATGCTGTCAGTAGCATGGCAGTATAACAAAACGACACTTCATCGTGCGGAGGGAGAACGGAGATGATCACACTCTATAACTTTGGACCCGCGTTTGGCCTCCCCGATCCCAGCCCATTCGTGACGAAGGCGGAAGTCCTGCTCAAAATGGCGAAGCTTCCGTATCGCACTGACAGCACCGGGTTTCGCAAGGCGCCGAAAGGCAAGCTTCCCTATATCGATGATGACGGCAGCATCGTTCCGGATTCGACGTTCATCCGTTGGCGGCTGGAAAAGAAATACGGCGTCGATCTCGATCGCGGGCTGTCGGCCGAGCAGCGCGCGATCGCCTGGGCGTTCGAAAAAATGGCCGAGGATCATCTCTACTGGGCGCTGGTGCACGGGCGCTGGATGGATGACGAAAACTTCACCAAGGGTCCGGCCCAATTTTTTCGCAGCGTGCCAGCGCCGATGCGCCCCTTCATCACCGCCATGGTCCGACGACAGCTTCGCAAAACGCTGCACGGGCAGGGCTTCGGACGACTCTCGGTGCAAGAGATCGCGGCATTGGCGACGCGTTCGATCGATGCAATAGCGGACTTTCTCGGCGAGAAGCCGTTCTTCATGGGAAGCGAGCCCACCGGCGTCGATGCAACAATCTTCGCGTTCGTGGCCGGCGTGCTTTGCCCACACTTCGATTTGCCGATTCGCGCCGCGGCCGCGCGGCACGACAATCTGCGCCGGTATGTCAGTCGCATGACCGCACGGTTCTATCCCGACGTGAAGGAAATCGCGGGCTGCAAAGCGGCGGCGTGAAGCGCTCACGCACTCTTTTTCGCCGCGCTCACGCGGCCGACAACGCTGCGGGCGAAATCCATGCCCGGGCGCTCGACGATGCGGTACATCAACTCGGCCGCAGGCAAAGTGACGGCAAGGCAGAAGCATGCCGTCAGCAGCCCGCCAATGCGCGTGTCGCTGCCGAACACCAAGTATCCGAAGTGAATGGCCAGCACGTGCAGCAGATAGGCGCCGTACGACCGCTGCCCGATGTACACGAGCGGGCGAAAGGCCAGAAAGGGCAGCATGACGCCCTGCTGTATGGTTGCGTAAGCGACGACATAGGTGGCAACCAGAGTGACCGCCGGCCACAGCTCCCAATGACGCAGCACCGCAAATAACACAGCGACGAGACCGAGCGGCACGATGACCGGCACCCGTGTGAGCGCGGCCATGAAGGCGTACGATCGCGGCCGCTCGAGCAGGAATGCGAGCATCACGCCAAACAGCAGCGCAACGTAGGAATTGGCCGTAAACGAACCGTAGGCCAGCAAGGCCGCGGCGGTGACAGCCGTGACGCCTAAGCGCCAATTCTGATCCTTGAGCAGGAGAAACACCACGGGTGGAAAGAACAGATAGAATTTGAGCTCGATGCCGACGGTCCAGGTGTGCACGAAAATGGTGAACACGTTGGTGTGAGCATATTCGGGCATGAAGGCGAGATAATAGGGCAGCCGCTCCATGAACGCCTGATATTCATTCGCCAACGACGGAAGCGAAAAGCAGGCCGCCCAGTAGATCAGGATCGCCAACCAATAGCTCGGCACGATGCGAAAGAAGCGCCTGATCAGGAACGGACCGAACGCGACCCCGCCGCGGCTCTTCTCCTCCCGCGACATCAGCATCGTCAGCAGATAGCCGGAGATCACCAGGAACACCCAAACGCCGCTCCATCCGGGAAAATCGGAAAATCCCGGGCCGCTCGGAATGTGCGCGGTCACGACCATCAGAAAGCCGATGCCGCGCAGTCCGTCGAAAGCCGGGCGATGGGTCTTTGCCAGGTAGTCGACAAATGAGAGTTCGTGAGGATGCTGGTCCACAGCACGCAGCCCAGAATATTGCCAATGATGTTGCCGAGAGCGTCCCGAAGACTGTCCCCGATAATGCTACCAAGAAAAGTCCGCCGCGCACCTAGTGATTTTCATCAGCCGAAGTCAAAGGGACCCCGAGCAGAGTCGACTGTGAAGAACGGTCTTGACCAAAAGCAAACCCCCGGCTTCTTGGCCGGGGGCTACAGATCTCATCGACAGGCCGGACAAGCCGGGAACGATCGCCTCAGGCGACCTTGAGGTTTTCTGCGGAAGTCTTGCCGCGATTGGTGACGAGTTCGTACTCGACCACCTGGCCCTCGTTCAGGCTGCTGAGGCCGGCCCGCTCGACCGCCGAGATGTGGACGAACACGTCCTTGTCGCCGGTGGATGGCCGGATAAACCCGTAGCCCTTCGTCGGATTGAACCATTTGACGGTGCCTTTTTGCATCGTCCGTCTCCTAAGTCAGTTCTGTACGTTTGGTGAAACGCGGATACCTTCGCTGCAATCCGCGCGACAACCCGGGTTTTGGGAAGGTCCGAAACGCGCCGTTCGACGCGCAGGGGCCGAAGCGGCCAAAATCCGATTGCGAGTCTAGGAGAGCCAAGAAATACGGCTGAAGCAAGGCTTTTCACATTGTAAAACCTGTTACCAAGTACTACCACCTTAGAGAACGTTTGGATTAAATCGCGTAGAGTGACGGTGCTTGATTAGTGGTGACGGACAACGGAACTTGTGCGGAAAGGCGAGAAGACGACGTGGCGTTTGTGCTCGCTGACAATGACCAACTGATGCGACGCGGATTGTGCGCGGCGCAGTGCCTTGGTGGACGGCTCGCGCTGGTGACATGTGTCGCGCTGCTCGCAACCGTGTTGCCGACGAGCGAATCCAAAGCTCAGTTTTGCGCGTTCGCACCATGTGGCGGGAACGGCGAACAGGCGGTTTCTGTTACCAGCGCGAACAACGCCATCTCCTCCGAGTTTGCCACGTTCGACCTCGGCAGCCGATTCCTGCATTCGATGATCGACCACTCGACGTCCTATTTCGGCGGCGGCTACACATTGCCGAACCCAGAAGGCGGCGGTGCCGGCAACGCCGCGCCACGTTATCGCTCCTGGGTCGAAGGTTATGGATTGGCATCGAGCACGGCCGCACAAGGTGGTTTCGTCGGCGATAACCGCCGTACGCTCGGAGGCGTCGCAGGCTTTGGCATGAGCGTTGTGCCGGGCGGCTCAATCGGCGTGTCGATTGATCAAGGGCATACCGCCATCGACGCTCCGGCGGCGCTGCAGAGCGCAACACTCGACCTCACGCAGATCGGACTCAACGGCTCCTACGAATTCGGGGCGTGGACCATCAGCAGTGGCGTGATCCGAGGCATCGGCAGCGTTGGGAGCAATCGAAACACGAGCACTGGACCTGCGGGGACCTCCTATAACGCGGACCTGTGGGGCGGCATCACGGAGCTCAGCTATTACTGGGGCGTCGGGAACGCGCGCATTGTTCCCAAGCTTGGTGCCGACTGGTTGCGCACGCACACTGAGGCCTACACCGAATCGGGCTCAAGCCTCGATGCGGCGTCAGTCCCAGATATCGTTCACACGCGGACGCGCGCCTACGCGGGTGCCGAGATCGGCGAGAGTTGGATGCTCAACAAGGTGATGGTCGACCTCAGTGGCTACGGCCGCTTTGTCGATATCGTCTCCCAGTCCAGCCCGTCGCTGCTGCTGACATCGGCTTCCGGACGCGAGGCGCCCAGCCTGATCCAAGGCGCCCTCGAAGGCCAGTACGGCGCCGATGCCGGCGCGACGTTCACTGTTCGGCTGACGCCATCGTCGCGAGTCTATGTGGGATTTGAAAGTCACTTCCGCGAGGGCTACCAAGCCTACGGCGGAACGATCGGCGGCGAAGTCAAATGGTAGCGCGTGGACGACTTTCGAAGTCGCGAATGCTCAGCCGCCGCGTCGCTTGATCCAGACCTTGTTGTCGTGGAAAGCCGCCCCACCATAGGGCGCAACGGAATCGGCTCCGGTCAAAGTGTTGATTCCTCGGCCATCGGCAAACGCATCGTTCGGCCAGATCGATTCCGCAACCAGCACGCCTCGGCGCACCCCGTCATACAGGCGCGCGTGCATGCGGACCTCGCCGCGCGCGTTGCCGAGGACGACCTCGACGCCATTGACGATGCCTCTTGCCGCCGCATCGTCCGGATGGATGAACACTTCCGGGCGCCCCTCTTTGCCGCGTGAGGTCGGTGTCTCGTTGAACGTCGAGTTGAGAAAATTGCGCGCCGGCGATGTCGCAAGTCGAAATGGATGTGCGCCGTCTGCCTCTTCGATGATGGTCCAATGGTCGGGCAGCGTCGGCATCTGATCGATCGGCCCGGCGTGATACGGACTACGGAACGGCACGCTCCACCAGTCCGGCTTGAATCGGAACTTGCCGCCTGGCCAGGCAAACCCCTTCACGTAGTGGGAGGTTTCAAAATCCGGCTGGCAGTCGATCCAGCGGTTTGTCTCCAATTCGGCGAGGGTGCCCCAGCCCGAACGCTGCAAGGTCCAATCGATCAGCTCGCGCGCGCTCATGGCGAAGCCCGCGTGCTCGGCGCCGAGCCGCTGCGCCAACGCGCACACGACCTCGTGATTCGTCCGGCATTCGCCCGGGGGCTCGATCACCTTCGGACCGAGCAGGATATGCTGCTGACCACCCGCTTGATAGATGTCGTCGTGCTCCAGGAACATCGTCGCTGGCAACACCACATCGGCGATCCGCGCGGTCTCGGTCATGAACTGCTCATGCACGCAGACAAATAGGTCGTCGCGCGCGAACCCGCGCTTGACGCGTTCCTGGTCGGGGGCAACCGACAGCGGGTTCGTATTCTGCACGATGAGCGCATCAACCGGCGGACCGCCGGCGAGCGCATCCGCCTCGCCGCACAGGATCGCGCCGACGCGCGACTGGTCGAGCATGCGCACGGATCGATCGCGGGCATCGTGCCCTTCGATCATCCCCTTGTTCCAGTGAAAGATGTCGGCATTGATGTGAAAGGCGCCGCCGCCTTCGTGTAGCCAGGCTCCGGTCACCGACGGAATGCAGCTCGCCGCATGCATGTTGGCAGCACCGTTGCGCGAGCGCGCAAACCCGTACCCGAGACGGAAATAAGCGCGCTTGGTCGCCCCAACGAGCCGCGCAAAGGCCTCGATCGTTTCTCTGTCGCAGCCGGTGATGCTTGCCGCCCACTCAGGACCCCTCGCGCGTACATGTTCGGCGAGTTCGCGTGGCGCATCGGTGTAGCGATCGAGATAATCCCAGTCGGCCTTGCCGTCTCGGAACAGACAATGCATCACGGCACAAGCGAGCGCGCCGTCGGTACCGGGACGGATCAGCACCGGCAGATCGGCCTGCTGCATGGTGCCGTTCATGTAGACGTCGACGGCGACGATCTTCGCGCCCCGTTCCTTGCGCGCGCGGGTCGCGTGCGTCATCACGTTGACCTGAGTATTGACCGGGTTCGTGCCCCAGATGACCACGAGGTCCGATCGCGCCATTTCTCGCGGATCGGGTCCAAGCATGCGCCCGGTGCCGGCGGCGAAGCCGGAATAGGAGGGATTGACGCAGATCGAGGAATGGAAGCCGGAATATTTCTTGACGTGACGCAGCCGGTTGATGCCATCGCGCATCACCAAGCCCATTGTACCGGCGTAGTAATAGGGCCACACGGCCTCGGCGCCGTGGCGCTGCTCGGCCTGCACGAATTTCTCGGCGACAAGATCGAGCGCGTCGCCCCAGTCGATGGGCGCGAATGCTCCGTCGCCCTTGCCGCCAATTCGGCGCAGCGGCCGTGTCAGCCGATCCGGATGGTGCACGCGCTCGGCATAACGTGCGACCTTGGCGCAAATCACGCCAGCGGTGTAGTCATGATCTCGTGCACCGCGCACGCGGCCGATGGTGTGGGTGTCGAGGACTTCGACCTCGAGCGCGCAGGTCGACGGACAATCGTGCGGACAGGCCGAGGCCGCAATCCGTACCGCCGGCGAAACCTCGCGGACGGTCTGGTTCATCGTCAATCGGCCTTCCAGCTAGCGTGCACCTTTGCAGGTCGCAGTCGCAGGGTTAACCAACCGGCGAAGACGACGCCGATCGCTCCCAACAGCGAGCAGGCATATTCTAACAGGTTCAGGTCCAATTCCAACTTGAGGCGATCGGCGTGTCCAAACAACGCATAGCCGATATCCGCGACAATATGGGTCTCAGCGGTCAGGTATCGGACGACGATCGGGTCGGTCGCCAAGAGCCCGCCCGCGATCCAGCCCAAGAGGGCCGCGCCCGCCCATACCAAGATGGGAAAGGCATCGAGGATCGCCACGATCACCGCGCTTCCGGCAATCACGACAGGGATGCTGATGGCAAGCCCCAGGATCAGCAACGCGTAGTTTTCCTTCGCTGCACCGGCAACCGCGACGACGTTGTCGAGGCTCATGATGATGTCGGCGACCACGACAATCCGCACCGCCCGCCACAGGGTCTCGGCGGCCTCGATCTTCGTGTCCTCCTCCCCGTCCGAGATCAGCAGATTGTAGGCGATCCAAAGCAGCGCGCACCCGCCGACAAATTTGAGGAACGGCAGCGTGATCAGCGTTGCCACAGCCAACGTGAAGGTGATCAACAGGACCGACGCAACGCCGGCGCCGATGAAGAGCCCCCACAACCGCTGTCGCGGAGGCAATCCGCGGCATGCCAAGGCGATCACGATTGCGTTGTCACCGGACAGAAGGATGTTGATCCAGATGATCTGGACGACCGCGACCCAAAATCCTGATTGTCCAAAATGTGCCCAGCTGTCCTGGACCATCGCAGTCCAGAATTCCGTGCTTGTGATTTGCGCGACCGCACTCACTGCCCTTCCCCCCGTTGACGCACCCGCCGTTTGCCGGCCTCGCTTGACGCCGCAGCCCAATACCGGAGCTTATAATCGCTCCCCAGTACTGGGAACCTCAATGCGCCACGTCAGCACTTGGTTGGGGAAAAAAGGCCCTACCCGACGATATCGTTGCCGGAGAAGAACTGCGCGATTTCCTTGACCGATGTCTCCGGCGCATCCGAGCCGTGCACCGAATTCTCGCCGATCGACTTCGCATGGACCTTGCGGATCGTCCCGGCGGCGGCCTTCGCCGGATCGGTCGCGCCCATGATCCGCCGGTTCTCGGCGATCGCGTTCTCGCCCTCCAGCACCGAGACCACCACCGGCCCGCTGGTCATGAACTCGACCAAGCTGTTGTAGAACGGCCGCGCCTTGTGCACGGCGTAGAACGCCTCGGCCTGCTGCCGGGAGAGCCG
>Ga0126369_10002934_pt1 | contig 12252 bp, 9 predicted proteins | sample PanSoiMetaPlot_1_FD_109646 | JGI IMG/M metagenome (GOLD analysis project Ga0126369, IMG submission 109646) | Tropical forest soil microbial communities from Panama - MetaG Plot_1 | ecosystem: Environmental > Terrestrial > Soil > Tropical forest > Bulk soil | place: Panama | collected 2016-02-17 | reverse complement strand
TGGATGAATGTCAATATTTGCGACGCCACCAGCTCACCCAGCACGTAATTCTGATAGTACACGGGTGAGCTTGCCAGATGGATCTTAGATGCCCAATCGGCCCGATCGCGGCCGTCCGGCGGCGTCACTTTCTGAAATTGCCTGACGTACTCCCACCACAAACGATTCAAATCGCGCACGGGGTTTCGGTAAAGCTCACGCTCAAACCGAATCAGCGTTATCGCCCAACGCAGGAAAATCAACATTTCGGAGCGAAGTGTTTTGCGTGCGGTTGCACTCAGGCGGTGCGCATCCAGCGGCGAAAGCCCCGCAATCTGCATCAACCATTCAGGGTCCTTGGACATCCGGCCATTCAACATTGCAATGGCTTCCGTTGTGAGGGTATGCGCTGGCGTCCGCAGTAAGAACGGCAGGGACATGTCGTTGTATTTGTCGTACACGGCGTGACCGAATTCGTGGAGCATCGTACTCATCCAGCGCTCGACTTTGCGGATATTACACAAGACCCGTACGTCACCTTCATGATCCACATCCATGCAAAAGGCATGTTGAGACTTGCCTTCTCGTTCGTATAGGTCGGCGCATCGGAGTAGGTCGTCGATGCTGAGGCCGATGCTCTCGTAATGTTTGCGGGTGAGGGTTTCGATATCCGCATCGGCGAATACTTGATCCAGCGACTCGGCCGCGCCGGCGGCCGGAAACTCCTGAAAGAAGGGATCACTGTAAAGCCATGGATGGCTTTCTGCGTCACTAATCCCGTATTTTCGTTTCAGCGTCGCATCCAGCTCCGTTTTCATCTCCGTGAAAGCTCGTTCGGAAAGCTGCTCCAAGCGGTCCAGCAACGAGAACACCGACCGCTCGTCCAGTTCCTGCAGCTCGAACATCATTGAGTAGTAATCCGAGTACCCGAGCTTGCGCGCTTCACGATTGCGAATAGCGATCAATTCGAGCAGCTGCGGTGCGACTTCCTGACCGACCTGCTTTGTCGCTTCCCAGGCCGCACGTTTTCGCACAACATTCAATTCGGTGCGCAGAATTTCCCGAAGTTCATTATCCGAAGCTTTACCCCCTTCGAAATTCGCGCGGAAGGTATTAAAGGTGTTTTCAATGCGGGTTTCGCGCTCGACGATGTCGTGAAGGACGCTCTCTTCGATTTGATTCGGAACGAAGGCATCATGGATCAGCTTCAGCTGTCGCGCCTCAATCTCATCGAGTTGAACATTCGCTGTTTTCCATTCGCGGATCTGCCGGAATTCTGCGCGATCACTGTAGACCTTCAGGAAGCGTTCTTTGGCTGCTACGAGAGCGCTTGATAACGCCTCGTTATTGCCGTCCAGGGAAAGATCCCATAATTTGAGGCTGTAGTCCTTGTGCAGCGGCGCAATGACGCTTTCGTGACGCCGGATATAAATCGCAGCGTCTGTCATCGTCGGACCTGAACTCCGGCGAGATCTTCGAACATCGTTATGACGGCGGAATGATCCATTCCGCCACGGCCGCGTACACGTAGCGCAGCGAATAGTTGTTCGACGAAAGCTGCAGTCGGAATCGGCACGCCCACCGAGCGAGCAGCGTCGGCAATCAGGTTTAGATCTTTTGAGTGCAAATCGATTTTGAAGCCCGGCGCGAAGTCTCCACTCAATATCTTTTCCGATTTCTGGTCAAGACACTTGCTGCCGGCCAAACCGCCCGAAAGCGCACGGATCATTTTTTGCGGATCGACGCCGGCTTTTGTCCCAAAGACCAATGCCTCACCGATCGCAGTGAGATTGATGGCCACGATGATCTGATTCGCCAATTTTGTAAACCCACCAGTGCCGAGCGGGCCCATATGCGTAATCGTTTTTCCGAGAGCATTGAAGATCGGGAGAGCGCGTTCAAAATCTTGCGGCTCGCCACCCGCCATGATCGAAAGCGTGGCCTCGATGGCTCCTTTTTCCCCGCCGCTGACCGGAGCATCAATCATGGAGACGCCAACAGACGAAAGATTCCGGGCAATCGTCTGAGAAACGATCGGGTTGATCGTGCTCATGTCGATGAGAAGCTGTCCTTGTTTGGCGCCTTCTTTGATGCCGTTGGGACCCAGCGCCACCAATTCGACGTCCGGAGAGTTCGGTAACATCGTGATGATGACGTCGACTCTCGATGCGATTTCTTTCGGCGACGCAGCGGGAGTCGCCCCGTCCTTCACGAGTTCATCGACTTTAGCGCGGCTTCTATTGTGAACAACGAGCGGGTAGCCGGCTCTGATCAAGTTCTTGGCCATCGGTTTTCCCATGATTCCGAGGCCGATGAAACCGATTTTGGATTGATTCATAAATTCTGTTAACGGGAATAGGCCACAAAAAGGCACAAAACGCACAAAAGATTTTGTGACTCGTGTGCCTCTTTGTGGCTATTCCTCCTCTTCTCTCAATTTGGCCAAAACTGCGAAGTCTTCAAGAGTGGTTGTATCGCCCACCGTGGCTTGCCCGGAAGCCAGATCCCGCAACAGCCGTCGCATGATCTTGCCGCTCCGCGTTTTGGGAAGCGCGTCCGTGAACCGGATCTCGTCGGGTTTGGCAAAACTGCCGATACCCTTGGCAACATGACCTCTCAATTCATCTTTGAGAGCAGCTTCCGGTTTGTGACCGGCTGCAAGCGTTACGAATGCGACAATGCCTTGACCTCTCAGCTCATCCGGTCGTCCTACGACAGCGGCTTCTGCGACCGTTGGGTGACTTACCAGCGAGCTCTCGACCTCCATGGTTCCGATGCGATGGCCGGCGACGTTGATCACGTCGTCGATGCGTCCCATGATCCAGAAGTATCCGTCTTCATCGCGTCTCGCTCCGTCGCCGGTAAAGTACATGCCTGGGATCTCGCTCCAATATTGCTTCTTGTAGCGTTCGGGATCGCCGTAAATCGTACGTAGCATCGAAGGCCAGGGGCGCTTGATGACAAGGAAGCCTCCCTGATTAGTGCCGACGGACTTCCCGTGCCGGTCGACGACATCGGCTACGATTCCCGGTAAGGGTCGAGTGGCTGATCCGGGTTTCGTGGCGATCGCCCCTGGGACCGGAGAGATCATGATGGCCCCTGTCTCGGTCTGCCACCACGTATCGACGATCGGACAGCGATCGTGGCCAATATGTTTGCGATACCAAATCCACGCTTCGGGATTGATGGGTTCGCCGACCGTCCCAAGCAGGCGCAGGCTTGTCAGGTCGTGTTTAGCAGGCCAGTTGTCTCCCCACTTGATAAACGCGCGAATCGCCGTGGGCGCGGTGTAGAAGATATTGACGCGGTATTTTTCGATGATCGACCAAAAGCGATCCGGTTCCGGATAATTCGGCGCACCTTCATACATCAGAGTGGTGGCGCCGTTTAGAAGCGGACCATAGACGACATAGCTATGGCCCGTAACCCAACCGATATCGGCGGAGCACCAGAAGGTATCTTCGTCTTTCAGGTCGAAGACCCATTTAGTGGTAAGGTACGCGCCGGTCATGTAACCGCCGGTGGTGTGAACAACGCCCTTCGGCTTGCCGGTAGTGCCGCTCGTATACAACATGAAAAGCGGATGTTCGGCATCTAATGGTTCTGCAGCATAGTCACCCGACATGTTGGACGTGGATTCATGCCACCACACGTCACGCCCCTGAACCATATTGATGGGTTCGCCGGTCCGCTTGTACACGACGACTTTTTGAATCGTAGGCGCGTCCACCAGCGCCTCGTCAGCATTCTTTTTCAGCGCTACAAGTGCGCCGCGGCGATACGCTCCATCAGCCGTGATCAAAACCTTCGACTGTGAGTCGTTGATCCGATCGCGCAGTGCTTCGGCGCTGAAGCCACCAAACACGACGTTGTGTGTGATGCCCATCCGCGCGCAAGCCAGCATGGCGATCGCAAGCTCGGGCACCATTCCCATGTAGATGGTTGCGCGGTCTCCCTTTTGAATTCCGAGTTCTCGCAAAAGATTCGCAAAGCGACACACTTCATAGTGGAGCATCTGGTAGCTGAGAGCGCGTATTTCGCCGGGCTCTCCTTCCCAGAGAATCGCCACCTTGTTCTTTCGTGTGGTCGTGAGATGCCGATCGAGGCAGTTGTACGAAACGTTCGTCTTTCCCCCCAAAAACCATTTGGCAAAAGGCGCCTTCCATTCCAGAACCTGCGTCCACGGTTCGAACCAGTGCAGTTGCGCTGCAATTTCCGTCCAGAATCCTTCTGGATCTTCCGCAGCGCGTCTCGATATCGAATCGTACACGTCAAGCCCATGAATGTGTGCGTGTTTGGAAAATTCAGGGTCGGTTGGAAATATGCGTTGTTCTTTGAGGAGGGATTCAATGTTTGTTTCAGCCATAGGATAGCCTCAACCACGGAGACACAAAGACAAGGGGAAAACTAGGGTCAGACCCTTTTCGCGGAGCGTGAGTACGAGATCAAGTACGAGTTCCGTTTCGCGGGAGGGGTCTGACCCCCGTTTTCCCCTGTCTTTGTGTCTCTGTGGTTCGCCTACTTTTTCGTAATGCCGTAATGCTCGTAATTCATCGGAATATACTGTTGCCACTGTTCCGGAACATTGTCCTCGGGAAAGATTGCCGTCACTGGGCAAGCTGGTTCACAGGCGCCGCAATCGATGCACTCCTCTGGATGGATGTAAAGCATCGTGGCTGTCTCGAACTCCGGTTCATCTTTCTTTGGGTGGATGCAGTCCACCGGACATGCGTCGACGCAAGCCGTATCCTTGGTGCCGATGCATGGTTCGCAGATGATATATGCCATAGATTCTCCTTCTTATGTTTTAGTGCCGGGAAAGTTGAAATAAACAGAAATTATACATTGCGCTCAAGTGAAATCAACGGCTAGTCAGCGCCGCTCGCGGCTCAGGCTGTGGCCGAAAGCATTCGTTTCAGGACCTTTCCCGTGGGCGTCCGCGGTAAGTCCTGAACGATCTCGAAGTATTTCGGCACCTTGTAATTCGCAAGATGTTCCCGGCAGTAAGATCGAAGCTCTTTTTCTTCGACGTCTACTCCATCTCGAGCAATTACAAACGCCTTAGGTACTTCCCCTCGAACTTCATCTTTAACTCCGATTATCGCAACTTCCTTTACCTTAGGGTGCTGCGAAAGTATGTCTTCGATTTCCCGCGGATAAATGTTTTCGCCCGCTGAAATGATGAGGTCCTTTTTTCGTCCGGTTATCGTGACGAAACCATCGTCATCGAGCTTGCCCAAGTCGCCTGTGTGCAGCCAACCTCCGACGATTGTCTGTGCCGTTTCTTCAGGCAGATGATGATAGCCTTTCATGACGTTTCTGCCGCGCACCATGATTTCGCCAACCTGGCCGGAAGGGAGCACGCGGTTCTGATCATCCCAGATCGCAACCTCCACACCCGGCAAGGCTCTGCCGATCGTCCCACGTTTTTGGTTGCCCGGCGTGTTTAGCGTGACGACCGGCGCTGCTTCCGTCTGTCCATATCCTTCGAAAATCGGAACACCAAATCGCTTCTCAAAAGCTTCGGCAATGGCCAGAGGGAGCGGCTCACCCCCGGAGATAGGAAAGCGTACGGAGGATACGTCGAAATCACCTTCGGTCGCAGCGAGGACTCGGTACATGGAAGGAATTGCGAGAAATACGCTGATCTTGTGATCTTGTATGAGTCCGAGAACTTTCGCCGGTTGAAATCGATCCACGAGCACCATACGGCTTCCGCTTAACAGCGGGAGCAGGAATGTGCCGGTAATCGCATACGTGTGAAAGAAAGGAAGCAGGCACAGAAATCCATCGCGGTCATCGAATTCTCCTGCCTTCTGACAGGATTCTACGTTTGCCGCAAGATTGTCATGCGTGAGAATCACGCCTTTCGGCCGGCCCGTGGTTCCTGACGTGTAGAGATAAAGAGCTGGGTCGCGGTACTCGGCGGCCGTACTTGCCACTTCCGATTGAAGAAACCTCGGGTCGTCGGCCATCAAAATCACACCTTTGTCGCCAAAAAGCGGCTTAAAGGCGGCCAAAGCCTGATTGAAGTACGCCGACGACACAAGCCCGGACATACCCGAGTCTTTGATAATGAACCCGAGGTCGGCGGGTGGCAGCAAGTAATTCAACGGCACCGCAGTCTTGCCCGCCTTCCATATGGCTAACATGGTTGCGACATATCTTTGCGAGTTGAGCAGGAGAACGCCAACGGTGTCGCCTTTCACGCGCTCTTTCAAAACGGCTGCGATTCGAGTCACTTCTGAGGACAACTCTTGGAAAGTCGATCGATTGTTGTCCTCGACCACAGCCATGTTCCGGGGTTTCGACCTGGCTGCCTGCTCAAATAAGTCCGGCAAATAAGGCATTTCCGCTCTCCAGATTCAAGAAATAAGCTCGGGAGTATAACTCAACTGACCGTATGGCGGTGCAACGGAAGGCCGCCAATGCTGTGGGTGCAAAGAGATGTAAAAAAGTTTGTCCCTTGTTTAGCCTTTTCGTGTTGCGCACTGTCTATTAAATCCGGGAGGAAAAATGCTTTCGCAGCGGGATGATTCTATTGCGCCACCCTCCACTGGAAGCCGGGTTCGGGTCCGCGAAAGCCACCGTGCGCCATATGCGGGCCATTTTGGAATCGTCGCCGGCGTTGATTACGGCGACAGTAAGGGTCCGTTTCTGGTGCGCTTCGAAGATGGTATTCAATTTCGCTATAAGGCTGCTGAGATTGAGTCGGCACAAGAACACCGCACAGTCGAAACCATTCATTGGGGAAAATTATGAAGACTCATTTTCAATTACTATTTTTATCGATCGTTGTTTCAGCATTGCTGCTGTCAGCCTGCGGCCCCGCGCCAAATCCGAAGCTGCAGGGTAAAGCCGCAGAATCACAGGAGCCAGCGCCTGCTCCGGCGGCAGCTCCCGCTCCGGCTCCGGCGCCGCAACCGCAGCCGCCGGCCGCTCCCGTTGTTGAAGCACCACGACCGCAACCTGTGAAACCGAAGCAGCAAACCCAAACTACTGCTAAGCCGGCAGCGCGAGTCGTGAACACACCAGCACCGGCGCCATCTCCTGCTCCAGCTTCGAGTACTGCCTCAGCGGCTCCCGGAACATTGACATTACCGGCTCCAGTGGCACCGCCAGTTCCCGTACCGGCTCCTCCGGTTGATGAGGTCAAGCCCGAGCGCGTCGAGCCACCAGCTCCGCGTCAGATCACTGTTCCATCCGGGACGCTTGTTGCCGTGCGAATGATCGATTCAGTCGATTCCGAAACGGCGCGATTAGGTGAAACCTTTAAAGGGTCGTTAGATGAACCGATTATTGTCGATAAGGAAACCGTTTTTCCAAAAGGGTCCGAGGTATACGTGAAGCTGTCGAAAGTACAGGCGGCAGGACGTGTGAGCGGACGTAGCGAACTCCAGCTGCAACTCGACCGTATTTACCTTGGTAAAAAGAGTTATCTCGCCCAAAGCAGCACTTACGCCGCCACGGGTGCTTCACAGGGTGGCAGAACGGCAAAATCGGCGGGTGTTGGCGCAGCGATCGGCGCGGCAATCGGCGCAATCGCCGGCGGCGGCAAGGGGGCCGTCATCGGTGGCGCCACAGGTGCCGGTGCAGGCGCTGGGGTCGAGGCCATTCGTAAAGGCGAAGAGGTTCGCGTCGATTCTGAGACCAGGTTGGACTTCAGGCTCGAGGATTCTTTAGAAGTAACTCTGCAGTCCCCTTCTTCATCTTCCCAACGTAATAATCCTTCCGGGCCGGTTAGGTTCGGAACTCGCCAGCAGTAGTCCTACCACGCCGGGCGCGTTCCTCCCCAACGCGCCCGGCATTTACCGTCATATTCCGTGCCTACTTTGCACTGGTGCCGAAGTTGAGTGTCTTCTCGACTGCGATATTGTTCTTCTTCAGTGTCATTCCGACGGCGCGATCAAAATCAACGAGCGACTTCGTGTAATTAACAAGCGACTGCAATTCATCCGTCTGCGCCTGTGCTACGTTGCGTTGTTCCTCCAGAACGAAGCGAATGGTTGAAGCGCCGAGATCGAATTTCTTTTGCTCTGCTTCCAGCCGCCGTTCCGCGAGTTCTCTTGCTATTTGTGCGGCATCGATTTTGGCCCTGTTCATCTCAACCTGCGTCAGAGCGTTGCGAACTTCCAAAGCAATCTGCTGCGCCTGCGCCGTGAGACGGTTTTCAGAAATCCTTTTTTCGGTCGCTGCGCGCGCATTGTCTGCTTGGGCAGCGCGGTTCCGAAGCGGAATCTGGACCGAAAACCCGGCGCTGTATCCCCCGTAGTTATAGCCGAATAACTGGCCGAAAGCGGTGCCCAGGCCTCCGATCAACTCCGGATTGAGCGAGGCGGCGCCGGAACCAAAGAAGGAACCGGTGCTCGGCGTACACTTGATATTCGCTGGCAACGAGGGTGAGCAGATCGGCGTGCCGCCGACGCCCGTTTGAGTGTAGGACCCAATGATATCGATCGTTGGGAGCAACTGGTTTTTCGTGTATTGATAATCGATATTCTTGTTTTCGAGATCCAGTTGATACTGCTTCATCTCCGGCCGGTTCTCCAGAGCGACCTTGATGGCCTCATCCACAGCCAGCACATCCGAGGGATCCGGCTTACGTACTCCTTGCACGGGCATCAGCTTGGCCATAATGGTTCCGGGATCGCCTTGAGACGTCACCAGTTTTTTTACCTGATCCTGAGTTTGGATTTCGGTATATGTGGACGTCACATACTGAACGCGCCGGTTGGCCACTTCCGACTCTGCTTGAACGAGGTCGATGGGTGCGAGCGTCCCGATCTGGACTTGAATCTGATTGTCGGAAAGGGTTTTCTGAGCCAGGTCGACTGAACGCTGCTTCACCTTGATATCTTCAGCGGAGAAAACAAGGTCCCAATATGACCGCTGTGCCTGTGCAACGAGGTCGATCAACTGACGTTCAAATTGGGCTTCAGAGATTTTTTCGTTGTTCTTTGCGACAACAATTTGTCGCGTGTTGACAAACCGGCCAAAATCCTTCGCGAGGTGCTGCGTAAAAGAATAACGCAGAGAGCCCGACCATGATGGATTGATTGTGCTGAAGCTGCTGTTCGATGCACTGCGATTCATCGTTGCATCAATCGCAATGTTCGTTCCTGTGGATAACGACTGAGAGAAGCCCACGGTGTAGGCGCCCGTCAACGTATATGGGTTGGACGCGCCCGCCAGTATCGTTGTAGCAGGGGACGTGTTCCGGCCCACTGTTGCTTGCAAATGTAGAGTTGGCTCGAACGGGCGATAGAAGGTGTCGATCAGATATTGCGATGACAGAGGCGACAGCCGGTCTACACCAACGTCAAGATTGTTCTGCAGTATCAAGTTGATCAGATCGCCCATTGTCAATGGCAGTTGGCCACTGCGGACCAGATCGGCAAGTTGCTGCGGCGACGTAGCAGCGGCGGCAGAACTGGAAAACGTCACGGCGGAAGGCCGATATCGTTGCAGAAAGTCTTTTACAAAGTTGGGCGTGATTTCCGCACGCGCAGGCGCAGCCCGGCAAACCACCGTGAACACAACGAACAAAGCGACAAAGATTCTCGATGCTTTCATTGGATACTCCTGAAAGATGCAGGGAAATAACTTCTCATTCGTAACGAAGGGCTTCAATCGGATCCAACGCCGCAGCTTTATGAGCTGGATAGTAGCCGAAGAAGATGCCAATCACAGTCGCGAAGGCGAACGAAATAAGAACAGAGAGGGCAGAAACCAAAGTCGGCCATCCCAAGATTCTCGAAACGAGCGCAGCGATGCCACCGCCAATGAGGACGCCAATCAGTCCGCCCATCAAACTCAAAACCAGCGATTCCGTGAGGAACTGCAAACGGACATAATTCGGCCTTGCGCCGACAGCCATTCGAATGCCGATTTCGCGCGTCCGCTCGGTGACGGATACCAACATGATATTCATGATTCCGATGCCGCCCACTACGAGCGAGATGGCGGCGATGCTTCCCAGCAGCAGCGTCATGATGGTTGTCAATTGCGTGAACGTTTGCGCAGCATCGGTCATATTGCGGACCATGAAGTCGTCAGACTCACCTGGTGCGATTTTGTGCCGCTGTCGCAGCAATTCTGTGATTTGCCGCTGGGTCACACTGCTTGCTTGCTGGCTGACCGCGGACACCATTGCCTGATTGATCGATGGAATCTGCTGCCCAAGAAGCTTTCTCTGAGCCGTGGTATACGGAATGACCGCGGTGTCGTCCTGATCCTGGCCTACCATCGACTGACCCTTTGCCGCCAGTACGCCTACTACACGAAACGGCAGATTGCGAACACGAATCGTTTCGCCGATCGGATCGACTCCTGGAAACAGCTTTTCCGCCACGGTTTTTCCAAGCACAATGACTCGCGCCGCGGATCGGACATCCGCATCCGTGAAAAAGTCACCTTGTTCGACCTTCCATGTTCGAATTTCGGGAAACTTCTCGTTGGTGCCTTGGATACGGACAAACCAGTTTTGATTCCCGAAAACCAATTGCCCGGACGCGTTCACCACGGGGGACACGGCGGCTATGGTGGGAACCTCGCGCTCCATGGCGTTCACATCGTCGTCCGTCAGTGTGGCCGCCGCGCCGGCGCCCAAAGCTGCGCCGCCGAACATCATATTCCCAGGCATCACATACATCATGTTCGTGCCCATACTGCTGATTTGATCCAGGACCATGGCTTGGGCGCCTTGTCCGATAGACACCAGCACGATCACCGCACCGACGCCAATAATGATGCCAAGCATGGTTAATGCTGTACGCAACTTGTTCCGGCCTAACGCACGCGCAGCGACCTTGATGATGGCCAGCAGATTCATTCTTCATCCTCGTCGTCTTCGACAGGCAGTTGCTGAAGGACTTCGCTCGCGTCCTTTCGATTTTCAACCGGAATATCGCGATGAATCCGACCATCTCGGAATTGAATGATGCGCTTGGCATACTGAGCGATGTCCGGCTCGTGTGTCACAACGACGATGGTTAGACGGCGTTCGCTGTTCAGACGCTGAAATATTTCCATGACTTCAACGGACGTGCGGGTATCCAGAGCTCCCGTCGGTTCGTCGGCCAAAATGAGCGATGGATTATTCACCAAAGCCCGAGCCAAAGCGACACGCTGCTGCTGTCCGCCGGACAATTGATTCGGCATATTCTTTTCGCGGTCCGACAGACCGACTTCAGTCAGTGCGGCGCGGGCTCTGCGAACCCGCTCGCTCGATCCAACGCCTGCATAGACTAACGGCAGCTCGACATTTTCCAGTGCGGATGTCCGGGGAACGAGATTGAAGCTCTGAAAAACAAATCCGACGCTCTTGTTCCGGATATCGGCGAGCCCGGCTTTATCCACTGTGGATACATCGACGCCTTCCAGGAAGTACTGTCCCTTCGTCGGACGATCGAGGCAGCCGATGATGTTCATCATGGTCGACTTCCCGGAACCGGAAGGTCCCATAATGGCCACGAATTCACCGCGATTGATTTCCAGCGACACACCACGCAACGCATGAACCTCGATATCTCCCATTCGATAAACCTTATGGATACGCTCCAGGAGAATAACGATATCTTGAGCAGCATTTCGCGGCGCTTCGCGGCTTACGGTCTCTATTCGGCTGCTCATGATTAATTTCCTCGGCCTCGTCCGCCGCCACCTCGTCCGAAGCCTGGGAAGAAGGGCGGGCCACTGGGTGCGGCCTGTGTTTGCCCAGCCTGTGAGCTGTCGCCGATGATGATGGCATCGCCGGGTTGGATCTCACCGGAAATAACCTCGGTTGAGGAACCGTCTGTTATTCCCAGGAGGACTTTTCTCTGCTGTGGCTTTTGTTGCTCGTCAAGAACAAAAACAACTCCCGGCCGTTGTACCGCTCGTTTGGGAGCCGCGAACTTGATCTTCTGCGTTGGATCCCACTTTTGTCCGGGCGCTAAGACCGGGGCCGGCGTTTGCGGTTTACGGCTGAAGCCCGAGTTTTCGTCAGACTCCGTTTCGGATGCCAAGCCTGGCACGCGCTCGGTTCTGAAGTCATCGCGTTGAAAACCTGGAGGCGTGTAGCGTAAAGCGGCATTCGCCACCTTCAAGACGTTTGCACGCTGATCTACGGTGATGGTGATGTTCGCCGTCATGCCGGGCTTCAGCTTCATATCGGGATTCTCAATGCCTAGGATCACACTGTACGTAACGACGTTTTGTACCGTCTGTGGGTTCAACCGGATCTCGGAAATGCGGCCTCTGAAGCCCTCGTTCGGATAAGCGTCGACGGTAAAC
>Ga0126369_10002933_pt1 | contig 12253 bp, 13 predicted proteins | sample PanSoiMetaPlot_1_FD_109646 | JGI IMG/M metagenome (GOLD analysis project Ga0126369, IMG submission 109646) | Tropical forest soil microbial communities from Panama - MetaG Plot_1 | ecosystem: Environmental > Terrestrial > Soil > Tropical forest > Bulk soil | place: Panama | collected 2016-02-17 | reverse complement strand
GAGCAGGTTGGAGACCATCGCCGCCTTCCGCTCCTCGTCCAGCTCCACGATCCGCTGCTCCGACAGCTGGTTCAGCGCGAGGTCGACCATGCTCACGGCGCCGGCGACGATGCGGGTGCGCGCCGCCACCACGGCCTCGGCCTGCTGCCGCCGCAGCATGTCGGCGGCGATCTCCGGGGCATAGGCGAGACGCCGCAGCTGCGTCCGCACGACCTCGACGCCAGCCGGCTCGAGCTGGCCCTGGAGCTCCTGGTGCAGGCTCGCCATGACCTCGTCGGCGTTCGCCCGCAGCGAGCGCTGGTCGACCTCGTAGCTGTCGTATGGGTACAGGCTGGCGACGTGCCTGACGGCGGTCTCGGTCTGGAGCCGCACGAACTCGTCGTACTTCTCGACGTTGAACACGGCGCGCGCGGTGTCCACGACCCGCCAGACGATGACGGCAGCGATCTCGACCGGGTTGCCGGCCGCGTCGTTGACCTTGATCACCGAGCTCTCGAAGTTGCGGGCCCGGAGCGAGACCAGGGGCTTCCTGGTCAGCGGCCACGTCCAGATCCAGCCGTTGTGCCGGACGCTGCCGAGGTAGCGCCCGAAGAGGGTCACGACCCTGGACTGGTTGGGCTGGACGATCGCGAAGCCGCTCAGCGCGAGGATGAGGGCGCCGTTGACCAGGCCGAGCGCGAGGCCGGGGATGTCGGCGTGCACGACCACCAGCGCGCCGAGCTCCAGCAGGGTCACGGCGAGGACGACCGCGGCCACCGCCCAACCGGACAGTGCGAGTGCGGGACGCTCGTTCATGTGAAATCCCTCCAATATGATTTTGATATCACTACCATATCACGGTAGGCGCGATTTCGTCCAGTGGGCGAGCCCGGGACGTCGATGACCTTGACGGGTCATCCGGGATATAGAGCTATAGTGCTAGTTATCTCAATAAAGGAGGTCGTGTTGATCGAGTTCCACCTCGACGGCCGGTCGGGCGTCGCGCCCTACCTGCAGCTCATCCACCAGGTCCGCCACGCACTCCGGCTGGGCCTGCTCCGCGAGGGCGACCAGCTCCCGAAGGTCAAGGACGTGGCCGCCGGGCTGGCGATCAACCCGAACACCGTGCTCAAGGCCTACCGGGAGCTGGAATACGAGCACCTCGTGGCGGCTCGGCCGGGGGTCGGGACGTTCGTCACGGGGACGCTCGGGGGGACGTCCCTGGCCGCGCACGGGCCGCTCCGCCGGGACCTGCAGCGGTGGCTGTCGAAGGCGCGGCGCGCCGGGCTGGACGACGAGTCCATCCAGGCGCTGTTCATCAGCACCTTTGGGTCCGCCGCCGAGGAGGACATAGCGTGACGGCGGTCGTCCAGGCGCGGGGGCTGGGCAAGCGGTACGGGCGGCTGTGGGCGCTGGCCGACTGCACGCTGAGCGTCCCGGCCGGGCAGGTGGTGGGCCTGGTCGGGCCCAACGGGGCGGGAAAGACGACGCTGCTGAACCTCGCGGTCGGGATGCTGCGGCCGACCGCGGGCACCATCGAGGTGCTCGGCGGCCGGCCCGGGGCCGGCCCGGCCCAGCTGGCCAGGGTCGGCTACCTCGCCCAGCAGGCGCCGGTCTACGCCGGCCTGTCGGTCGCCGATCACCTCAGGCTGGGTGCCCACCTCAACCCCGGCTGGGACGGCGAGCTGGCGCGCCGCCGGATCGAGCGACTGGACCTGGACATCGATCAGAAGGCCGGAACGCTGTCCGGTGGGCAGCGCGCCCAGCTCGCGCTGACCCTGGCCGTGGCCAAGCGGCCCGAGCTGCTCATCCTCGACGAGCCGGTCGCCAGCCTGGACCCGCTGGCGCGCAGGGAGTTCCTGCAGGACCTGATGGAAGCGGTCGCCGAGCAGGAGCTCTCCGTGGTGCTGTCCTCGCACCTGGTGGCGGACCTGGAACGGGTCTGCGACTACCTGATCCTTCTCGTCGGATCGCGGGTGCGGGTGGCAGGACCGGTCGAGGACCTGCTGGCCAGCCACCACCTGCTCACCGGGCCGCGCCGCGACCCGGCCACGCTTCCGGCCGACCAGGAGGTCGTCTCGGCCAGCCACACCGACGTGCAGACCACGCTGGTGGTGCGCACCACCGGCGCAGTCCTGGACCCGTCCTGGACCGTCTCCGAGATCGGACTGGAAGACCTGGTGCTGACCTACATGAGCCAGGCCAGAGGGGGCCGGCGCCAGGCGGAGGTGCTGAGGTGATCTGGCTGACCTGGCGCCAGTTCCGAGCCCAGGCGGTCGGGGCGGTCGCGGTACTTGGCGCATTCGCGGTCCTGCTCGCGGTCACGGGACCGCAGCTCGCTGGCCGGTACGCCGCGAGCGGGATCAGCGGGTGTACCGACGGCGATTGCTCTGGCTTGGCCACCCGGTTCCTCGACCAGGTGCAGGCTGACGCCACCGACTGGACCCTGTATCTGCTCGGCATCGTGGTCGTCCTGCTCGCGCCCGCCGTCATCGGCATCTTCTGGGGAGCGCCGCTGATCGCCCGCGAGATCGAGGCCGGCACCTGCCACCTGGCCTGGAACCAGACCATCACCCGCACCCGGTGGCTGGCGGTCAAGCTGACCCTGACCGGCCTGGTCGCGATGGCCGTCGCCGAAGCGCTGAGCCTCATGCAGGCTCTCTGGGCAGCGCCCATCTCCGCGGCAATCCAGCGCGGGGCCAGCCTGCCGATCGCCAACGGACAGTTCGACCCGCTGGTCTTCGCCTCGCATGGCGTCGCCCCGCTCGGCTACGCCGCCTTCGCCTTCGCGCTGGGCGTGACGGCCGGGCTGGTCACCCGGCGCGTCGTCCTCGCCATGGCTGTCACCCTGGCCATCTTCGCGGCCGTTCAGGTCGCGACGCCGTTGTGGGTCCGCCCGCACCTGTTCCCCGCCGACCGGACGATCACCGCGCTCAGCTCCGTCTCCGATATCTCGTACCAGAGCACGCCGCAGGGCGCCTTCACGTTCTCGGCTCGCGTCCTGTCCAGCCAGCCCGGCGCCTGGGTCCTCTCCAGCAGAGCGGTGGACGCGGCTGGGAGTCCGGTCAGCACGGCACCGGCAGCCTGCATGCAGGCGGTGTTGGGAGAGTCAGGGCTGGACTGCCTGGGCAGCCACGGTGTGCGGGTCGCCGTCACCTACCAGCCCGCCAGCCGCTACTGGACCTTCCAGTGGACGGAGACGGCGATCTACCTGGCGCTCGCACTCGCGCTGGCCGGGTACTGCTTCTGGCGGCTCGGCCGCCGCCTCACCTGAGGCCTCTGTCGGGATCCTGAGGGCGGCAGAGGGGAGCGGCCCCCACGCCCCAGCTCCACCCGATCTCCGGCTCCAGCGCTTGACCCGGCCCGGCGAGGCGGCTACGGTCTCGCTCCATGTGGCTGGACCTCCCTTCCCCGTCTCCGTCGCCAGTCAACGTCATGGGCGGCGACAGGCTGGCCCGGCTTCTGGAGAAGGCGAAGCCTCAGAACTACTATCTGGTGCCCTGGCCGGTCAAGGACTACGACGCTGGTGGCTGATCGTCGCGGCCTTCGACAGCTGCTCAGACGACCTCGTCATATCCTGCGCTGGCCGCTTTCTGCTTATGGCTTGATCGGGGGCCTCGCAGCGGTGGTCGTCCTGGCGGCGGTTGCCGCCATCTTCTTCCTGCCGAGGGAGATACCGCCGCCGCCGACTGCCTCTGCAGATCGGTGGGCGGCGGAGGGCGCACTCTTCGGGGCCGGCGCGTTCGTGCTGGCCGTGCTGGCAACAGCGATCGCAACGATCGCGTTCGTCAACAGCACCGACCGGCCCAAGCTGCGGATCGAACCGTCTTACACATGGCGGCCCACACCTGATCCGCCGTCCCCGGACGCGATTCCAGGCAGGTTTCCAGACTGGTCCCTTCAGCTCAGCATCTACAACGACGGCCCGGTAGCCGCGCGGAATCTCGCAGTCCGGGTGACCTTCACCGATCCCGGTCTGTTCGCGCCCGACTGGATCACTCTCGAGACGCGAGACGGCGCCTCCTCACTCAGCCCCTGGCGGGCGGCCAATCCGAACGACCTGAGTCCTGCGCAGGTGTGGTGGGAGGGCGGTGCTGACGCCGTGGTGCATCCGTCGCCGCGCTGGCCATATCAGGTCCCTCAGCTTGGACCGGCTGCGCTCCACATCTACAAGCCTGAGTCGGACGAGCAGTTCGAGTTCACTGTCGAGTTGGTCGCGGATGACGTACCGCCGATGACGGAGAGGTACCCGATCTCGATGAAGTTGTTGCGGGGCAGCGAGTAGCCGTCTTCCGCCGCTGGCAGCGCGGGCGCCGCGATGATGCTGTCGGCGGACCACGACTCGGGGGCATCTCCGCGTATCCGAAGAACGTGCTCCTGGCCGTCCTCGTCGCGGATGAGCACACGCGAACCGACCGCGACAATCGCCAATTCTTCCCCGGCTCTCCCCATGCCCTGCAACCTCCTGGCGTGTCCAACGCTTGACGCTTTCCTGTAGCCTGGCCGCGAGGGATGGGGCACAGCAGGGGCATTGGCGGGGCACGTACTCCCCTCAGCCAGTTGATCGCGGCCGAGCGGCACCGATGGAGCCTGAGTCGTCGAGAGCTGGCAGCCCTCGTACGCAGGGCCGATCGGAGCCTCGGCACCGACGCCAAGACGATCGAGCGCTCGGAGGTGCGGGGACAGGAGCCTCAGCCGGCCGCACTGCGCGCGCTGGCTACCGTGTTCGAGAAGCGCATCGAGGATCTGACCGAGCTCGACCGCGAGGCCCACAGTAGTCGCGGCGCTACGCCCGACCAGGCGCTGGACACCGAACAGCTCGCAGCCGCACTCGGGACGCCGCGCATCGTGGACCGTCACAGACCTTGCGGCGGCCAGGGCGGAGGTCGTGTCCAACCAGGAAGTCAGCCAGTGGAGGAGGATATGTTGACTTTCATCGGCGGCGACCCGGTGGGCATGCGGACCAGTATTGGCCGGGCCTGCGGCACCGTCGCCCTCGGCGTCATCTCCGCTCTCGTTGCTCTGGCCCGAATCTTGTGGCCCGGGGCGATACCAGTGGTCGCCGTCCCACCGCAACTGACGTGATTCGACTGCTGCGGTTATCGGCGTTTTCCCTCGCCACGGCGCTCGCAGTCGGCACGATCGGTGTGACGCTCTATCTTCGGCACGCAGCCAGCGTCCCGCCCGAGCGATCGCCTGCCCCCGCCCGGGGGCCGGCCATGGCCGGGAGCCTGCAGTCCGGCGACGAGCTGTTCGTCCGCGTCTCGTTCGCAGACGCGAACCGCGGGGCGGTGACCGTCCTCCGCCACCCCTCACAGTTCAACATCCCGACAACCGTCTCATACGTGACGTCCGATGGCGGTCGGACCTGGTCGCTCAGCGACCAGGTGTTCTACCTGAATGAACATCTCGCCGTTCAATGGAACAGCGAAGGCTCTGGAGCGCGACTCAGCACAGACGGCGGTCGGACCTGGCGCCGCCTGACCGTACCCGAGGTCGCCGCAGATGAGACGTCGCCGACGTTCCTCGACCCCCAGAATGCCTGGTGGGCCGTCGGCGTGAGCGGACCCAATCCAGATCGAGCGAGGATCTGGCGGACCAGTGACGGCGGACGCTCATGGCGCCGTGTCGCCGCTTCGGGCCTCCCGACAGGCATGGCACCGACCGAGCTGCTCCTGCTGGACTCGGTGCATGGCGTGCTGACGATGAGTGGTGCCGGGGGGCCTTCGCTCTTCGTTACTGAAGATGGCGGTCTTACTTGGCGGCAATCGCTCACGCCGGCCAGCACGCGGCTGGGCGCCCGACCGTTCGTCCTGTGGCCGATGAGAAGCGCTGACGGCCTCCTGCTCGTATGGTTGGCAGCACACGTCGGGTCGACTGCCAGCAAGTTCTTCGACATTGCCACGGACATGTTCGCCAGCAGTGACCGCGGACGGACGTGGGCGAGCCCGGTGGCTGGACCGCAAGTCCGCACCTCGTCCATCGATCCTCCGACCATTGACCCGCGTGGTCGCCTGCTGCTGCTCGACGGACCACGCCTCTGGGTGTCGGAAGACAATGGTGCGAGCTGGACGGCCCAGGTGATCGATGCCCCGGCTGCGGGAACACCCGATGCCCTGGTGCCTGCCGGCGATCGGACACTCTTCCTGCTGACGGCCTCGGGCTCTGCGGAGGCGAGGGACTCGCCCTCCGACAACGGGTTGCTGCGCAGCACCGACGGGGGCGGCCACTGGGAGCAGGTGCCGCTCCCGTGGGACAGCTGACAACATGGGCCATCGGGCACCTGGCAGGAGGACTGTCGACTTCTATCTCCCGGTGCACGTCGTCCATGCCTACACCTGACCCATTTCGACAGACGTTCCGCGGCGGATCGATGGGATCGTGGCATCGATCGCAGTCTGTGCTGTCAGCGGATCAAGGACTGAGGACACCAGCTCGGTCGTACAGCGCCTCTGCGGACCGGCGCTGAAACCTACTCGGGAGGGTCGGGACGCGCTCTGAGCGCCGGGTCACCGACCTCTTCCTCCTCGCGCTCGATTCGCCTCCCCATTGGGAGCGGCCGGACGCGCAGGTGGCCGCGGCCGATGGTGACCACCGCGCCGATCTGAAGGTCCGCGGTGACAACCTCGAGGTTGGCCACGATGAGTCGGCCTGCTGGTCCGGCGTGAGCTTGTCGGCCGAGCGCAGGAGGATCAGCGATGGTTCGCTCCGCGCGGTTACGGCGAGGAGGGTGGCGAAGTCCGAGTCCGCGGAGACGATCACCCTCTCGGTGCTGGCCGCGTGGGCCAGGATGGGCCCGTCCTCGGCCGTGAGCAGGCCCACGTCGCCGACGTGCTCGACGTCGTGCTGTTCCAAGCGGAGGCGGGCGGCGACCCGCGGTGAGAGGTTCGCGTCGACCAGGAACCTCAAGCTGGCTGAGCCAGCGGCAACTCCCGCTCCTGCATGGCCTCGGCCGCGAACGCCAGGGCGGCGAGGATGTCCTCGAGCACCAGGTACGGATAGTCAGCGAGGACCTGCTCGATCGTCTGGCCGGCGGCGAGCTGCCCCAGCACGGCACTCACGGTAACGCGGGTGTCCCTGATGCAGGGGAGCCCCCGCATCCGGTTCGGATTGATCGTGATCCGCTCCACTCGTCGCTCCTCGGTGATCATCGTAGCGCTGCGGGCGCTCTGGGCCGCCGCAGCAAGTCAACCAGTGGCACGGGTTTCCTCCCGTGCGGGATATAACCGGAACTTGTCGATCGAGGTCGGGATGAGGAGCGTGGCGTACCCTCCGGTTTGATGAGAACCGGGGCGGCTGGAAAGCCGTCCGAGGAGGGCACGCCCGTGCTGAGCATAGTCGTTGAAGACCAGGATCGACCCGGCATCAAGCTGGATCTGGACGCGCTGGTTCGTGAGGGCGCCCGGCCGATGCTGATGACCGCGCTGAAGGCGTAGGTCGACGCGTACGTAGCGGCACACGCCGAGGAGCGAGACGGTCAAGGCCACGCGCCTGGTCGTTCGCAACGGGGTGGCGCGACCGCGCAATGTGACGACGGCGGCCGGGGAGTTGGAGATCGAGGCGCCCCGGGTGAACGACCGGCGCGAGGGCAGCCGGTTCACGAGCAAGATCCTGCCGCCGTGGGCGCGACGGTCGCCGAAGGTGACCGAGGTGCTGCCGGTGCGGTACCTGCGCGGGGTCTCGATGAAGGACTTCGTGCCGGCGCTGGCCGAGTTCTTCGGCAGCGAGGCGGGGCTGAGCGCATCGACGGTGCAGCGCCTGACCGTGGAGTGGAATCGGGAGCTGAAGCTGTTCAACCGGCGCGACCTGAGCCAGGTGGACTACGTGTACCTGTGGGCGGACGGGGTGCACTTCAACATCCGGCTGGAGGAGGACCGGCTGTGCTGCCTGGTGCTGATCGGAGTACGAGCGGACGGGCGTGAGGAGCTGGTCGCGGTCGGCGACGGCTATCGGGAGTCGGAAGAGTCGTGGTCCGAGGTGCTGCGCGACCTGAAGCGGCGAGGGATGCGGGCGCCGGTGCTGGCGGTCGGTGACGGCGCGCTCGGCTTCTGGGCCGCACTGCGCGACGTGTTCCCGGAGACCATGGAGCAGCGCTGCTGGGTGCACAAGATCGCCCGTGTCCTCGATGCGCTGCCCAAGAGCCTGCAACCGAAGGCCAAGGCGGCGCTGCACGAGATCATGAACGCCGAGAACAAGGAGGCCGCCGAGACGGCCGTGGACCGCTTCCAGGAGACGTACGGGGCCAAGTACCAGAAGGCGACCGAGAAGCTGCTCAAGGACCGTGAGGCCCTGCTCGCCCACTTCGCGTACCCGGCCGAGCACTGGCTTCACCTGCGGACGACCAACGCCATCGAGTCGACCTTCGCGACCGTCCGCCTGCGCACCAAGAAGACCAAGGGCGCCGGCAGCCGGAGCGCCGGGCTCGCCATGGCCTACAAGCTGCTGGAGGCCGCCCAGGCGCGCTTCGCTGCGTCAACGCTCCCCACCTGGTCGCGCTCGTCCGCGCCGGCGCTGCCTTCGTAGACGGCGTCAAGGTCGAGCGCGAGGACAGCCGGAGCGCCGCGTGACCACGCTCACCGGGATGGTGAGGCCCGATAATCGCCTGTGCGAGATGGAGGACCTTGTCGCGGTGGCCGTTCAACTCGCCTCGGGTGAGGACCGGTTTTTCATGACCTGGGGCCGCATCCAAGATCCGGTCGATCCCGAGCCGTTGGAGGCCCTGATTCTCCGCCGCTGTTCCAAGTTCGCCCTGGGAGGCGAGGCTGTCTCAGCGCGCATGTGCCGGTCGCTGCAGGAGGCCGCGGGCGCGCCCTACTTCTTCGAGGCCCTCTTTAGCTTCTCGCAGCAGCCGATCCCGTTCGGACCCAGGTACGAAGCCTGGCGGAAGCGGATGGCCGAGCGGATGGAGAAGGGGAAGGAGCTGTACTTCCTGGGAGCGCCGCGGCCGAAGCCAGCGGAATCGTCCATGTAGCGACCAGCATCCAGTGCATAACGCCTCAGCCTCTGCCATCGGCCTCCTGCCGCCGTCGCGCATCTGCCAGTTCTGCGTCAACGCGCACGAGGGCACCCGGTCCGACTCGTGGTAAAGCATCTTTGGTGACTACCGTCTGGTCGCGATCCTTCGCGCTCACGCGACCTTCGGCGACGATACCCAGACCGAGCGCGACGACCGGAGAGCGCCACGCTGCCACCACCCGTCAATCCACAACTTTTGACAATATCCCCCTCCGTGCCCTGGAAGATCGACCCGATCATGATCTCGCCATCCTTCAGTGCGGGGTGGCCGCGCTCCAACTGGTTCGAATCAGGAGCACTGGTGGGCGGTGAGGGGCTCGAACCCCCGGCCTCCTCGGTGTAAGCGAGGCGCTCTGGCCAGCTGAGCTAACCGCCCTCCGGTTGCCGGATCAGTCTACTGGGGGGCCAGCAGCTCCAGGGCGCGGTTCAGCTGCGTGTCCGACGCGTGGCCGCGAGACGGCTGCACCACGTCGAACATGCCCTGCTTGTCGGGCAGGGCGATCGCGACGTCCGGGGTCAGGCCCTGCTTGTCGATCGTCCGGCCGTTGGGCAGGTACCAGTGGGCGACCGTCAAGTGCAGATCGCCCCCGTTGTCCAGCCGGTAGTCGATCTGGACCGAGCCCTTGCCGAACGTCTTGGCGCCGACCAGGCGGGCGCGGCCGTGCGCCTGCAGCGATCCCGACACGATCTCCGAAGCGGAGGCGGTGTTCTGGTTGACCAGCACGATCATCGGCACCTGGGCGGCGGGGTCGTTGCCGTCGACGGTGGTCCGATCCACCTCTCCGTCCCGCCCGCGCTGCTCGAACGCCTCACCGCTGGGCACGAACCGGCTGATCACCGCCGCCGCGGCGCTGACGAAGCCGCCTCCGTTGTCCCGCAGGTCCAGGATGATCCCCTTCGCTCCCGGCAGCCCCGCCTTCAATTGGGCGTCGAACTCCTGCTGCGTGGAGTCGCCGAACTGGTAGATCCGCAGGTAGAGGATGTCGTGCTCCAGGCGCAGCGACTGGACTGTCGGGCTCTGGAAGTTCTCCCTCGTGACGGTGACGTCGCGCTGCGGGCCGGTGGCGCCGTTCCGCACGACCATCGCCACAGCCGTCCCCGCCGGGCCCCGGATCAGCGCCGAGGTCTGGTCCTGGGTCAGGCCTTGTGTGCCCTTGCCGGCCACGCTCAGGATCACGTCGTCGGTCTCCAGGCCCGCCCGCAGGGCCGGTGAATTGGGCAGGACGCCCCCGATCACCGGGTACCCGTTCACGTAGTTGACCAGGATGCCGATCATCCCGGCATGGCGGCCCGCGTACTGGTCCTGCTGGCCCTGGTACTCGGATGGGCTGAGGTACGTGCTGTAGGGATCGTTGAGGGCCTGCACCATGCCCTTGACCGTCCCTGCCGACAGCTTCCCGTAGTCGACCTTCTGGTCGTAGTAGTGGGCCTGTATCACGCGCAGCGCCTGGTCCATGGTGGCGCGGTCGACCTGGCCCTGTGGCGGGGCGCCGACCCGAAGCAGCGGCACGTACTCCGGAAAGTTCTGGTCGGCATAGATGCCGCCTGTGAAGACGACGAGGAGCAGCAGGACGCTGCCGAGACCGAGCACAACTCGACGCAGGAGCAGGGCGCCACGCCCGAGTGGCCTTCGGCGAAACCCCATCACGTTGGATAGCGAAGCGGATTCCGGGTCACCCCCTGCTGCCGAGTCGGCCTCGGCGTCAGGCGCTCTGCTCGCCACGCTCGCCCAGCCGCCACCGCAGCCAGCCCTCGATGAACGGCTCCAGCTCGCCGTCGAGCACCGCCTGGACGTTGCCGACCTCGACGCCGGTCCGCACGTCCTTGACGAGCGTGTACGGCTGGAGCACGTAGTTGCGGATCTGGTTGCCGAAGTCGGCCGGCATCATCTCGCCGCGGAGCTCGTCGCGCCGGCGCGCGGCCTCCTGCTGCTGGTGCTGGAACAGCCGCGACCGCAGGACCTTCATCGCGATCTCGCGGTTCTTGATCTGCGAGCGCTCGTTCTGGCACTGCACCACGATCCCCGTCGGGAGGTGCGTGATCCGCACCGCCGAGTCGGTCTTGTTGACGTGCTGTCCGCCGGCCCCGGTCGAGCGGTACGTGTCGATCCGGAGATCGTCCGGGTTGATCTCGACCTCGTTCTCCTCCGCGTCGTCCAGCTCCGGCATCACCTCTACCAGCGCGAACGACGTGTGGCGGCGGTGGTTCTGGTCGAACGGCGAGATCCGCACCAGCCGGTGCACGCCGTGCTCCGAGCGCAGCAGCCCATAGGCGCGGCGGCCGCGGAAGATGACGGTCGCGCCCTTCAGGCCGGCCTGATCGCCTGGCGCCGTGTCCAGCAGGTCGGTTTCACAGCCGGGACGAAGCGTCGACACCTCGTGCGCGGAGGGCGTGGCCCACTTCGTGTACATGCGCAGCAGGATCTCGACCCAGTCCTGGGCGTCCACCCCACCCTGACCGACCGTGATGCTGACGACCGCGTTGTGGTCGGCGTACGGGTCCGAGAACAGCAGACTCAGCTCGCGCTGGTGCAGCTCCCGCTCGAGCGCCCGCGTCTCCTGACGCAGCTGCGCGTCCAGCTCCTCGTCCTCGACGGCGAGCTGGCCCAGCTCGATCAGGTCGCGGGCCTGGGCCTCCAGCCGCTCCCACGATTCGGCCTCTTCGCGGTTCTCGGAGGCCTCCCGGGCCATGCGGCTCGCGGTCGCCGGGTCGTCCCAGGCGCCCGGCTCCGCCAGCTTCTTCTCCAGCTCCGTCGCGCGCTGGCGTTTGCCAGCGAGGTCAAAGATGCTCCTTCAGCTCGAGGATCCGCCGCAGCAGGTCCTCGGGCCGGGCAGCGTAGTTACCGTCCATGGCAGCGCTTGTACTTGCGGCCCGATCCGCACCAGCAGGGGTCATTGCGGCCGATCTTAGCGCCGGGCGCTCCGGCGCCGACGGGCTCGCCCTGGCCCCCACCGGGCCTGCCGTTGGGGCCGTGGCCGTTCGGCCCGCCCGCGGGCACCGGCGTCCTCGACTGTGGCGGCGGCTCGTCGCGCACGAACTGCAGGTGGAACATGCGCGAGACGATGTCCGCCTGGATCGATGCCGTCAGGTCCTTGAACATCTCGAACGCGGTGTTCTTGTACTCGACCAGCGGGTCGCGCTGCCCGTACGCCTGGAGCCCGACGCCCTCGCGGAAGTGCTCCATCTGCGTCAGGTAGCCCTGCCACTTCTGGTCGATGGTCTCCAGCATCACCCAGCGCTCGACCAGCCGGTACTGCTG
>Ga0126369_10002931_pt1 | contig 12258 bp, 13 predicted proteins | sample PanSoiMetaPlot_1_FD_109646 | JGI IMG/M metagenome (GOLD analysis project Ga0126369, IMG submission 109646) | Tropical forest soil microbial communities from Panama - MetaG Plot_1 | ecosystem: Environmental > Terrestrial > Soil > Tropical forest > Bulk soil | place: Panama | collected 2016-02-17 | reverse complement strand
GACAGCAGAGCTGAACGCCGGCTCCAGTTTTTCATTGAATTTCAACGTGACTTCATTTGGCGCGGATTTGACCGTGGCGCCTTCCGCCGGGGTTGCGCGAACCAGATGGGCGTGTGCGAAGGCTGCAACAACTCCCGACAAGGATAGCGCGGCGGACGCCACAGTCATGATGATCGTGCGCTGAAGTGTCATGGCAAGATTCCTGAGGTCATTGGGTTAATGCGAACGCTGCAGCGAGAGGTGCTGACTGTCATGCCGCATCACTTGGCCTTGGCTCCAATCGCGCCGGATCTCCGGCCTGGGGGAGCGGGGCGAAGGTGTCAACACGCAGGTTAGTTTCCCCACCCACCGTACCGCCCGCCGCCGTAGTAGCGACGCCACCCGTAGTGATCATGCCAGTTTCCCGGATGATCCTCGTGGAAGTCTTGGTGCAGGTCCCGCAGCGCACGGTGATAGGCGTCGTGTTCGGCCTCGCTGTAGAAGCCTTCCTCGTGGGCACGGCGGTGCGCCTCGCCCAAGTTGCGGTGGAGCTGCCAGTGCTCGACGTGATCGCCATAGTCGTCAATGCGCCACAGCCGGCACCACGGGTGCGGTGAACAACAGCACTGCTGCCGCTATCAGAGCCTTATTCACGATCATGGATAAATCTCCGTTCACTCAAGTTCGGCGCTTACCAGCGCGCGGGCTATTGAGGCCACGTGCGTTCTACGCGGGCAACCTTGAACGGCGCAGGAATGCAGGCGTTATCCGCCATTCATCATTGTGGAAAAATTCGCAGGCCCGAGCTTGATTCCTTGAGATATTGGTCAGCCCACGTCTCCCACGGTGGGCTACGACCGAGCGCGCAGCTCTGCGTCCCAATGTCGCTTCCGGGTTGGCCAAGTTGCGGCTGAAACCCGAGACGCCAGGCCGCCTGATGCCGATCGTCATGTCCGCGCCTCGCGAAATCTGCGGCTTCGGCCCGGTCTTCTGCGGCGCTGAACATATGGGCTTTCTCGCCGTCACGGGTAACGCCATCACGCTCAAGGTACGCAATGTGGGCGGAGAGCGGCGCAGAACGGAAGGCACGGCCCCGATGGCGGACCACACGGGCCTTCAGGACGACGCGTCGATGACCCGCAAAGAGCCGGCTACGGCCGAACGCGGCGCGGCCTCGCCCGAACGTTGAGTGTCCGTACCACGCGAACCGCCTACTACCGGCCGCGTACGAGCCGCCATAGCCGGCTTTCCGGGCCGCACGCAGCACCTGATCTATGAAGCTCTTGCCGCCCCCAGGATCGCGGATGCGTCCCAATCGAACATTGAAATCTTCATCGCGGCTATTCACGGTGCGATCCTGCTGGCAGCTTTCTCGGGCAAGTGCCGGAATGAGATTTGAAAAACCGCATCTCTTTCCTGCGAGTGGCACGCGAGCCGACCGAAGTACCCGCAGGGAGCCAAGCCATGTCAATGGCTTGGCTCCCTCTGGGTGCGCCTCTTTTATCTTGCGGTCGTGCGGACGTGCGTAAGCGTCCGGGGCGTGCACACCTGCCCAGGAAAACATTGGCGAGTCACATCGGGGTTCTTCGCACACTGGAGGATCTCCGAATGGGAAACCGACGTTCGTGGGAAAATGCACACAGCCCATACTGGTCGCTGCACGTTGAAGCGTGTCGCCGAAGCGGCTTGAGCCGCATGGAATACTGCGGCCAGCACGGGCTCAAGCCGAAGACGTTCGCTCGCTGGATGAAGCATCTCGTCGGCGTCGACGAAGCGCACAGACATGCAGAAGAACTGCGCGAATTGCGCCGGAAAGAGCGGCGTCAGCAGCGCAAGACGAACGGGGGGCGGAGGCCGCGCTTCGGGGTGCGCACCGACATGCGCTCGCGCGCTGCCCAGGCGTTCTGGGCGATGCATGTGGAGGCATTGAACTGGAGCGGGATGAGCGTGCGCGACTATGCAGCCGCGCTGTTTCTGTCGCCGTCGAGTCTGCGCAAGTGGCGCGACCGGCTCGACGACGGCGAGGTGGAGATCGACTGGCGGGCACATCTTCATCCCAGCGCCCGTCCGCGAATAAGCACTAGTGCTAACGATAGTGCTAAGGGAGCGCCGGTCGAAAACATCTTGACAACGACGCCGGCGCCTGATTCGAGCCCACCCGCACGCAAGCAGCGCCGCAGCTTCACCGACGCGGAGAAGCACGCCATCGTGCTCGAAACCGAGCAGCGCGGTGCGACGGTTTCGCAGGTTGCCCGCGCGCACGGACTCGTCACCAGCGTGCTGTTCCGGTGGCGCGCCGAGCTAGGCTTCGGAAAGAGCAAGGCCGACAATCTCGTCGCCGTGCGGATCGCCGATGAGCGCGGCATCTGTGATGCGGACTCGGCGGCCGCGGTGCTGCAGAATGTCCTGCCGATTCCTCCTGGCGCTGTAGCGGTCGAGCTTGCTGACGGCCGGCGCGTGTTCGCGCCTCCCGGCAGCGATCCTGAGGCTGTCCGACAGCACATCGCCAAGCGACAGGAGGATGCGGGATGCTGATCATTCCTTCGGGCGTGAAGATTCATCTGGCGCTCGGTCACACCGACATGAGAAAGGGCTTCGACAGCCTCGCCGTCCTGGTGCAGGCAGTGCTCAAGAAGGATCCGTTCTCGGGTCATCTGTTCGCCTTCCGTGGCAGGAAAGCAGACACGATGAAAATTCTGTTCTGGGACGGCAACGGGCAGCAAGGCCGGTTCATCTGGCCCTCGCTGTGCGAGCCTGGCGGCACGGTAACGCTCACGCCGGCGCAGCTCGCAATGCTGATCGAAGGCATTGACTGGCGCACGCCAGAACGCACCTGGAAGCCCTCGCTCGCTGGCTGAAAAGATGCGAAAACACGCATGGAATATAGCGAAGTTGCTGGAGCGAATCAGCGTGTTCGCGTATGATTCGTCATGCAGCTCGATCTCAATAATCTTCCATCTGATACGGCTCTGCTGCATCGCCTCGTGCGCGACATGGCCTCGGTTGTCGAGCGTCGCGACGACGCGATCGAAAGACTCCAGCTGATCATCAAACAGCTTCAGCGCGCGCGGTTTGGCCGCCGGTCCGAGCGCATCGATGCCGACCAGCTCGCACTCGGACTGGAGGACGTTGAGACCGACAAGGCGCGCGCTGAAGCCACACTCGAGCCTCGTATCCGATCGAATGATGGAAAGCCGAGGCGCAAGCCGCTCCCCGATCATCTGCCGCGCGAAGAGGTCCGGATCGAGGTGGGCACGGCGGTCTGCGCATGCTGTGGCGGCGCGCTGCACCCGATCGGCGAGAGCGTCAGCGAGATGCTTGACTGGGTGCCGGCGCAGTTTCGTGTCATCCGCATTTGCCGCCCCAAATACGGCTGTCGCGTTTGCGGAACGGTGTCTCAGGCGCCGGCCCCGGAGCGCCCGATTGCAGGTGGCTTGGCGACGCCGGCGCTGCTCGCGCAGGTCCTGGTCAGCAAATATTGCGATCACACGCCGCTGTATCGGCAGTCGCAAATCTTTGGGCGTCTCGGCGTTGATCTCGATCGCTCGACGCTGGCCGGATGGGTCGGCGGCGCATGCTGGTGGCTCGACGCGCTGTACGAAAGGCTCTGCGCGAATGTCTTTGCGTCGGATCATCTGTTTGCCGACGATACGCCTGTCCCAGTGCTCGATCCCGGTCGCGGTCGCACCAAGACTGGACGGCTTTGGGTGTACGCGCGTGACCAGCGATCGTGGGGCGGAGCTGAAGCACCAGCAGCAATCTTCGTGTTCGCGCCCGATCGCAGAGCGAGCGCCCGGCAGCCCGCCGCGCTGACCTCGGCACGAAGAGACCGTCAGCAGGTGGCTGAGTGGGGGGTCGGACGCGCAATCTGAATGTTAGATTTTTAGTTCTCGACTGCAGGCGGTCGCAGGTTCAAATTCTGCCACTCCGACCAGAAACCACCGAACAAATCAATAACATCCAAGACCGTCCCTGACCGCTGATCGGTTAGGGGGACAGGTGCGGGGACAAGTGTGCGCGATCAGTCGCGTTTGGGCCGCGCAAGGCAAGCACATCGTCGTCCTCGACACGGACTCGCAGGGCTTGGCTCGACTGGTTGGAACAGCGGACCAAGCATGATAATCACAGCCGCAGGCCGACGGGCGCTCGAAGATTGACGCGCCCAAATGCCGTAATCCCCGGCGAAGCCAAGGGATCATCGCGAGTCGTTCATCAGTCAGTCAGCTCGACTGTCTGGGAGGTCGGCCAGTAACAATACCATACAGGCACTGCATCACAAACTCGCGATGACCGGATTTCCGGAAGGTGCACTCGCTCGAATTGCCTGCTGTTCGTATTTTTCATAGCGGGTGGCGTAGCTGGCGGGGGCGCTTCTTCTTGCCAGCTGAAGCCGAAAATCGGCAATGCACACAACCAGAATGGCGGTCAACTGCCGCAAGCATTCGAGCAGAACTATGCATCCTTGCGAATCGCCGAAATCTAGGATGCGCCTTCAGGTCAGCCGGCGCCCAGCCACGGACACACGATTTGTTCGCTCGATTCCTACTGCCCGCGCTTCTTGCCCGGGTTGAGGTAATATCCCGACAGCAGCGAGATATAGGCTTCAGGCCGGTGGCGGCCCCCGGTCTGGGCATTGACGTCGGAGGCGACGCGGCGCAACATCACCACGATTTCGAGTCCCGGCTCTTGAAGCCGCTTCAATAGGGCCGCTGTGAAGGGGCTGTTGCGGCCCTTGCCTTCCCGGGCGACTTCATCAGCTGTGGCTGCGTAGGCAACCACGATGCCCTTGCTCTCGTCGATCCGTGGAACGCTGGGTCTCTTTAGAACGAATGGCGAGGGACCGACGATCGTTTTCTGCAGGCGATCGACCAGTGGGATATTGCGAGAGGCGTTGAGGATAATGATTTTGACGCCATTGGTGCGGTCAAGGGCCGCTCGTACCACATCCAGAGCGATCCACTGATAACGGACGCTGATCTCGTCCTCCAACATGGCATCAGTTGGCATCAGAAAATTGTCGCCCTGAAACTGCATGGCGTGACCGGCATAGAAGAACAAAGCAGAATCCGCACTAGTCGCCAGCCGACCGAAGCGCTCCAGCTTACGGTTCATATCACGCTTAGTGGCATCGATCGCCGTCACGACCTCGAAGCCAAGGGATTTCAGCTCCGCGGAAATATCCTCCGCGTCGTTGCGCGGACTAAGCAGTGAGATATTAGGCACCTCGTATTTGGAATTTCCCACGACGAGCGCGACCCGGCGTTCGGCCGACGCATCCACGCTCGTGCCCATCACTACGATGGCTACAAGCGCGATCCCCAGTAACCACGAAAGCAGCCTGCTCAGGACGAGCCCACTGATTATTGCCGAATATGACACTGTGCGCATTTCGCCTCCTAATAAGCGGGAGCGCAGAACCCGAGCATGAGGACCGCGCCGGTCGCCGAGCATCGTGCTGCTTGCTCGCTCAATACTCCCCGATTGCCAAGATCGAGTCACAGCGGAAATCATCGGCGGCTTTGCTGCTCGAATCGTCGACTCGGTGGTAACAACCCCCTATGCTCGATCTCGTACTGTTCGGGATCGATGAGACGGTAAACCACTTTGGTTTGCTCCTCCCCTTCCACTTCCAACCTGCGCCGCGTTCCGCGCCGGCCGCAAGCAATACGGAGGAGGTTCTATAAGCCGCAACGTGTTGTCCGGATTTCGAATTCGGCGTCGAATTGCATGATTGTGTCGACCCGCTCGCGATAGTTGCGTTGCGTGCGATATCGTCCAAACCTTTAGCAGTTTTCTCTGCTCTCCTCTTTGAACTTGAGCTTGTCGACCAGAGGCAGAGCTGCCGGTGCAGTCATGACGAGCCTGCCGGCGGCAAAATACGCAACAGTGCCACCGAACCATCTTGCTCGATGGTCAAAAAAACGGAGCTTGTGCGGCACGGCCGAAGGGGCAGCGTGGAGCGCCTCTGCTTTACCCGCAATCGCCGATCTGGTCGGCACGCGATACCCCCTCATGCTGGCGGCCACCGGCTCTTTGTTGAGACCACCGGCTCTTTAGTTGAGACCGGAATCGGGAAACGCTGTATTCCAAAGATCGCGAAACGTCGACCACGTTACTTGGTGGCATCAAATTCGGACTACATTGCGAATCCGAATGGGCGATTTAACGGCGGTGAACGGCGCGGCGATTATTCCAAAGAAGATTCACACGCGGATGCAGATCGCTGGATTTTTATCCCGCGCTGTCTTCATTCAGTTGCAATGTTGTCACGATTGCTCAACGTTTGGCGGAGCACACCGCATCTGGGCAAATAGACCACATCGGTGTTCCGGAAAGACCCGAGTCGTGGCGACCTAGGGGACCGTGCAGGATCGCGCTACCGTTTGAGGATTTCGCGACATCCCACGGCCACGGCACATCCCTCAGCCACGGCGTGGCTGTCTAAAAAATTCAAAGATATCATCGACCTATCGACGTCACAATCGTGTTGATGGATTTGGTTTTGCGGTTCCAGTTGCCCCGATGTGCCTTTTCCATAATTACTTTAGCAACGTAGTCATCAAGTGGATGGGGGCGATTGCCGATCTCAAGGGCGCGCGAGCGTCGGTCGGGCCGCCGGAAGCGCCGACACCGGAGGCGACCCCTTGCGGAAGACAGATCCGCATGTGTTGATCAGTGGTGAGTCGTAGAATCGTAGAATCAAGTGAGCATGAGCGTCGGATCAATGCCGTCTCACGCACCGGTCCACCGGCCGCTCCGCGACGCTACTCATGTGCATGCAGACGACTCCCGCGGCTGATTCAGCAAAGTGACAGCGCCCGATAGTGCCACCAGCGCGCTATGTGCCTGATCAGTTGTGCCGATGTTGCGATAAACAATGCTCGATAAATAGTGGTTGAAAGGATATCGGGTGAGGGCAAATTCGGTATGTGGAAATCACGGACCGTTTTTTCCGCGAACGTCCTTAGGGATTACGATCGACATGTGGCTTATTAGCAACGTTCGACGGAGAGTCAGCTTGATCAGATCACAAGATCTGACGTCATCGTTATGCCTGTTTGTTCGTACGGGGCTGGCGTGAACGACTGTAGAAAGGATGACGAGAAACGCTTCGATTATCTTAAACGGCGCGCTGCGTTTCGGCACCCCGCGCTGGAGGTGTTTGATTGCCGCAGGAATACGTCGACCAATCGCCGTGCCCATCCGGCTGCTGATCCTTTTACGGCGTTGCAAATAAGCAGAATGTTGGAAAACACAGTATTCTTCCGACAGCAGCTGCCACAAAAGTATCATTAGGCCCGTGATGAGCCAATGCCCTTGTTGACGCCGTGATGGGCGCTCATTTTATCTTCCTTGATGCTGATAACGGGACTCAGGGACACCAACGGGCCGATAGGCATGTCGCGCTGGCTGACATTGTCGCCCAGCGGTTGAAGGCTTCGAGCGCGACTTGATCGCGCCACAGCAGCGCCGTATTCGACCGCGAAATGGACCCTCGTGTGGCGCACACTTGCAATCGCCACGGTATTGCGAACGCACGACCTCATAGTATTCTCGCGCATTTAGAAGCGACAAAGGGCGTGTAGCCGCTATTTTGCTATAATATTTTAATATATAGGCGTGTGATCTCGAACCCGATCGTCCCGCCCAGCAAAACGTCGAAGGAAATTCCTCGAAATGAACATTCCCCATGAGTCCAATGTGCACCCTGATCCCGCGTACATTGCAGCCAAGGAAGAGAAGCTGCAACTGCGGCACATCATACGTGCCTTGCGGGCGACGTGGAGAATTCCTCTGATCGCAAGCGCCGTTCTTCTCATTTTGACCATTGCTCTCCTGCTCGCGCTACGAACCGTATTTCCGCCGACGAGAACTTTCATATCGCAGTTCCATTTCACCTTCCCTTCAGCCGAGTCAGGCCGCTATCCGAACGACACTTCTTTTTCTATCAATGAAATCCTTGATCCAGCAGTTCTGGATGCCGTCTATGAGCAACTTGAACTCGACCGGTATGGGATCGACCGTAACGAATTTTACGGAGCCTTTTCCATCCGACCATTCTTACTGACAGAGTCTGAGATTGCAGAACGCTACCGACAGCAAATGGCGGATCGACGCATCTCATTTGTCGAACGAGAGAGGCTGGAGCAGCAGTTAAAAAATCAGTTGGCTCAGGATTCCCGCGGAGCCGCTGAGCTCTCGTTTATTCCCCGGCGCAGGCCTGTGATCCCCGTTTCGGTTGGTCGCGCGATTGTCCACAAGGTGCCGCTCGTGTGGTCTCGATTCGCTATCGAGAAAAAGGGCGTTCTGCGAATACCTGGATTCACCGCTGCCATGAACGTGATTGCACCGGACGCAATCGACCACCAGGCGCTTCCCTTGGCCGTCGTGGGGCTAATAGAAGCTAGTGAACGTCTCGATGAGCGACTGACCGAGCTTTTGAAAACACCGGGTGTTTTGACGGAACGCGACCCGGTGGCAGGCAAGAGCATTCGTGACGTCGAGAGGGCTCTACACGACCTACAGTTGTTCCACATTAATTGGCTAAGAGCGCAGCTCGTCGATTACAGATTCGACGATGGGGGCAATGTGCTTCAGCAAATTGCCGAGCGACACATCAACCAAATTGAAACGAGGGTAGCCGGCTTTGCTGAGCAAGCCGAGTCCGTCGGGAACTCCATTATCGAATATGTTCAAGCCATCACAACCCTCAGGGGTCGGCCCGTGGAAAGGCGAGCGCTCGATACCGGAATGGCGACAGGAGGCGCTGCAATACCCCAAGTGGGAGAATCATTTATCGATCGAATTATCGAGTTGACTCGCCAAGACCGTGAATCGGAACAAGTTCGGGCGTATGTTGCCGAGCGAGCACAAAAGCAATTCGAGTTGAATCAACGCGCCATTACCCTTCGCGGTGAGCAGAGGCGATGGAAGGAGTTGCTTTCTGACCTGCGTTCTGATGCTGCGACACGACGCGAGCTCGACGAGGCCGCAAGGGGACGAATAATTCAGGAGCTGCACTACGCGGTCAGCGAGGCGAACGGCGAATGGGCAACCTTGTCGCGGATGGAGGCGGAGTTCGCTGCGAACCGGACGGGTCGCTCTGCGGAGATCTATGCGCCTTACGCACTGTACCGGGATGTCGTTTCCAATGATCTGATTTTCAATGCGACAGTGCTTGCGGCTACGGCTTGTGCCATCATTACATTTCTCCTCGGTTTTTGGGGGATTCGCGCAACGCTGCTGTGGACACGCACGTGAATGCTCCAGTTCCACGTCTACATACCGTTGCCTTCAAGGCGTCTCTCACGCCGGTGCGGATTTGAGGATCTGTCATGTCGCTGACCGTGCTATTCGATGACCGGTGCGGAAAGTGCCGTCGCTTCGTGGCGTTTTCAAGCTTGCTCGACCTCGCCAGGCACCTTGACCTGATCGGCTTGTCTGAGCCGCGGCGGGCACGCGAATTCGGACATTTCGACCTAGACGCATTGAACTTCGAGATGCATGTGATCGATTCGCACAATCAGATTTTTCGCGGCTTCTTCGCCATCCGCCGAATTGCGCTTGAGGTGCCACTCATGTGGCCGCTAGCCGCCCTGCTCTTCTTGCCCGGCGTTTCCACTGCGGGAGTCCCGATTTATGCCTGGGTTGCTCGGACCCGGTATGGACGCCTCGGCCCCATGCAGTGCAACATTGGATGCAGTGGATGCGAGCGGAAAGCGAGGTCAAACACCACTGACAGCGTAAACACGGGCCCAGATGTCGACAGCATAAAGCCGCCAAACGGTGCTGGCGGCGTGGTGTCGTCCAGAGAGAAAATCGTCGATATAACTCCGAAGCCGTAACCGGTCGACTAAATTGGAGTGGCCGAAGACACCCCCATCGTGAAGGGATGCCAGCTCGGCGCGGAAGTCGGCTCTCAGCCATTGCTCGATCGGTGCACCGAAGCCGATCTTGTCTACCCGTGTCACAACTGCTTTCGGCAGATAGCGTGCGGCAAGCACGCGCAAGATGCGCTTCCGCCTGCCGTCGCCGATCTTGTAATCATCCGGTAGACCGAAGGCGAACTCGACGATCCTGCGATCGACGTAGGGAACCCGTGCTTCGATCGAATGCGCCATGGCATTGCGATCAGTTATGGCCAGTACGGATCTGAGATTGCCGGTGAGGACGTCGGCCTGTAGTTCCTTACTTAGAGCGGTGTGTTGGGGGCCATGATGTGTGTCGCTTTCGTGCTTGGATGAGACTTGTCCGCCTTCCCATCGCAGGAAGTCGAGGGAAGCATTGTTCCCTGCGAAACCGAGTTTGCTGGCAAGGCGGGGCAGGATGGTGACCCGCCATGCATCTCGAAAGAACCGAGTATCGTATCGCCACAGCGATATCAATTCTCGTAACAGCGCAGCCGGTTCGATGCGTCGAATGCAGTCCTTCAACAGCGTGTATTGATGCCTTGGGTACCCGGCAAAGATTTCATCAGCACCTTGACCGTCAAGAACGACACGGGCGCCCTGGCGCGCCGCGGTTTCGTAGGCCAGAAACTGACCAGCGACCGCCATCCCAGCCGGCGGCTCCTCTTGTGTCTTGGCAATCCGATCGATATTAGCCTTCAGCCACCCGGCAGAAAGCACGGCTCTGAAGCTTTGGAACTCCAGCGCGGTCACGACTTGATCAACATATACCGACTCACAGTAGCGGCTCGCATTCGCAGGCAAAACCATAGATACAGACATGCCACGTTCGCCACGCTGCCGGTAGCTTGGGGCCGCCATGGCCGACAACAACGAGGAATCGAGGCCACCTGAAATGAGGTGGCCGAAATGGCACTTTGCAACCATGTGCTCAACGAGGGACCGTGTCAGCAGACCGTGCAGTTGACCGCACGCTTCCGTGAGCGACGGTGCGGAGGCTAGATCGACCGCTGGAGCATCAAGTTGCCAATATGGCTGAAAGACAATGTCAGCCGGCGCCTCAAGATTGATTTCCGCAAAAGTAGCTGCAGGTTGGGCGAATATGTCCTTGAAGAATGTTTCTTCAGGCGTCACGGGTCGGCGGTTGCAGATAAAGCGCGCTACAGATGAGCGATTCGCGATAGCCGGCGCCCCGGCCGCCAGTAGCTGCTTTACCTCCGAGGCAATGATCAGCCGCGCTTGGCTGCGATAGTAGAACAACGGCTTAATGCCAAACCGATCGCGAGAAATGATGATCTTCCGACTACGCAGATCCAATAATATCATCGCCCACATGCCATTGAGCCGACTAAAGCAGCCGGTGCCCCACTGCATATAGGCCGCAAGAATTATTTCCGTATCGCTAGCGGACGCGAAGCGATGACCTAGTTGTGTGAGTTCCCGACCGATTTCTCTGAAATTGTACACCTCCCCATTAAACATGAGCCAGACGGAGCCATCAGGCGATGCCATTGGCTGGGCTGCAGCCTCGCCTGGGTCTTGGATCTGAAGCCAGCGAAATGCCATGCCGACGCGCAGTTGGCTGGCGGTCGAAAGATGTAACTCGGAAGGTGCCCTAGCACTGAAGGTATGCCACGCGGCATCGAGCAGGGCAAAGCCTTCGCCATCCGGACCGCGATGTGAGATCCCTTCATGCATGGCAAGCAGGGATTGAAGCAGCCGCTTGCCCGGCTCGAAATCAATGATGGCGCTCAGCCCACACATTTAGTCCCCCAGCGGTCGCCGAAGCACTGCTCTTCAGCCGAGTTACGAGCCATTGCCAATTTACGTACACCAGAAGCTGCGGCGTATTGATCCAGAAAATATTAAACGATAGCAGTACCATAATGTGAAAGAAGAACGCATCTGGCACCAGCAGCCGACGCGCAAAACGACTGAACGGAACGGTGATGAAGCAGAGATTCGCCACCACACCGAACAGACCAGCCGCCAGGCACAACAGCCAATGCTCCGCAATCCAGGGGCCGACCGTATTAAAGAACGGGCTGAGCCTGTGCACCTGGTCCTGCTCGGCGAATAAAAGGAACCAGGAGCGAAGATTCTCTGGATCAAGCCACTGCACGCCGACACGCGTCAGCTTGGACGTCCCAGAAAAAAGGTAGACCTCGGCCAGGTGAAGCTGTACTAGGCGCAGAGGCCAGCAATAGATTGACGAGGAGGCGGTCGGTGGGTTTCCACCCAGTCGCAGTGCATCGCCGCAGCGAGAAAACGACAAGGTGAACAAGGTCAACACACTCACCGTAAAGCCGCGCTGATAAGGATTGGGAGTCCAGTAGATCGTTTCTAGCGGCGCCAAGTGGTAAAGCAGCAG
>Ga0126369_10002930_pt1 | contig 12259 bp, 9 predicted proteins | sample PanSoiMetaPlot_1_FD_109646 | JGI IMG/M metagenome (GOLD analysis project Ga0126369, IMG submission 109646) | Tropical forest soil microbial communities from Panama - MetaG Plot_1 | ecosystem: Environmental > Terrestrial > Soil > Tropical forest > Bulk soil | place: Panama | collected 2016-02-17 | reverse complement strand
TGCGAGCTCTCGGCCAAGGCCACGTCGTCGGCCAAGTTCGGCGACTGTTATCGGCTGCTGGCGCAGCATTTTTCTCGTGCTCGCCAATCTCGAAGAAGATTGCGCACACCGATCGTCGCCCTTCGCCCGGCAAGACAACAAACAAGACAGCAAACCGTCCAACGACCAAGAAAACAATAAAGCCGCGAATCAAGCTCCGGCCCAATCGGTCGCAGCGCGGATGTTTGCAGTGCGGCAATTGCAAATGGCGGCTCCGTCCATGGCGACCGTGTCGATGCCGCCGATGGTGGCCGTGGCGATACCGAGCTTCGGCCGCTGAGCGCCTAAACTAGGTAAGCCTAGTCGGGTCGGCAGCGCGCGCCGACTGGCGATCCTCCGCGCGCAATAGCTGCATTTTGAGGGCCGCTTTGCTGCCGGCTGAGGGACGACAGCCTGTTCCGCGCTGCAGCGCACAGCAAGCCAATTGCCAACGGTCCCGGAATTTCGAAATATTATTCCGCGGGTGCACGTGCGCGGAACATGCGCGCGCTACGGATCGACCTGAACAAGAAAACATCGTGGAGTAGCAAACTGGCATGTTGCGGCCGAACGGATCGTCGCAAATCACAACGTGAGGCGAGACAATGACGAGCGTGGAGTCGTTGGAAGCCGGCCGTGAGGCCGCAAGGCCGGAGCGTCGCGGCTGGAAAGAACTTTATCTGAAAGAGGACTGGTGGGCCGTGTGGCTCGGCTTGGCCTTGATGGTCTTCGCAATTCTTTCGTTCCAAGCCGGCAGCAGCAATATTATCAAGGCGCTGGCGATCAATCCCGGCGGACTCAAATGGAATTCATTCGGCCAGCTCGCCGATCATTTCGCGCACAACGCGCAGCTGTATTTTTATCAGTTCGTGTTCTGGCTTGTCTTGTTCGGCGCGACCACTGCCATCATGGGCGTGAAACTCAAGGAGTTCGTGCCGGCATTTATTTTCCTTTATGTCGGCGCGCTTATCATGTTCGCGATTGCCGGCTGGGCCAACGCCGCCCAGTTCAACCTTGAAGCGCCGCTGGTGGCACTGATCCTTGGGCTCGTCATCGCCAATGTGTTCCGGTTGCCGGCATGGATGGATAGCGCGTTCCGCGTGGAATATTACATCAAGACCGGGATCGTTCTGCTCGGCGCCACGTTCCCGATAACGCTTGTGCTCACCGCCGGCCCTGTCGCCATCGTCCAAGCCACCATCATCTCGCTCGTCACGTGCCTGGTAATCTATTTCGTCGGCACGCGCGTGTTCGGTCTGGAAAAACCGCTTGCCGCGATAATGGGCGTCGGCGGCGCGGTCTGCGGCGTGTCGGCGTCGATGGCGATCGCCGCTTCCGTGAACGCCAAGAAGGATCACCTCTACACGTCGGTAACGCTGGTGGTCGGGTGGGCGCTGGTCATGATCCTGGTACTGCCATTTGTGTCGCGGGCACTGAACCTGCCGGCCGGCGTGGCCGGAGCATGGATCGGCACTTCCGAATTTGCCGACGCCGCCGGATTCGCGGCCGCCACCACCTACGGCAAAATGGTTGGCAGCGAAGATGCGGCGATCAAGTCGTTCACGCTGATGAAAGTGATCGGCCGCGACTTGTGGATCGGGATCTGGTCGGTCGTTTTCGCCGCAATTGCAACGTTCGTATGGGAAAAGGGGCAAAGCGGACGCGTGCCGGACGCGCGCGAAATCTGGTGGCGGTTTCCCAAATTCGTCATCGGCTTTTTTGCCGCCTCGATCCTGATGAGCGCGTTTACCGGCGGGTTCAACGCGGCCGACTTCACGAGCGCGGTGCGGCCCAATGTCATTGCGCCATTGGTATCGCTGCGGACCTGGACCTTCATCTTCTGCTTTCTCTCGATCGGCCTGACCACGCGGTTTCGCGATTTGCACATCGTGGGCTGGAAAGCATTCTGGTCCTTCACCATTGGCGTCGCCGCCAATGTCGTCCTCGGTTACGTCCTGTCGGTGATCGTCTTTGGCGACTATTGGGCAAGCATCCACTGACGCGCCAGCGGGCGGCGCGACATGCGGGGCGTGCCGGTTCTTCACTGGCACGCCGGCCGCGCTTGAATGCGCCATCCCTGGTCTCAATATCCTCAGTTCGGCGTATGGCTCAGTGCGCGCCGATACCGGGCTGTGCGAGCGGCATCGCGTTTTTACCACCGCCCGCAGCGCAGCCTGTCCGCAGTTTGAAGATGATGGCGGATAGACGCGCGGCAACCTAACCAATCACGCCGTCACTTCAGGAAATCCTCGATCAGCTTCATGGTGGCGTCGGGATTTTCCTCCATCACCCAATGTCCGGAATTGGGGACGATCGCCGTTTGCACATTTGTCGCCGCGGCGCGCATCACCGTCCCCATCATCGGACCGAAGGATTTCTCACCACCGATCGCGAGCACCGGCATGGTCAGCATACCCTTGGCGACGAATTCCTTGTTGTCGGCGGCGTCATGATCGAAGGCTTTGAATTGTTCAAACCCGGCATGCATGGCGCCCGCCGCGGCGTAAAGCTTGGCGTAATGCTCGCGGGACGCTTCGTCGAATTTCTTCGGGTCGGCTGAGAATTCGTTCCAGAAACGATCAAGATAGATTCGCTCGCGGCCTTGCACCAGCCTTTCGGCGTCCGGTCCGTAAAACGAAAAGTGCCACAGTGCGTGGCGGCGGATGATATCGTCCCACGGACCTATTCCCGGGAGCGGTGCATCAATGATGACGAATTTCTTCACTCGTTCCGGATACTGGGCGGCGAACGCATAACCGACCATGTTGCCGATGTCGTGGGTGACAAGATCGACCTTGTCGATCTTGAGTTTGTCGAGGACGCCGGCCATGTCCTGCGCCTGGGTCTTCTTGTCGTACCCACCGGCTGGCCGAGACGAAAGCCCAAGCCCGCGAAGGTCCGGCACGATCACGGTGTGATTGCGCACCAGCTGAGCGGCAAGCGGCGCCCACATGTCGCCGGTCTCGCCGTAGCCATGCAGCAAAAGGACAGCGGGCCCTTCGCCGCCGGCGCGCACAAAGATCTGCGTGCCGTTGGTGACGACGTTCAGGGTTCCAAAGTTCGCCGGAAAAGGTTGGATGGCCGCCAATGCGGACGCACTGAGAAAACAACAGATCGACAGGGCAGCAGCGAAGTTTCGCATCGAGAAGCTCCCTCAAGATTCGCCCCGGCCGCACTTACGCTGGCACCGGGTTGTTACGGCCTCAGCACAATCTTGGCCGCGGCGGTGCGGCCGGCATCGATATCCTGGAACGCACGGGGGCCTTCGGCGAGCGGGCGCTGCTCGATCCACTCGAGCGATCCCAGCCGGCCAGCGGCAATGGCGTCGAGCGTTTGGCGAAATTCCAGAGGCGTGTAGCAATACGTGCCCGCGACGATGATTTCCTGCAGCGTGATCTTGCGGACGTCAAAACCCTCCGAGCCCGGCAACAGGCCGACGTGAATGATCACGCCGCCCGGCTTGACCAGGCGGCTGGCGGCGGCACGCGTGGCCACCGCGCCGACCGCATCGATGACGAGGTCCATCGACAGCTTCGCTGGCTCGCCCGGTTCATTGGGCGCATAGCATCGGAATGGCCCGGCCTGCGCCGCGGTCTGCCGGCGCGCGGCATTCGGCTCGGCAACATGGATCTCGGCGGCGCCTTGCATCGCCAACACCAAGGCGCAAGCAAGCCCGATGCCGCCGCCACCGAGCACCAAACAGCGGCTCGCCGCGAGCGGACGCTGCAGCAAGCGCGCGCCCAAATTGACCGCGTGATAGGCGACCGCCAGCGGCTCGGTCAGCGCCGCCTTGGCGCTGTCGAGCCCGTCGGGAATTTTGACGACGTTTGCCTCCGGCACGCGCACGAGTTCGGCAAAGGCGCCAGGGCGCGGCGGGACCGAAAGCAGCTGGCGCGAGGGGCAAAGATGCGGACGGCCTTCCAGACACCAGTCGCAAACACCACACGGCACGAGCGGGTTGACTGCAACGCGAGCGCCGCGACCGGGCCCACTGACGACAAGGCCCGCGGCCTCATGTCCAAGGACGAATGGTGGCGGCCGCCGTGAATCGTGACCGTGATAGGCGTGCATATCGGAGCCGCAGATTCCGACCGCCTCGACGCGCACCAGCACCTCGTCATTACCGGGCGTCGGTTCGGGCTCCTCGCGGCACAACAGAATGTTCGGCTCGGTATAGACCAGCGCTTTCATGGCTCCACTTTGCTGAAATCGGGCGTCATCGCGATCTTAGCAGAGTGGGACGAGAGCACGAAACGCGCGATCAAAATAACGAGCCCGCCATCGTGCCCTTTGGCCCTCCCCCGCCGTCGCAAAATAGGGCCTATGCGGTTAGAGTAATCCCAAGCGAGACCGCCAAGACAGAACCGTTATGAGAGATCGGCTCAATTCATCGTCGCCGAAAATCACCGAAATGCTGGTTGTGCCGGTGGCCGGGCACGACGGCATGTTGCTCAATCTCTCCGGCGCGCATGCGCCGTTCTTCACGCGCAACCTCGTCATTCTTCGCGACAATGCTGGCCGTACCGGCGTCGGCGAAGTGCCGGGTGGCGAGCAAATAAGGCGCACATTGGAGGATGCCAGATCCCTGGTCGTCGGCCGGCCGATTGGCGCCTATAACGACACGCTCAACAAAATGCGCCGCCGCTTCGCCGACCGCGATACTGGCGGACGCGGATTCCAGACTTTCGATCAGCGCGTAGCCATCCATGCCGTCACCGCCATCGAGGCGGCGCTGCTCGATCTGTTGGGGCAATTTCTGGATGTGCCGGTCGCTGCGCTGCTCGGCGAAGGCCAGCAGCGCAGCGCGGTCAAAATGCTCGGCTATCTGTTTTTCGTCGGCGATCGCAACAAGACCGACCTGGCCTACCGCGCCGAGCCGGACGCAAATGTCGACTGGTTCCGCCTCCGCCACGACGAGGCGTTGACGACCCAAGCGGTGGTGCGCCTCGCCCAAGCGGCTTACGCGCACTATGGCTTCGAAGACTTCAAACTCAAGGGCGGCGTACTCTCGGGCGAGCAAGAAGTCGAAACCGTCACGGCGCTTGCCGAGCGTTTTCCGCACGCGCGCATCACGCTCGATCCGAACGGCGCGTGGTCGCTCGAGGAGGCAATCCGGCTGTGCACCGGCATGCGCGACGTGCTCGCTTATGCCGAAGATCCTTGCGGCGCCGAGCGTGGCTATTCGGGCCGCGAAGTCATGGCTGAATTTCGGCGCGCAACGGGTATGCCGACCGCAACCAACATGGTGGCTACCGACTGGCGGCAAATGGGTCATGCAATCTTGCTGCAATCGGTCGACATCCCGCTAGCCGATCCGCATTTCTGGACGATGCAAGGCTCGGTGCGCGTGGCGCAGATGTGCCGGGATTGGGGACTGACCTGGGGATCGCATTCGAACAACCACTTCGACATTTCGCTGGCAATGTTTACCCAGGTTGCCGCCGCGGCTCCGGGCTCGATCACCGCGATCGACACGCACTGGATTTGGCAGGATGGGCAGCGATTGACAAAGGAGCCGCTCGCGATCCGAGGCGGCATGGTGAAGCTGCCGGAACGGCCGGGTCTCGGCATCGAAATCGACCTTGAACAAGTCGAGCAAGCACACGCGCTCTGCAAGTCGCATGGGCTCGGCGCGCGCGATGACGCAATGGCGATGCAATACCTTATTCCTGGCTGGAATTTCGACAACAAGAAGCCCTGTCTCGTGCGCTGATTGAAACCGCGCGGCAGCGCGGCAGGAGCGAGCGATGGCCGATGCAGTGCAAAGCCGCAACACTGGCGGGATAGACGAGCCAGTCCGCCCGCATCGCATTGTTATCGTCGGCGGCGGCGCCGGCGGGCTCGAGCTTGCGACGCAACTCGGCGACAAGCTTGGCCGCCGCGGCAAAGCGGAAATCACCCTGATCGACAAGGCGCGCGCACATTTATGGAAGCCGTTGCTACACGAGATCGCCGCGGGCAGCATGGATCTCGGCCATCATGAGCTCGAATATCTGGCGCAGGCGCATTGGCATCACTTCCGCTACCGCACCGGGGAGATGATCGGGCTCGACCGCGGGCGACGCGAGGTGCTGGTCGGGCCGGTTGTCGAGGAGAATGGGACCGAAGTGACGCCGGCCCGCGGTTATCCCTATGACACGCTGGTCTTGGCGGTCGGCAGTCTGACTAACGATTTCGGCACGCCCGGAGTTGCGGAGCACGCGATTTGCCTGGAGACACCCGAGGAGGCCGCGAGATTCCACCGCCGCCTGGTCAATGCCTGCCTGCGCGCCCAGAGTCAGGAAGAGCCGTTGCGCCCGGGACAGCTCCAGGTCGCAATCATCGGTGCCGGTGCCACCGGAGTCGAGCTCGCCGCCGAACTGCACAAATCCACGCGAGAGCTCGTTGCCTTCGGTCTCGATCGCATCGATCCCGACCGCGACATCACGCTACACCTCATCGAGGCCGCCGACCGGATCCTGCCGGCCCTGCCGCCGCGCATCGCCAAAGCGGCGACCGATCTGCTCGGCGGACTTGGTGTGAAGGTTTACACATCCGCGCGGGTGGCGGCCCTCGTGCCAAATGGCGTCAAACTTGCGGACGGGCGCATTATCAATGCGGAGCTCGTGGTCTGGGCGGCCGGCGTCAAGGCGCCCGCCTTTCTGCAAAACCTCGGCGGTCTCGAAACCAACACGACCAACCAGCTCGTCGTCCGTGAGACCTTGCAGACCACGCGCGACGACGACATTTTTGCGATCGGCGATTGCGCCGCCTGTCCTTGGACAGAACGCAATGCGCTTGTGCCGCCGCGCGCTCAGGCCGCGCATCAACAGTCGACACATCTGTCAAAGCATTTGCCGCGAAAACTCGCCGGAGCGCGGCTTGCGCCCTGGCACTATCGCGATTTCGGTTCATTGGTCTCGCTCGGCGAGTACAGCACCGTCGGCAGCCTGATGGGCAAGCTGGTCGGGCGGAACTTGTTTGTCGAGGGCTATTTCGCGCGTCTGATGTATGTGTCGCTCTACAAAATGCATGAATATGCGCTGCACGGCTTCATTAAGGTCGCGCTCGACACCGCGGTGCGCCTGATCAACCGACGCACCGAGCCGCAGGTGAAGCTGCATTGATTGTTCGAGAACAGCCGAAGCTCGCCGTAATCCCGGCTGAAGCTTTTCAACAATTTTAGATCGCAACCGACCTTGGCTACTCGGCCGGATTCATAAGAATAGAGACGATTAAGAAACGCCCGAGCCAAATAAGAAACGCCCGAGCCAAAAAAACGCCCCGCCAAACGCGTTGACGGGGCGAAATTCCAGATCAGTTGGTTACGCGGCGAGCTTTAGCTCCTTGCTGGCGCGAAATGCAACTTTCTTGCCAGCCTTGATCTGAATCGGCTCACCGGTTGCGGGATTGCGCCCCATGCGGGCGGCTCGGTGCCTCACTTGCAGGATGCCGAGACCGTGGATCCGGATGCGTTCTCCTTTTTTCAGATGCCTGGTGATCAAACCGATCAGTTCGTGCAGGAGAACCTCTCCGGCGCGTTTCGACATGTCGTGTTCTTTGGCTAAACTCGCGGCCAGGTGTTTAAGCGTCACTGAGCGACTGGATTTGGCTGCCATGGCTTGCCTCCAGAAGTGTTTGCCTCCAAAAATGAGTCAGTCGGCGTGTCACTCGGACTCGAACAACTTTATCTGATTCGCGGTGTTTTGACGTTTATTTGTTAGTGGCTTTATCGAGCATTTCTTCGGCGTGAAATTGCCGAGACGCACAGTTAGGCCTGAAATATCGCGATTTCGGGCTAGGCCTTCTTGGCCAAGCCGGTTCCCCGAGCCGGGCGGACCAGGGATGTACGCTTCGTGCCAAAACGAGACATCCGCACCCATCGCGAGGCAATCAGTCGCCGGCCTGTTTGCGCTTCAGGCGTTCGATTTCGGTGCGGATCGGCCCGAACGGCCCATATTTGTGCTGGCGTTCGCTGAAATGATCGGCGTAGGACCATAAGGAGCGTCCACTGGCTTCTTTGAGAGATCAGAAAATCGCGCTCGGCGGCGGCTGTGATCGGCTCTAGCCTGAAATTCAGAAGAGCAGGAAGCAATCATGTGGCAAATGAAATATCAAAGACTCTCGACGTTGGATGTCGCCTATGCGGCGGACATGGCCATTGCTTGTCTCATCACTTATTGGGTTGCGGCATTCTTTCTTCCTTATCTCAGCGGCAGGCCTAGCACGCCCGTGGGTATTCTATGGGCGGTGATTTCTACGGTTTTCGTTTACAAGGATACGCGAAGCCGCAGTCTATCCGCGGGAATATCGCGCTTGACTGCGACGCTTATTAGCTTGGCACTGTGTTTATCTTATCTTTGGTTGTTGCCGGTCACGGCTTTCGGTATGGCGGCTTTGATCCTGATCGGCACCCTAGCCACGATATCGCTGGGACGACGCGACGAGATCGGGCTAACGGCAATAACAACCGCCGTCGTCATGATTGTTGCTGCAAGCGACCCCCCGAACGCTTGGCAACAGCCGTTGCTGCGCCTTGTAGATACTGTCATTGGAATTGCGATCGGGGTGGTCTGTAAATGGGCTGCTTCTTGTGCGTTTTACAAGATCATCGGTGAAGAAGTCGGGTGAGACCGCAGCAGCAAACAACGACTTCCGCTTCAACGTGGATCTGCAATTGACAGAATTTTATTGCTACACACGCCGGGCTCGTCACATCGACAGCTCCTGGATGGCACGCGCGGCCTCGTTAATGGCGAGATGTGCAAAGGCGTCGCCGCCGGCGTCGGAATTGGCGATGGCAACGCGGCCAAACGGCTGTCGCGCCGGTTTGAGAACGCGATCCTCATAATCGTCGGGGTCGAACAGCGAATTCGCCACGTAACCGTAGCCGTGCGGCCAGCGATTGACCGTGATCGTCGAAATATCGCGCTCGCTGCCAAAGCCTCCGGCACCGAGCATCCGGTCGAGAGAATCGCAAATACGCGTCTCGAAATCGGCGAAAGTCATGCCGAAGAGCCTGGCCTGGCCGATGTGAAATTGCGTGCGCGCATCCAGGCCGGAATTCGGGGCGCCAGGTACGTGGACGAGATGCAGGACGATTGGCTCCGCCGGATCGCGCGGATGGTGATACCCGCCGAGATCGACCGGAAAGTCGAGCGCGACATGGCTGAAGAAGCTCGTCGGCGCGGCAATGTCGGAAAGTTTGAGCGCGAGCCATGGCTGCCAATTGCGCACCACGACGTTGGTGTAAACCAGCGGTGTCTTGACGTTGAGCGCCAGCGCCTCGCGCTGGGCTTGCGGCAGGTCCGGCATCATATGAGGGATCATCATGTGGAAGCACGCAAGCACGGCGTGTTTGGCCGTCACACGATGCGGCGCGCCGGCATTGACATAACCGATGCTGACGGCGTCGCCGCGTTGCCGCACATCGATGACCGTCGATTGCAGACGAATGCGCACATTGTTGTCGGCCCGATCAAGCGCGGCGTAGTCAAACCGGGCGAGCACGATGTCATCCATTGTGCCGCCGGACGCGGCGCCCGGAACAAGCGCACGCACCAATAGCCGCGCCAGCGAGGCATTGCCGTCCGGGAAATGATAAATATAGGGCTCGTTCCATTCCGGATGATCGTCGGCGGGAAGCTTCAAGCCGGCGTAGCCGGGATAGCCAAAACTGCGCAGATCGAGCGTCGAAACCGCGTCGCAGCCGAGTCCGAAAAAGCCGAGCGGGCGGCCTTGAAAGCAGTTGGCAACCTCATCGCTGCAACCGCAAATCTTGACGAGATAATCCCGGTAACTCGTGCGCTTGAGAATTTCGATTTTTTCTTGCGTTGACTTGCCGGCGAGCGGATCTCGGCCGGGATCGTAGAGCGTAAGCAGTTGCTGTTTGCTCGCTTCGGCAATCGGCATGGCGGCAATGAACTTGGCCAGCCGATCACCGGCATCAGTGCTCCGGGACAACAGCGGATCGCCGATGATAAGCGCATCGCGGCCGAATGTTTCGCGATCGAAGAATACACCGCGCGACAGCCCAAGCGATGAATAGAAGCCGCGGTCGAATGCGCCCTCGAACCGGGAAAGTTCGACACCCAGATCGCGCAAAAGGCCTTTGGCCACATCGCTCCACAATGTCTTTGGTGATTGAATGGATTGGCTGCCGCCGTAGCCGATCAGCGTGCGGCCGGCCGAGAACTCGTTGCGCTTGGCATGGCCGCCGAAATCGTCGTGGTTGTCGAGAATAAGAATGCGTGCCCCGGCGCCGACTGTGCGACGGCAGAACCATGCTGCGGCGAGGCCGCTGATGCCGCCGCCGACCACAACCAGATCGTAGGCCTCTTCGCTTTGCGCGTCGTCGATGCGGTAGCGCTGGCCTTCGCGCGCAAAGGCATGCGCGACTTCGAACGAGCCGGGATGCTGGCCGCGCATGCCGGTCATTGCCGGTGGATATAAGCTCGGTGCGGCGGCGATTTGCGCGGCCGGCGTCAAGCCAGCGCCGATCGCCAAAGCGGTCCCGCCAAGAAAATCGCGGCGCGAGATGGATGGCATTGCGAAATCTAACACGGCGCAGCGGCCGAGCCGCAAACGATCACGAATTTCGGAATCGGGACGCTTGTGAATTGAAACAACATTTGATGGGCGGATTTTCGCGGGCGCCACAAAAAAGAACCCCGGGCCAGATACGCGCTCGGGGTTGCCGTAAGTTTGTTGCCTCAAACATTAGGCTTCTAGGGCTGAGCGGCCAGGGGGTGTCGGGGGACGGGGTGGCCGCCCAGCCTGGCCTAATGGACCATATTTAGTTATCGGGCCGCGCAGATTCAACGCGCGATTGCGGCACCGGCCGACCGGCGCACCTCGCCAAGTTCCACGAGAATTTCTTCATTGTGCTGGCCGAGCGCCGGCGGCGGCGTGTCGATGCGCGGGCCGCCATGCGCAAAGGTAAAGGCGGCGAGCGGCACGGACAATTCTCCCTCCACGCCCGCGCCGCCGGCGTGGCGGTGAATGACGCCACGGCTGGCAAGCTGTGGATCGGCCAATGCTTCGCCCATCGTGCGCACGCGCGCGGCCGGCACATGGCGGGCTTGCAGGAACGTCTCCCACTCGGCGGCGCTCTTCGTGCGCATGATCTCGCTGAGTACCGCAACCTCGCGGGCGTGATCGGCGTCGCGCTCGTCGTTGGTTTTCTTGATCATGTCGGGGCGGCCGAGCACGGTCCACAACCGCTTCTGCTGGCGCAAATTGCTCGCGCCCAGCATCACGATACCGTCTTTGGCCGGATAGGCCGAATTGGTCGCATGCGGATGGCTGTTGCCGTGCGGCTTGGGATGTGCGCCATTGCGCAGATAGCCGGTCAAATGCGAGCTCATCAGGATCATCGCCACGTCGAGCATGGCCATGTCGATGCGCTGGCCCTTGCCGGTGCGCTCGCGCTGAAACAGCGCCGCGGCAAGCGCGAAAGCGCCGGTGGTGCCGGTGGCGTAATCGACGACTGGACTGCCGAGCTTGATCGGATGCACGTCCTTGGTCCCAGTCATCGCCATGATGCCGGAAGTCGCCTGGATCACATGGTCGTAAGCCGTTTGCGTGCCGCGCGGCCCGCTTTGCCCAAAGGCCGAGAACGAGGCGTAGATCAGCCGCGGATTGACCGCCGCCAGCGCCTCATAGCCGAGACCGAGCGCTTCGAACGCGCCGGGACGATAATTCTCGACGAGCACATCCGCCCTGGCCACGAGTCTTTTTAAAATATCGCGGTCTTTCTCCTGCTTCAGGTCGAGCGTGATCGAGCGCTTATTCGATGCCTGGGTGAGGAACGATGTACCCATCTTGCGGCGATTGAGCTCCTTATCGCTGCCGACGCCGCGGCTCTGATCGGGATCGTCCGGATGCTCGACCTTGATGACGTCGGCGCCGAGGACGGCGAGCTGGTAGGTGGCGAACGGCCCGGCCAGAACGTGGGTGACGTCGATCACCCGGATTCCCTCAAACGGTCGCATCGGCGCGCCCTCCTGCAACTTTGATCAACGTGTCCACTATATTATCTTGCGAATCTTGGCTTAGCCTTGCCCACATGGATTATATCCCATGTTCCATGTGCATTTGGTCCATGTGTATTTGGTCCATGTGTATTTGGTCCATGTGTATTTGACGGGCCCGTAGCTCAATGGTCAGAGCTAGCGGCTCATAACCGCTTGGTTGGAGGTTCGAGTCCTCCCGGGCCCACCACTAAAAAATTTTGCATTTGTTTTCATTTGTCTTTTCGCTC
>Ga0126369_10002928_pt1 | contig 12260 bp, 12 predicted proteins | sample PanSoiMetaPlot_1_FD_109646 | JGI IMG/M metagenome (GOLD analysis project Ga0126369, IMG submission 109646) | Tropical forest soil microbial communities from Panama - MetaG Plot_1 | ecosystem: Environmental > Terrestrial > Soil > Tropical forest > Bulk soil | place: Panama | collected 2016-02-17 | reverse complement strand
TACCCGCCTCGGGCCCGGGGGTCGCCACCCGCCTCGGCGGATTGGGGGGCGGACCGCCCGCGGGCTTCCGGCTGGCCGGCAGCGGGATCCCGCCCGCCGGCCAGGCGCGGGGCCAGCTCCCCGACAGCGGCGCCTTCGCGCCGGGCGGGTTCGCGCCCCCGAGCGGGGGCGGCGGGGACGGGGGCGGCGCCAGCAGCACGCTGATCGCCTACCTCGAACGCAACCAGGGCAGCGCCACCTGGCTGGTGGCCGTCGCCTCGTCGAACCAGGCGGCGCCGATCGAGCTGGCCAGCGGCAGGCCCGTGATGGCCATGGGCGGCTTCAGCGGCGGCGACCCCGCGCTGACCGTGGCGAAGCTGCAGGGGCTCGTCAGGTCGGGACAGCTGCGCTACGTCCTGGTCGGCGGCGGCGGAGGCCCGGACGGCGGCGCGCAGTCCGTGATGTCGTGGGTGGTGCAGCACGGCAAACAGGTCAGCGCGTCCGACAGCGGGACCAACAGCCTGTACGACCTCGCCGGGGCGGCCTGATCGGCCGCCCCGGCCGCGGCGCCTCAGTCGCCCCAGCCGGCGCCCGCTGGCTGCCGGATGGTCGTGTTGATGCGGTTGAACATGTTCGTCGCGCCGATGGTGACGATGAGGGCGGCGAGGCCCTTCTCGTCGTAGTGCTCGGTCGCCTCGTCCCAGATCTCGTCCGTGACGGCGTCCGGCCGGTCGGCGAGCCGGGTCGCGGCCTCCGCGAGGGCGAGGGCGGCCCGCTCGGCGGGCGTGAAGCAGTCGGTCTCCCGCCAGGCCGCCAGGCGGAGCAGGCGATCGACCATCTCGCCGTTCCTGCCGGCGCTGCGCACGCCGTATTCGACACAGGCGCTGCAGCCGTTGATCTGGCTGGCCCGCATGTGCACCAGCTCGAGTGTGGTCTGCGGCACGCCGCCTTCGCCGACCGCCCGGTACAGGTGCTGGACGCCGGTCATCAGCTCCGGAAGGATCGTCGCGGGGCTCTTCATTCGTGCTTCCATGCCTCGTTGACACGTGCCGCTGGCCGGATGTGACCGGATCGTCAGCGGTCGAGGACGGCCAGGTCGAGCCTGCCGAGCCGTTCGGGATCGGTGAGCGAGTCGATGGCCACGATCCTGCCGCGCACGATCGTGAACGCCATGACCGCGAACGGCCGGCCCCCGACGATTCCGACGATCCCCGCGACGCCGTTCACGAGTGCGGGCAGCGCGGCGTCGGCGTGGCGCGCGCCGGCGAGCGACAGCCTGGCGACGGCGGCGGCGCCGCGCACGACGACGCCGCGTTCGCTGCGCACCACCACGTCGGGGTCGAGGACCGCGACCAGCGCCTCGAGGCTGCCGCCGCGTGCCGCCGCGATGAAGGCGTCGACGACGTGACGCTGGCTGCGGAGGTCGGCGTCTGGCGCCGGCGCAGCGCCTCGAACGCGGCGGCGGGCCCGGCTGGCGAGCTGCCTGGTGGTGGCGGGCGACCGCTCCACGATCGGCGCGATCTCGTCGAAGGGCACCTCGAACAGGTCGTGCAGGACGAACGCGATGCGCTCGGCCGGCGACAGCGTCTCCAGCACCACGAGCAGGGCGACGCCGACCGAGTCGGCCAGGAGCGCCTGGTGCTCGGGGTCGGTCCCGTCGGCGGGGTCCACGATCAGGTCCGGGAAGCGTGCGTCGAGCGACTCCTCGTGCCGCGTCCGACGGGAGCGGAGCATGTTCAGGCAGATCCGGGAGACGACCGTCGTGAGCCAGCCGCCCAGATTCTCGACGGTGCCGGCATCCGAGCGGCTCAGCCGCAGCCAGGCTTCCTGCACGGCGTCGTCCGCCTCGCTCAGCGAGCCCAGCATCCGGTACGCCACCGCCCGCAGGTGCGGCCGGTTCGCCTCGAACCGCTCGGCCAGCCACTCGCGCTCGTCCACGACTCGATGACACGCGAGACCCGCCCGATGTGACGGGTCAGCGCGTCTCGGGCTCCTCGGCCACCACGGCGATCGCGAAGCCGTCCCAGCCCTTGGTCCCGACGGTCTGGATCGCGGTCGCGCTGACCCGCGGGTCCGCGGCGAGCAGCTCGTTGAAGCGCCGGAGGCCGCGGACCGTGGGGTCGTCGCTCGCCTCGTCCAGCACCGATCCGCCGCGGACCACGTTGTCGGCGACGATGACGGCGCCCGGCCGGGACAGGTCCAGGGCCCAGCGCAGGTACTCCGGGTTGTGCTCCTTGTCCGCGTCGAGGAAGACCAGGTCGAACGGGCCCACCAGCCCCGGCAGGGTGTCCAGCGCCCGCCCGACCACGACTTCGACGACCTCGGCCAGGCCCGCATGGCCGACGCTGGCCCGGGCCACGCGGGCGTGCTCCGGGTCGGCCTCCAGCGTGACCAGCCGGCCGCCCGCGGGCAGCGCGCGCGCCAGCCAGATCGTGCTGTAGCCCCCCAGCGTGCCGATCTCCAGGATCGCGCGAGCGCGGCACGCCCGCGCCAGCAGGTACAGCAGCAGGCCCTGGGTGGGCGACACGCTGCCCTCCCGCCAGCCCAGCTCCTCGGCGGCGGATCGCAGCGCCGCGTCGAGCGCCGGGTCCGCCGGCACCAGCAGGTCCTCGTAGTAGCGGTCGACCGCGCTCCACTCGTGCTGGCTCATGCGGGCGGGAGCGTCTCGGGCAGGCCGAACGCCGGGAACAGGGCGGGCCCGAACGTGGTGATCTCCGCGATCAGCCCGCCTTCGACGCGGAGCACGTCGAGCTTGAACGCCCGGTGCTCGGCGCCGCCCCATTCGCGCAGGTAGCTGGCGGCGGCCGGCAGCCGGTTGGCGCGGGTGGGCACGAGCCGCCAGTCGCCCGGGCCCCTCGGCCCGGTGCCCTGCTCCATGAGCGGACGGACCGCTGCCAGCCCGTCGTACAGCCAGGGATGCGGGGGCATCGTCACGCGGATGTCCTCCCGCACCAGCGCGACGGCGGCCTCGGCGTCGCCGCTCTCGTGCATGGAGATGAACCCCGCGAGCAGCTCGCGCTCCCGCTCGCTCAGGTCCGTCGTCCGCCGCCCGGTCCGCTCGCCCGGGAGCTCCTGGCGCAGCGTGGCCCGGGCACGCTGGAGGGCGCTGTTGGCGGCGGTGACGCTGAGCTCCAGCCGCTCCGCGGTCTCGATCGCCGACCAGCCGAGCACGTCGCGCATGAGGAGCACCGCCCGCTGGCGCGGGGGCAGGAGCTGGATCACGGCCACGAAGGCCAGCTCGATGGTCTCCCGGGCGACCACGACGGCGTCCGGCTGCTCAGAGCTGGGGGCCACCTCGTCCAGCAGCCGGTCCGGGTACGGCTGCAGCCACGGGACCTCGGCGAAGGATCCCAGCGAGGGCACGCGGCGACGGTTCCTGCGGATCGCGTCCACGCAGGCGTTGGTCGCGATCCGGTACAGCCAGGCCCGCAGCAGGTCGCCGCCCTCGAAGCCGGCGCGCGCTCGCCACGCCCGCAGGAACGTCTCCTGGACCGCGTCCTCGGCCTCCTCGAAGGAGCCCAGCATCCGGTAGCAGTGCACGTGCAGCTCACGGCGGTGGCGCTCAACGAGCTCGACGAACGCCTGCTCGTCCCTGGGAAACGCCTGAACGGGTGGCATCCATCGATTCTGCAGCAGGCACCGGGAGCTCCGCGAAGTGCTGCGGGCCCATCGCGGCACGGGACGGCGAGTGCCTTCGCGGCTTCTGCCGCATGCTGGGTGCCGATGGCACTGCTCGATTGGGAGCGGCAGCTCCTCGACGACGTCTCACGCGACCGCCTGATGGGCGTCACGAACGACCTGGCGCAGTGGGTCCGCCACTCCGGCACCCCGCCGGAGCTCGAGGCGGCCGAGCACCTTCGGCGGCTCCTCGACGGGTGGGGCCTGCGCACCGAGCTGCTGGCGCACGACGCCTACATCAGCCTCCCCGTCGCCGCTCATCTGGAGACGGAGGACGGCGTCATCCTGCCCTGCATCACCCACTCGTTCAGCGCCTCGACCGGGGTCGGCGGCGTGGACGGCGAGCTTGCGGACGGCACCGCCGGCACGGTGGACCCGGCCGGCCGCATCGCGCTCCTCCCCGGCCTGGCAGGGCCCGGCCCGGTGCGCGCCGCCGAGGCCGCGGGCGCCGTCGCCCAGGTCTACGTCAACGGCCCGATCACCCACGAGATGATCGTGTCGCCCGTCTGGGGCAGCCCGGGCAGCCGCAACCGTGACCGGCTCCCGCGCACGCCGGTCGTGTCGGTCACCGACGAGACCGCCGCCGCCATCCGTGCCCGCCTGGCGGACGGCCGGCTCCGCCTCCGCGTGTTCACGGAGGTCGACACCGGCTGGCGGCGCACCCCCCTCCTGCTGGCGCACCTCGACGGCGCCAGCGAGGACTTCGTGCTCTTCAGCGGCCACCTCGACTCGTGGCACCGCGGCGCGATGGACAACGGCAGCGCCAACGCCACGATGATGGAGGTCGGGCGCGTGCTGGCCGGTGAGCGCGAGCCCCGGCGGCGCGGCCTGCTGCTGGCCTTCTGGTCCGGCCACTCCCACGGCCGCTACTCGGGCTCGGCGTGGTTCGCGGACGAGCGCTGGTGGGAGCTGAGCACGCGGTGCGTCGCCCACGTCAACGTCGACTCGGTGGGCGGCCGCGGAGCGACCCGGCTCAGCAGCGCGGTGACGACCGCCTCCCTCCGCCACCTCGGCGCGGCGGCGATCCGGGACGTGACCGGGGAGGAGTTCACGGGCAGCCGCGTCGGCCGGGCCGGCGACCAGTCGTTCCTCGGCCACGGGGTGCCGTCGCTCTGGATGTCGCTTTCCGAACAGCCGGACGGCGGCCTCGGCTGGTGGTGGCACACCCCGGAGGACACGGTCGACAAGATCGACCCGGACCTGCTCCTGCGCGACGCGCGCATCTACGCCCTGGCGGTCGCGCGCCTGGTGGCCGCCCCGGCGCTGCCACTGGACCTCGCCGCCGAGGCCTCCGAAGTGGTGGATCGGCTGCGGGAGCTGAAGGCGGCCGCCGGGCTCGACGGGTTCGACCTGGCCGCGGCTGCGGTCCGCGCCGAAGAGCTGCTCTCCCTCGCCGGCCGGATCGAGCTCCGGCGGTCGCTGGCGCACCGCCTGCCGGCCGCCGCCGCGGCCTTCGACCGGGCGGTCATGGGCGTGCTGCGGCCGCTGGTGGCCGCCGGCTACACGTCCAGTGGGCCGTGGGAGCCCGATCCGGCGCTGGCGGTTGCGGCCCTGCCGGTGCTGGACCCGGTCCGCCGCCTGGCCGACGTGCCGCCCGACTCGGACGAGGCGCGCTTCCTTCGCGTCGACCTCACCCGGGCCCGCAACCGCGTGGTCGCGGCGCTGGAGACCGCGCTCGCCGCAGCCCGGAACGGACTGGCCGAGCTGGACGCGCTCGAATAGGAGTCCAGTCCCATGTGTGAGTGCCGGTGTGTCACGACACGCTGGTACGTGGACTCCGCGTTAGTCGGGCATGAGACCCCGCACCCGGCTGCTCAGCGAACGCTATCCCTTCCTGTACGGCGTCTCCGTGGCTACCCACCGTCTCGACCGGCGGGCACGGTGGCTGCTGGGCCGCCGCCGCCACGCGCGCCTCGACCCCGAGACGGACACCCCGCACCGCGTCGTCCGCCACGGATCGCTGCTGCTGCGCCGGCTCGGCGACGTCGACATGTCGCTCCAGCGCAACAAGATCGAGAACCTGCGCCTGGCAATCCGCACCCTGGACGGCCGGGTGCTGCGGCCCGGCGAGGAGCTCTCGTTCTGGCGGTGCGTGGGCAGGCCGAGCGCCGGCCGCGGCTACGTGCCCGGCCTCGTGCTGGTCCACGGCAGGATGGCCGCGGGCGTGGGCGGCGGCCTGTGCCAGCTCTCGAACCTGCTGCACTGGATGGTGCTGCACACGAGCATGACGGTGGTCGAGCGCCACCACCACGGCTACGACCCATTCCCCGACTCGGGACGGGTGATCCCCTTCGGCTCGGGCGCCACCGTGTTCTACAACTACGTGGACCTGTGCTTCGTGAACCCCGGTCCCGAGACGTACCGGATTCGCCTGTGGCTGACGGACGACGAGCTGCGCGGTGAGCTGTGGGCGGACCACCTGCCGCCTGTCAGGCTCCACGTGTGCGAGAAGGACCATCGGTTCTTCCGCTCGGGTGGTCGCGTCTTCCGCGAGAACCGCCTGGTCCGCACGGCCGTGGACCGGCGCACGGGACTGCGGGCCGGCCAGGAACTGGTGATGCACAACGTCTGCCCGGTGCTCTACGAGCCAGGCCCGGACGTCGTCGTGGAGGAGGAGTCGGCCCTGGCGCCGGCGACGGCGCGATCCGCGCCCCGGCCCACCACAGCCTGAACGCCGCCGGCGGCTCAGCCGGGGCGGCCGAGCGCCTGAAGGTCCGCCGGCAGCACCGTCAGCTCGGGGACGTGGACGTGCTCCGGGAGCCCGGCGAGGAACAGGCAGATCGCCGCAACGTCGTCCGGCCGGAGCATCCGCCGGCGCCGGTCCGCGTCGGGCGGCTCCGGCCGCCGGTCCATGATCGGCGTGTCGACGGCGCCCGGGAGGATCGCCGAGAAGCGCACGCCGCCACCAAGCTCCTCCAGCGCCGCGGCGCGCACCATCGCCAGCACGCCGGCCTTGGCGGCCTGGTAGGCCGGGCCGGAGGCGTCCGGCCAGGCCGCCGACACGCTGGAGACGAACAGCGCCAGGCCGCCCGGCCGGCGCAGCGCGGGCAGCACGGCGCGGAGCCCGTAGAAGGCCGACGAGAGGTTCGTCGCCAGGAGCAGGTCCCACGACTCCGGCGTCAGCTGGCGCAGCCGGCGCTCGGGGACGTTGGTGCCCGCGTTGAAGACCGCCACGTCCAGGGGACCGGCCGCCGACACCTCGGCGGCCAGCGCGGCCATCTCGCCCGGCACCGTGACGTCCGCGCGGTGGGCCGCGAAGCGTCCCCGGGCGGCGCGCTCCATGAGGTCGACCCGGCGAGCCGCGCCGTGCACCTCCGCGCCGGCCGCGGCCAGGGCGAGGGCGGTCGCCAGCCCGATGCCGCTCGACGCGCCGGTGACCAGCGCCCGCCGCCCGCCGAGATCCGTCACGCGCCGGGCGCCACGAACAGCTTGACCTCGGGCGTCGGCCCCGCGGCCAGCCGCGCGAAGAGCCCTGGCGTGGACTCGAGCGGCAGGACCGCGGGCAGCGCCCCCAGCCCGACCCGGCCGCTCGCCAGCAGCGCCAGCGCCCGGGCGAAGTCCGCGTCGGTGTACGCGTACGAGCCGGTGACCGCGACCTCGCGGCGGACCAGGTCGTGGCCGCTGAAGACGGTCTCGTCGTCGTGGAGGCCGAGCAGCACGACCGTACCCCCGGGCCGGACCGCGTCCACCGCCAGGCGCCGGGTCGACTCGCGGCCCACGGCGTCGATGACGAAGTCGGCGCCCAGGCCGCCGGTGTCCTCCCGCAGGGCGTCGAGCAGGTCACCGGGGGACCCGTGCGCGGCAGCCGCGCCGAGTGCCGCTGCGCCCTCACGCCGGCCCGCGTCCAGCTCCAGCACGTGCAGGCGATCCGGCGAGACAGCCCCGGCCGCCTGCAGCGCCAGCAGGCCGATGGCGCCGGCTCCGATGACGGCCGCGGCGCCCGCGACGGGCGGCGCCTGCCCGGCCAGGCCGGCGGCGTGCACGCCGTTGGCGAGCGGCTCGACGAGCGCTCCGTGGCGTGGGCCCACGCCCTCCGGCAGCGGCAGCAGGTTCGCCTCCGGCGCCACCACCTGCTCGGCGAAGCCGCCGGGCTCGTGCACGCCGATGAGGCGGCGCTCCGTGCAGAGGTTGCGCTGGCCGGCCCTGCAGAGCGGGCACGCGCGGCACGAGATGATCGGGTTGACGGCCACCCGCCGTCCGAGCCAGCCGGGGTCCACCTCGGGGCCGGTCTGCACGACCACGCCGGCGAACTCGTGCCCCATGACCAGCGGCGGCCGGCGGTTCGGCTGGCGGCCGAGGTAGCCCTCGACCTCCGAGCCGCAGATGCCGGCCGCCTCGGGCCGGATGGCGACCCACCCGGCGGCCAGCTCCGGGCGCGCCCAGTCCTCGACCGCCATGCGGTCGATCCCGCGCCAGACGACGGCCTTCATCGTTTCCCGCGGCCGTCGAGCAGGATCGTCCACTGCTCGACACGCACCGTGCGCAGCATGCCGTTCGCCGTCCACGGATCCGCCGCGAGGCGCTCGTGGATCGCGTCCCTGGACTCGGCCTCGACCACGTGCAGCACCTCGCGCTCGCCCTCCAGCGGGCCGCCCAGCACGATGAAGCCCTGGTCCACCAGGTCGTCCATGAAACGCGCGTGCTCGTCCCAGCCCACCTGCCGGCGGAGGTCGCGCGACCAGTCCCACGGGCCGCCGCGTTCGCGGCGGACGACGTACAACCCCATACGCCAAGGCTATCCCGCCGCCCGGGCGGCCATGCCCTCGGCGAGCCGGTAGCAGAGGCGGGCGCCCGTGCCCAGCGGTCCCCGCGGCACGTCCCGCAGCGCCGCGTTCTCGTTCCAGTGGCTGCCCGCGATGTCCAGGTGCACCCACGGCCGGCCCTCGACGAACTCGCCGATGAACATCCCGGCCGCGATCGCCCCGGCCTCCCCGTAGTTGGAGTTCCGGAGGTCCGCGGTCTCGCTGCGCAGGAGGCCGCGGTAGTCCGGGTAGATCGGCATCCGCCACACCCGCTCGCCGGCCGTCACGGCGGCCGCGGCCAGGAGGGTCCAGAGCCCGTCGTCGTTGGCGACCGCCAGCGTCGCCGCGTGGCCGAGGGCGGTCACCGCCGCGCCCGTCAGCGTGGCGAGGTCGACCACGTGCGTGGCGCCGCTCCGGATCGCGTACGTGATGGCGTCGGCCAGCACCAGGCGGCCCTCGGCGTCGGTGTTCAGCACCTCGACGGTGCGCCCGGAGGCGCTGGCCCACACGTCGCCCGGCCGCTGCGCGCTCCCGCCCGGCATGTTGTCGGTCGCGGCGACCACGGCCATCACGTCGACCGCCAGTCGAGCTGCGGCGATCACCTCGATCGCTGAGAGCACCGCAGCCGCGCCGCCCATGTCGCCCCGCATCCGGACCATCCCGTCGGCCGTCTTCAACGACAGGCCGCCGCTGTCGAACGTGATCCCCTTGCCCACCAGCGCCAGGTTCTCACCCCCGCCGCGGCCGCCGCGATGCTGGAGCCGGATGAGCCGGGGCGGGCGCTCCGATCCCGCGGCCACACCCATCAGCAGCGCGTACCGGCCCGCGGCCAGCTCGTCCGGGCCGAGCACCTCGAGCTCCAGGCCGAGGCGGCCGGCCATCTCCGCGGCGATGTCGGCCAGCGTCTGCGGCCCCATCTCGTTGGCCGGGGTGTTCTGCCACTCGCGGGCGCGGGCGGTCGCGGCGCCCAGGCGCCGTGCCAGGTCGATCGCGCCCGGTTCCACCCCGTGGAATCCGACCAGGGTCAGCTCATCGAGCGGCGCCTGCCGGTCCGCGGTCGCGCGGTGACGGCGATCCCAGCCGCCGGCCACGCAGCCCTCGACGACGGCGCCCGCGTCCTCGTCCCGCAGCGGACCGGCCCGGAGCACGGCGACCCGCCGGTGCCCGTAGCCGCGCGCGGCCCTGACCATCTCTTGATGAGCGAAGCGCAGACGCTGGCCGTCGAGGTCACGCCGGGCGCCCAGGCCGTACAGGAGGACGCGGCGGGCCGCCATCCCGTCGGTGCCGGGGACCAGCAGCCTGTCGCGGAGCCGGCCGCGGTGCTCGCCGGAGGCGACGAACCCTGCCACCGTCTCGCCCAGCGCCTGCACCGCGGCGTCGGGCTCCCCACCGGCCGCGACCGGCACGGCCAGCACGTCGGCCTGCACTTCAGCCGCGCCGGTCGCCGCCAGGGCGACGCGCGGGAATCCGTCGGCGAAGTTCTGATCGTCCACCCCGATTTCTTACAACGAGTCGTCAGTCGGGCAGCAGTGGCATCGTGATGCCGGGGTCGCGGCCGAGCAGCGCCGCGCGGGTGATGGCCGCCGACCCGAACCGGTCGCGGACCTCGTCGAGGGCGGCGTCGAGCGCCGTCGCGCTGCGCCGCTCCAGGGGCAGGGCGAGCTGCCCGCCCTGGGCCTCCAGGTTGCCGACGGCCACCCCGACGAGCGTCAGGCCGCGGCGGTCGATCATCGGCATGGCCGACGCGAGCAGTCCCCGCACGGTGGCGAGGACCGTCTGCGTCTGACTGGTCGCCCGGGACAGGGTGTGCGCGCGGCTCACCCGCGTGAAGTCGTCGAACCGCAGGCGGAGCACGACCGTGCGGCCGGCCCGCCCGGCGGCTCGCATCCGGCGGGTGACGCGGTCGACCAGTTCGAGCGCGACCGCGTCGATGGTGCCGCGGGACTTCGGCGAGCGGCCGAGTGCGCGCTGGGACCCGATCGACCGCCGGCGCCGGCCCACCTCCACCGGCCGCGGATCGCGGTTGTGCGCGAGGGCGTGCAGGTGCCGCCCGGACGCCACGCCGAGCACGCCCACCAGCGCCGCCTCGTCCAGGCGGGCGACCTCGCCGACCGTGGTGAGCCCACGGTCGTGGAGCTTCCGCGCGGTCACCTCCCCGACGCCCCAGAGCCGCCCGACCGGCAGCGGGTGGAGGAAGGCCAGCTCCCGGTCCGGAGGCACGACCAGCAGGCCGTCGGGCTTGGCCACGCCGCTCGCGACCTTGGCCAGGAACTTGGTCCGGGCCACCCCCACCGTGATGGGCAGGCCGACGTGCCGGCGGACCTCGGCCCGCAGCCGCACAGCGATCTCGGTGGGCGTGCCCGACAGGCGCTCCAGCCCGCCGACGTCGAGGAACGCCTCGTCGATCGACAGACCTTCGACCACGGGCGTGGTGCGGTCGAACACCTCGAACACCGCTCGGCTGGCCCCGGCATAGGCCGACATCCGCGGCTCCACGACGACCGCCTGCGGGCAGAGCTGGCGGGCCTGCGCCCCGCCCATGGCGGTCCGGATGCCGTGCGCCTTGGCCTCGTAGCTGGCGGCGAGCACGACCCCCGCGCCGACGATGACCGGACGGCCGCGCAGCCGCGGATCGTCGCGCTGCTCGACCGAGGCATAGAAAGCGTCCAGGTCGGCGTGCAGGATCGTGGCCAGGGCCGACACGAACACATGTTTGCACACTCGCGCCGGCAGTTGGCGAAGAATGATCGCGGTGGACAGCGCCGGCAGGCGGCGGATGGTGGCGTCGGTCACCCTCGGCGCCCTGCTGACGCCGCTGAACTCGTCGATGGTGGCCGTCGCGCTCGCCCGCCTGCAGCAGGACTTCAACGTCGGCGTGGGCGCGGTGCTGGTCGGGGTCAGCGCCTGCCTGCTGGCCGCTGCGGCGATCCGGCGCGGGCGCTGAGGACCGTTCGTTCGTCTACAGTGTCCCGCCGTGAGCCTGGGACCAGGCGTCGCGGCGAGTCCACGGGCCGCCGCCCGCGCCGCCGAGCTCGACCCGCGTGACGACTTCGCCGCCGTGTACGAGGCCCACTACCAGGCGGTGTACCGCGCCGTGCGCGGCGTCGTCCTCGATCCCGACGTGGCCGAGGACGTCACCCAGGACGCGTTCCTCAAGGCCTACCGTGCCCGCCACCGCTTCCAGCCCACGGGCCGGGTCGAGGCGTGGCTCTGCACGATCGCGGTTCGCGAGGCGATCAGCCGGCTGCGCTGGAAAGCCCTGCAGCGCCGGCTGATCGAGTCCAGCGGCAGGGCCACCGCGCCGCGCCCGCCGGCGGGGACCGCGGCCCTGCTCGACGAGCTCCTGGCGACGCTGTCGCCGAAGACCCGCGCGGTCGTCGTCCTGCACTTCATCCACGGCTACCGGCACCGGGAGATCGCCGAGATGCTGCGGGTGCCCCAGGGGACCGTGGCCAGCCGCCTGTCCCAGGCACTGGCCCAGATGCGCCGGCGCGCGCTGGATCGAAAGAGATGAAAACGGCCTCCTCGCGCGTTGAGTGGATAGGCGGATGAGGCTGAACGACACGGACGACCACGACATCCGAACGCTGATGGAGCGTGGATCCTCGACGTGGACCGGTCCGAGCCCCTCGGCCCGCCAGGCCCGGTGGGCCGCGGAGGAGCGGCCGCGCCGCAGGATGTCGTTCGGGCTGGCCGTCGCCGGGTTCGGCATCGCCGCGCTCCTCACCGGCTCACTGACGCTGGTCGCGACGTCGCAGTCGCCGAACGACGCCGCGCAGTCCGTGATGCGCCTCGTGTCGCACGTGTTCACGACCCCGCCGGCCACCCCGGCGGTCACGCCGCCGTCGCCGCCGCCCTCGG
>Ga0126369_10002925_pt1 | contig 12266 bp, 15 predicted proteins | sample PanSoiMetaPlot_1_FD_109646 | JGI IMG/M metagenome (GOLD analysis project Ga0126369, IMG submission 109646) | Tropical forest soil microbial communities from Panama - MetaG Plot_1 | ecosystem: Environmental > Terrestrial > Soil > Tropical forest > Bulk soil | place: Panama | collected 2016-02-17 | reverse complement strand
GGCGCCGAGATAGGTCGTCGGCAGGATATTGACGGTCACGCGGCTCGTCGCCGGGCCGATGATGCCACCCACCAGTCCGCCCGCCATGACGTACGAGATCGCACGCGACTTGAAGTCCGGCGTGGCCGCGTCCGCCGCCGCGAAGCGGTAGTACTGGCCGAAGGCGTTGTAGACGCCGAACACGGTCGTGCCGGAGCAAAGCAGCCAGAAGTCGGCCCGCCAGAGCGCGATCGAGCAGATCGCAGCGCCGACGATGCCGATGCACGCGCCGAGCGTGAAGCCCGCGCGCCGGCCGATGCGCTTCATCAGGAGCGACGCGAAGAACGTCGTCAGCACGGCCCCGACCACCCAGCCGGTGACCGGCAGCGTCGCGAGCGACTTGTCCGCGGCGAGCGCGTAGCCGGCAAGGCCGTTCAGCGCGATCAGCGTCGAGTTGTTGGTGAAAAGCAGCGCCTGGCAGGCGGCGAGGACGGCGACGTTCTTCTTCTCGCTTGCGGCAACCGCGTCGGACATCGTGGCGGACGGGCGCGCGGCGCGCGCTGCGCGCCCGGAGAACCCGTCTAAAAGCGGCGAGTATAGAGCAGGCCGGCGCGCCTGGAACCCGCCGCTCTTCCTACCGCTTGGTGACCCTCCCCCAGATCACGAGCAGGACGAGCGCGCCGACGACCGCGCCGATGAAGCCCACCGGCTCACCAACCTTGTACCACCCGAGGGCCTGGCCGGCGAAGCTCGCCAGCAACGCGCCGCCGATGCCGAGCAGCGTGGTCATGATCAGGCCCATGGCCTGGTTGCCCGGCAGGACGGCACGCGCGACGAGCCCGACGAGGAACCCGACGATGATGGTCCAGAGGATCCCCACGGCCGCCGCTCAATCCAGCGGAATGCGGATCTTCTGCCCCGGATAGATCAGGTTCGCGTCCTTGATCACCTCGCGGTTCGCGTCGAAGATCCGCGGGTACTTGTTCGCGTCGCCGTAGTATTTCTTGGCGATGGCCGACAGCGTGTCGCCCTTCACGATGATGTAGTACTCGACGTTCTCCTTCGGCGGCGGCACCGTGAGGCCGGAGATGCTCACTTCGGAGACGCCCTGGACGTTGCCGGCGATCAGCACCGCCTTCTGCATCGCCTCGGCGGACGGGCACTCGCCCGCGAGCGAGCATTTGCCATCGGCGTAGGCGACCTGCAGCCCGACAATGCCGAGGTTTGCGCTTTCGATCTCCTGCCTGATCTTGGCCGCTGCGTCCTCGGGCTTCGCCTGCGGCGGGAAGAGCTTCTTGCCGATGTCCTTCACGAAGTCGAACAGGCCCATGACGGTCTCCTGTGCTTCACGCGACGAGGAAAGGAGCGAAGCCGCGAGTGGACTCCACCGCGCGCGCGGATGGTAGCACGGCAACTTTGCCGCTGTCGGTCACAGGTCATGAGTGAGCGTCGCGACGCTGCAGCTATCATTCCGGCGGTCGAAAGGATCTCTGCCGTGCATCGCGCCGCCCTTTGGTCGACCGCACTCGTCGCGCTGTTCCTCGCCGTAACCGGTCACGCCGGCGGCCCCGCGATCTCGCTGATGCACGGCTTCATCGACCAGTCGAGCATGACGCTCTGGGCGCAGACAGAGCGGGCGTCCCGCGTGGCGGTGGATCTCTACGCGGACGGCGCAACGGCCAAGCCCCGCCGGATCGAAGGCGCGACGCGCGCCGAGGACGACTTCGTCGTTCATCTGCGGCTCGCAGGCCTCGAACCCGGGACGCGCTATCACTATCGGGTCCTCGTGGACGGCAAGCCCGCGGCCGAGGCCGGCGCGTTCGTGACCCAGCCGCTCTGGCAGTTCCGCTCCGAGCCGCCGGACTTCGCAGTCGCGCTGGGCTCGTGCGCGTATCTGAACGATCAATTCTCGCGTCCTGGCGGACCCTGGGGCGCCGAGTACGAGATCTTCGACGCGATCGCGGCGAAGGCACCGAGCCTGATGCTCTGGCTCGGCGACAACGTCTACTTCCGCGAGCCCGAGTGGACGTCGCTCGAGGGGATGAGCGGACGCTATCGCGCGTATCGCGCGCTGCCGGCGCTCAAGCGCCTGCTGCGCGCCGCTGCCCACGTCGCGATCTGGGACGACCACGACTTCGGCCCGAACGACTCGGACGGCTCGTTCACGATGAAGGTGGCGGCGCTGACCGCGTTCAAGCGCTACTGGGCGAATCCCTCGTACGGGCTGCCCGGCGTGCCGGGAATCTTCGGGGCCGTGACCTGGGGCGACGTCGAGTTCTTCCTGCTCGACAACCGTTTCTATCGCTACCCGAACCGCTATCCGTCCACGCCGGACAAGGCGATGTTCGGGCGCGAGCAGGTCGAATGGCTCAAGCAGGCGCTCGTCGCCTCGCGCGCCGCGTTCAAAGTGATCGTCGCCGGCGGCCAGTTCTGGAACTCCCGCAGCAGATACGAGTCGTTCTTCAGCTACCCGGCGGAGCAGCGCGCGCTCGCGGAATGGCTCGTGGAACGCCGCATCGATGGCGTCCTCTTCCTCTCTGGCGACCGGCATTTTTCGGAGTTGCTCCGCCACGAGCGGCCGGGAACCTATCCGCTCTTCGAGCTCACTTCCTCGCCGCTCACCGCCGGGCCGTTCCGCGACGCGCCGGCCGACGAGCGCGAGAACCCGGAGCTCGTGCCGGGAACGTTTGTGACCGAGCGGAGCTTCGCCATGCTGCGCTTCGACGGTCCCCGCCGCGAACGCGTGGTCACGCTCGAGGCCTACGCCGCAGACGGTCGACTGCTCTGGCAGCAGCGGATCGCAGCCGCCGAGCTGCGCTAGCGCGCTCCGGCGCGTCGCCGGATGGCGCGCCCGGCCAAGGGGGACGGGAGGGGTCTTCGTGCGCGCTCCTCTGCTCCGCGAGCACCATCTCGACGACCCGCCGGCAATCGCGGATATGCGATGTGCCGACGAGGCGCATCGCGGTGAAGCTCAGGCCCGCCGCGACCGCCTGCCCGGCGATCGGCACCAGTCGCGCCGCGGTCTTCGTGGTCACCCGCATCCCGACCGCTGCGAGGGCTCGCAGGATCAAATCACGCGTGATCACCCGCCCGACCATCGCGCCGCCGAACGCGACGATCGCCCGGTAGACCAGCACCTTCGCGCGCGGGCTGAGGCGCTCGATCTGGTCGGGGGTCAGGCCGAACTCGCGGTTGATGGCGGGGATGAGCTGGGTGAGCAGCGCGACGTCGGCCGCGAGATCAAGGCCGGGCAGGGGTACGAGCACCGCGCCGGCTGATGCGAGCGCCCGCCCGGTGACCATCTTCCGGCAGCGCCGGACGACGGCGTCGAGCTCGTCGGCGTCGCGCGCGAGGCGGAGCAGGTCACCGGCCGTCATCGCGCGGGAATAGAGCCGCGCTCGCCGCTGTTTGCGCTTCGAGCACCGAGCCTGCCGCCTCGCTTCGCCCGGCGCCGGCGTTTCCCCTAGCGCTGGCGCATTGCGACGAAACGGCCGCCCTCCGGCGGCCGTTTCGCTTTTTCAACCTGACCGGAGACGCGTTCACTTCTTCAAGTTCTTCTCGTACTCCGCGATCGACTTCTTTAGGTCGGCGTACTCCTCGCAGCCGAAGAAGCACAGCCGGTCGAGCCGCGCGAGGTGCTCTTTCGCCTTGGCGAGGTTGCCCTGCATGAGATACGCCTCGCCGATGTACTCGTGCGCGCCCCGGTGTCGGGGGTCGAGGCGCAGCGCCTCGTTGTAGTGCTTGAACGCCGCGTCGAGGTCGCCCGACTTGCGGTAGGCGAAGCCGAGGTAGTTCTGGGCGTCGGCGTTGGTCGGATCCTTGGCCGCCACCTTGCTGAACGCCCCGATCGCCGCCTGCCAGTTCTTGTCGTTGATCGCCGCCTTCCCGGCCTCGTAGTCGGGGTCGCTCGGGCGCGCCGGTTCCGGCGCGGGATCGGTCTGCATGGCTCCCACCGTCGACGATAGCGCCATGGCTGCGGTCACGATGAGGCCGACGAGCAGAGTGCGGAGCATGGGATACCTCCTTTCCGGTTCCGCGTGAATAATATAGTGAAGCGCTTGCGACCGGTCACGTCAGAGCGCTCCACTTGGATTTCCGCCATGCGCACAGCCACCGCCGTCCTGCTCGCGTTCGCCATCGCCCTCGCGGCTCCAATCCACGCGCAAGCGCCGACTCGCGAAACGGCGCTCGAACGGCTCAAATCGACCGATCCCGTGGAGCGGCGGCGCGCGATCGTGCAGCTCGCGCAGGCCGGCACTATGGACGACGTCCCAGTGCTGCTCGAGCGCCTGCGCGACTCCGACGACGGCGTGCGCGAGATCGCCGAGCGGGCGATCTGGGTCCTCTGGAGCCGGTCGGGCAATCCGCAGGTCGACACGCTCTTCCTCCAAGGCATCGATCAGATGAGCGCTGGGCAGTTCCAGGAAGGGATCGCGACGTTCAGCCGCGTGATCGAGCTCGCCCCCGCCTTCGCCGAGGGCTGGAACAAGCGCGCGACGCTCTACTTCCTCAGCGGGGACCTCCAGCGGTCGCTGCAGGACTGCGACGAGGTGATGAAGCGCAATCCCAACCACTTCGGCGCGCTCGCGGGCTACGGGCAGATCTACATGCAGCTCGGCGAGTACGGGCAGGCGCTCGCCTACTTCAGGCGCGCGCTCGCGATCAATCCCAACCTCGAGGGCGTCGAGTTCCAGATCCGGGTGCTCGAGCGCTTGCTCGAGGAGCGCGGGAAGAAGACCTAGGGTCGCCGCGCGAAGGCCGCGTCGAAGGCGGCTTCGAGTCGCGGATGCACGCCGCGAAGGCGGTCGATCACCGCGTTCGCCCAATCGAAGTACTCCCGGCGGCGCACGAGGTCCCACTTCGGCGGCGGATGGTCCGCCATGTCCCGCAGGTTGCAGATCTTGTCGGCGAGCTTCACGAGCTTCGCCTCGCGGCTGAGCGCGGCCGCGTGCTCGACCTGCAGGCGTTTGCGCTCGGCCTTGGGAAGGACCTTGTTGTCGGTCACCTCCGCGACGACGCGCGCGATCGGCTCGCCGAAGACGGCGCGCAGCTCGGCCGCCGTCGTCTGCGTGTCCTCGAGCGTATCGTGGAGCAGCGCTGCGGCGATCACCACCGGGTCGGCGACGTCGCCTTCCCGCACGAGCACGTTCGCGAGCGCGATCGGATGGTTGATGTACGGGGAAGCGGCGGCGTCCTTGCGCCGCTGGTCCCGATGCTTGTCGGCGGCGAAGCCAAGCGCCTCCAGGACGAGCGGCAGACCCGCGTCGCTCAAGCAGCGCCTTCGCGTTTCCGCTTCGCCTGGTACGCCTGCAGGTGCGCGTACGCGACCCGGAGCGGCCCCGGATCGACGCCGGCCGCGCGCGCACGCTTCAACATGTCGCCGACGATGTGCTCCGCCTCGACCTGGTGCCCACCCTCGATGTCGCGCAGCATCGACGCGGCGAAGTCCGAGCCGCGGGCGAAGAGCAGCTTCCGGAACGCGCCCATCTGCTTGTCGCGCACCGGGTAGCCGGCGCGCGCGGCGGTCTGCGCGCACGCCGCGAGCGTCTCCTCCACGAGCGCCTCGCCCTCGTCGGCCGCCAGCACGTCGCCGATCGCGCCGCGCATCAGCGTGGTCATCGACGCCATGGTCGTCAGCAGGACGAACTTCTCCCACAGCTCGAGCAGGATGTCCTCCGCGAGCACCGCGTCGATCGGGGTCCGCTTGTAGAGGCCGTGCAGCGCCTCGAGCTTCGCGCGCGCGTCCGCGCTCGTCCCCGGCAGCGCCCCGTAGGCAATGCGGTGCAGCGGCCCGAGCTGACGCACCTCGCCCTCGGGCGTGAGGGTCGCCGGGATGCCGCAGGTCCCGCCGATCACCCGCGCCGTGCCGAACTCCGCCGCGAGCCTTTCGACGTGCGCGAGCCCGTTCAGGAGCGGCATGACGTGCGCACCGGGGCCCATCGCCGGCCGGATCGAATCGATGGCGGAGTCGAGGTCGTAGGCCTTGCACGTCAGGAACACGAGGTCGTACTGCGGCGTCACTTCGGCCTGCTTGACGAACTGCGCTCGCAGGCTGAAATCGCCGTGCGGGCTCTTCACCACCAGCCCGTTGGCCGCAAGTTGCGCCGCGCGCCGCTCGCGCACGAGGAACGTGACGTCGCCGCCCACGTGCGCGATGCGGCCTGCGAAGTACCCGCCGGTCGCGCCGGCACCGAGGACGAGGATCTTCATCGGCACCACACCTCCTTTCTCGTCAGTTTACGGCCGCGGCGCGGCAAACAAAAAGCCCGCCTCGCGGCGGGCCCGGCAAGCCGCCCGGCACGAACGCCTAGGCCTTGATCTCCCGCGCGGTGATCGTGTACTTGAAGTTGTCGGGATCGAGGCTGTCGGCGCGACCGTCCGCGGTCTCGAGCTGCGGATACATGAAGAACGCCAGCTCTGCGCCCTTGGCACCCGGCAGCGCGACATCGTGCGCGCTGTTGAACGCGAGCCAATTCATCTCCCAAGCGCCGAAGAGCTTCCGGCGCACCGGCGGGACCAGCGGGTCGGCGAGCGTGGTCGGTTGGGGTTTCTCCTCGAGCACGACCTTGCGCACGTCCGCCGGATCGACCGGCACCCAGCCGTAACCCGCGAGGAACACCTCGGCGCGGCAGTGCTGGGCACGCGTGACGTTCTCGCTGCCGGCGCCGAGGCTCCGGTAGCCGAATTGCGACCGCGCGACGCGCAACCCGTAGAGGTCGCGCGCCGGCAGGCCGACGGACCGGGCGAGCCCGACGTACAGCGCGTTGAGGTCGGCGCACTTGCCACCGAGATTGCCGGTCTCGAGCATCGTCTTGATGTCGCCGACGCCGCAGCCGCGCGTCTTCGGATCGCGGAACGTATTCTCGACGACCCACTCATACAGCGCTTTCGCCTTCGCGACGTCGGTCTTCGCGCCCTTGGTGGCGGCGAGCGCGGTCTCGCGCACGATGCCGTCGGTCGGCTGCAGCTCGGTGGGCGCGGTGTAGAACGCAACCAAGGACCGATCGAGCCGGATCGCGGCATCCGGTTTGCCGAGCTCGACCGCGCGGTTGCGCGTCATGAACCGGCTCGTGAGCTCGACGAACGGCGTCTTCTCGCCCGCCGGCCATTCCGCGCAGAAGATCGCCGCGCCGTACTTATCGTCGCGGGCAATACGCATCCCGTTGGCGTTGCCGGTCCAGCCATTGCCGAGCGTCCGCTGGGACTGATCGTCGATGACCGGCACCGGGAGCCAGACCCGGATGACCCCGTTCGGTTTCAGCACCTCGACGCGCGTCGCGATCTCGAACGTCCGCCACGCGCCGGGCTGGGGATTGAAGTCGCTCTGCTGCGCGGATGCAGCGCGCGGCAGGGCGAAGGCGAGCGGGAGCGCGGCGCCGGTCTTGAGAAAAATGCGTCGATCCATGGCGGTTCTCCTAGGCGACATGGGAAAGGCGGCGGGCTGGCGCTGGGCGTGGCGGCCGAATATACACCACGCCAAAGATCAGCGAGGCGGAGGCAGCAGGCTGCGCAGCCGCTCCTCGATCGGCGCCGCGCTCCAGTCGAGCTCGCCGAGCGCGGTGTACCGGATCCGTTGCTGCGGGTCGATCACCACCGTGTACGGCAGCAGGCGCGCGCGCCACGTCCGCGAGACCGCGCCATCGCGGTCGAGAAGCACCGGGAAGTTGACCGGGACCCGCTTGAGGAACTCGCCGATCCGGGCCTCGCCCTCGGCCATGTTCACGGCGAGGATCACGAACGCGCGGTCGTCGATGCGGGCCTTCAGCCGATTGAAGGACGGCATCTCCTGCAGGCAGGGCTCGCACCACGTCGCCCAGAAGTTCACCACCACGACCTTGCCTTTGTAGTCGCCGAGCCGGTGCTCGCGGCCGTTGAGGTCCTTCAGGACGAGCGGCGGCGGCGGCCCGCCCGTCCACGGCACGAGCTCCGCCGCCTGGGTCGCGCAAGCGAACAACGCCGCCGCACCGAACGCGAGCAACCGCTGCATGGTGCTAGCGGATCTCCGCGGTCGACGCTGCCGCGCGCGTGTCGTCGGAGCGTCGGCCTTGCCGCGCGAGGACGCGACAGTCCTCGGCGAGGGCTTCGAACCGAGCCACGACCCGCTGCCGCTGCTCGGGCGTGAGCGTCGCGTCCACGTCGAGGACGAGCTGGACGAGCCGCTCCTCCCACTCGCGCGCGTACTGCGCCTGCTCGCGCCCGCGCCCGCCCTCCCAGTTTACGAAATAGCCGCGGAGGCGCTCCGCGAGCGCCGGGCTCGATTGGTACTGCCGCAGCAGATCGAGGAACTCCTGCTGCCGGCGCTTCCGGTCGGTCAACCGCACCTCGTTGATGCGGGGCTGCGACTGGACGAAGCGCTCGACGAGCGCGACCTGCGCGTCGCTGAGATCGCCCAGGAAGAACTCGAAGCGCTCCACGAGCCATTTCGTCCGCGCGCGATTGCGCTTCGCCTGGTCGGGGCCAAGGTATTCCTTCGTGAACTTCGCGTTGCTGTCGGCGAACTTCTTTTCGAGAGCGGCGTAGTTGCTCGGCCTAAAGCTCGCCATCACCGGCGCGCTCTCGTCGGCAGCTTGCAACATGAAAACCCGGTACCGGGCACGTGCCGCGTCGAACGCCCAAGTCACGTCCTCGCGCGTGAGACCGCGCCCGAGCCGTTCCCCGGCGCCCTGGAGGATCCCGGCGTAGAGCGGCAGCTCCTCCCGCCGGTGCCACTCGTGGAACCGCGCGACCTGCACCTTGAGCTGTTCCCGCTGCTCGCCCTCCAGGTCGAAGTACTCGTTCGCAACCATCCGCAGCGCGAAATCGCTGTTGTTGTACGCGGTGCGCATCACGCTGGCGCAGCCGGCGAGCACGGCGGCGGCAAAGGCGGCGAGAAGGAAGCGGCGGATCGCCGCGCGTCCGGTCACCAGTAAGGCTCCACCGCGATGTGCCCGGGGTCGCGGCGGCGGTGCCGGCGCATGCCACGCGTTTTGAGGACCTCGACCACATCGGTGACCATCTCGGGGTTGCCGCACAGCATCACCTGCGAGGCGCGCGCCGAGAGCGCGACGCCCGCGGCGCGCTCGAGCCGCTCGTCGCCGATCGCAGCGGGGATGCGGCCCGCGAGCGAACCGGGATGATTCTCGCGGCTGACGAACGAGACCGCCCGAAACTGGTCGGGATGGCGCGCGCGAACGGCTGCGATCGTCTCGTGATAGGTGAGCTCCGCAGCCCGCCGGACGCCGTGTACGAGCACCACCTTCTGAAACCTCCTCCAGGGATGATCGGTCTTCAGCATTGACAGGAACGGCCCCAGTCCGGTTCCCGTGGCGATCAGCCAGAGGCTCTCGCCGTCCGGCACCTCGCGCAGGACCAGGGTTCCCGAAGCGCCCGGCGCGAGGAACACGACGTCCATCGGCTCGAGCTTCGCGAGCCGCGAGCTTAAGGGCCCCTCGGGGACGAGGTTGTAGTAGAACTCGCACGGTGTCTCGCGCGGCGCGTTCACGAACGAATAGGGACGCGAGACGAGCACGCCCGAGACCGGCAGCGCGAGCTTCGCGAACTGCCCTGCCTCGAACGTGCCGATGGCGCAATCGACCTGGAGCGAAAAGAGCCCCTCGGTCCACGCCTTCTGGGCAACGACGGTGCCCTCGATCCACTTCGCCATGGCCTCATTGCATCAGGAACGGCTCGAGCTCGAGCGATTCGAGCTCAGCGCCGAGGAGCACAAGGCTCCCGCCGCGCCGATTCATGCCGTCGTCGCTGAATTCGAACCGGTAGACGCGGCGCAGTCTAACGCGGCCGTCGTGGTCGCGCGCCGGCCGGGTGCGCGTGCACAGGACGGTCTCGTCCAGGAACTGCAGACCCTCGCGCTCGCAGCTCGCGCGCCCGAGTGCGATCGCGCGCTCGCGCGCACGCATGCTGTCGTACCAGAACCAGCCGGCCGCGGCTGCGCCCCCGAGCACCAGTGCCTCGCCCATCACGGCAGCGACCCTCAGGCTCCGAGCACGGTCAAAGGTAGCGGCGCGCGCGCCACTCGGCGACGAAGGCGGGTTTCGGCTCGCCGGCGCGCTCGCCGGTCAAGTTCCAAGCGGTCTGCGCGAGCTCGTCGAGCGGGATCTTCGTCTTCGCCATGCCGGGCGATTTTGCCACGGAGGCTAGAATCCGCTTCGTGCCCGACACTGCGAAGCTCTTCATCGCACTCGGCGCCGCTGCGGGCGCGCTCGGCGTCGTCTTCGGCGCCTTCGGCGCGCACGCTCTCAAGGCGAGGCTCCCGCAGGAGCTCCTCGCCACCTACCAGACCGCGGTGCAGTACCACCTTTGGCACGCGCTCGCGCTCGCGACGATCGGCATCGTCGCGATCCATCTGCCCGCCTCGATCTCCCTCAAGTGGTCGGGCTGGCTGATGGTCGCGGGAATCGTCCTCTTCTCCGGAAGCCTATATGTTCTCGCGGTGACCGGCGCTCGATGGCTGGGCGCAATCGCGCCGTTCGGCGGCGCGGCGTTCATCGCAGCGTGGGTCGCGCTCGCTTACGCGGTGCTCCGCGCCTAGCGGGCGATTGCCGCCACGCCAGTGACTTCCTCACCGCAGGACGAGGCGCGGGCGGTGCGCCGCGCGCTGACCGTGGACGATTACCTCTCCTCCGGCGGCTTCAGCTTCCGGAAGGCCGCGAACAGCAGCCAGTCGTAGGCGATCTTCATCCCCGCCGCGGCGGCGAGGGGGGCCCAGAGCGACATCGCCTGCATCGCGCTGCCGGCGAGCAACGGTGCGACCGCCCGGGCCGCCATGCGGGCGAGATTCGTCACGCCGCCGGCGAAGGTCCGCTCCTCGGGCCGCACCATCGCCATCAGGTACGACTGACGCGTCGGCACGTCCATCTCCGACAGGCCCTCCCGCAGCAGGAAGAGGACCGCCGCGAGCGCGAAGCTGTCGGTCAGCGGGATGGTGAGGAGCAGCAGGCTCGATGGCGTATGGGTGAACACCATGGTGTTGACCAGGCCGATGCGGCGCGCGAGCCACGCCGCGCCGAGGTGCGAGAGTGCGTTCATGATCCGCGCCCCGACGAAGAGCGCGGCGATCGCGCCCTCGCCCACGCCGAACTGCGCGTAGAAGAAATACGCGAACAGCGCCGAGCCGAGGAAGCCGCCCGCGAAGCTGTCGAGAGCGAAGAGCGCCGACAGCCGCAAGAGGATTCGGCGGCTGCGCCGCGAGATCGAAAGCGCGGCGTTTTCGTCCCGGCGCACCTCCGCCGCGGGGGTCAAGCGAGCGTAGAGCGCGGCCGCCGCAAGCCAGAGCACCGCATACAGCACGACGGCGGCGCGGAGCGATCCGACCTCGCTCGCAATCCCGGCCGCTCGCAGCAGCTCCGGCGCCGCAGCGAGCGCCGCGCCGAGCCCGTGGCCGATGTCCTGAGTCACGTTGAACCAGGCGAACACCCGCGTCCGTCCCGCCTCGTCCACCGTGCCGGGCAGGATCGCCTGCTCGAGCGCCATCGCGGCGGCACGGTCCTTGCCGAGCGAGTTCAGCATCCCGAAGAACGCGGCGGCAGCGAGGAGCGCGAGGTCGGAGCCGACCGCGACGAGCGCCCCGCCCGCGGCGGAAGCGAGCGCGAGCGCGACGAGCCCGCGCCGGCGGCCGAACCGGTCGCCCCAGAACGTCACGCCGGCGGAGGCGACGGCGGTGCCGGCCACGCCGGCGGAGAGCACCGCGCCGAACGCCGCCGGCTGATAGCCGAGCTTCGCGAGATAGATCCCGGCGATGACGCCGATGAGGCCGTTCGCAGTCGCGCGGAGGAAGCCTGCGCCGAACACGACGATGCGGTCGGTGGGCAGCGGCTGGCCGGCCGCGCGCCCGAGCAGCGTGCTCATTCGACGTAGATCATCTTGCGCGTCATCCCGCCGTCGGCCACGAAGTTCTGGCCGGTGATGAAGCGCGCGGTGTCCGAGAGCAGGAACGCCACGAGCTCCGCGACGTCCTCGGGCGTGCCGACGCGCCCGGCCGGGTGCTGCGCGTGATCGGCGCGCCGCAGGCGCGCCTGCTTGCGCGGGCCGGCCTTCTGGCGCCCGCTCACGTCGATCCAGCCGGGGCTCACGCAGTTCACCCGCACCTTCGGGCCGAGGCTTACCGCGAGCGCGTGCGTCAGGGCGACCAGGCCGCCCTTGGAGGCCGAATAGGCCTCGGTGTTCGGCTCCGACTGCAGCGCCCGGGTCGAGGCGATGTTCACGATCGCACCGCGCGCGCGGGCAAGGTGTGGCGCCGCGTGCTTCGCCATCAGGAAGGCACCGGTGAGATTGACGGCGAGTGTCCGGTT
>Ga0126369_10002923_pt1 | contig 12269 bp, 8 predicted proteins | sample PanSoiMetaPlot_1_FD_109646 | JGI IMG/M metagenome (GOLD analysis project Ga0126369, IMG submission 109646) | Tropical forest soil microbial communities from Panama - MetaG Plot_1 | ecosystem: Environmental > Terrestrial > Soil > Tropical forest > Bulk soil | place: Panama | collected 2016-02-17 | reverse complement strand
GTCGGCTTTTTGTTCTGCGCAAAAACCGGCACTGCCAGCAGCAAAAGTGCGAGAATCGGTAATCGTTTCAGCATTCGAGGATCCCTCCCTGCCCTTAGACGGACGAATTCGGCATCCCGCTTTGGCAAAGATGATACTCGTTTCAGCGGGCAAGGACGAGAAGGCTGTAGCCGCCGAGCATTCGAACCGTGAGGTCGTTGTGAACGGCAAAGCAGAGTTTGCGCGGGAGTCTGAGAAGTCGCTGGCTAAGGGCATTGCCCAGTTCGGTGGCGTGCGGGGTGTAAAAATGGTCTAGCACTTCATAGCCGGCGTCTTGCACGGCTTGGAGCCGTCTCTTTGCTGAAGAAGTGAAGATGGTCGTGGAGGAAGCGGCGCTTCAAGAGGCCTTCTTTGCGCAATACCGTCTGCAGGGAAATGTCCAGGGGAATATGAAAGATTTTGTATTGAGCCTTGGCCTTCAGTTGGCGCAAGAAGCCATAGTAGTCCTCAACATGCTCAAACACATCCAACACCAAAAGCAGATCAAACCACGCACCTTGGACACCGCAAAAATCGGCAAGCCGAAAATAGAGGCGTTCGTTAGCGCGACTCATGGCTCGATCGATAGCTTGCGGCGAAATGTCGTATCCGCACAGATTGCAATCGCGGCTTAAGGTCTTCTGCAATTGGCTGAGGCCGGGTAGGACCATGGCGCTAAGCGGGCTTCGATGATGCCGCCGTTTCCACGGTCCCCCCTAAAATTCCGTAAAGCGGGTTTTACCCGTTACGGCTTCAAGGCCGGTATATCAGGCGGGCCTTCCCACCAGTCGCCACGTACTGCGCGAGAGGTAGTTTGCCACCGCCCTTCGTGCACTCCGCTGCCTGTATCGTCGTATCCTCGATCTGAGTCGAGGGACGCGGTGCGCCAGTGCACCACCGTTCAAGCGTCCTAACCGCTTTACCCCAGGGACCCTCGCTCCGGTCCGGGTTATAGTGTCCCGGTCCATCCTCACTTAACTGGTCCCATGCGCCCCACTCGCAGGAACAGCTCGATTTCACCGCAGAGCGGCTTATACGCGCTGCCACTGCTGTGCGTCCAACTTCGACGCCTAGGCAACCCACGAGTGGATCCGTGCTTTCGTTGGCATACCTTCTCAACATGTCGTCCTCCGCGACCTCGGGAAGTTCATCGGTTGCTTGCACCCAGTTCCTTCACCGACGACGCTGGCCTTCGACACGAAGTGACAGTCTCGGCACTTCCAACATCCCCCACCCTCCGATTCTCGTGGAGGGTACCATTTCGCGGCTTTACTACGGTTCGCTTGCGCTACGACCTGTCGAGTTGCTCGCCCTCCTTGTCGGAGCTGACCAGGTTTTCACCCAGCCAACGAGGACTTTTACTCCCGGGCTTCCGACGGATTGGTCACCCGCACCGCCGCCGGGTATAACTACGGTGGCAACTGGGCAAGCTCCACCGGCGGGACTTTCACCCGCTAGTACGACCAACTAGCATCGCTGCAACACTTCGCCGGCGCCACACCCCACGTCGCATACTGTCGCTGGAGAGATTTGATTCCTCCGCAGGATCCGCCTGATTTGAACGGCTTTCCAGGCAGATTCCTCGAGGTGCCACCGAGGATTTCTGGCAAGGTATGCGCCATTGACGTAAATGGGCTGCACCTTGCCCTCTCTTGACACAACTGGATTCGCCTGGAGATCTGGCGCCTCCAAGCGCGAAACCAATTCCATCGCATCCTCCCGATCAAAGATGCGCACGCCAAACCCGTCGCCGAGGGTGTGTTCGTGCCTCTTGCGCTCATGCACCGCCCAACCTGCCGTGGGGACCCGGACTTGGCGTCCAGTTTGGCGATTCAAGAAAAATGTAGTAGAAAATACCGGCGTCACGTCGATCCGTTTATCCCTTTATTTGATCGCTGGGGCAATTATTGCCTCCAAAAGAGCAATAAGGGATTCCAGAGCTTGGTCCCAATCGTTGCTTGGATTGCAATTCTAGGAACTTGGTTTCGCTTCGGCCGCCTTTCGGACCTTCGCGACTTTCGGCAGGACCACGACCAACAACGCTCCAGCAAGCAGGGCCACTCCGGCAAACGCAAAGCCTCCATGCAACGTGCCGGTCTTTTGCATGATGAAGCCGACTATGGACGGCCCGAAACCGCCGCCCAGGTTTCCCACCGAATTGATGAATGCGATTCCGCTCGCCGCAGAGAAGCCTGTCAAGAACTCGCTGGGCATAGCCCAAAACGGGCTCAAAGAGCTGCAATACCCGATCGCCAGAAGCGTGAGAAGCGCAACCGTAACGAAGGGCGAATGGACCCGGCCTAGCGACAAAAACCCAACGCTTCCTACCAGCAAACACGCTGCGGCGTGATACCGGCGCTCCATCCGGCGGTCCGAGCTCCCGCCAACAAGGATCATTCCTACCAGCGACACAAGGTAAGGAATCATCACCAGGTTGCCGACCAGGCTGTCGGAATATTCTTTGGAGAGCGATTTCACCAGTTGCGGCGCATAGAAGCTTAGCGTGTAGGCTCCAATCATCATCGTGAAATAGATGGCTGCGAGATGCCACACGCGCGGATTAGCGATTCCTTCCATCGCCGAGCGCCGCCCAGGAGGTTTCTGCGCCTCCTCCCGGGCTAACTCAGCTTGCAGCCAATCCCTTTCCTCAGGGGTCAGGAATTTCGCTTCGCTAGGACGGTTCGGCAACACGAGGTAAGTAAAGAATCCGAGCGCGATCGCCGGTAAGCCTTCCAGAATAAACAGCCACCGCCAGCTCGCCACACCCAGCCAGTGCACGTGCTGTAGAATAAAGCCGGAGACGGGAGCTCCCAGCACGCCATTTACGGCAAATCCGGTCAGGAACAAAGAGAGCACCCGCGCCTGTTCTCGCTGCCGGAACCAGTAGGTCAAATACAAAACAATTCCCGGATAATAGCCCGCCTCCGCAAACCCCAGAATGATGCGCACGGCGTACAACTGATGGACGCTTTGCACCAGGCCGGTCAGCGACGCGACGAATCCCCAGCTCAGCAGAATTCGTGCAATCCATGCTCGGGCTCCGACCTTGTGTAAAATCAAGTTGCTAGGGACCTCGAAGAGAAAATACCCGATGAAGAAAAAAATCCCGGCCGCGAATCCAAATTGCTGGCTGCTCAACCCCAGGTCCTTGTTCATCGTCAGACCGGCAAAGCCGATATTGACACGGTCAACCATTGCAACGACATAGAGCAGGAACAGATAAGGGATGAGCCGAATCTGAAGTTTACGAATGGTTTTGGCTTCGATGAGATTCTCGCCCGCTCTGTCTGGTAGCCGGTCCGCGGTCACATTACCATGCTCTCGGCTCGACAATGGTCCTCATTCACAAACTTTGACGGCTCCTGAAGCGTTTCGTGCGCGGCGCTAGCCAGGGTTGAAAAACTCTATGCCCTGCAAGTGAGGCCGTCAAGCAGCCGTCCTGCAATGGCCATCCAGCGGGCCGTAAGTGCCGCAGCGAAAGTGGCATCGAATCCCCCCAAATCTCCCGGAACTTTTGTCTTTTTCTACCGTCTTAAACAATGTCGCTCTGCGTGGATCGTGTGCGAAGGAGGTGTTGGTATGTCCCTGCGAAACATGCTGGCGGATTTCCGCTTTTCTTTGCGCTTGCTGCGCCGCAACCCGGGCTTCTCCGCCGCGGCCATTGTCGTGCTTGCCCTGGGCATCGGTGCCAACACCGCGATCTTCTCTGTCGTCAACGCAGTTCTCCTCCGGCCGCTGCCCTTTGATGACCCTTCCCGCATCATGCAGGTCTGGCACGTGCCTCCGGCCAAAAGCTTCCCCGGGATGACCACGTTCGCTGTTTCACCCGCGAACTACCTGGACTGGCGTAGCCAAAGCTCTTCGTTCGAACAGATCGCTGCTTACGGCTTCCGCTCCTTCACGGTTGGGGGAACCGAACGCCCCGAAGCTGTCCAAGCCGGAAGCGTCGCGCTTGACTTCTTTCCCCTCTTGCGTGTTCAGCCGCGGCTCGGACGCACGTTCACACCGGACGAAGACCAACCTGGCGCGGGTCACGTTGTGGTGCTGGGCTACAACTTCTGGCGCGATCATTTCGCTTCCGACCGCAACATCGTAGGCCGCAATGTCCTGCTGGACGGCGAAACCTACTCCGTCGTCGGCGTCATGCCGGAAACTTTCCGTTTTCCGAGCTGGGCGAAACTCTGGGTTCCTCTCGCTTGGAACAACGCGACTCGCGCGGTCCGCGGAAATCACAACTATGGCGTCATCGCCCGCCTGAAGAAGAATGTGGGCATGCACCAAGCACAGACCGAACTGAGCGCGATTTCTACGCGTCTCGAGCAGACGTATCCCGAAGATGACAAGGGCTGGGGCGCCACCATCCTGCCGCTGCGGGAGCAGCTCGTCGGTGATGTGCGTCCTGCTCTGCTCGTTCTTCTCGGCGCGGTTGCTTTCGTTCTGCTCATCGCTTGCTCCAACGTGGCCAATCTGGTCCTAGCTAAGACCTTGGCGCGGCGCAAGGAAATCGCTATTCGGACAGCGCTCGGGGCTTCGCGCCTCGTCGTTCTACGCCAGATTCTGGCTGAAACTGTGCTGCTCTCCGTCACCGGCGGAGTGCTTGGCCTTTTGCTCGCGTACTTTGGGATCGGCCTCATTGTAAAAGTCCTCGGCGATCGCATTCCACCGTTCATGCAAGTTACGCTGGATGCTCCGGTGCTTGCTTTTACCCTTCTGCTTTCCGTTGTCGCCGGTGTCTTGGCCGGCCTGATTCCTTCCGTTCGCTTCACAAAAGCGGACGTCAACGAAGCGCTCAAACAAGGCCAAAGCCGCGGCACTTCTGATGCGCGGGGCGGAGGAACGCGCCGCCTGCTCGTTGTTTCCGAAGTCGCGCTTTCGCTGGTGCTGCTGATTGGCGCCGGCCTGATGATCCGCAGCTTGTGGGAGCTTCGCAAAGTCCAGCCCGGTTTCGATCCTCACAATGTGCTTACCATGACGGTTCCGATGCCGCGAAACAGGTTTGCATCTCCATCCGGCGAAATCAACTTCTTCCAAGATGCTTTGACGCGCGTGCGGGCCCTTCCTGGTGTCGAATCCGCGGGCGTGATCGATAGTTTGCCGCTGAACGGTGGCGGATCGAATCAGCCGTTTACCATCGAAGGTCGCCCCGTCCCGCCGATGTCCGAGCAACCCGAAGTGGACGTTCGCGTTATCAGCCCAGGCTATTTCCGCGTCATGCACATTCCCATTCTTCGGGGTCGCGACCTCAGCGACTCCGATGTTGCTGGCAGGCCTGCCTCTGCTCTCGTCAGCGATTCTTTGGCTCGCCGCTTCTGGCCCAATGCAGACCCCATCGGCAGGCACATCACGCTGACTTTTTTCCCCAATGTCGTTCGCGAAATTGTCGGCGTTGCCGGCGATATCAAAGACGATGCTCTAGACCAAACTCGCCCGGCCGCGGCCATTTATTACCCGTTGGCCCAAGCCACAGCTCCTCCCAGCGAACCCTGGCAGTCGGTCCCCATGACCTTCGCCGTGCGCACAAATTCCGACCCGATGAATTCCGTGACCGCGGCCACTAGCGCCATCCATCAAGCCGCCCCGGATCTCCCCGTTGTTGACGTGATGAGCATGAACGAAATCATTGCACAGTCCGTTTCGCCGCAGCACTTCAATATGCTCCTGCTTGCCTGCTTCGCCGGGCTCGCGTTGGTTCTGGCCGCCGTCGGCATTTACAGCGTGCTTTCGTACACCGTGCGCCGCCGCATCCGCGAAATCGGCATTCGCATGGCCCTCGGCGCTTCCCACGAGGATGTAATTCGCATGATCCTCGCCGACGGACTGAAACCGATCCTTTTCGGCGTCATTCTCGGCCTGGGCGCCGCGCTCGCGCTGAGCCGCGTTGTCGCGTCCTTGATTTACGGCGTCAGGGCCACCGACCCGCTCACGTTTGCTGCCGTAGCCCTTCTTCTTTTACTGGTGGGCATCTTCGCCACCGTCCTTCCGGCTTATCGCGCCACGCGCATCGAGCCCGTCCGCATCCTCCGCGAAGAGTGAGCCTCGACTGACCTACACTATCCTGTACGACGTGGATACCCACGCAAAACCTATTTGTATCCTTCTACGAGGTTGGCTCGGCGATTCATTCTGAAGCCTGCTACTCCGCAGACTCCGCGACCTGTTGGGGCCGCCAACCCACTTGCTCCGGCAACCCAAAAAGAAGACTTGGGCACTGACTTTCAAGACGGGATGCAGCTTACCGGTATCCGCGAAAGCAAGACCTATCCGCCTGGAAGCATCGGGAACGACAGTTCCATATCCATCACCAATGAACACTGGTATTCCCCTGATTTGCATCTCAACATCTCGGTGAAACGCAGCGATCCGCGTTTCGGAATTCAAACCGTTCGCCTGACAAACTTCCGGCGTGATGAGCCGGACGCGTCCCTGTTCGAAGTTCCCCCAGACTACAAGCTGGTTAACGAAGATGGCCCCGATAACGTTACGCCCGCCGATGGCGGCATTCCGCCGGGCCGACGTTTACGCGTCGGAGGAAATTTGCTGGCCGCGAAAATAAGCAATCGCGTTCAGCCCGTTTATCCTCCACTGGCGCGACAGACTCGCGTACAGGGCGTTGTCCGCCTCCACGTAATTCTGCAAAAAGACGGAGCCGTCCAGCAGATCGAAGTCGTGTCGGGCCACCCGCTGCTGGTGCAGGCGGCGATGGATGCCGTTCGCCAACGGTGTTTGCAACCCGCGCTGCTCAACGGCGAACCGGTCGAAGTGGACACTATCGTGGACGTCGTGTTTGCGCTTAACTTGGCGAAGCCACCTTCCCCTTCAACGCCCTGAATTCTCCTGTACTGTCGACTGCAAGGGGCCCGCTTGCGGCTGCAAGAGCGGCGGATTTGTGGCAAACTGAATGTTACTCGGCACGGTTTTTGCTCGCGTGTGGCGGATGGTCCTCAAAAGAAGCGGCTCCTGCCGGTAAGTGAAAAAAGTAAAAGCAATCGCCAAGCTGGGCGATAATCGGATTACATGGATCCAAAATTCATAAGGAATTTCTGCATCATCGCGCACATCGACCACGGGAAATCCACGCTGGCCGACCGTTTGCTCGAAATGACCGGAGCGCTTTCCGAGCGCGAAATGCACGAGCAGGTGCTCGACTCGATGGACCTGGAGCGCGAGCGCGGCATCACCATCAAGGCGAAAAGCATTCGCTTGCATTACAAAGCGAAGGACGGAAACACCTACCGCCTGAACCTGATCGACACGCCCGGCCACGTGGATTTTTCCTACGAAGTTTCGCGCGCGCTTTCTGCCTGCGAAGGGGCGCTGCTCGTGGTTGACGCTTCGCAGGGCGTCGAGGCGCAAACCGTCGCGAATACTTTTCTTGCTGCGGGACACAACCTCACGATCATTCCGGTGATCAACAAAATTGACCTGCCGGCAGCGCAGCCGGATTTCGTGAAAGAACAAATCGAAAGCGTGCTGGCGATTCCGGCTGACGATGCGTTGCCCATCAGCGCAAAGAGCGGCCTGGGCGTCGAAGACGTGCTCGAAGCGATTGTCGCACGCGTGCCGTCGCCGAAAGGCAGCGCGGAAAATCCGTTGCAGGCGCTGATTTTCGATTCTTGGTTCGACATTTACCGCGGCGCGGTGATTTTGGTGCGCGTGAAGGAGGGGCGCGCCGCGAATCACATGAAAATCAAGCTGGTCGCCGGCGATCAAACTTACGAAGTCGAACAGCTCGGCACGCTGACGCCCAAACCCGTGGCGCTCGAAGAACTTGAAGCGGGCGACGTTGGCTTCATCGTCGCGAACATCAAGCGCGTGGCCGATGCGCGCATGGGCGACACGGTCATCGAAGTCGATCGCCCCGCTGCCGCCCTGCCGGGATTTGAGGCGATCAAGCCGATGGTCTTTGCGGGACTCTTTCCCGTGCTCGCCGACGATTACGAGCCGCTGCGCGACGCGCTCGGAAAACTGCAGTTGAACGACGCCGCGTTCTTCTACGAACCGGAAAATTCCGTCGCGCTCGGCTTCGGCTTCCGCTGCGGCTTCCTCGGGTTGCTGCACATGGAAATCGTGCAAGAGCGCCTGGAGCGCGAGTTCGGGCTAAATCTGATTACGACAGCGCCAAGCGTGCGCTACCGCATCACGCGCGTGACCGGCGAAGTCATCGAAGTGGACAGTCCGGCGAAATTCCCGAATCCCAGCGACATCCAGAAAATCGAAGAGCCGATCATCAAGGCGATGATCATCTCGAACGAAGAATCGGTCGGCGGCCTGCTGCAGCTGTGCCAGGAGAAGCGCGGCACACAGAAAAATTTCGAATACTTGTCTCCGACGCGCGTGATGCTCACTTACGAATTGCCGCTCAACGAAATCGTGCTGGACTTCTACGATCGGCTGAAATCGGTTTCACGCGGCTATGCTTCGCTCGACTACCACCTCGCCGGCTACCAGGAATCGGAGCTGGTGAAGCTCGACGTGCTGGTCGGCGGCGAGCCGGTGGACGCGCTGGCTTTGATTGTGCACCGCGACTTTGCCTATGAGCGCGGGCGCGAACTGGTGACGCGCCTGCGAAAGCTGATTCCGCGGCAACTGTTTGAGGTTCCGATTCAGGCGGCGATTGGCAGCCGCATCATTGCGCGCGAGACGGTGGCGGCAATCCGCAAAAACGTGCTGGCCAAGTGCTACGGCGGCGACATCACGCGCAAACGCAAGCTGCTCGAAAAACAGAAAGAAGGCAAGCGCCGCATGAAGCGCGTCGGCCAGGTGGACATTCCGCAGGAAGCGTTCCTGGCAGTGTTGAAAGTCTCCTCCTCGGATGAAGAATAGTTCCTAGTTTTCACTCCTTCCAGGCTCCACATTCAGAATGCCAAACCTAAGAGAAGATTTTTCCATGGCCCTTGACGAGTGTCCTGCGAATCGATAGCGTCTGGCTCACCCTTTGCTTGGAGGATCTTCGATGCGCGCATTTCGAGGTGCAATTTTACTGCTTTGCGTTTTCTACTGCGCGGCGCTGATGCCCGCGGCGGCGAATCATCCCAAGATTCTGATTATTTACGACATGGAGGGCGTTTCGGGCGTGACGCACTACGAAATGCTTTGGGTCGAAAGGCCCGAGGAATACGCCAAGGGCCGGGAATCGCTCACCTCGGACGTGAACGCCGCAATTCGCGGACTTTTCGCCGGCGGCGCCGGCTCGGTTTGGATTCAAGACGGGCATGGCTCGGGCAATACGAAGGAGCCGGACCTGCTCGTCGACAAAATGGACGCGCGCGCGAAATTCGATTTTCACGATTACGATTTTGACCCGTACAACACCGGGATTGACGGCTCGATCGACGCCATCGTATGCATCGCAATGCACGCGCGAGCCAATTCGAACGGGTTCATGGCGCACACAGTTACGGACCGCATCAGCTATCGCATCAATGGTGTGGAGTTCACGGAAACGCAAATCGTCGCGCTTTCCGCGGCGCGCTGGGGGATTCCGGTGATCATGGTTTCGGGTGACAACGTGCTCGGCGAACAGTTGAAGCCGGATTTTCCGGAGCTCGAATACGCGGTGGTGAAAACGGCGAAAAGCCGCGCGCTTGCGGAGACTTTGCCGGAAGGTGAAGCAGCGCGACGCATCGAAGCCGCGGCGAAGCGCGCGATGGAGAGATTCCTCGCGGGCGCTTTCCGGCCGTACTATCTGCAGCCGCCGTATGATTTCCAGCTTGGATTTCAGAACTGGCAACAGGCCAACGGCGCGGCGACTGCGCCAGGAATACAAAAGGATGGCGACCTTGGTGTGCGGTACAAGAGCGCGACGTTCATCGAGGGCTATGTGTTGAGCCTCGACGCGTTGCGCCGAAGCAGCGACTCGTTGCAGGTGCTGATACGCATTCTGAGCCAGGACCCTCAGGGGAAGAAATACTTGGACCAGCTCTCCGATACGTTCTGGACACGCTGGCTCACGCCGGAAAAGGCGGCGCCGTACATGCAGCCAGGGCCTAAGCCAGCGCCGAAGACTCGCTTCTACGGGGACAACTGAGCCGCAAGTGAATCAGGACCGGCGATCTAGTTCATTCCGTTTCCTTTCTTGCGGACTTCGGTGGTGAGGCGGCCGCGGTGGAGCTGGAGCCCAACGGAGTCGCCGATTTGGGCTTGGGCGGCGTCGCGGAGGACGATCCCGTTGGAATCGGTGGCGATGGCGTAGCCGCGTTCGAGGACTTTTAGCGGGCTGCGTTCTTCGAGCTGCACCGCGAAACGGGCGAGGCGCTCGCGCTTGGCGCGCAGCAGGCGTTCGGCACGGACGCCGAGGTCGGCGGCGTGTTTTTCGAGGCGCAGGCGAAACGCAGCAATCTTCATACGAAAATCAAAAGAGACGATGCGCAGATGTGCGACGGTAAAGCGTTTGCGTGATTGTTCGAGGCGCGCGCGGAGGCCCAGAGCCAGGCGTGCAGTCATTTCATCGGCGCGCTGGCGCTGCTCGCGGAGGAGGTCGAGTGGGCGCCGGAAACCCGGGCGCGCGGCGAGTTCGTGGACCCGGCGGCTGAGCACCAGGATGCGATAGCGCATTTGCTCGGCGAGCGTGCCACGGAGGTCAGCGATGTGCTTGTCGAATTCGCGACGCGTCTGCACAACGAGTTCGGCGGCGGCGGAAGGAGTGGAAGCGCGCACGTCAGCGACGAAATCAGCGATGGTGAAATCGGTTTCGTGGCCGATGCCGGAGATGACGGGAATCTGCGAATCAAAGATGGCGCGGGCGACGATTTCTTCGTTGAAGGCCCACAAATCTTCGAGCGAGCCACCGCCGCGAACGAGCATCAGCACGTCCACGAATTTTTTAGCGCTAAAAAATTTCAGCGCTTTGACGACTTCCTGAGCCGCGCCTTCGCCCTGCACGCGCACGGGGAAAACGGTGAGATGCACGTTGGGAAAGCGGCGCAAGAGGATGCGCACAACGTCGCGGACAGCGGCGCCGCGCGGCGAAGTGATGAGGCCGATGCGGCTAGGAAGCAGCGGGAGCGGCTTTTTGCGCTCCGCGGCGAAGAGGCCTTCGGCTTCGAGGCGTTTTTTCAATTGATCGAAAGCGAGCTGGAGCGCGCCGAGGCCGACGGGCTCAATCTTCTCCACATAAATCTGATATTCGCCGCGCTGCTCGTAGACGCTGATGGTGCCGCGCACGGTGACTTGCAGGCCGTCTTCCGGCCGGAACTTGATGCCGCGCTGCTGCTGTTTGAAGAAAACGCAGCGGACTTGGGCGCGATCGTCCTTCAACGTGAAGTAGATGTGACCGGATTGCGCTTCGCGGCAGTTGGAGATTTCGCCTTGGACGAAGATGTCGGTGAAATTCCGCGCGAGCAAGTCACGGATGCGGCCGGTCAGTTCGCTGACCGTCAGGATCTGGCGTGTGGGCTGGAGGTTGAAGGTGAGTTGGCTCATCGGAAGTTGTTAGTTATAAGTGGTTAGGCCTTCAGGTCTTAATCCTCAAAATGGAAAAGTGAAGATGGAAAATGGGCATGAATCGGTGCGAGCCGCGGCTTGTCGTAAGCGCACGAAAGAAGCATACGCCGTGGATGAGGCGTGTGCCAAATGGAGAAGAGTGCCTCGCCGGCCCGAGCGGTTACTGGACTTTGGCGTTGAGGGCGAGAGAGGCGCCGGGCTTGAGTTCGATGGGCTGACCGGCGGGGAGGTATTGAAACATGATTTGGGGGTCCGCCCATTCGAGGTCCCAGCCGTTTTCGATGGCTATAAGGATGTAACGGCCGGGAAAAATCGAGGGCAGAGTGAAAGAGCCGTCAGAGTCACTTTGATCGCGGTGGTAAAGAGTCATGTCGTGGCCGGGATCCTGAGGAACGAGAAGAACCATGGCTCCGGCGACGGGCTTTCCGTTCTTGATGGCGAAGCCGGAGAGAGAGCAATTGGCTTCCGCAGCGTGGACGACAATTTTGACAGGCTGGCCGACAGGGATTTCGATGGTGCGGCCGGAGACGGTAGCGCCCGAGGCTTCGAGCGAGCTGACGCGGAGACCGCTTTGCGGAGAAAATTCCAGTTCATAGGAGCCGGCAAGGAGAGTCGAGCCGGGAAAGGAGAACTTTCCCTCGGGCGAAACAGTTGCGTCGTAGGAATCGCCAGCCTTAAGGGAACGAAAGGTCAAGGTTGTGTTGAATCGGGCTTCTTGCGCTTCCTGAATTGCTCGAAGAATGGCGGCGCGCCCAGTAGAAGGCTGATCTCCTGGAGGTTGTTCCGTGTTGAGTGAAGCCAGGTGGAAT
>Ga0126369_10002921_pt1 | contig 12274 bp, 11 predicted proteins | sample PanSoiMetaPlot_1_FD_109646 | JGI IMG/M metagenome (GOLD analysis project Ga0126369, IMG submission 109646) | Tropical forest soil microbial communities from Panama - MetaG Plot_1 | ecosystem: Environmental > Terrestrial > Soil > Tropical forest > Bulk soil | place: Panama | collected 2016-02-17 | reverse complement strand
TCGCCAGCCGACGATGGGTTCTCGGACGATCACTACGCTGGCTCCTTGACTGGATCGGCTGGCTGCTCGAATGGTACTTCTTTCTGTGGTACGGGTTCTTCTAGTGGCTCAACTTCGATGATTCTTAGTGGTTCACCTATCTGAGACATGCTGTACTCCTTTCATGATGATATGCGCCAGTACGTTGCGAGGTTAGGGTTTTTTCAGACTGAGCGTTCACTATCGGCAGCGCCCCCAATGTTCCGGAAAGAAAAAGGCACTCCTTACGCATTAATCCGGATGCATGCCCGCCTTCCGGCTCAGATAAATTCTTCTTTGACTCCGTGATGAACGCGAAGTTGCCTCGTAGTGCCACTTGGTGGTTGATCATCAAGGTTATTCATGGACCATGAAACTAAACGCGCCACACAATCCGCTGAGCGCTACGGCAGCTTGCTCTTGCTTGCGCTTTCGGCACTCGTTGCTGGGGTGGCGGCGGGTCTGGTGGGAGCGCTGTTCCGCATCTCTCTGGCGCGGGCCGACCAACTGCGAAACACTCTGGTCAAGTGGAGCCACGACGGCGGTGTTCCGGGCTTTTTGCTCGTTAGTGTCACTTGTGCCACGGCAACTGGCATTGCGGCCTGGCTCGTTCGCCGTTTCTCGCCGCAGGCATCAGGGAGTGGGATTCCCCACGTCGAAGCCGTGCTCAAGCAGGAACTCTTACCTGCAGCGTTCCGGCTCATCTGGGTAAAGTTTCTGGGCGGCCTCCTGAGCATTGGTTCTGGCTTGGCCCTCGGTCGCGAGGGACCCAGCGTGCAGATGGGAGCGAGCCTGGGCCATTTAGTCGGCAAGGTGTTCCGTCGCGGCTGGCCGGATTGCCGGGTGCTACTCGCAGCGGGTGCAGGCGCTGGGCTGGCCACTGCCTTTAATGCACCCATCGCTGGCGCGGTGTTCGTGCTTGAGGAGCTTGTGCGGCGTTTCGAGACACGCATCGCCATCGCGGCGCTGGGCGCCTCGGCGACTGCTATTTCTGTGGCATGGCTGTTCCTCGGGAATGCGCCAGAGTTCCGTGTCGGAGCGTTGCCTTACCCGAGTTCGGAAGCAAGAGCGCTCTTTTTTATCTTAGGGGCAGTCACCGGAGTCGTAGCGGTCGTCTACAACAACGCGCTGCTGCGGACTCTCACTGTGGCCGACCGGCTTTGGCGGTGGCCTGTGGAGTTGCGCGCCGCACTCACCGGAGCGGGCGTAGGAATGCTGGCTTGGTTCGCGCCGGGCCTGGTAGGCGGCGGTGATCTGCTGACGCAGAACACTCTCAGCGGGGCGGTGACCCTTGGAGTACTTCCGCTGGTGTTCCTGCTCCGCTTTGGATTGGGCGCCGTGTCCTACAGCGCTCGGACGCCGGGCGGGCTCTTTGCACCCATCCTCGTGCTAGGCGCTCAACTTGGTCTCCTCTTCGGAGATCTGTGTCGTCTTACGTTCCCCGGTCTCGACCTGCCACCCGAAGCCTTCGCTGTTGTCGGGATGGCCGCCTTCTTCACCGGAGCTGTGCGCGCCCCGATAACCGGCATCGTGCTAATCACCGAGATGACGGCCAGCTTCACAATGCTGCTGCCGATGCTGGGAGCGTGCTTCGTAGCCATGCTCGTCCCGACAGTGCTTGGAAACGCGCCAATCTATGATTTGCTGCGCGAGCGAGCGCAACCACAAGAGCAGAGAGAAGCCGGCGCATACCATGAGAATGATGCCGCGTAAACGGTCGTGGCGGAGGATAACCCGAAACTGCAGATGCAGGAGGACGGGAACGCCTCGCTCGCAAGTCGTTGCTACGTTGGGTCGTCGCGACCGAGGGTAGCTGGGACATTTCGCTTTCTATGTCCGAGCTTCAGGATATTTTCGCTTGTTTCACCTAACGCGTTGGGCGTAGGCTCATTGGGCGCAACTTACAAAATATTTTCGAACCGGAAGGAGTTCAGACTATGGCAACGGATCAACCGCTCCCCAATCCATCAGCAGATGAGCAGCGCCTCATGGATTCGTTGAAGGTTCTCTGTAAAGCAGCGAATCGCCAGACTGATCCGGGTATCGCGACCACGGCGCGCCTGAACCATCTCGAAATTACTCTGCGATTCGACAGCAAGACGCTCTCCGTCGATACTCTTCGAAAAATGGCAGCGCTGGCTGCGGACTTTGCGGAATAGAGGTCCCGTTGTAAGTGGCTGTCACGCAGTCCGAGTTACGCTCTAACAGCGAGCAGTCATTACTGAATCTGCTGAACGCGACGCTGGATCATGCCGTTCGGAATTCCCCGTACTATGCCCGCTTATTAAGGGGCGAACGGATCGAACTGCGTGATCTGGCGGAGATCCGCCGATTTCCCATCCTGACGCGCGAGACAATCAACGAGCACAGAAACGATCTGTTGGTGCGCGATGTGTTTCCCGAATACGTCAGGTGCACCGGCGGCACGACGCTCGGCTCAGAATTGCGGCCGCCCCTTTTGAGATTTCAAACCGAGCGCGAGCGAGCGATCTGGGCGGCGATGCATGAGTCCATGCGCAGCGAATTTCCGGGGGAGTGGCCGCTCGAGATGCGATTGGTCTCGATGGAGCACGGTCTCGATTTTCCCGGTGCACTGCGTGGCGTGTTTCCGATGCCTCTCGAGCGGCCCGCTCACTTTTCAGCGTTGACATCATTGCTCCATCATGAATTCACTCTTCCCGGTTTTTCGAGGCGCATCCGGTGGCTGAGTGGTTCGCTGACCGGCATCAAGCCACTGACACTAATGTCCATGGAGCAAGGATTTGACGGCGCCGAGCTTGGTCTCGAGGTTGTATGTGTCCATGGCTGGAACGTGACGCGCCGTTGGCAAAAGCTGCTTCAGGACTTCTGGAATGCACCGATCGGAGAATCGTATGGCTTGTCTGAAGTGCCAGGCCTGCACGCGGTGCGGTGCGGCGGCTGCGGCCACTTCCATTTCTCGCCGTTCTCCATGAATGAAATTCTCGAACTCGATTCCGATAAGCCGGTATCGGAGGGCTTTGGACGAATCGTCTCGACGTCGCTGTACCCGCTGAACCAATCACAGCCGTTGCTCCGGTATGACACTGAAGACGTCATCGAGGTCTTCCCCGACTGTTGCGCAGACACGGATCGTTTCGGTTTCGAGTACTTCGGCCGGAAAACGAAACTGGTCCGGCGAAAGCTGGCCGCATCGGATATCCTTTGCCACCCGATCATGCTGAGTGAAGTTCTTGGCGATCTGCCGGACATCGCCGTGCGGCCTCATTTCAGAGTCGCGGCGCTCGAGCTCTCGACGGCATTCGGTTGGCAGAAATACAAAGTCACTTCGGACGAGACCGAATCCCCTCAGAAAGTGTGCCTCGAGATCGAGCTCAACTGGTCTCCACGCAGTTTCCCAGACTCGGCGAAGGACTTCGCCAGAAAAATCGAACGGGCTCTTCTTGATCGATCTCCCTCGCTGCGACGCGCGATCACAGCCGGCGACGTGAAGTTGATGATCCAATTGTGCGAGCCGGGGAGCACCAATTTTGTGGAGTTGGTTTGAAGTGTCGATGAATAAGAAACGGTTGTTGCGCGCGCCAACTTACCGCTGCGCGGCGCGACCGGCTAAAGCCGGCGCCTGCGCTAGGCCCCACGACTTGTAGGCGCCGGCTTTAGCCGGCCGCGTGCGCGGAGCGCATCTTGCCGAGTTTTGCAACACCTTCAAGGAGGTCATCTTGGCTTCAAGCCCAGGCTCTATTCGGGTCCTGTTCATCTATCCGAATCTGATGCTGCAGACGATGCTGCCGAGTTCGATGACCGTCCTCTCGGCGGTACTAAAAAGCCGCGGTCACTCCGTGGACGTCTTCGATACGACATTCTATGCGACCGAAGAACATAGCTCGAACGAGTATAGAGTCCAAAGACTTCAGATGCGCCCGTTTGACACGGGCGCGCAGCGGAAGCTCTTACGCTCCGTTGAATCGATGGTCCAAGATCTCCGATCCAAGATCGAGGCATTTCAGCCGCACCTGATCGCCGTATCCGCGCTCGAAGACACGTTCTTGCTGGGTGCGCAGCTCCTCGATGCCGTTCGCGACTACGCCATACCTCACCTCGTCGGCGGTATTTACCCGACGTTCGCGCCGGACCTCGTGATTTCGCATCCAAGTGTGGATATGATCTGCATCGGCGAAGGCGAGGGCGCGCTTGTCGACCTTTGCGAAACCTTGGCCACCGGCAAGGACACCTCAACAATTTCCAATCTCTGGGTGAAAAAACGTGCCGGCGAGATTCGAAAAAACCCCATCCGTCCGGCACTCAATCTCGATGAATTGCCCCTACCCGATTACTCCCTGTTCCCCGAGCAGCGAATGTACTTCCCTATGGGAGGGCGCCTCTTGCGAATTGGTGCCGTCGAGACGCACCGCGGCTGCCCCTACCGCTGCACATTCTGCAATTCGCCGGGTACTTACGACCTGTACGGTGATGCCGCTGCCGGAAATTTCTTCCGATTAAAAAGCGTTGAAAGCGTCCACCGTGAGCTGCGTTATCTCATCGACGAAAAGAAGGTCGAGTACATTCGATTTCCGGCAGACACATTTCTCGCGATGCCGAACGCGTACTTCTATGACTTCGCCGAGATGTACAAGCAAGTCCGTCTGCCTTTTTGGTGCCAGACACGGCCAGAGACGTTGACGCAGGAACGCGTCAACATACTCAGCGAAATCGGCTGCGCGGATATCTCGATCGGCATTGAGCACGGTAACGAAGACTTCCGCCGCGATATTGTCGGCCGAAACTACTCGAACGAACTCCTGCTCGACCGCGTCGGCAATGTTCGCGATGCGTCGTTTAAGCTGCGAGTCAACAACATCATCGGTCTGCCGCGGGAAACGCGACGTCTCACTGCTGACACCATCGCCATTAACCGGAAGATCCAGTCTCTCGTCGAATGCGCGAACGCGTTTCATTTCGCACCGTACCGCGGAACAAAACTGCGGGATCTTGCGCTCCGCTTGGGTTACATCAAGGAAGACACGGTCGTCGAGCACAACACGAAGGACACCGTGCTCGATATGCCTCAGTATCCGCGCGAACACATTAATGGAGCGATTCGCACATTCAACATGTATCTACGATTTCCAGAATCGTATTTCCCGAAAATCGCCGTGGCCGAGAAGTTCGATAAAGAAGGAAATCGAATGTTCGAAGCGCTACGGCAGGAATTCTCTGAGCGGTACTACGGTGGCGTAAGTGGAGCGAACGACCTGGAGCACGCCGCAAGCGTCTGATCGATCCGGAGGCTGCGATGTCCGACTTGCATCAGATCCAACCTGTGCAGATGAGCCTGAACGGCGCGCCGGCTCCTCGATATCAGCGTGCGCCGCTGCCGTGCGGATTTTCGGTCGACGCGTACGTGAAAGATATTCTGGACCGCGTCCGATACCCGAGACGTCTGCTGGTAGGCCTCGACGACATCGCGATGTCGACTCTCGAAACGTACCTTCGCGGAACACGCGTTTTTATTCTCGGACTCCGGCTCACCAACGTGTGCAACTACGATTGCGTCTACTGCGGGACCGCAGAGCGGCGAGGACGCGATAACAGCAACACACTGACTACATCTGAATACATCGACCTGATCCATCAAGCTGCGGCTCTCGGCGTTCACACGATTCTTTTCGGAGCTAACGGTGAACCGCTGATGACCAAAGATCTGCTGCAGATTGTCGGATGCGTTGCCGAACATGGCATGGTGCCGCTCATCTTCACCAACGCATCGTTGATCGGAAACGATGCGCTATGCGCGCGATACCACGGCATTTCAGGGCGAGAGTTGCTTCGCCGCCTCGACGAAGCCGGCACATCGCTGATGATCAGCAGTGAGTCGCTCGATCGTGAACGGTACAACCGCATTATGAGAGTCGACGGTTACGATCATTTCAGAACGGCGATCGAGCGTATCCGGAACGAATCTTCTTTCCCCGAGCCGCGCACGTATGAAGGCCGGCCCCTTTGCCGTCTTGGATTCTCGATCCTCATGATGCCGGAGAACTACGACGAGCGTCATGCTCTGTTGGAGTTCGTCCATGATCTCAATGCGCTCGCGATACTGAAGCTGCCTAGCCTCCACGGTGCCGCCAAAGTAAACATGGATCGCATGTTTACTGTCGACCGGGCCCGTGAGATTCGAGCCGAACTCGAAGACCTTTCGGACAAGCAGGCAACACTTCAGATCCTGACGCTCGGGTGCGCGTCGTGGACACTCGGCATGTCCATCGACAACGAGGGCCGCTTCATGGCCTGCATGAGCGAGGAGATCAATCCATTCGAGGCCCATCAAAACGCGAGAAACACGCGGCTGGCGGACTTGATCTACCGGCGCATCGAGCTCCTGAAGCTGCGCAACACGATCTGCCCGGTGAAGGATAAGTTCTATCGAGTGCCTGAAACGAGCGGTGCCGCATCATGAATGGCATTCCGAAGTACGAAGACCTCGCGCACTCGTGGGGCGAGCCACGCTGCCCGGATACATTGCGCGGTGTCGTCGACGAAACCATTCGCGACGGACTCCAGATGCCGTATGTACCGGCGTTGTCGGTCGCCGCGAAATGTGAGTTCCTCGACCACATGATCGCGAGCGGAATTTCCGATGTTATCGTGGGTATGGTTCAGCGCGAAGATGCGCAGGCCGATCTTCTGGCATTGTTACGGCATTGCCGGCAATCCGGAGCATCGATTCAGACGTGGATTCTCTCGCGGCTGAACTCAACCGACATCGAAGCCGTGTTGCGCCTCCGTGACGCTGCCGGCATCGACGTTGGCGCCAACGTCTTCGTTTCCTTGAGCGCGTTGCGAATGTTTGTCGAGGGTTGGCAAGAACAGGCATTACTTGGTCGGCTCGACGAAGGTCTCACTTTTGCTCGGAGGCATTTCAGCCAGATCCGTCTCGCCCTGGAAGACGCGACTCGCACGCCACCCGCGGCGATTGCGGCCGCGTCGCGTTTGGCAGCGGATCATCGCGTGACCCGGCTCGTGATTGCCGACACGGCGGGAGTCGCGATACCGGAAGGCGTGGCGCACATCTTCGAGTTCTTGCACACGCAGTGCCCTTGGCTGCGCGATGCACAGGTTGGCCTGGAATGGCACGGTCACAACGATCGAGGTCTCGCCATTGCAAACTCGCTCGAGAGCATCGCCTGCGGAGCGCACTATGTTCACGGAACGATGCTCGGCATCGGCGAGCGAAACGGTAATGCCGCGCTCGACTCCATCCTGTTGAACCTGTCCTCAGAGATCGACTTTATCCGTTGGGACCCCTTCCACGCATACCAGCAAAAGTGCCACGAGCTATTTGGACAGCACCTCAAAAAGCTATATCCCTTCTTCGGTGAGTACACCTTCGCTTCGGCGACGGGCACGCACTGCGCTGCCGCGCGAAAAGCGATTGAACGAGGACGGTCCGATCTCTCTGTTCTCCTCTATTCCCCGCCGTCCGTCTTGTCTCGAGCGGCGCGGCCTCGTTTTTTGCTTTCTCCGATGAGCGGGCGCGGCGCAGCGCTGGCTGTACTCGAAGAAATGGGGCTGACTCCGACGCCCGCGTTTGTCGATAAATTGCTCGCTCGGGTACGCGAGATCAATCGCACGATCGAACCTGCCGAATTGAAGCAAATCATCGAGTCGATCACCCCGTTGTCCAGAAAGCAGTCCCGATGAAGATTGCCGGAGTGCAGATGAATGTCGAGTTTGCCGCTCCCGCCCGCAACCTTGCCCGCATGGCGGCGTACTGCCGCCATGCGGCGCGCGCCGAAGCCAGGCTCGTGATCTTTCCGGAGTGTGTGGTCTCCGGTTACTGCTTCGAGGGTCCCGCCGAAGCCGCTACTGTGGCGCAACCTATTCCTGGTCCCGCTACGGATTATTTGAGCCGCACCTGCATGGACACCGGCTGCTATGCCCTATTCGGCATGCTCGAATCGGACGGTGAGCGGCTTTTCAACGCCGCCGTCCTCGCCGGTCCGAACGGAATCGTCGGGACATATCGAAAGATTCACTTGCCGCTGCTCGGAGCGGATCGTTTCGTGACCTACGGTGATCGGCCGTTCGAAGTGCATTCTGTGGAAGACATGCGCCTGGGAATCAACATCTGCTACGACGCCAACTTTCCCGAAGCCGCACGGTGCCTGGCCTTGCAAGGCGCCGACCTGATCGCGTTGCCGACGAATTGGGTTGTGGGGCCCGGTTCGTTCTGTACCGTCGAACACGTGATCCCCGCGCGAGCACTCGAGAACAAGGTCTATTACTGCGCGGTGAATCGAGTCGGTTCAGAGCGAGGATTCAAATTCTTCGGCCGCAGCAAAATTGTCGACCCTGCCGGGCAGGTCATCGTCGCGCTCGATGACGATTCAGAAACGATTATCTACGCGGACATCGACGTCACTCTAGCCCGCGCCAAGCACGTGGTCCGCATTCCCGGCGAACATGAATCGCATCGTTTCGCAGACCGCCACCCCGAGCAATACCGCTTGCTCACAAAGCCTCATAATCTACGCCCACCCTGGCGACAATGACCTGAGCGTGAATGGATTGAAGCCGCGGAGCGGCGATACAACCTTAGCCACGGGCATAGCCCGTGGTCTGGAGTTTAGACATTTTGCGCGCTGTCTTCCCCGTAGTGTTCAAAAATTCGATCGTGTTGAGATTGCTTGAGATCTCATGTGCGGCTCGCCCATAGTATGGGTCAACAGTTCCCCTGGCACGTTCGTTCTGAATCGATTAGCCAGCGATACATTTAAACGGGAAAATCGCGTTAGGAAACGAACTCTTTGCGAGCCTGGAGTGTCGTAGTTGCTATGACCGGAGGTTGGAGAAGATGATGAGAGCAATCGCATGCCTCAGTTTGACCGCAATGATGATCCCTTCGGCATTCGGTCAATCGACCGAGCTGAAACCTGCATTTGAAGTGGCTGACGTCCACGTGAGCCCTCGGTCCGCGAACCCCGTTTTTAGAACCAGCCTGCACGGCGAGCGCTATGAGGTACGCAACGCGACCATGCTCGACCTGATCCGCACTGCCTACAGCTTTGATGCGGACAAAGTGTCCGGGGGACCGAGCTGGCTGGAATATGACCGCTTCGACGTGACAGCTCTGGTGCCGGCAAATACGCCGCAAGACCAGATCAAGGTGATGCTCCAGTCGTTTCTCGACCAGCGCTTCAACCTGGTAGTCCACAAGGACACAGGACCCGTCGCAGCATTCGTACTGTCGATGGGCAAAGGCAAACCCAAATTGAAGGAAGCCGATACTTCCGGCAAAACAGGATGCCAGCCACAGCCCGTTCAGGCGCCCGGGGCGATTGCGCCGGATCAGATCCGTGTACCAATGATAGGAATTGCCTGCCACAACATCACAATAGAAGCCTTTGCAGCGGAACTGAAAGGAATCGCCGGCGGCGGCTACGTCACCAACGGGGTCGTGGACTCCACTGGGCTGAAGGGCTCCTGGGACTTCGACTACAGGTTTACAAGCAAACCGTTCTCTCAGCTGGCCGGTGCCGAGGCCGTCACTTTACTGGATGCCATCGATAAGCAGCTCGGGTTGAAACTGGAAGAACAGAAAGTTCCCACTCCGGTTATCGTTGTGGACCAGGTCAACGAAAAACCGAGCGACAATCCGCCCGACCTCGCCAAAAGGTTGCCGCCTCTACCGCCCGCCGAGTTCGAAGTTGCGGACATCAAACCGGTCAACCCCAATACGCCGATGCAGCAGCTGTTTAGCGGTGGAATCGGTGTTCTGCCCGGCGGCCGCGTCAATTTGCCGGGGATGTTTCTTCCTCTGAAACAACTGGTCATGCTCGCCTGGAATCTGAACTCGAACGACGACATTGCCGGCGCGCCGAAATGGCTCGATTCGGCAAGATACGACATCATCGCAAAGTTGCCGGCAGGTTACGTCTCTCCGAACGGCGCCGCGCCCCCGCTGCAAGAGCTGGGCCCGATGCTGCAAGCGCTTCTGATCGATCGTTTCAAGTTGAAATTCCATTTTGAAGACCAGATTGTGACGGGGTATTCGTTGGTTGCAGCCAAGCCTAAACTCAAGAAAGCGGATCCTTCGACTCGTACGGGATGCAAAGACGGAGGCGGGGGAATAGTATTGTTCAATAATGGTGGTACCCCCGTCGCGCCATCTCGTACCGTGACCTGTCAAAATATCACCATGGCTCAATTCGCCGATCAGCTTCTAAGACTTGCTTTACCGTACGTGCACTACCCGGTGGTCGATGCGACCGGGCTCGAGGGGACCTGGGACTTCACCCTTTCGTTTAGCCCGATCACTGCCAGCCAGCTTGCGAATCTGCGCGCTTCACTGCCGCCAGGAGCGGCTGCCGGCGCCGCCGGAGCACCCGGTGGAGGAGCCAACGCATCCGATCCCGTCGGGGGAACGTCGCTTTTCGAAGCGCTCGATAAACAACTGGGGCTGAAACTCGAAGCGCAAAAGCGGTCGTATCCCATCTTGGTCCTTGATCACATCGAGGAAAGGCCAACTGACAACTAATCTTTTAAGCGAGGTCGCAAAGGCGAAGGCGGCCGTACAAGGTTTCAAGAGTGCGCAGGAGCGCAACAACCGGGCGATAACTGCATGGCAATCTTTCTTTAACGGCTATCATGCGGCACACCCCGAATTGCCGGGCATGCAATTCACATCCGATTTCCGATTCGCCTTCACACGGAAGAACGGAAACGCTCAATTTCCATGGGAGGCAGAGGCAGTAACGATCGAACTCTCGCCTGAAGAACGGCAGAAAGCAGAATCTCTGTATCGGGAAATGCTGGAAGCCATGCGTGGGCCGACCAAGCTCGACGTGACTGGTCGGACTATTGGCATGAACTCGTGCTCGACCACGTCCCAGCGAGCCCCGGGTCCCCGGGGATGCCTGTTACTCTACCCAGCGGCAAATCCGGGACGATTCCGAATCCGTGGTCTGGGGGCGTCGTATTCACACCAGACTTCCGTGTCGCAGTCCCGCGTCAGTAATCTAGTCGTCTTGTGTTTAGTTATTGCGCCTCGTGAGTCATATGAATCTATTCCCGCGAAACCGTAGATTGGCGGCGTGCTGCCCGGGATTGAATTCACTTTGTCCGATCTCGGGTGCGATCGTCCCACAAACGAACAATGCGGGTAGAACTCCTGCACTAATCTTGGGGAGTGGTCAATGTATTCAATGATCTGCCTTCAAGTTGCTTGGAGCGGCGTTTGCTCTCGTTTAGGGGAACTCTTTGGGCAGGCGAGATCTGTGGCGCGAGGAAAGAGCAAAATTCAGGACTGCCAGTCGGCCTGAAAAACCCGGTGCGATGAGAACCCCGACGCAGAAGAGCATTACGTAGGCACCAGTTCGGCAGGTCGCCACGAAAATGCGGTCTTCGCGGTGCGTGACCACCTTACGACGCCACAAGCTGCTTTGCGTCCGAAGCGCATTATTGGAGTAACTTAAGAGAAGAAGCCATGGCAAAAACGGAGCGCATCCGCGAGGTCTTGTCTCGACCGTTTGACGAAGGTTATTTCAGGACAAAGTTGAAGGAGGGTTGGAGGCTAGTGGCAGTCCAATGGGAGCGCGAGGTCGAAGGCGAAGCGCTGGAACAAGCACCATGGGTCGAGGAGGTTCCCTATGGTCTCCGCGTCGCAGACGATTGCGTGCATCTCGAAGAGAATCCGTTTGAAAGACGCACTCTGGAACTTATGCTAAAGCTCATCTCAAGTGATAAATCGATGTCACAAATAGCAGAAGAACTCAATCGCCAGGGTTTTCGCACTCGGCTGGGAGCTGCCTGGACTCAGACCGCTGTATTTAACATGTTGCCCCGCCTGATTGAGGCGGCGCCCTACATCTGGCGCACGATCTCTACGCAAGCAAGCAGAACCTAGGCCGAACAAAATCCGATTTACCAACGTCCGAGATCCAACGCTCTCGAACGTTGTGTGCAGATCAACAGAGGCTACTGTTGTCATGCAGATGGGCGGCGTTCACATCTACGATTTACCGACTTCCCGCCAACTGAACGCTTTTGTAACTTCCTAGAAGCCGACTTCGTGGACATTACGATGAGCCCGAATTGATAAGAGTTCAGCTCTTCGACAAGAGTCAGACTGGCTGGACTGGAGTGTTGACGTCCGCAGGTTCAGTTCTCCGACGGTCCGACTTGTGCCGTAAGCGCTCGATTAAATCCGCGACGGCACGTGGTTTAGAATAAGACTCTGCACGGGGTGAACATGATGCGGCTTCACAAAATGGGTTTT
>Ga0126369_10002920_pt1 | contig 12275 bp, 7 predicted proteins | sample PanSoiMetaPlot_1_FD_109646 | JGI IMG/M metagenome (GOLD analysis project Ga0126369, IMG submission 109646) | Tropical forest soil microbial communities from Panama - MetaG Plot_1 | ecosystem: Environmental > Terrestrial > Soil > Tropical forest > Bulk soil | place: Panama | collected 2016-02-17 | reverse complement strand
CCGAGCGTTATTCAGATTGGGAATGGCGATCCTATCGTGCGGTTATCCACTTTGAACGGACCGTTGTCGATTCAAGCGGGGAAGAATTGAGAACTACAAAGACAGCCAAAACGAAAACTCAAACGTTGTCTTCAAGGTAACGCAAAAACATAAATCGCGTTATGGCCGCGAGGAGTCTTGATTTCAGGAAACTCTGCTGCGAGTTCAGGTACCTTGAGGTTGTCACCGGTCATGACGGCGACGTACTGCTTTCCGTTTACGGCGTAAGTAATCGTGCTGACGGAAGTGTTCCCTCCGAGGATGGCTTCCCAAAGTTTCTTGCCCGTTTCCGCATCAAACGCGCGAAACCGCCGATTCATGTCCCCATGAAAGATAAGATTACCGGCCGTCGCCAGGACTGCGCCGTTGCCGGGTGCCCGGCCGACATCGAACCGGAGAATCTCTCCTGAAGAGAGATTAATTTTTGCGAGGCCTGTAAGCGCGTTGGGATCCGATCCGGGACGAGGCACCACTTTCCATCCGCCGCGGCCTTGCGGGCCGGCTAGTGTGAGATCGCGGCAATTATCGATGTAAGAGACGTACAGCGAATTTGTTGTGGGACTGTAGGCGGTTGGCCAGTAGCTCCGCGTATTCCAGTAGCAGATCGTGTGCCGCTCTCCAGGTTGCTTGAACACGAGGTCCCAGTTGATTTTGGTCTTGCCCGTTTTCACGTCGATGTCGGAAACCACAAATTCCGGCGCGTCGAATGGAAAAGGAGTTGCCCAGAGGAACTGTCCAGTGCTGCGATCCAGTACGAAGACACCTCCGGCTTCACCAACGGTGACGACCACGTCACGCTCCTCACCTGGGCGGATGTCCGGATTGATCCACTTGACGAATTTCGGATCGGGATTGAGGCGTGTGCGCACCAGCGTTCGCTCGTGCGTGTAGTCGGAGTCCCAGTCATCCGCCGGCAAATGTTGGTAATACCAGGAAAGCTTGCCGGTGGTGGGATTCAGCGCAACCGTCGAATTGCTGTACAAATCCGCCGGAGCTGTCCTCGAGACAGCATCGGGATTTCCATCGTGTCGGGCCGAACGCTGGTCCGGCATCGGGTTCGCGATTCCCCAATAAATCAGCTTGCGGGCGGGGTCGTACGTTCCGGGCAAGCCCCACGTCGACGCCTGACGATTGGCTACGGCCGCTCCGGCCCAAGTCTCATCTCCGGGCTCGCCCGCTGCGGGTGTGGTGTAGAAGCGCCAAACTTCCTTACCAGTCAGAGCGTCGTGTGCTGCGATGTAGCAGTTCGCGCGATTGCCTGCGCACGCGCCGCCGGAGATGACGAAACCATCAACAACAATCGACCCCGACGTGTGACCTCTCGTATCCGCTTTCGTTTCCCAACGGACGGTGCCAGAGCGAGCATCCAAGCCGACAACGTAACTGTCGGGCGCCGTATAAAGAATCACATCTTGATAGATGGCAAGCGATTTCGTCCTGCCTTGATTCGCGACATTTGCAGGAGCCTCACGCTTGTATTCCCAGATCAAATCGCCATTGGTCGCGTCGAGCGCTTGAACGACAGCGCCTGGATTGACGACGTACATCACGCCGTTATACACGATCGGGATTGTTTCTGTTTGCCCAGCGCCCATTCCCCGCTCCCAAGCTAGGCGAAGCTGCCCCACGTTCTGCTTATTAATTTGATCGAGGGGGCTGAATCGCTGCGCGTCGTATGTCCGGCTAAACATCAACCAGTCGTTCGGACTCGGATTTTCGAGCATTTTGGGCGTTACGGGCGTGAAGTTTTTCAGCTGTCCGAGTGCAGGTGTCATCAGAGCTAAAGCGATTGCAAGAACGGCGGCCGTCGTCTTGACCATGGCGTGCAGTATACCGCGGCAAAATTCCTTCTTACGAAATGCTGCGAGGGAAAAAAATGCCTTAAGTATTTTGTAGATCTGGTGGGTTTTCCGCGCTTCAGCGGCTTGGCAGGTAATCTGCAGCTTCTTATTAAGGGTTTTCATCCTGGGAGAAAAAATATGCAAACTTTGCAAATCGTAGCCATAGCTATTGTTGTGATCGCGGTCCTCGCAGCAATCGGCTGGCTGGTATACACGCGCAAACGCAGTGAACGTTTGCGAGACCATTTCGGAACCGAGTATGACCGGCGCGTCAGAGAACTCGAGGGGGATCGAAGACGCGCAGAAGCCGAACTGACTGAGCGGGAAGCGCGCGTTCAAGAGTTGAAGCACCGGCCTCTAAGCAATTCGGAGCGTGCCAGATTTGTTGAGGAATGGCGGATGTGTCAGGCGAGGTTCGTGGATGATCCCGAGGGAGCGGTTGACGATGCGGACCAACTTCTCAGCGATATCATGCGCGCCCGCGGTTACCGCATTGAAGATCGGAACGATCGTTTGGCGGATCTTTGTGCGGCGTATCCGGATCGTGCGTCGGATTTCCGTCAAACCGATGAGCTCTTCATTAAACATCGCAGTGGGAATGCTTCCACCGAAGAGTTAAGGAAGGCGTTCGTTCATTTCAGAACATTATTCGATGAGATGCTTGGAGGTTACGATGAAGAACTTAAACGAGCCTCGTAAGAGAGATGAAAGGGTAGAAGAAGCGGAAGTGATTCCTTTCCAGCGCCGGAGCAGTGCCGGCGAGCCCCTGATCCCTAAACAGCAAATCGAGCAGCTTCGCACGCAATGGAACAGCATTCAGACAAATTTCGTCGACCAGCCGCGCAAAGCTGTCGAAGATGCGGACAGTCTCGTCGCTGGAGCGCTTAAACAAATTCAGGAAAGTTTTGTCCTGCAACGTGCGAACCTCGAGAAGAAGTGGCGGCACGGCGACGATGTTTCGACAGAAGACCTGCGGGTTGCACTTCAACATTACCGCGCCTTTTTTGATCGCCTGGTTTCAATGACCGGCGGTGGAAGCGAGTAGTCGTCAGGCGGTTTAACCACAAAGACATTCCGGAACGGTTGCGTAGTTACCGAAATTCAATCAAAGATCCCTAAAGGAATTTCAGTAACTACGCAACCGTTCCGGAATGTCTTTGTGGTTAAAAAAGATCCTGCCCTTTGGTCGATTTAATGCATCACCTACCTCGACGAACCAGCGAAAGCGGGCTGAGGCCGTTTTGATTCAATGCTGTTTTCGACGGAAAGGACGGAACGTGGATTCCACTGTGGGGGCTGTGGTTCATGAGAGCCGACGTCCGCAGAGCGCTACGGATTGGGCTGGTGCTCGCCGCTTTTGTAGCTGTTATCGCGTATTTCACGCTTCGCAACGGCAGTAAAGCTGCGCATCCAACGATTTCCGCACCGATAGCTGTTGTTACAGCAAACGCAAAGTCGGGAGATCAACCCATTTACCTGACGGGTCTCGGCTCCGTCGTGGGTTACAAAACCGTCACAGTCCGAACGCGTGTTGATGGAGAACTCGTGCGAGTCGCCGTTAGGGAAGGACAGATGGTTTCTTCCGGTGACTTGATCGCAGAAATCGATCCGCGTCCGTTTCAGGTTCAGCTTGAACAGGCCGAAGCTCAGAAGGACCGCGACGTTGCGCTGCTGGAAAACGCAAAGGTCGACGCCGAGCGCTATCGAATTCTTTACAGTCAGGACTCAATTCCAAAGCAGCAGCTGGACACGCAGATTGCATTAGTCAGACAAAACGAAGCGACGGTGAGAGCAGACCAGGCAGCGATCGATAATGCAAAACTACAACTCATATACACGCGTATTACTTCGCCCATCAACGGACGCATCGGCTTGCGCCAGGTTGATCCCGGCAATATGGTTCACGCAACCGATCAGGGCGGACTCGCCGTCATCACTCAGCTACAGCCGATCGCTGTGATCTTCAGTATTCCGCAAGATAACGTGCCGCAGGTTATGAAACAGTTGCGGGCCGGGCGCCGGATGTTGGTGGAAGCGTGGGACCGCGATCTGAAGAACAAAATTTCGACCGGCTCATTACTTACCATCGATAACCAGGCCGATGTCGCCACGGGTACAGTCCGCTTCAAAGCAACTTTCGCGAACAATGATAATGCGTTGTTTCCGAATCAATTCGTCAACGCGAGGTTGCTCGTCGACGTGAAACGTAAGGCCGTTCTGGTTCCGGTAGCGGCGGTTCAACATGGTCCGGATACCACGTTCGTATTTGTGGTCAATGAAGACGACACGGTACAAACGCGAAATGTCGTCGCCGGAACAATCGAAGCCGGTGTGGCATCAATCGACCGAGGGCTCTCTCCAGGCGAGACGGTCGTGACTGAGGGCGTAGATAAGCTGCAGCACGGTGCGAAGGTGCAGCCGACTCCGGGAGAGTAGGTACGAGATGAAATTTTGAAATTGGACGATTCCTGCATTTTAAATCCGAGATCCGAGATTTTGAATTGGACTCACAGTTCGATTCACGATTTCGGATTTGAGATGCAGGAATCGTCCAATTTTGAAATTTCCTTGCTGGACGTCCCATGAACGTGTCACGGATCTTCATCCTCAGGCCCATAGCGACATCGCTCTTCATGAGCGCCATTCTTCTCGCAGGCATCGCAGCCTATCAGACATTGCCGGTCTCCGCCCTCCCTCAAGTCGACTATCCCACTATCCAGGTCGTGACGTTCTATCCGGGAGCGAGTGCCGACGTTATGGCTTCTTCAGTGACAGCCCCTCTGGAACGCCAGTTCGGCCAGATGCCCGGTTTGAGTCAGATGACGTCCTCCAGTTCCGGCGGCAGTTCCGTCGTGACGCTGCAGTTTGCGCTTGATCTGAGTATCGACGTCGCCGAACAGGAGGTACAGGCCGGAATCAATGCCGCTTCGAATTTGCTACCGCCCGACCTCCCGAATCCTCCCATCTACAGCAAAGTCAATCCTGCGGATGCGCCTGTGCTGACCCTGGCGCTCACGTCGCAGTCGCTTCCTCTCTCGAAGGTGCAGGATTTTGCGGAGACGCGACTGGCGCAAAAGATCTCTCAAGTACTCGGTGTCGGTCTTGTCAGCATCAGCGGCGGGCAGAAGCCCGCTGTGCGCGTCCAGGCCAATCCGCTGGCATTGTCGCGTTACGGCATCGGCATGGAGGATCTACGCACTGCAATTGCAGCAGCGAATGTGAATCAGGCGAAAGGCAGCTTTGATGGTCCCACCCGGGCTTATACCGTTACCAGTAACGACCAGCTTCTTTCGAGCGAGGAGTACCGCCCGCTGGTTGTGGCTTATCGAAATGGTGCGCCGGTACATCTGTCGGATGTTGCCGATGTGATTGACGGCGCCGAAAACGTGAAGCAGGCCGCATGGATGAATACGGTCCCGGCCATCATCGTCAATGTTCAACGCCAGCCCGGCACGAATATCATCGCCGTCGTCGATCGAATCAAGGCGCTGCTTCCGGCGCTCAAGAACACGATTCCTTCCTCGATTGATATTTCGATTCTGACGGATCGCACGAACACGATTCGAGCTTCCGTGAAGGATGTTCAATTCGAACTGATTTTGACGGTCGTTCTTGTTGTGGTCGTTATTTTCCTCTTCTTGCGCACTTTTGCCGGAACGGTAATTCCAAGCATCGCTGTACCGGTTTCGCTGATCGGTTCGTTTGGCGTGATGTATCTGCTCGGCTATAGCCTGAATAATCTGACGCTGATGGCAATGACGATCGCAACGGGATTCGTGGTTGACGACGCCATCGTCATGATCGAAAACATTGCCCGTTATATCGAGCAAGGTGAAAAGCCCCTCGATGCCGCGCTCAAAGGCTCAGCGCAGATCGGCTTCACGATTATTTCGCTGACGGTCTCATTAGTTGCGGTACTGATTCCGCTGCTGTTTATGGCGGATGTTGTCGGCAGGCTCTTCCGCGAATTCGCTGTTACGCTGAGTGCGACGATTCTTATTTCTGCGGTCGTGTCGCTGACATTGACACCGATGATGAGCGCAAAGCTCCTGCGCCGCAGGCCCGAATCGGAGCAGAGCAAATTCTATAGAGCTTCCGAACACGCATTTACCTCGATCATCGAGTACTACGGCAGAACCTTGCGCTGGGTCCTGGATCATCAACGGGCGACGCTTTTAGTAGCGATGGGAACGCTCGTTCTTACGGTATTGCTTTATATCGTTATTCCGAAGGGATTCTTCCCGGTCCAGGATACGGGAGTGATTCTCGGCATATCCGAGGCGGAACAGACCGTTTCGTTTACGGCCATGGCCGAAAGACAACAAGCCCTGAGTCGCATAATTCTTCATGATCCCGCAGTAGAGAGTCTGTCATCCTTTATCGGTGTCGACGGGACGAACCCCACCATCAACACCGGACGAATTCAGATCAATCTGAAGCCACTCGATGCGAGAAAAATTCACGCGAGCGATGTTATTCGCCGTCTTCAACCGCGTTTGGCAAATGTGCCGGGAATCACATTGTACATGCAGCCCGTGCAGGAGTTGACGATTGAAAACCGCGTCAGCCGGACACAATACCAGTACAGTCTCGAGGATCCCGACGTCAACGAACTAGATCGCTGGGTCCCCCAAGTGGTGCGCCAGTTGAGCATGGTGCCGCCGCTGCGCGATGTAGCAAGTGACCTTCAGACCCGCGCATTACAGGCACGATTGGCTATTGATCGGAATACGGCTGCACGGTTCGGTATTACCGCCCAGTTGATTGACGACACGCTTTACAGTGCGTTCGGCCAGCGGCAGATCTCGACCATATTCACTCAGGTAAACCAGTACCGTGTGGTGTTGGAAGTTGAGCCGCAATTCCAGCAGTCGCCTGAAGATCTCGGCAACGTTTATGTCACCACGGCTACCGGAGGAGCGGTACCACTCGGTGCCTTTACTCATAGTGAGACCCGGACGGTGCCGCTGGCCGTCAACCGGCAAGGGCAATTTCCCGCAGCCACAATCTCTTTTAATCTGGCGCCACGGGCTTCCCTTGGAGATGCCGTGGAGCGAATCGAGAGGGCAGTCGGCGATCTGAAGCTGCCCGCCAGCATGCGAGGCAGTTTTCAAGGGACGGCCCAGGCTTTTCTCACGTCCCTGAAGAATGAACCGCTGTTGATTATCGCGGCGCTTATCACGGTGTACATCGTGTTGGGTGTGCTGTATGAGAGCTACATCCATCCGATCACGATTCTTTCAACGCTTCCATCGGCTGGTGTGGGTGCGCTGTTGGCACTACTGCTGTTCGGCCAGGATATGGATGTCATCGCGCTGATCGGGATCATCCTGCTGATCGGAATCGTCAAGAAGAACGGCATCATGATGGTCGATTTCGCGTTGGATGCGCAGCGCAATGAAGGGAAGCCGCCGGTCGATGCGATCTTTCAGGCATGTCTGCTGCGTTTCAGGCCGATTATGATGACAACCATGGCGGCGCTCTTTGCAGGCTTGCCGCTTGCGCTCGGCGGTGGGACCGGTTCGGAATTACGCCGTCCTTTAGGCATCGCAATCATCGGCGGATTGGTGGTGAGTCAACTTCTCACGTTGTACACGACACCGGTCATCTATCTCGCGTTCGATCGCCTGGCAAGACGGCTTGGAAGGAGGGAGGGAGCCGCGTGAAAATCGGTCCGGCACCGCGAAGCGATGTATCACGCCGAAGGCGTGCGCGAATATCCAAACTCCAGGGCACGGCTCCGGGACGCGTCGCACCATGAGCATCTCATCGCCATTTATTCATCGTCCCGTTGCAACCACGCTGCTCACAATCGCGGTTGCGTTTGCGGGTGCGCTCGCGTACAGAGCCCTGCCTGTGTCTCCGCTGCCTCAGGTCGAGTTCCCGACGATACAAGTTTCGGCCGCGCTGCCGGGCGCGAGCCCGGAGACCATGGCATCTTCAGTGGCGACGCCTCTCGAACGGCAATTTGGGCGCATTGCCGGAGTGACCGAAATGACATCGTCCAGTAATCTCGGTTCCACCAGTATCGTTCTGCAATTCGACCTCAGCCGCGATATCGATGGCGCTGCGCGCGAGGTCCAGGCCGCGATCAACGCCGCACGAAGCCAGTTGCCGGCGAATCTTCCGAACAATCCAACCTACCGAAAAGTCAATCCCGCCGATGCCCCCATATTGATCCTGTCGCTGACATCCGACATCTACGATCGCGGCCGCATATACGACGCGGCCTCTTCAATCCTGCAACAAAAGCTGTCGCAGATCGAAGGCGTGGGACAGGTGATGGTCGGAGGCGGCGCGCTACCCGCAGTGCGAGTTCAGGTTAATCCGACCCTTTTGAACGCGATGAGTCTTGGCCTCGAGGACGTTCGCATAGCGCTCACCACCGCCAATGCGAATCGGCCGAAAGGAGAAGTGCAGAATCGTCACCGCACGTGGGAAATCGGAACAACAGATCAACTGCTAAATGCAAGCGAGTACGAACCGATCACAATTGCGTTCAGGAACGGTGCCCCCGTGTCGCTGTCGCAAGTGGCTACAGTCCACGAGTCGATTGAAGACATCCGTACGCTTGGCCTCGTTGATGGAAAACCCGCAATTCCCATCATTATTTTTCGTGAACCCGGCGCGAACATCATCGAGACAGTGGATCGTGTCCGCGAATTGCTTCCAACTCTGCAAGCATCGATATCCTCCGCCATCAAGATGTCGATTGTGTTGGATCGAACTACAACGATTCGAGAGTCGGTTCGCGACGTAGAAATTGCGCTGGGTTTTGCAGTCCTTCTCGTCGTCATGGTCGTATTTCTGTTTTTACGAAATATCCGGACGACGATCATTCCGAGCGTAGCCGTGCCGGTATCGCTTATTGGTACGTTCAGCGTGATGTATCTCGCCGGATACAGTCTGGACAATCTGTCGTTGATGGCACTGGCAATCGCAACCGGATTTGTCGTCGATGACGCCATCGTTGTCATTGAGAACATCACGCGATATGTCGAGAAAGGCATGAAGCCGTTCGATGCGGCGCTCGAGGGGGCTAAAGAAATCGGTTTTACCGTCTTATCGATAAGTGTTTCGCTGGTTGCCGTGTTCATTCCGATTCTTTCGATGGGCGGAATCGTCGGGCGTCTCTTACGCGAATTCGCAGTGACGCTTTCTGTGGCGATCGGAGTCTCACTGCTCGTTTCCTTAACGACGACTCCAATGATGTGCGCCAGACTTCTACGCCCGGAAAATGAAATCCGGCACGGCCGCCTCTACCACGCAAGCGAGCGAGGATTTCGTTGGATTGTCTCCCGATACGACTGGACGCTTTCCTGGGTTTTGAGGCATCAGGCGCTGATGTTAGTCGTAACCCTCGCAACGATAGCGTTCACCGCGTATTTATACGTTGTCATCCCGAAGGGTTTCTTTCCCCAGCAGGACACGGGACGCCTGATCGGTATCATTCAGGGCGATCAGAACACGTCGTTTCAAGCAATGAGCCGGCGCCTGACGGAGTTTTCGAACATTGTGGCGCAAGATCCGGCTGTCAACAATGTCATTGCTTTCACCGGCGGTGGCGGGTCCCCCAACACCGGCCGCATGTTCGTGGCGTTGAAACCGCTGCACGAGCGGAAGCTCAATGCGGATCAGATCGTCGCGCGATTGCGTTCTCAACTGGGCCGTATTAGCGGAGCCACGCTGTTTCTGCAATCCGTACAGGATGTGCGTGTGGGCGGCCGGGCAGCGGCATCACAGTATCAGTACACGCTGCAATCCGACAACGTCAGCGACCTCACGGAATGGGCACCAAAACTGTTAAATAAGATGCAAACCTTGCCTGTTCTGACGGATGTCAATAGCGATCAGCAGGATCGCGGACTCGAGATTTCTCTTCAGACGGATCGGGTGACTGCTGCGCGCATGGGCGTTACGCAACGGGCGATAGACAACACTTTGTATGACGCATTCGGTCAGCGCCAGGTATCCACCATATACACAGGGCTGAATCAATATCACGTGGTTATGGAAGTCGATCCGCAGTTTAGCGAGGATCCAAACGGTCTGAAATTTCTTTATGTCACCGCGGCGGGCGGCCGCCAGGTGCCTCTCGGGGCCGTTGCGAGATACGATCGTGCGGCAAGTCCGCTTTCGGTGAATCACCAGGGACAATTTCCGTCTGCCACAGTCTCATTCAACCTGGCGCCCGGTGTTTCGCTGGGAGACGCGGTTCTGCAGATTCAACAGGCGGAAAACGATTTGAGAGTTCCGGCCAACATCAGCGGCAGCTTTACCGGAACCGCGCAAGCATACCGGGAATCGATTGCGAATCAGCCATTCTTGATTGTTGCGGCGCTGCTGGCCGTCTACATCGTGCTTGGTATTTTGTACGAGAGTTTGATCCATCCAATCACAATCCTGTCCACACTGCCGTCAGCGGGCGTGGGCGCACTACTTGCCTTACTGTTGCTCAGAATCGAGCTGAGCATTATGGGACTGATCGGAATCATCCTGTTGATCGGCATTGTGAAAAAGAACGCGATCCTCATGATCGACTTCGCGCTCGCCGAGGAACGAAACGAAAAGAAGAGTTCAGTCGAGGCGATTCATCAAGCCTGTTTGCTTCGGTTCCGGCCAATCATCATGACGACGATGGCCGCCCTGCTCGGCGCGCTGCCATTAGCCCTCGGGATGGGGACCGGTTCGGAGTTGAGGCGACCGCTGGGAGTGGCAATTATCGGTGGATTGATTTTCAGCCAGCTGTTGACGCTGTACACAACGCCCGTCGTCTATCTCTACCTTGATCGCATTTCGCTTCGCCTTCGCGCGAGCAGGCAGCGGCTGGCGGAGGCATGATGAAGGAAACACAGAGACACAAAGGCACAGAGACACAAAGAAAGCCGGCATCAATGACTTTTATTTGCCGGCTTTCTTTGTGTCTCTGTGCCTTTGTGTCTCTGTGTTTCCTTTTCTCCAGCTGCAAAGTAGGCCCGACGTACAAAACACCTCCGTCACCCGTGCCTGCAAATTTCAAGGAGCCGCCGCCGGCAAACTGGAAAGAAGCGCAGCCACAAGACACCGAGTTGCGCGGCAACTGGTGGGAGATCTTTGGCGATTCGCAATTGAACGCGTTGGAGGAACAGGTCAACGTTTCCAATCAAAGCATCGCGGCCGCCGAGGCTCAATTCAGGTCCGCGCGAGCAGCGGTCCGCGTTGCAGGCGCCGATCTGTATCCCACCGTCACCGCCGGCGCGCAATCCACTACTATCCGCTTCCCAACGACGCGGGTTACATCGCAAACAGGGTTTAATCAGGGAACAGGGACGCTCTATCAACTGCCTATCGATGTTTCTTATGAAGCCGATGTGTGGGGCCGTGTTCGCCGGAACATCGAAGCCAATATTGAAACTGCTCAGTCCGTTGGCGCCGATCTGGAAAATGTTCGGCTCAGCATGCAGGCCGAACTCGCTACCGATTACGTACAATTGCGCGGGCTCGATGAGGAGTTACGACTTTTTGAGCAGAGCATTACCTCTTACGAACAGGCGCTTCAACTCACGGTGAACCGGCATCGTCACGGAATCGCGTCGCAACTGGACGTTTCCCAGGCGGAGACTCAGCTCGAAACAACACGGGCGCAAGCTATCGATATCGGTGTTGCGCGAGCGCAGTTCGAACATGCCATCGCCGTTCTCATCGGCAAACCGCCCGCTGAGTTCAGCATCGCGCGGGAAAACTTTATGTTGCAGCCACCCGAAATTCCTGTGGCGCTTCCATCTGAGCTTCTCGAGCGCCGACCCGATATCGCTTCGGCAGAGCGTCTTGTTGCCGCTGCAAACGCACAAGTCGGTGTGGCGAAGGCTGCATTTTTCCCACAGCTGACGTTCAGTCTGACAACCGGATTGGAAAGCTTGACACTGTCGAATCTGTTGTCGTGGCCGCAGCGCTTTTGGACGCTGGGACCCACGCTTGCGCAAACCGTATTTGATGCCGGGCGCAGGCGAGGCATGACTCAACAAGCCGAGGCGACCTACGACTCCGCCGCTGCTACTTACCGGCAGAGCGTGCTTTCTGCTTTTCAGGAGGTCGAAGATAATCTTGCCGCGCTAAGAATTCTGGCGGATGAAGCTGTGCAACAGGAGACTGCAATACAAGCGTCGCAACGTGCGACCGACATCGCACTCAACCGCTATCGAGGCGGTATCGCAACCTACCTGGATGTTGCGGTCATGCAAAATGTGTTGTTAACCAATCAACGGACGGCAGTCGGAATCCACACACGAAGAATGCAAGCCAGCGTGCTGCTCGTCAAAGCTATTGGCGGTGGATGGCACAAATCCGAACTGCCATCCTCGAAGGATCTCCGTTCGCACTAGTTCCAAATGGGTCATTGCTTGTTTTTCCAGGAAT
>Ga0126369_10002919_pt1 | contig 12278 bp, 14 predicted proteins | sample PanSoiMetaPlot_1_FD_109646 | JGI IMG/M metagenome (GOLD analysis project Ga0126369, IMG submission 109646) | Tropical forest soil microbial communities from Panama - MetaG Plot_1 | ecosystem: Environmental > Terrestrial > Soil > Tropical forest > Bulk soil | place: Panama | collected 2016-02-17 | reverse complement strand
TGCCGGCTGGGGCGGCGACGCTGAACCAGCCGTTCTATCTGGATCTCTTCCGGCGAATCATGATCTTCGCCATCGCCGCCGTCAGTCTCGATCTCATCCTCGGCTACGGCGGCATGGTCAGCTTCGGCCACGCCGCGTTCCTCGGCGCCGGCGCCTACACCGTCGGCATCCTGATGGCCGAGGGCGTGACGAGCGCGTGGATCGCCTGGCCCGCGGCGGTCGGCATCGCGGCGCTCTTCGCGCTCGTGATCGGCGCGATCTCGCTTCGCACGCGCGGCGTGTACTTCATCATGATCACGCTCGCGTTCGCGCAGATGATGTACTACATCTTCGTGTCGCTGAAGTCGTACGGCGGCGAGGACGGGCTCAACCTCGCGACGCGCTCGGGTGTCGGTTTCGGTCTCGACCTGAAGGACGATCTCACGTTCTATTACCTCGTCCTCGCCGTCCTGCTCGCGACGCTCTACGGCTTACACCGGCTCGTGCACGCCCGGTTCGGCCGGGTGATCGAGGCGATCCGCGAGAACGAGACCCGCATGGAGGCGGTCGGCTTCCCGACTTACCGGTACAAGCTCGTCTGCTTCGTGATCGCGGGCGCGGTCTGCGGCCTCGCCGGCGCGCTGCTCGCGAACCAGGCGAACTTCGTCAGCCCGCGGCTCCTCGACTGGATCCAGTCCGGGTCGCTGATGATCATGGTCATCCTCGGCGGCGTTGGTTATCTCTATGGCGGGGCGATCGGCGCGTTCGCGTTGCTCGCGCTCGAGGAAGCGCTGTCCGCGTACACGATCTACTGGCAACTCCCGGTCGGCATCGTGCTGCTCGCGGCCGTGCTGCTCGCGCCGCGCGGCCTCGCGGGGATCTTCGGCCGGAGCGTCCCGGCGCACGAGGCGGCGAATGGTTGAGCCCATCCTGCGGGTCGAAGCGCTCGTCAAGCGCTTCGGCGGCGTCGTCGCCGTCGACGTCGTCTCGCTCGAGCTTGCGCGCGGCGAGGTCCGCGCGCTGATCGGGCCGAACGGCGCCGGCAAGACCACCATCGTCCACCTGCTCTCCGGCGCGCTCGCGCCGGACGCCGGCCGCATCGCATTCGCGGGTCGGGACATCACCCGTTTCCCGTTCCACGAGCGGGTCGCGCTCGGGCTCGCCCGCTCGTACCAGATCACCAGCATCTTCCGCCGGTTCAGTGCGCTCGAGAACGTCGCGCTCGCAGTCCAGGCGCGCACCGGCTCGAGCCTCTCGTTCTGGCGCCCGCTCGCGCGCGAGCGCGTCCTCTTCGACGAGGCGCGCGGGTATTTGGAGCGCGTCGGGATGGGCGCGCGCGCGGACGCCCCGGCGGGCTCGCTCGCGCACGGTGAGCAACGGCAGCTCGAGGTCGGCCTCGCCCTCGCGACGCACCCGCAGCTCCTCGTCCTCGACGAGCCGACTGCAGGGATGGGGCCGGAGGAAGCGAGCCGCATGGTCGCGTTGTTGCAGGGGCTCAAGGGCGCGGTGACGATCCTGCTCATCGAGCACGACATGGACGCGGTGTTCCGGCTTGCCGACCGCGTGTCGGTGATGGTCAACGGCGGCGTGATCGCGACCGGCGAGCCGGCCGAGATCCGCGCCAACGCCGAAGTGAGGCGCGCCTATCTCGGGGAGGAGCTCGCCGCATGAGCACCACCGGCAAGCCAGAGGTGCTTATCCTCATCACGCTCGTCGAGCCCTGGCACGGCGAGCTCGAGCGCGAGTTCACCCTGCGCTACGTGGCACGCGCGGCGGACCGCGCGGCCGCGATCCGCGAATGCGCCCCGGGCATCCGCGCCATCATCACCAACGGCACGACCGGGACGGGCCGGGAGCTGATCGCCGAGCTGCCGCGGCTCGAGATCATCGCGTGCTTCTCGGCGGGCTACGAGAACGTGGATCTCGCCGCCGCGCGGGAGCGAGGGATCCCGGTCACGACCGCGATCGGCGCGAACGCCGACGCGGTCGCCGATCTTGGCATCGGACTCATGCTCGCGGTCCAGCGCGAGATCGCGCTCCGCGACCGGCAGCTCCGCGGCGGCCGGTGGGCGGATATCCGCGTGCTCACGCATACGCTCACCGGAAAGCGGCTCGGATTGCTCGGCTTCGGTCAGATCGGCCGCGCCATCGCCCGGCGCGCCCGGGGCTTTGACATGGCGATCGCCTACACGAAACCGACACCCGCGCTCGACGCGGATGCGCGTTACGTCGCGAGCGTCGCAGCCCTCGCGGCGGAGAGCGACTTCCTGGTGGTCTGCTGCCCGGGAGGGCCGGCGACCCGGCACCTCGTCGACGCCAAAGTGCTCGCCGCCCTCGGGCGCGACGCCTATCTCGTCAACGTCTCGCGGGGCAGCGTGGTGGACACGGCAGCCCTCGTCGCCGCGCTCGAGCGCGGAGCAATCGCCGGCGCGGCGCTCGACGTGTACGAGAACGAGCCCGAGGTGCCCGACGCGCTGAAGCGGCTCGACAACGTCGTGCTGATGCCGCACGTCGCCGGGTTCACGCACGAATCGTTCCGGAGGGCGTTCGAGCTGATGCGAGAGAACCTGCGGGCGCACTTCGCCGGACGAGCGCTGCCGACGCCGGTCCCGCCGCTCGCGGGGTAGCGTCGCGCGCGACGGATCACCACGCCAGCCGAACGAGCAACTGGTACACGGCTGCGACCACCGCGCCGTAGGCGCCGATCAATCCGGCGAGCTTGAAGTAAAGGGACGGATTCACCGGGAGAAAGCCGCGGCGCCAAAGCGCCCGGTGGGTGTGCGTCGCAAACCCGGCTTCGGCTTTGAAGGTCGCGAAGTCGCCGAAGAGGAACCGTCCGATCGGCCAAAGCGCCGGGAGCGAGAGCCCGGCCGCGGCGAGGAGCGTCGCAGGATGGTCGACCGTGGCGAGCAGTTCGCCGAGCATTCGGCGCCCTCGCTCACCGCAAATGATCCGCGACCAGCACTCGACCTTTGGCGCCGACGGCAGTCCGACCGTCCTCGCCCCTGATGCGGCCTCGCAGCTCGACGACGTCGCCGTCGAGCTTCTCGTTGGGCGTCACCTTTACGACCAACCATTCCAGGCGGATCGTTTCGTCGGCGTAGACCGGCCGCCGGAAGCGCACCCAGAACTCGAGGCCCACCATCGCACCCTTCTTCGCGAAGTGGGATGCCGTGAGCCCGAGCAGCAACGCCGTCGTATGGGTGCCGCTCGCGATCACGCGCCCATAGCGCGTAGACGCCGCGAACCGCGGGTCGTGATGGACGGGATTGTCGTCGCCGGCGGCGCGGGCGTAGGCACCGACCAGCGCAGGGGTCAGCGTGACCTCGGAGGAAAAGCGCTCTCTCGGGAACGCCCTCACCGCGCGCTGCTCCCTTCGCGGAGCTGCCCGGGCACCACGATCACCGCCCCTGCCGCCTCTCGCGCTGCCCGGCTCACGAGAATTTCCACCAGACAAACCCCGCAACGACGGCGGGGACGGCGAAGATCAGGAGGAAGATCGGGAGCTCCTCGGCGACCGAGTACCCCGCCTGGGCAACGCCAACCCACATGTTGACGAGGGCGATCACGAACCAGACGAGGAGGAAAAGCTTGGCCGCGGTGATCATAGGCCCGGCGGCAGTGCCGCCGATCAAGCGCGCCGCAAGTGCGGCGAGACCGAATAACGCGAGGCCCCCCAGGATGATGACCAGCGTGCGCACTTCGTCCCTCTCTAGCCGTGCAGGCCGTGCAGTGTGAGCTGACCTCTCGTCGCAACCTACTTGGCGGTGAAGAAGTAATAGTCCGCGGTGTAGGTGACGCGCGCCGGTGTGCCGGCTTGAGAGCAGCCGACCTTCGGCGCGACGCCGCCCACGGTGTTCACGCGCTGGATGCTCGTCACCTTGCTGAACGAGCCTTCCGGACCTACCGACTTCGCGCTGAGGAGCAGCCAGGGGATTGCGTCGGCCATCGGCGCGTCGGAACGCTCCTTCACCGCGCCGAGCACCTTGCTGCCGTCATTCGATTCCCAATGCGGGCCGCCGTAGTGTCGGCCGATCCGGTTTCCGCGCACGTCGAAGAGCTCGGCTTCGGGCGCCACGAAGACCCATTCGTACGCGCCGGCTTGGTCCTTTCTGGCGCGGCACTCGTAGATCTGCACCCCTTTTGCCGGAACGATCATCATCAGCGATTCGTTCGCCGCGGGTTTGAGTTTGTCCGGCACGTTGACCGTCGATCGTTCGGGGCTCGCGCAACCGCCGACGAGAAGCGCGAGCAGGAAGCTCGCGAGCTTGAGCGGCTTGAACATGCCGTCCCTCCTTGAGTTGTACCGGATGGCTCTCCGTGCCTCGGCCATCACGGAGCGAGCGAGGCCAAGTACGCGGCGATCGACAGCATATCGTCGACGGTCAGATTGGCGACCGGCCCTTTCATAAGCTGCGCGGCGGTGCCGGCGCGTGCGTCGTTCTGGATGTCGTAGAGCTGGCGCACGACATAGCTGGGTGAACGGCCCGCGATGGCCGGCACGCCGCCGAGACCCTTCAGGTCCTGCCCGTGGCAGATCGCGCACTGCAGGGTCTTGCCCCCACCACCCGCGCCGACCAACGCCGCTCCTTTGGCGATGCTGCCAATCGGCACATAGGCGATGAACTGCGATCTCGGGTCGCGATCTTCAAATCGATCGAGATCCTCGGGCACCTCGATGATCCGCCGGTCGATCGCCTCCTTCTCGCCGGTCTTGGCGGCAGCCAGGAACCAACCGGCGACAAAGGTCTTGGGGACGGCATCGGTTTCGACGACCTTGATGTTCGCCCTCGGCTTGAGCGCGGAGAAGTAGGCGGCGGCGGCTGCCACTTCCGCGTCGCTGATGTCCTTGGATAGCGAGATCATCAAGTCGACGTTTCTCTTCGGTACCGAGGTTCTCCTCGCGCCGCTCTTGTAATCGGCCATCTGCTGGACGATGTAGGCCGCAGGAAGACCGGCGAGCTTCGCGTTCTCGGGGCCCCCTGGACCGTCAGCGCGATGACAGAAACCGCAGGCGAATACGTTGGGTTTCCTGCCCTCGGCGACGATCGATGGCAGCGGTGGATGATCGCCGGGATGCCATACCGGTGCGATGAAGCGATCCCGCAGCTGGGTAATCGAGTACGCGGCATTGCTTCCGGGCACGCGTCGCAAGATGCCGTCATCGGCACGCGGCTTGAGGTCTGGGGGATTCACCGGATATGCCCATGCCGGCGGCTCCTCGCCGCCGAACGCTGACGTTCCGGCTGCGAGAAGCGCTACCAGTGCGAGCGCGAGAATCGGGATGGATTTCGTCATGGTTGTCTCCTCACCGCTAGCCGCGCTAGAGAGCAGTCTCCAGCACGCTCGCGTCATGCCCATACAGCCAAGCACTCCGTGACCAATCGGTTGTGCCGCGCGCCATTTCCGCATCTCGCTCCTCCTGAGTCGGTCCGTCGGGGAGGTGGAACCTCGTCTTGTTTCCCGCCGAGAGGGCCTGAATGCGCGATGCTCTGGGCAGCCGTAGGGTTTCGTAACGGTGTAGTGCAGCTGGCATCTCACGGGCGTCGACCTGCGACAGACATACCGCCAAGGTTGCCCCGTCCTCGATCGCTTGCGCGGCACCCTGGGCCATGAACGGCAGCATCGCGTGGCACGCGTCGCCGAGCAGGGTCACCCTCCCCTTGGACCAGCGCGCCATGGGCTTTCGGTCAAACAGCCCCCAGAGGAAGGTCTGGTCGACGGACTCGAGAATCCCGCGGACCTGCGGGTGCCAGCCGGCGAAGGCGGCCCGCGCGTCCGCGATCTCGCCGGCGTCGGTCCACGACTCGCGAGTCCAGGTGTCCTGCTCGATGACGGCAACGAAATTGACGAGCCGCCGGCTCTGGACGAAGTAATGCACGAAGTGCTTGGCGGGCCCCATCCAGATCTGCGCCGTCACCTCGATGTCGAGATCAGCGAGCCGCTCGGCGGGTACCAGGCCGCGATAGGCGGCGCAGCCGGTGAAACGCGGATTTTCGGGACCGAACAGAATGCCGCGCACCGTGGAATGGATGCCATCGGCGCCCACGAGGGCGTCGACGCGGATGCGCGTCCCGTTCTCGAACTCGGCCTCGACGCAATCCTCGCGATCGTGGAAGTGCGTCAAGCGATGCCCGACATGCAACCGCTCCGCGGGCAACGCGGACGCGAGGGCGTCCAACACGTCGGCGCGATGCATCTGGTAATGAGGGAAGCCGAATGCCGCTTCGATGGCCTCCGCGAGCGGCGTGCGCAGCAGCGTCCGGCCGTCGTCCCACCGGCGCTGATGCCATGCCGAGGGCTTGACTCCCATCTTTGCCAGCGCTTCGGCGAGGCCGAGGCGATGCAGCACGCGCGAGGCGTTCGGACTCACTTGGATCCCGGCGCCGACCTCGCTCAGTGCGCGCGCCTGTTCGTAGACGTGCACGTCGACGCCTGCCTTGAGGAGCGACAACCCCGCGGCGAGGCCGCCGATGCCACCGCCGATCACCGCAACGGAGAGTTCATTGTGCGACATGGGCCGTTTTTCCTCCGCGGTCAATTCCGTTGGAGGAAGCGCGCGATCGCTTCATTCACGACCTCCGGATGCGTCACCGGCCCCATGTGGCCCAAGCCCTCGAATTCGACAAGCTCCAACCGTGGCAGAGCGCGCGCGAGCAGCCTGGCCACGCCTCGCGACGAGGCCGGCGACTCCTTGCCGACCAGGTAGAGAACCGGGATCTGCAGGGTATTGAAAGCCTGCAAGGGCGTCGGCTCGGTGAGCAAAGCGTTGGCCCAGCCGCGGACGTTGGCAACTGAGGCCGCGATCGGACCGCGGCGTGATTCGGGCATTCGCCTCCAGGCACCGGCGCCCATCCAATAGTCAATAAAAAACTCGGCAGCGGCGTCCTGGTTTCCCAAGTCGAGCTCCGTCACCGCGCTCGCGACGGCGCTGCGTATCCCGTCCGCGTCGTTCGGCGGCGGCCCTTCGGCGTCGAGAAGCGCGAACAGCGTAGGCTCGTAGAGGGCCAGCGCTCGTATCCGTCGGGGTCGTTCGAGTGCCGCGATGAGCGCCACCGCCGCGCCGTACGAATGCCCGACGAGCGAAAAGGGTTCGCCGGCGCGGGCAAAGACGGGTTCAACGAGAGCGGTTTCGTCGCGCAGCGTTAACGTTCGATGCGGTGGCCACGGGGGACTCCTGCCCGCCCCGTACGAATCGACGGCGAACACGCGAAACTCCGGGGCGAGCCGGTCCATGAGTGCACGCCACTGAATCGAACTGCTCGCGTTCGAGTGGAAGCACACGACGCCCGGGCCGCTCCCAGCCTCGCGGAAAAAGGGTGCCGGCGGTTGAATTCGAGTCTCCCAGCGTTTGACGTTCGGACCGCGAGGGCGCAGGCCGGCGCGGGATCAGCGATAGCCTGTCACGTCGGCCGGCTTGCCCGCGTCTTGAACTTCGACGACGTACCGCCAGGCATCCGGCCGACTGCCGTCAAGATCGGTGAAGCCGTACACTTTCGCCAGCTGTCCGCTGGTAAGCGACTTGCCGTTCCACCGCGCCACGTTGGGATCTTGCGCGAGCGCCACTACCGCTCGCCCGATGAACGCCGGGCTCTCGGAAATGGCGAAGTGGGGTGAGCGCTTTGTCGCCTCCCGCCAGTTGGTTTCGGCGACGCCGTAGGCGTCGAGCATCGCCTCCGATCTCAGCCAGCCCGGGGTGAGCGACACGGCCGTGGCCTTGTGAGGCTGCAGCTCGTGCGCGAGCGCGAACGCCATGCGGTTCACCGCTGCCTTGGCGAGATCATAGAAAAACGAAACCCGGTAGTGGGTCGCGTTGTACTCGGTGGTTCCGTCGGTCACTTCCACAACCAGGCCGCCCGGCGTCTTGATGAGCAGCGGTATCGCGAAGTGACTGGTGATGGCGTGCGTATCGACGGCGAGGCGCAGGGTATGCAGACCGTACTCCAAGGAGGATTCCCAGACTGACTTGTTCCACTCCATTTTGGTGGCGCCCCAGATGTTGTTGACGAGTATGTGGAGGCGGCCCTGTTCTTCTTCGATGCGACGCACGAGCCCGCGCACATCGTCGGGGACAAGATGGTCCACCCGGACGGCGATCCCGCGGCCGCCGGCCAGATCCACGAGCCCCGCGGTCTCGTCGATCGTTTCCGGCCGGTTCATCTCCGACCGCACCGATCGCGTGCTCCGCCCGGTGACGTACACGGTCGCGCCGGCTGCGCCCAATTGCACAGCAATCCCTCGTCCGGCTCCTCGGGTCGCTCCTGCGACCAATGCAACTTTGCCTTCCAGCGATGCTGCCATGGCCCACCCCTATCTTGCCGTAGGTTGAGATGACGTCGGCCTATTGCTGACGCCCACGCTCGCATCGACCGGCCGCTCAGGCGCGAATCCACGACGGATCCTCAAGCGCTGCCTCGGGCGAGCCGATCGAACGAGTTGCCGCCGCCCCGAGCGCGTCAATCCGCGCCCGCGGGTCAGAAGCTAGTGAGAAGCATAGCCTCAAGTGCTCGACGGTCCGATGGAACGAGAGATTTGACGGCGCCTGCGACGCCGCTTCGTTCGGGGATCGCGATCACCTTTCGGGCCGACCTTCGCGGTACTCGGGGAGGCCATCGGCCAGCTTGACCCACCGGAGCCTGCTGCTCATGCGCGTGTGATCTTCTGGCGGCAGCCCTTCGGGATCATCGAGGCTGCACGTCGTGACGTCGATCTCGTCGGCGAAATCGTCGTGCTCGAAAGTCAGCGGGGTGCCGCAACGCGGGCAGAAACTCCGCAACCCCTTTGGGGTCGACCTGAATCGGGCGGGCGCGCCTTCGACAAAGGTGAACTCAGCCCGCGGGACGCTGAACCAGGTTACGAACGGAGCGGCCGAAGTGCGGCGGCAGATCGAGCAATGGCAATTCGTCTTGTGAAACGGCATGCCTCCCGCCTCGTAGCGGATGCCGCCACAGAAGCAACCACCTTTCAGCATGTCGGCGCCCTCCTTTGGCGATGCAGCGGCGGCTCTCAAGACGCCAACACCAACGCGAGCGCGATCGCGCCTGGAAGCGCCTGGACCCAGAGTATCTTGCGGTTCGCGGTCACTGCCCCGAAGACACCGGCGACAATGACGCAACCGAGGAAAAAGATCTTGACCGGATTCCCCACCTGACCAAGGCTAAGTCCCCAGGCGAGTCCCGCGGCGAGGAAGCCGTTGTACAGCCCTTGGTTCGCCGCGAGAACCTTCGACGCCTTCGCGAGTTCCGGCGTGAGCCCGAACGTTCGTAGCCCGAACGGCGTCTCCCAAAGGAACATCTCCAGGACGAGGAAGTACAGGTGCAATAGCGCAACCAGCGCCACTGCGAGATTGGCGGCCGTTGTCATGGCGCCCCCGGGGAAGGTGTGGTGCCGCTCCCCGATGCGTCCGGGGGCGCGGTCGCCAGTAACGACGGGCGTGCCGCAATCCGGCTGAACCAATCAACGAGGTTCGGGTGCCCTGGCCGCCAATGGAGATCCGGATTTCGCGCTTCGAGCCCGAGGGCACACGCAAGCGTGAGCTGCACCATGTTGAGCACGCCGTGCATCAGCGGATGGTCGATCTCCGCTTCCCAGAGGTTGGCCATTCGACCGCTGCGCTCTGCTTCGTGCTGCAACACCGAGGGTGAACGCTCGTCTGGAGGACGTAGGATTTCGCGCCCCCACACCGCGTGCCCGTCCAACATGCTTCGCGCCAAGGCTTCCAGTCGGCGTGCCTCCCAAGCTTGGTCACCGGCTGCCAGATCGAAGAGCGGGTGGCCATCGAGATGATCGAGATAGGCGCAGATGATCGCGCTTTCCTCTAATCCGGTGCCGTCGTCACGCACGAGATACGGGACACGACCCGACGGATTGATGCGGTAGTACGGGCTGTTCGCGCGACGCGTCTGCGCGACGATGATTTCGACCCGGCTCTGTAACCCCTTTTCGAGAACCACGATGCGCGCCATGCGCGCGTAGGGAGAACCCGGGGTGACGTAGAGTTTCATGAGGGGTCCAGAAGCGTAGCCTCAGACGAGATTCAGCTGTTTGAAGCGGAGATACAACTCGCGGCACGCCCAGGCATCGGTCGCCGCGTAAGCGATCTGCTGCGGCGTCAGGCGCAGCGCAGCCCAGTTCGTCGTCTTCGCGCCCTTTGGAATTCGCGTGCCGAGAAAGATCCCGGCGAGATTGCGCACGCCCGTCTGCTTCAGGCCGTGGCGCTTCGCGACCTTGCCGAGATCGACCACCGCTGTTTCCTCGAACCCGACCAGCTTCTTCAGGTTGCGCAGGTCGTCGCTCACCGATACGCCCGCCTTTACGATCTGCGCGGACGAAAAGATCTCCCGCATCGCGGCGGAATAGTCGTGTTGCTGGACCTGCAACAGGTACACCGCGCCCGCCGTCGCGAACTGGACGAGGGACGGAAGGTAGCTCTCACCGGGCCTGAAAGCGGGTCGCGTCTCGGTATCGAAACCGACCACGGTTTCCTGGCGGATGTCGTCCATCGCGCGCTGCAGATCAGCGGGCGCCGCGACGAGGTACACCGAACCCTCGTACCGTCCGATGGGCAGCTCGCTCAGGTCCTCCCGCGAGATCCGACGAGCGGTTTCGGGCGGCAGCGTGGCGGCGGGCCGAGTCACGCCATCCCAGCGCGCTTGGCGCCCTTGCGGAATAGCGCTTCGCCATGCGGATCAAAGTGAAACGCGCGGAAGAAGTCGGCGACGCCGTATCGCGGAATAACCCGGTGAATCGCCGCAGCGTAGGTGCGCGCCTCATCGAGCGAACCAGCGAGCGCCAGGCTATAGGCCGCGATCGCGAGGATGTGCGGATGCGCGTTCGGACGGGCAGCGGCCTTGACCGCCCAATCGGCGGCCTCGTCGAACCGGTCGAGACGCACGAGCGCCATCGCGCGTGCGGCGAGCATGCCGAAGAGGAGCGGGTCGAAGGGGCTCAGGTGACGCGAGTGATCGGCGGACGAGATGGCGGCGTCCGGATCACCGGCCTGCGAGTGGACAAATGCGAGCGTGTAGTGACCGAGGGCAAAGTTCGGGCTCAGGTCGATCGCCCGTTCCAACTCGACGACGGACTGGTCGTGGCGGCCGCGCAGCCAGAGCGCTCGGCCCATCGCCCAATGCGCGGCGGGATCGCGATCGTCGACCATGAGGCTCTGCCCGGCGGTGGCGAAGGCCCGGTCGACTTCCGGCTCGCGCTTCGCCCAGCCCTGAAAGGCGTTCTGGAAATGCGTGAAGGACAGTCCGGCGTAGGCGCGCGCGAAGGTCGGATCGAGGCGCACCGCCGTCCGGAAGAAATGCTGGGCCTGCTCGTTGTCGGGCTTGCTGAACCGATACATGTGCCACAGGCCGCGATGATGCGCCTCCCAGGCGTCGAGCGAGCTCGGCGGCTTCAGGATCGCGCGGTTGCGCTCGATCATCTCGATCTCGCTGGCGACGGACGCGACGATCCGGTTGCCGAGCTCCTCGAGGACGAGGAACGTGTCGTCCGACTTGTGGTTGAAGACCTCCGCCCAGACGATCCGGGCGGTGCGGGTCTCGACGAGCTCGACCCCCACGGTGAGGCGTTTGCCGTCGCGGCGCACGGATCCGCTGACGACGTAGTCGACGTTCAGCATCCGGCCGGCCTCTTCCGGGCCGATCCGCCGCTCGTGCAGGGCGAAGACGGTCCCCTCGGCGATGACGAACATGCTCCGCAGTTTGGCGAGCCGCGTGATCACGTCGTGCGCTAGAGCGTCCGCGGCGCCGCCGCGCGCGCCGGTCTCAGTGGAGCAGTCGACGAATGGCATCACCGCTATGGAGGCGCGGCGGGGGGCAACGGGGACGATGTCGTCACGGTCGCTGCTTACCTCGGCGCTCGCAGCGGCGACGGCGTCCGGCGGACTGGCCGCTTGCGCTCTCGCTGACCGCCACGCGGCGCGAATCGGCGCGCCGTCGAGGCCCTCGGCCTCGAACAGCCGGAGGGTCGCCGCCACGTGTTCCTCACCTTCCCGGATTCCGCTGCGCCGTGCGAGCGCGGTCAAAAGGATCTCGTGGACGCGCAGATCGAACGGCGCGAGCTGCAGCCATTTCTCCAGGTACCCGACCGCTTCGTCGTCGGGAACGCTCTTGACGAGATGCTCCAGAAGAGCAGCGTGGCAACCGCGGAATCGTCGCCGCTGGGCGGTGAGCCACCCGGTGAAGACCGGGCTGCGATCGATTTCCAGGCCCTCCAAAAAATCGCTGTTGAACAGCATCGCGAGGGTTCGTTGCCGCTCCGGAGCGAGCCTCTCGACGCCCTCCTTGGTCGCG
>Ga0126369_10002918_pt1 | contig 12278 bp, 15 predicted proteins | sample PanSoiMetaPlot_1_FD_109646 | JGI IMG/M metagenome (GOLD analysis project Ga0126369, IMG submission 109646) | Tropical forest soil microbial communities from Panama - MetaG Plot_1 | ecosystem: Environmental > Terrestrial > Soil > Tropical forest > Bulk soil | place: Panama | collected 2016-02-17 | reverse complement strand
TGATCCTCATGTCCACTAGCGGCTTCTTCCTCAAAGAAGACGACGGCGACGGCTACCGGCAGGTACTCGATGACCGGAATGGCGAAGCTCCTGTCATGACTTGGGGAATGTTGGCTAAGTACCTCGGGTGGCAGCCGGATGAGCATGATGACAACGCTCGCATGGCGCTGTACTGGTGCTTCGGTGGAAACGAGTTCATGGTCGGCCAGTATGGGATCCTCCTCAACCGCTGGATGAACAACACCGGCGTCAAAGTCGATGAGGAGTTCCTGGGGGAAGTTCTGTAGGGGTTCCTGATGAGATCAAAGCCGCAGCCCAGATCGCTATTTCGGGGCAAGACCCATGGGTATATCTGGAAACAGACGATCCCGAGAAGCGGGCAACTATGTCTGCTATCGCGAACGAAGTCCAGAAGCTCATGTTACTGCTCAACGACGATCTCGCGGCGAAGGTCATCAATAGGCTCGCGGAGGCGATAAAGTAATGGCTTGGGGATCCGCTACTTCTGCGACAATCCGAATCGCTCTGTCGGGACAGCGGGCGGCTATCGCTGGACTCGCCGCGACCAAGGCTGAAGTCAACAGTCTGAGACGGAGTGTCGCAGAGTACGGAGCAACGGCAGAGGTCTCGTCTAAGCGGTCGTGGCTTCTGAACCAGGCGTTGTTCACGTTGCGCCGCTACGCCTATATGGGCACCCTTGCTCTCACCGGACTAATCGGGCTGAGTCTGAAGTGGGGAACTTCCTTCAATGCGACGATGCAAAGTGCGACATTGGCTCTGCAGCCGATGATGAAGGGCACCGGCGAGGTTCAGAAGGAGCTGCAGACTCTGTTCAATATGGCCAAGTACAATCCGTTCACCTTCGGCGATATGACGACGGCGTTCCGGAGAATGTATATCGGCCTTCATCCTATCGGAATCCAAACTGCTGAGATCAATAGGACTTTGACGGATGTAGTCGATGCTCTGTCGGCTGCGGGATCAACGTCACCCGGTCAGCTCAACCGAGTCGCGGTCGCTCTCCAGCATCTTGCATACTCGGGTAGGTTGACCGGCTTCGCAGTCAACCAGCTGATGAGAGACGGTCTGCCGATTGTCCCGGCTCTGAATAAGGAGCTGGGAATCACCGGCGAACAGCTACACAATATCTCGAAGCTCGGGATTCCGGCTGGTGTCGCGCTCGACGCACTCAACAAGTACATTGAGGAGACGCCTGGGCTCGCGGGCGCGGCGGCTCGCCAAGCGAAGACGCTCGGTGGCGAGCTAGCTACCCTGCACGATAACATCGCTCAGACGGTCGGAGCTTTGACTCACGGTCTGTTTCAGCGCGCGACCGGCGGTGGCGGATTCCTCCAGAGCGTCAACAACATGTTCCTCGGGATACAGAACATCATCCTCAGACAGAAGGGGAAGATCAGGATTGATCAAGTCTTCGGGCAGATGACGAAGACATGGCCAATGCTAAAGCCTATCATCACGGACATCAAGCTGTTCGTAGATTCGCTCAAAGTTCTGTGGAACATAATCAGATACGGAATCTTGCCTACGATGTACATGTTCCTTGCTGTCCTTGCGATGTTCTACCCGGTTCTTCATCCGATGTTCCAGATCCTGAAGTTCCTGACGAAGCAGATGTGGTTGATGGTTCCGGTTCTCACCATCCTCACCGCGCTCTACGTCCTGGATAGGATCGCTATGTGGAAGGCTGTAGCGGCTAAGAAGGAACTCAAGGAGATGTCCTACCTGGAAGCCTTCTGGACGAAGCAAACGGTCGCTTCTGAGAAGCTGTATGTCTACTGGACTCTTGCGTCGGCGAAGGCTACTCGGCTCTGGGGCATCTTCATGGGACGGATCTGGGTCAAGCAAGGAGCAGGAGCCTTCAAATCTCTCACCGGGCTAGAGAAAGCGGTCAGGACGCTCGGCATCACGATTCGTACCGTTTTGATCCCGGCGCTCGCAGACTTCGGAGCGGCGTCAATCGCGTTTCTAGCTACGCCTGCGGGGTGGGTTCTGCTAATCGTCGCGGCGGTTATTCTACTCATCGCCGGTCTCGTGATCCTCTACTTCAAGTGGAAGTGGTTCCACAACCTTGTGAATACGACCTTCCACTGGATCTGGGAGCATTGGATCCTAATGGCGGGGATTCTTGCATTTCTCGCGCCGCCACTCGCGCTCCTGCTCGTTACGGCCAGACTCCTGTATAACCATTGGAAGCTCGTCTCCAAGCTTCTGATGTCGTTCTGGAAGACGGTGCTGCAACCGATCTATCACTGGTTCGTCGGTCAGTGGAAGGATATGATGAAGAGTCTAAAGAAAGACTGGAACGACATCATGGATGTTGTTCACTTCATCACTAACATATTCCGCGTAATGATTCACTGGATCGACAAGGTGATCAACAAGATCAAGAGTATGCTCGGCTGGTGGAAGAAGATCCCGTTTGCGACTGACATTGTTGGAGCCGCGAAGGGTGTCTGGGGATTCGCCAAGGGACTCGCTATGACTCCGGGCATCCTCACTCCTGCCGACGCAGCCGCGCCAGCCGGTGGCGGTCAGCTCGGAACTGCCGGCTCAAACATCAGCCCGTTCTATCCGTCGGTCGCGGCTGCTTCCGGCACGAAGCATAAGATCGAGAACCACGTTCATGTACACATCGACGGGAAGCAAGTGGCGTCGAGTTCCGCGAAGCATCGACAGAAGGCGGCAGCGCGTAAATGAGAATCCCTGAGAGATACTTCTACACTTTCCGGTCTAGCAAAGGATCGGTCGTCAAGATGATGCGTGGTTCCGATGCCGCTTCAATCGTCGGCGGCGAGGGCGGATGGAGTATGATCTCGCGCCCGCGCCGGACGAGTCTGACGCAGTGGAGCGGCCGTGAGCCGTATCAGATGGACGTGCCGATCCTCTTTGACGGCTGGCGTCTGCAGAAGAGCGTCGAGCGCGACATCCGTGTGTTCCAGGAGATGGCGCGAGGATATGACTTCAGCCCGCCGCCTACGGTCAAGGTGGACGGCGCTCTGCCGGTCAACGGAGCCACTTGGGTGATCACGAGTATCGACTGGGGCACTGAGGTCTACTGGTCGCAAGCCGGGAAGTCTGCCGACGCCAAAGGCAACTACTTCCGTTATCGTCAAGATGCAGTGGTACATCTTCTCCAGTACCAGGAAGAGGAGCGGTTGAAGGTCGTCCTGACCGGGTCGCTTCCGAACCACTACACGACTCAGCAGAAAAACGAGACTCTTCAAGGAATCGCAAAGGCGATGTACGGGAACGGCTCGCGTTGGAAGGAGATTCAAGCAGCTAACCCGAAGATCCGCGATCCAAACAAGATCCCCGCCCACACAGTGCTTAGGATCCCATAATGGCACCAAAGAAGAAGCAGCTCACCGCCGTCAAGAAGCTGGAGCTTTCGAAGCTCAACCCGAACGAGATCCAGCGCGAGATGATGGGCAAGGATCTCGACCTTGAAAAACTCGTCGTCTATCTCAAGAGTCAGATCCTTTTCGACGCCGTTGACCGCGTGATAGACGTTACTGTCAACCGCGCGATTGACGAGGCGAGTACCGTCGAAGTCATCCTGAACGACTACGACCGCTCCATCATTCGTAGTTGGGCGATCAACGCGAAACTCGACATCCAGATTGATGGACTATGGTTTCGACTCGTCTCTTGTTCGCGAGCAGCTGGCGACGATAACCTCACTCTGACGTTTGAGCAGCGCGAGATTGCTTTGCTGCGGAGCTATCCGAAGCCGGACACAAACACCTACACCAAGGCGAACGCTCGCCACTGGGTCAAATGGGCGAGCCGCGACAAGGGAGTCACCCGCGCCGAGTTCATCCTCAACCTGATTCGTGAAGTCAAAGAGGTAGACATCCCAGTCGTGATACCGCACCTTCACCAGACGCAGGCCGTCGCTAAGAACGCGGACATCTCGACGCCGTGGACGACTGGTGACAACGTCGCCTCATCGAGCGGGATCGACCCGAACTATAACAAAAACAAAGATCAGTCATACCTCGGAGTTCAGGCTCAGGTTCCTGGTCACAGCAAGATCACTGCGCCGAGACCGCAGCCGCTTACGGTCAAGAAGGTGAGGGCTACTCCGGAGCAGATCAAAAATGCGAATACGATCCTGACTGTGGGAGTTCAGAAGGGCGCTCGGCGGAAGGTGCTGGTCGCGTCGATCATGACAGCAATTGACGAATCGACTATCCACAACCTTTCGGGCGGCGACCGGGACAGCGTCGGTCTCTTCCAGCAACGCGATAGTTGGGGAAGCTATGCTGATCGTCATGATCCTGCGACCGCCGCTGGAATGTTCTTCGATGCATGCATGAAGGTAGACGCCGCTCAGCCTGGACAGAGCTTCAATGATCTCTGCCAGAATACTCAGCATTCAGGAACTCCGCTCGCCTATGGTCAGTACCGCTGGGAAGCCGAAGCGTTTTGCAATGCTTTCGGGATTCCACCAGGCGGTGAAGGTAACGCGATAACGGGCGGATCAGTTGGAAGCGATCCTACAACAGAAGGAAGCGCCGCTACTGCCAACTCAATGGGGCAGACATGGACGAATCCCGGAACAGACGGCACGTACTACTACTATCGCGGCATACCGCCGACTCGTAACAAGGGCTGGTGGAAGCGCGAGGATAACTGGACGTGTATCAAGCGGCTCGCTGACGAGGTCGGCTGGCGAGCCTTCTTCATCGGCGGCGTCTTCTACTTCATGACCGACGACGATCTGTTCAAGACGCAGCCTATCGCCACGATCACTGAGGAGACTCCTGGCGTCATGGGGATCGGGTTCGACTATGATGTAGGGAGGAAAGGTGCGACCGTTGACTTGCCTTGTCAGGTCGGGTTGTGGAGCGCGCCACCTGGATCGGTCATCGTGATAGAAGAACTTGGGCCGCTCGACGGTAGGTGGCTCGTGAACACGTACCAACGTAGTCTGTTCGATGACAACGCAGACATCGCTCTCACGAAGCCGCAGCCGAAGCTCCGCGAGCCGACTTCGAACAACATCACTATCCCGACATGGAGTCAGCCCCAGACGCCGGCAGCTCCGAACGTCAACGGGCCTCACCCGAACGTCTTGCAACAGCCGGTACCGGCTCGATACCTGACGAGCATCGGCGTTATACACAATACCGACGGACTTCCTGGATACCCGGCGATGGACTGGATGGCGCCATCAGGATCGCCGGTCGTAGCTCCGGAGGCGGGTACTGTTCATCGGTACTCAGGATACAACCCAGAGCTTCCGCCGCCGCTCGGCGTTCACGGGCCGTACGGTCTGTCTCTCTATCTCAAAGGAGAGTCCGGCACCGACTACTACATGACCCATCTCGGGAGCTATACGTCTTCCAAGGATCCTCCGTACAAGGTGTTCGCCGGACAGATGCTCGCTCAGATCGGAGACTACGCTCAATGGGGTGGAGCTGATCACGTTCACATGGGTCTCAACGGCGGTACGGTTACGAATGACATGCTGCGTCACGCGCTGCCGCCCGCCGATCCGACACCAGGAGCGAAGGTATGAGTGACCTGCATATGGACATAGCGCCGCCTGATGTCGCACTCGGGCAGATCTACAAGGGAGTGATCGCCGTCCCGCCGATCAACTTCACCGCTCCTATCGGAGTGGTTATGCCGGACATTCATCCCGATCTCGTCTTCCATTGCAAGTGGCAGGCTCGTGACAACATGAGCTTCCCGCAGGTCGAAGACGATGTACTGATCATCTGGGATAACGAGAACGAGCCGTGGGTGGTTACCTGGTGGCCTGATACTCGCAATCCATCGATCTCGACCGGCAACTACTCGGATGGCCCGCCTGCCGACGCGGTACAGGATGATATCTGGATCGCTTACAACGTCAATGCGACGGCGGTTCGGCTCGCGTTTCAGTACGATGCCAACGCGAACAAGTGGCAGCCGATCTCGCTCGTTCCGAATCCTCCGGTCAATGGATCGTGGGTGTATGGCCAGGGTGGCGCAGCGATCTGGAAGACAATTGCTCAAGACGATCTTCCTGATACGCTCAAGCGATACCCGCCCGCGACGTTCTCCGATTGCAACGCTTGTACGGTAACTGGATGGTATTCGTGTACCGGGAATGCAATCAATACTCCGGGCGGCAACAATGGCTACGGATACCTCAAAGTACAAGCATTCTCATCTGGTGATGTGTTCCAGCAGTTCTATGCCTGGAATGGTGACGTGGAGTACCAGCGTCGGAAGACGAGCGGCAACTGGGGTAGCTGGCAACAACTTCGTTCCGGTGGTCTCGGAGGAGTTGCATGGTATGGCCCGTACACGATTGGCCCGGTCACTGCTAGCCAGAACACCTATGTTCATACTTGGGTAGTTCATAACTTGAACAAGCCATTCTCGACGATCCTGATCAATGGTTGGATCGAAGATCGCAGTTACGGAATCAACTACAACTGGTCTGTCAACTCAGGTTCCGACAACAATCAGATTGGCATTTTCCTGAACGTCGTCGGCGGTGCTGGGGGAGGCCAAAACTGTATCTGTGTATGGCATGGTTATTTTGGAGTTCCCCTCACCTAAAGGAGAAGACTTGCTTGTCAATGTAAACATCAATATTCAGCCGGACGACGATTGGCAAATGTCTCCGGACGAAGCTGCCGCCAAGATCCTCGCCGCGCTCGATGGTGATAAAGACAAAGATCAGGTCAACGTAATGGTAACCGGATCTGGGTCAGCCGGTCAGATGCCTTCACCTTCTCCTCCAGGGACTCCTATCAATGGCGGTTGACGTACCTCACTTCGATCTGCCATTTCAGCTCAACAAGAACGGAGCTACCGTCGTGGAGCAGGACTCCATTGATGACATCGTCAATTGCGTCACTGCTATCGCTGTCACTCCAGTCGGCTGGCGGACTGAAGTGCCGACGTTCGGCATCCCTGATATCGCGATGCGCCGGTTCCCGATTGGTGCGGAGGATATCAATAACTGGATCTCTAACCAAGAACCTCGCGCGGCGCTCGTTGTGGAGGAGCGTCAGGACAAGGTAGATCATCTGGTCGATTACGTGAACATCGGAGTCTCGATTGTAACGAAGGGAGGTAGCTAGTGAGCCAAGGATACATCGAGTACCCGATTGACTCTGATCCGATGGATCTGCTGGATGAGGCGTACTCGACTATCAAGAGTCACGTTCCTCAATGGGTCGAGAATCCGGGCAACCTCGATACCTGGATCCTTCAGATTGTAGCGTCGGAAGCGTCTGGCCTCTACACTCTCGCGCAAGACGTTCCCGATACGATTTTCAAGTGGTACGGCTCGACGCTGATCGGTCTACCGCCGCTGGATGCGACTCCATCTCTGGTCGGATCGACCTGGACAATGCAAGATAACATCGGCTACCTGATCCCTGCCGGAACACAAGTCGCGATCCGCGACGATGTCGGAGTCGATCATGCGTTCTCTACCCTGGTCGATGTAGCAGTGCCGGCTGGACAGACGGCGACGGCGGCGGGCGCGGTTACTCTTCAATCCATCGATGTCGGAGCAGATACGGCTGGACTCGGCGGCGCTGGCCAATCTGTCGCTCTGATCGACACGCTCGCGTTTGTTATCAATGTCACTCTGGTCGGAGCTACTGCGGGCGGTCAGGATGCCGAGCTATCGAGTCAGTACAACTACCGGCTCGCGCGCAAACTCCAGCGGCTCTCGCAGCGACCGGTGCTCGCATCCGACTACAGCCTTGCTGCGCTCGATGTTACTGGCGTCTTCCGAGCGGTTTCTTTGGACGGATTCAATCCAGCCGATAACTCGTTCAATAACCAGAGAATGATCGGGATTGCGGCGGTGGATGCGAACGGTACACCTGTATCCGGATCCGTCAAAAGCGCGCTCGACGCCTACCTGCAGTCTCTGCGCGAAGTGAACTTCATCGTCACCGTCTTCGATCCGACCGTGACGTCAATCGACGTTACCTTCAACGTGAAGTGCCTCGTCGGTTACACGACTGCGACGGTTCAGGCGAATGCGGTCGCCGCTGTAATGGACTACCTCAGTCCGGCTCACTGGGGTCAGGATCCTTCGGTCACCGATGCGACAGCGGCGGCGCAGACCTGGGTAGAGACGAACGTAGTCTACTATAACAAGCTTCTGAACGTCATCGGTCGAGCCGAGGGAGTGGATCGAGTTCTCAGTATGACAGACAATAGAACCGGGCAGGGTCTCAATACCCAGGACATCAACCTTCCGGGACACGCGTGTCTGACGACTCCTGGGAACATCAATGGGACGGCGACTCCATGAGTAGCTACGGCTGGACAGTCGAAGACGTCACCCAGCGGCTCTACGACAACTTGCATCCGCTCACGGGTGCGGACGCGCGGCTCGGGTGGCCGCTGCTCGCATTCATCGACGCGCTCGGCGGGTTGTTCCAGGACGGGGCCGATCTCGTTCAGGACGGGCCGAACGGCGAACCTGGCTGGTCAATCATCCTCGATATCAACCGCTGCAAAGACGAGGGACTGCCATGGCTCGGTCAGTTGATTGGGATGCACTTCTATCAGGGCGTCACTCCCTCTCAAATGAGGCAACAGATCCGTGATCATACCTCCTGGCAGCGTGGGACGCTCGCGTCTATTGTCGCAGCCATCCGCACCTTCCTGACCGGGACGCAGACGGTTCAGATCACCGAGCGCGATACTAGCCCGTATCATTTCCTCGCGACCATCTGGGCGGCAGAAGCTCCGAGCGATACCTCCGCCACGTCGCCGCTAGTGACATACGTCAATACGTTCGCGAAGCCAGCCGGAGTAATGTGGACTCTTGCGGTCAACCCCGGAACGCCGCCTGCGACAACGTACGCGAACATCTACACTCGCGGCGATACCTATTCATCCATCTACACGAACTTCCAGACCTACGGCGACATCCACTAGGGAGGGCTATGCAAACTACAACCAGACGGGGGATCTCTTATCCCAGCGCAGATCGGAGCGACCGCGCCGACATCGCCCTTCACATTGGCAACGTCGCGACCGCGCTCGACGTAGATGTATTGTTCAACCAGGGGACTGATGCAGCTCGGCAGGCGGCTGCGCATCAGGCTGGCGGCGGTCGGTTCTGGTGGACGACCGATACGCACATCATGTGGTACGACGACGGCGCGGCTTGGGCCACGGTCGGCTCAATTGCGGCCGGAACGATTACCTCGGCTCTGATCCTTGATGGGACGATTGTAGATGCGGACTGTGCCGCAGCTATGGCCTTGGCAATCAGTAAGCTCGCCGGATTCCCAAACGATAAGACGAGATCGTTGATGGGAGACGGCTCCTGGGCCGTGCCGGTAATGGGAGCGGTGAACCAGCGGACGGCGAGCTATACTCTAACGCTCGCTGACAACAACGCCCTGGTCGAGATGAACGTAGCCGCTGCAAACCAAGTCACTGTTCCGCCCGACTCCACCGCGAGCTTCCCGCTCGGATCGGAGGTCACCGTTGCTCAGCTCGGCGCGGGGCAGACGCAGATCGTGGCTGGCAGCGGTGTTACACTTCGGGGCTACAATAACAACTTCCGGCTCGCCGGTCAGAACGCGGTCGCTGCCGTGATCAAGCGCGCCGCCAACGACTGGTACGCGGCGGGGAACCTGGTGCCATGAGTCCTAGTTCGCCAGCCGTCCTCAGCGTTGATCGGGTCGTACCGACAATCGGCATCACGAGTCCTGGCGGCGGGAACGTCTCGGGCACGATCACTCTCTCCGCGAACGCTGCGGACAACGACGCAATCGCCTCGGTTCAGTTCCGTGTCGATGGTACGGTTCTCGGGTCGGTCTCGGCTGCGCCATTCCAAATCAGTTGGAACACAGCTGGGGTCGCGAACGGCGCGCATACGATCTACGCGACGGCAACTGATCGCGTTGGCAATCAGACGACGACCTCAGTAGCGATCAACGTCGCCAACCTACCGGCGATCAACTTCTACGCTCCAGGGAACGGCGCGACGATCAACGGGAACGTCGGCATCGGCGCGTATGTCACGCAGTACAGCTCCGGAGTCAGCGTCTGGTTCTACATCGACGGGTCGAACATCTATGGAGTCAGGAGCGGTACCGGCTACTACACGACGAGCTACGACACGCACAATCTCGCGGTCGGTTGGCATACATTCACTTGTATTGCCCAAGACGATAACGGCAACCAGTCTCGCGTAGACTATGGTTGCTATGTCAACAACTCGCCGCCCGCCGCCGGCACTACGATGCTCGGTGATCACTGTTACTGGGAAGACGACGGCGGCTACTGGAGTAACTACCGCCATACCTCTCCCGATTACGACGGCACCCAGGGCAACTGGATCTGGTCTGGCACCGGCGCGAAGTTCACTCCGGTCTACCTGCCGGGCAATCCGGATCCGGGTCACTACCAGATGCGAGTCTGGTGTCACGTCGAGCGGATCGAAGGAGGATCGGATGGCAACATCCAGTATCTCGACTTTCAGATCGGTGGCGTCGTAGGCTGGACAAATGTTTGGGCCAATGGGCCCGCGTACACGAACATCGGGCCGCTCTGGAACGTCGGCGGCGGGAACGACTGTTACGCCAAGTGGTGGGGATCTTGGGCAGGGAACAACACCTGCTTCTGTATAGGCATCGGCTTCTACTACGATTTCGTTCCGAGGTACGCCTCATGAGTCAAGCAGAGACGCTACAACTGATCTTGGAACAAATGGCCAAGCTCCTTGCGGCGCTGAACAGGATCGCTGAAGCGATTGAAAAGGAAATCGAGTTGAGCCAAGGTGATGATGATTGATGCTACGCTTGTCGCAGAAGTTACAGGAGACGCGCTTGCAGCCGCCGCTGCGTTCCTCTCCGGCATTGGCAGTGTGCTAACCGGCTGGCTCGCGCTACGCTATGAGGCGAAGCGCAGCGACAGGAACTGCCAGGAACGTATCGACTCTTTCATGAAGGGGATCGGGATGCGTGAAGAGATGCTTCAATCCGACAAGGGGGTGCTAAGGGATGAGTAGGTGGAGAACATTTGCTCTGTTAGGCCTGAGCGGAGTTCTCGCGGCTTCAACCGGGTACTTCGCTTCGACCGTTGTAGGATCGGCGTTCCAGGCTCCAACGCAGACGGTTACGATTGACGTTGGTCAGGGAACACCCGGAGCTACGGGGCCAACAGGGCCGGCAGGCCCGCCAGGGCCGAAGGGCGATCCCGGTACACCCGGAGCCGAGAGCTGTCCGACCGGCTCGACGTTCAAGGCAGTCACGTTCAATACTCCCGGAGGTCATACGACTATTTGGACGTGTGTCGCAGGATGAGTACCAACGAGCTGATCGCTCTCTGCGTAGGATTGATGTTTCTACTCGCCTGCGTCGTCGTGTTCGGATCCTTCGCCGACCGGAAGCATAGCCGACATATGCTCACTATGCTAGTCAGGGCGGCATACAACCGAGGTTCGGAAGACACCGCCGTCATCCCGGTTCCTGAAGGGTGGCCCGAGCCTGGTGAGTCTAGTCCCTCATCGCGTAAGTGACCCAGCGGGTCTCGTTCTCTAAGTAGACAACCGCTGACCGGCCCCAGCGAGCTTCGTCGTTCTGAATCGCCCAGGTGGCGATCAGCGGAAGCTCGGTCATGATCTGCGTCATATGACGCATGATAAAGTCGTCCCACTCTAGCTGGATGCCTTCCTTCTGGATCTCGGCTGTCACCTGGATCTTCGGATCCCGCTTGCTCCAAGAACTGAACGATTGACGCAGCGCGTGTTCAACTCTCCGCGCTCGCTTCTTATCAATCGCTAGTTCAAGGTCGGTCGCCTCGCCGCCGAGACGCCGTGGAATCGACCCCACGACGCCTACGACGGTCAAAGCGATCTGGATTCGCTCGACTTCCCTTGAAACGAGCGATTCCTTTGTTTCAAGCTCGGAAACGGCTAATCCGCTATCAAAGTACCGTTCGACGAAGCCGCCCGAGCTTGTACGCTGTTGTATAAGCTCTTCCCAAGCTTCCGGGCGGTCTCGGGCTACCTTACCCCTTGTCTCCTCGTTATACATGCTCCTACAAGCTCCTATTCGCCGTCGGCCGGTTCGATTGAACCGAATCGGGCCGGATCCGGCGGTTGACCCTTTTCGAACACGTCCGCCCGACGGAGGAGTGAACCCGGCTGGTGACACACCGGGCACTCCTGCGTCTGGATAAACGTCATCACTCCGCACATCGAGGTTTCGCAAGCGTAGAGGTCGTATGGCCTCGCTTTCTCGTGAAGTTGCGTCATCAGTATCCCTTCC
>Ga0126369_10002917_pt1 | contig 12279 bp, 11 predicted proteins | sample PanSoiMetaPlot_1_FD_109646 | JGI IMG/M metagenome (GOLD analysis project Ga0126369, IMG submission 109646) | Tropical forest soil microbial communities from Panama - MetaG Plot_1 | ecosystem: Environmental > Terrestrial > Soil > Tropical forest > Bulk soil | place: Panama | collected 2016-02-17 | reverse complement strand
TCTCCGGCATGGAGATGGAGACCGTCTGCCGCTATCAGCTGCCGGTCAAGATCGTCGTGTTCAACAACGGCGGCATCGGGCCAGGACACGCCAAGCATCCGGAGTATCCGCTCAAGTACATGCGGCCCAACGCGCTGATCTACGGCGCGCGCTACGACAAGATGATGGAAGCCTTCGGCGGCAAAGGTTGGTTCGTCGAGAATCCCAAGGACTTGAAGTCGGCACTGGAGCAGGCCACGGCGTTCAAGGGCCCGGCGCTGGTCAACGTCATGATCTCGCAGGAGTCGGCGCGCAAGCCGCAGCAGTTCCGCTGGCACAGCTGATCCGCTAAGATCTCACGGGGGCCGCTCCCGAAATGGAGCGGCCTTTCGTTTTCGGGACCCCGAATCTGGTTGTGACGCCGCGCCGCCGAGTCTCCTCAGCCACGACGGCACGGCGTTGGACTCGCTCTGCCGGTCCCCTGTGCGGCTCGCGCACGGATCCCGCCCGGTCCCGGGAGCAGGCGCGCGGCCGATCGGATGTGCGGGCCTGGCCGCGCCGAGGCCGTGTATTCACGGATGCAGGCCGTACTTCTCCATGCGATAGCGGATGGTGTTACGGGAGATTCCGAGCCGAGCGGCCGCGCGCGAGACGTTCCAGTTCGTGTCGCGCAACGCCGCGAGCAGGCGATCCTGTTCGTTCCCGGGCGTCGGCTCAGGGACCGTGCGCACGGGTGGAGGCGTCTCGGCCACTGTGTCGGCTCTGGAGGCGGGCCTGTGGAGCAAGTCGGGAAGGTCGCTGAGCTCGACCCGCGGCCCGGGCGCCAACGCCACCGCGCGCTCGATTATGTTGATGAGCTCTCGAACGTTGCCGGGATAGCTGTACCGTTGGAGCGTTGCCAGCGCGTCGGGCGCGAAGCCCTCCAGGCGCCGGTCGAGCCGTTGACAGTACACGCTCAGAAAATGTCGCGCCAGCAGTGGCACGTCGTCCAGCCGATCGCGCAACGGCGGCAAGTGCAGCCGGATGACGTTCAGCCGGTACAGCAAGTCGTCGCGGAATCGTTTCTCCTGTACCGCGTTGTCGAGGTCGCGGTTGGTCGCGGCGATGATCCGCACGTCGATTGCGATCGAACGGTTGTCGCCCAGCCTCCGCAGTGAGCGCTCCTCGAGCACGCGCAGCAGCTTCGTCTGGATCGAGATCGGCGCCTCACCGATCTCGTCGAGGAAAAACGTGCCGGTGTGCGCCTCCTCCAGGAGGCCGCGGCGGGCGCCCTGTGCGCCGGTGAAGGCGCCCTTTACGTGACCGAACAGCTCATTCTCGAGTAACTGCTCTGGTAGGGCCGCGCAGCTCACCGACACAAATGGCCGATTGGCTCGGCGACTCGCCGCGATGATCGCCCGCGCAATGAGCTCCTTGCCCGAGCCGCTCTCACCGGTGAGCAGAACGGTGCTGTCGGTCTGGGCGACCCGGGGAAGGACCTTGAGAAGCTCGCGCATGGCGGCGCTGGCTCCGATGATTCCCTTGAGCCCGAAGGCGCTGTCGACCTCGGATCGGAGCAGATTGCATTCGCAACTGAGCCTGCGCTTCTCGAGGGCGTTGCGAACCCGCAGGAGGATCTCGTCGTGCTGGAATGGCTTGGTGATGAAGTCGAACGCGCCGAGCTTCATCGCCTCCACGGCGGTTTCGACTGTGCCGTAGCCGGTCATCAGAATGATTTCGACGTCGGGCGTCGTCTGCTTCACGGCGCGCAACACGTCCAGGCCGGATACGGGCGTCATGCGGAGGTCGGCGATGACAAGGTCGAGAACGTCTTCGCCGAATTGGTCGAGCGCTTCCTTGCCTCCGGAGGCCTCCAGAACCTCGTAACCCTCGCGGCGCAGCATGATCGCCAGGCTACGGCGCAGGCCGGCCTCGTCGTCGACGACCAGGATCTTAGTGGCCATCGCCGGCGAGCAGCCGCTGAATCCGGGATTGAAGCGCCCCCGCATCGAGCGGTTTTTCCAGGAAATCGACGGCGCCGCTTTCCAGGCATTCCGCGCGGGCCTCGGGCGAGCCGAAGGCCGTGACGATGATCACGCGGCACTGGGGCCGATAGCGTCGCGCCAAGGTCAGCAGATCGACGCCATTCAGCGGCTCCATCCGAAGGTCGCCAATCACCAGATTGAAGGACTCCCCCTTGAGCCGTCCCACCGCCTCGGCCACCGATCCCGCCTCGGTGACCTCATAGCCCCCCCGGCGCAGCATGATCGCCAGGCTGCGGCGGACACCGGGTTCGTCGTCGACGACAAGGATCTTGGGGGTCATGCCGGCACGCGGTCAATCGGCAATGCAAGGACGAAGCACGTGCCGACTCCGGTCTCGCTGTCGACTCGAATCTGACCGGAATGCTCTTCCACGATCCGACGCACGATCGCGAGCCCCAGCCCGGTACCGCCGGCGCGAGTCGTGAAGAACGGCTCGAAGATTCGCGGCAGCAGAGACGAAGTGATTCCCGGGCCTGTGTCCTGAACGAGAATCTCCGCGAGGTTGCCGTGGCGGCTCGTCTCGACTCTCAGCTCCCCGCTGTCGCCCATGGCCTGCGCCGCGTTCAGGCACAGATTCCATAACACCTGACGCAGCTGATCACGATCGGCCTGAAGCAGCGGCAGGGTCGGATCGAACTTCGTTACGACCGTGATGGTGGTCGGCCAGCGATCATCGTGACGAAGGAGCGCCACTGTCGTGTCGACCAGTTCGTGGATGTCTACTCCCTGGAACTGAGGCCGTTTGGGCCGGCCGAAGGCGAGGAAGTCGGACACGATCTCGTTGAGCCGCTGGGTCTCGGTGTGGACGATCTTGAGGAGTTCGGCATCCTCACCCGTCAGGGTGGAATTGGCGCGAAGCATCTGCACACAGTTGCTGATCGCGCCGAGCGGATTGCGCGCCTCGTGCGCGACGGCCGCCGCGATCTCGCCGATTGCGGCCATGCGCGTCTGCTGGACTAGCTGTTCCTGGGCGGCAACGATCTCGGCGTTGGACGTTTTGAGGTCCTGGTACAGGCGTGCGTTTTCCATGGCGATCGCCGCCTGGCGAGCCATGCGCTCGAGCAGATCGACGTCTTCGGTCGCGAAAGTCTTGGCTGTCCGCTGCGCCACCCATAGCAGGCCGACGATCTCTCCGCGCAGCATGATGGGCACGGCGGCTGCCGAAACGACCCCTTCGGCACGAAAGATCTCGTCGTAGCGGGGATCGTGGACGATAGCCGGATCGTCGAGATAGTTGGTGCTCGTCACCGGCGTCTTCCGTTGCAGCACGGCGCCGCCCAACCCCCGCCCGGGATCGATCACCAGGTCCCCGACCCCGGTGCCGCGGCCGCCCAGTACCACCTTGACCCGGGCTTCCTGTTGTTCGCGATCGTACGTCGCGATGGCCGCGATATCCGCCTTGACTAGCTCGAGGGCGTACGCGGCGACCGAATGCAGCACCGCGTCGAGGTCCAGCGTCGAGGAGAGCTGGCGAGACGTCTCGATGAGCGCCTGCACGGATTTCGTCATTCGGTTGAATGCGCCGGCTAATTGACGCATCTCGCTGCCGCCACGGACGGGAATTTGGTGCTCCAGTCTGCCCATGGCGATCTCGTTCGTACCCCGAACCAGCGTTCCGACGGGCCTCGTAATACGCCGTGCTTGATAGGTGGCCCATACCGAGCCGATGGTAAGCACCGCGACGCCCACCAGAAGAATGTAGTTGCGTGTGCGCGCAATCTCGGCCAGCTCTTTCTCGATGGAGACGCCGACGCGCGCGGTGGCCCGTCGTTGGTCAAGCACGTAGACCGGCGCCGAGAAATCGTAGACGGGCACGCCATCCGAAGTACTGTAGCGCTGCAGCAGCGGCGTCCGGTTGCGGATCGCCTCGGTCGAGAGGGCGTCCCCGGCGATCTTGCCGCGCTCATTGACCCGCGTGTGAACGAGAATTCGACCGTTCCCGTCGAGCAGCATGGCGTAGAGGATCTTCCGCTCGCCCGAGATCCCATTGACCACGTGCTGCATCACGAGATAGTCGTCCGCCACGACGGCCTGCACACTACTTCTCGCGAAGACCTTGACCAGCTGAAGGCCGGCGTCCTCGACATTCGAGAGCACCGCCTGCCGCTGCAGGTAGAGGACCAATGCGAGCAGCACGGCGAACAGCAGCTTCGTCGAGATGACGACCTGCAGCGCAAACTTCGTCTGAAGGCTGGCATCGTCGTACCAGCGCCGCAGACGACGCATGGCCGTGGCCCCGATCAGAGCACGTCGACGCCGACGTAGCGGTCGACGGGAAAGGATTGGACGTTTAGGGGGGCGACGCCGGGTTTCGGGTTGAGCTGGACCCTGGCGCTGAGAGCGGAATGCCGGACCCGCGAATGCCCCAGATAGATCGCCGGCATGTCGGCGATGATTTTCTCCTGAACCTTCTCATAACCATCGGCCGCGGAGATCTTACCGTTCTGGATGTCACTGAAAACTGCGTTGACAGCGGGCTCGTTATAGCCGGTCAGATTATCGGGCATTCCAGTGACGAAGAGAGGGCGCAGAAAGATTTCGGCCGCCGGTAAAATCGAGTACCAGTTGTAGATGAAGACATAGTGATCTCCGCCGTTTTCGTGTCCGCGGCCTTTGATCGCCTGCAGGAGCTGACGACTGTTTGGTTGAGGTTCGCGATTCACCAGATTCGATCCGAGGCCGCTCTCGATGAAGTCAGCGAGCTCGGCACCGTAGTATGAGTTCTCGTTGTACAGGAGCGAAATCTTCCCGCCGCACGCTTTCTCGAGCGTGCTTCTGGCCTCGGCACGGGTTTGTTGGGCACTGGAGAGCGTCGCGCCGGCGTAACCCTCGACGTTCGGAGGAATGGGGCCTTTGGCGGATTGGAGTCCCGTCCTCTTTTCGATCTGCTTGAAGTCGATCGTGTCACGGAAGGCCTGCCTGACCGCAGGCGTCTTGAATGCGGTACTGCCCCAGTTGAAGCCGAGGTAGTGCAGCCCGAACGGCGCGACGTCGATCCTCTGTGGGGGGCCGGCAAGCTTGTGCAGGCGTTCGGTATCGATGTCCCGTATGAAATCCAGCCGGTTTCCATTGAACTCGGTCACGAGATCGTCGGGATTGCGGATGACCCTGAACGTGATCGTGTCCAGCTTCGCCGGCTCCCGGTAGTCGTCGTACTTCCTCAGGACGAACCCGGACGTGTCCGCCGAGTCGAGACGAAACGGGCCGGTGCCCAACGGCGGCGAGCTCTGGTCGGTCATCAGCGCGAGGAAGAGTAATTCGGGGTAGGGATAGTTCAGCGTGACGCGCACCGTGTGCGGTCCGCGCAGTTGAACCCGATTGATCAAATCGTGCAAAATGCGCTCGCGAAAGCTGGTCGGGTTTTGTTTCGCGACCTTGTCTAGGTTGTCGACGACGGATTTCGCGTTGAACTGAGCACCATTCGAAAAGGTCACCCCTTCGCGGAGCGCGAATTCGTACATGCGGTCGCCCACAGGCTTCGGTATTGCGGAAAGACACGGGCGGAACTCCAGCTTGTGGTTGTTGTCCAATCCGATATCGAACAGGGGTTCGTAGATCGGCCACATGACGGTGTGGATGTGGAGATTGTTGGACTGGTACGGATTGAGGTCTTGCGGCGTGTCAGTCAGCGCGACCACGAGATCCTTCATCGTGTCCCCCCTACTCCGGCCGAAGGTCGATTCGGGCGAAACGGTCGATCGGGAATGCGTTGACATTGAGCTCGAGACCGGAGACGCGCGTGGTGTAGGCCGAAGCGCGGGTCTTGTGGAACAGGAACACGGCCGGCGCATCGTCGACGATCAGTCGTTGAACTTTCTGGTAGAGCGTGGCACGGGCCGAGGCGTCCGTGGTCGCGCGCGCCTGCTCGAGGAGCGTGTCGACCTGAGGGTTGCTGTAGCGGGTCAGATTGTCGGCGGAGCCGCTGCCGAATATGGGAGCCAGGAAAATTTCCGCGTCTCCGAGAATTGACGACCAGGTGTAGAGGAAGAGATCGCTCTTCCCCTGCGTGATGCTGTCGACCAGATCCTTGTAGGTGGGGACCGTGACGGGATCGACGACGACGTTGATCCGCCCCAGATCCGTCTTGATCGCTTGGGCGATCTCCGACACGAAGCTCCAGGCCGCGTTGTAGCCGAGCGAGAGCCGCAGACCGTCCGGGAACCCCGCTTCCTTCAAGAGGCGCCTGGCCCCGTCGGGATCGTAGCGGACTCGTTTGGGTGGTTGCGTATACGCGTCGGCGCCGGGTGGGATCGGCCCGTACGCAGGAACGCCGGCGCCCCGGACGACGAAGAGGTTCATCCGTTCCAGGTCGATGGCCTTGGCGATGGCATGCCGGACCCGAGGGTCGTCGAACGGCTTGCGGTCGGTTCTGAACCCCGCATAGTAGACGCTGAGCGTGGACATCGTGACAAGCCGCGTCGTTAGGTTCGCGACGACTCGTTCGTGATAGAGCGGCTCGATCTCCGGGATGAAGTCGATGCGGCCGGCGAGGAACTCCTCGACCGCCTCGTCCGGCTTCGGAATCGTGCGAAACGAGATCTCGTCAAGCTTCGGGCGCCCGCCCCAGTAGTCCGGATTCGCCGCCAGGCGAATCTCGTCGCCAGTCCAGCGAACGAATGTGAAAGGCCCCGTCCCGACCGGGTGTTCGCCGATCGACGCCCCGTACTTCGCCAGAGCCTCGGGACTCACCATTTGCACGAGAAACAGCAGGTGAGGCTTCTGGCTCTTGAGCGTGACGATGAGCGTATGGTCGTCTCGAACTGAGACCTCGCGAATGAGCCCGGCGAGGAAGCTCTCCCGGACGTTACGAGGCTCGGCGGTGTAGAACCGACTGCCCTTCAGGTAATTACGGTCGAGGTTCAGCTTGGCGGCGGCGGCGTTGAATGGCGTGCCGTCATGGAACGTCACGCCGCGGCGTAGGCGGAATGTATACGTCAGCCCGTCGCGACCGACCGTCCACGACTCCGCGAGCCGCGGGACGATCCCTCGCGAGTCCTTCGTCGGCTCCAAGAGAGGCTCGTAGATCGCCCACATGACGCGAGCGGAACGCAGGTTGCTGCTCTTAGCGGGATCGAGGCGATCGGGCTGCCCGTCCAGATGGTGAACGAAGACGCGGGCCGCGCCCCACACGGGCGCGGCCGCCCCGAACACCAGGACGCCGACGAGGACTAGGAGCCACCTGGTACGTGAGATCACACCATTTCCATCCGGAACGCAGTCATGTCCGCGCCGCGTCGCACCGCGAGGCGCTGGATCTCCAGGCGCAGCATCTCGACAGCCTGGCGATCGAGACCTCCCGAGATTTCGATCCTGTCGCCGGCGGTGCCCGCGACAGTTCCTCCAGCGTCCTTGCGCAGGACCAGCTCGAGAATCTCCGCTCTCAGCTCGCGGGCCTCTGCGTCGAGCTTGCAGCCCTGGAACTCGCAGATGATCTTCAGAGTCTCGGCATCGTGCACGCTATTGCCACCCATTGCGCACCTCCGGCGCTGGCCGCGGGTGACGCGACTCAGCGGGCATCACGATAGTTCCTCGATTCCATCGAACATCTCGTCGGCATGAAACACGCGCGGCAGCGTATCGAGGTCGCGAACGAGGTAATAGTCCGGCGCCACGTCGTAGACGTCGCGTAGATCGACCGCTTCACCAAGCGCGACGCGGACGTACGTGAGCGCCATGTTGTGCTTGCAGACGCGGTCGAACGACGTCATCCCGATGAAGAAGCGCCCCGCGTTGATCTCGGTGACGCACGGCACCCCGTCGATGTTGGCCTTCAGGTCGATGCTGAAGAGGCCCGACGCACCGCGATCGACCGCCAGGACGGCTTGCCGGCTTACCTCCAGGACCCGTGGCTCATCGACGGTCTTCGCCAGAGCAGAAAATGATGAGACGCCGCTGGCTCGATTGCTCCCGTCGAAATAGGAGAGACGCTCGAACGTCCGGGCCAGAATCAGGCTGCCGTTCTTCCAGATGCTCTGGCAGAGGAAGTCACGGCCGGGAAGGTATTCCGATACGGTGAAGCTCGAGACGGGTACACCGCGCATCTGCTGCCAATAGGTGATCCAGCTTCGGCCCTGCTCGGTACTACCGACCGGGATCGCCCCCCGGGATCCGCTGCCGACACGGATCCTGCACCACGCCCGGGATGGCCACCCGAGCCGCGCGAACGATGTGTCGACGTCATCGAGGCTCGTGATCGGGTATGTCTCGGGGGCCGGGACTTTGCGAGCTCGGAGCAGGCCGGTGAGCTCGTACTTGTCCTGGCACAGCTCGATGGCGGCTCGATTGGGAAGAAACACGCGCGAGGTGAGCTCTCCCTCGCAATGGGTCAGGGCCAGCACGTCGACGTCCTGGGTGGGTATGATCAGATCGATCTGCTCCTGCTCCACGATGCGGCGAAGCGTGTCGGCGTATCGAGGATGGGTCGTGGGCGGCATCACATAATTCCGGTCGGCCGGAGACTTCTTCAGGACGAACCGATCCGTGTGGTAGCCGGCGATGAACAGTCCCGTTGTTTCACGCTCCCGCAGACTCGCGATGAGATTGTTGGTACCCCCGCTGCCTGCGCCGCTGACGAGAAGTCGTCGCCGCAATTGCTCCACCGCCGTCGCTCCCTCTAGCTCGCCGAGCTTCTGGGGCACATGTCGATGGCAAGAGCCATGCCGAACATCCCGACGCCAAATCGCGTGCTTAGAAGGACGAGTCTCAGGGCGCGCTGGTGGTGGTGGTGGTGGCGACACGCCGACATCCGAGGGATGTGCGTGATCCAGGGATGCCTCATCCTTCGCTCTCCGGGCCGGCGCGCTGCGCATGAGGCGCTAGCCGTGATCCGAAAGGTTCCCGGACGGGTCGGAAAAACTGGGCGCAAGTCTAGGAGGCTGCGAGAAGCGTGTCAACAAGCATCACCCCGGAACTAATGTTCCTGTCTCTTGGCCCGCGTTGCTGCCCAGGCGTTCCAGGAAGTCCCGTAAACGATCCAGACCGGCGGCTTGTCCCGTTCGGATCGCAAGCATCTCGGCGACGCGCATCGACTGCTCGAAGGCAGCGTGATCGCCCAGGCTCTCGAAGACGGCCGCGGCCGAGAGAACGCCTTCGAGAGAGCGCTGCTGGCGTGCACGGAAGAACGCGATCCAGGATGTCTCCTGCGCGCGAGCGACAGCGTCTTTCGAGAAGCCGGGAAGCGTACGAAGCCGCAGAGACGCGGCTGCGACCGTGAGAAGCCCGCGCCAGCCGGGATCGCTGAGCGCAGCGGAATAGGCCTGTCGCCACGCGCCGAGGGAAGCGTGCGGATTCCGCTCGGCAAGTGTTTGATTCATTGCCTCGAGGTACGCCGTCCAGGGGCCGAGTGGCTCGATGTCGCCGGATCCGGAGTACATCAGCGGATCGCCCCCGGGCGCCGCTGCCCGGGATCCGTCGGCACTTCGGTATGCTGGTCGGAGGACCCTCCTGCCGTCGTCAGCCAGCGCTCCGTGAAGGCCCGAACTCGCGCATCGCCTCGGGGATCCCTTGTTTCGGCGGCGACCAGCCGCGCGATCTGGAGGCACCGCTCGACCACCGCCTCGTCGCCGAGCTCGGCGAACCCTCGTGCCGCTTGCAGCACACCTTCGAGCGACTTTTCACTACGCGCGCGGAAGAGGGCGGCGAGGTACGTCTGTCGTGCCTTGGCCACGGCGATCTGCTGGAAGCCACCTCGGGCGCCGAGCCGGCGATAGGCGTCGCCCGCAGCCATCAGGCCTTCCCAATGCCGGCTCTTCAGCGCTGCCGCGTATGCCTGGCTCCACCGCAATTCGGCTCCTGCGAGGTCGTTCCGCGTGAGTGCCTCCTCGAGGCTTTGAAGATGCGTTCGCCAGGCAGTCTGGGACCCCGGTTGCGGTGCGTGCTCGGCGAATGCATCGACGATCATCACGATGACCAGCATTAACCCGAGCATCGAAGCCACAGCCAGCAGCAACGACCAGTACCAGCACCTCGACCAGGGCTCTTTCATCATCGCCTCCATCGGTCGAGAAGTTCGGCACCACGCGCGTTCCGCCACCAACTGACGCCGTGCCGGAGAGCAGCTTCGGTGCCAACGCGGATCGGCATGAAAACCAACTCGTTACACATGGTGAGACACACTCTCGGCGGCGGTGGTGGTGGTGGCGAGCTTCAGAGCGCCGAAATCGCGGGACGGTGAAAGGCGCGCGAAGTGTTTGAAAGACGCGCTTCGCTGACCTGACTTCCTCACACGTCGAGCCGCTCAGCTGGTATGGAGAGGGTCTGCCGCTATCAGCTCCCGGTCAAGATCGTCGTCTTCAACAATGGCGGCATCGGACCCGGCCACGCGACTCCGCCGGCCAACCCGCTCAAGACCATGAAGCCGAACGCGCTGATCTACGGCGCGCGCTACGACAAGATGATGGAAGCCTTCGGCGGCAAAGGCTGGTTCGTCGAGAATCCCAAGGACTTGAAGTCGGCGCTGGAGCAGGCCACGGCGTTCAAGGGCCCGGCGCTGGTGAACGTGATGATCTCGCAGGAGTCGGCCCGCAAGCCGCAGCAGTTCCGCTGGCACAGCTGATCGGCTGCCCGCTTCATCGCTGGCAAGGGGCCGCTTCCGACAGGGAGCGGCCCCTTTGCATCTGCAAGGAGCCCCGCGCTGTGCTAGCGCGACGCGAGGCGGTCGGAAGCCTTGTCGAGGTCCGGCACGTTGCCGGCCGACGCCGCCAGCAGCGGCGACTTCGTCACCTTGAGCGCGGCGGCGGCAGCGGGATTCTCCGTGATCTTCGCCATCACCGCCTCGCGCGCGCGGTTGAAGTAGTCGCGATTGGTGGCGACGAACTCGCGCGACGTGCGCAATCCGGCGAGATAGCCGTTGATCTCGGGCACGACGTAGCGGGCCACCATGTCCCAGCTGCGCCGCGTGTTCTCCGGGTTGGCCCAGTCGTGGACGAAGCCGACGATCGTACCGAACCCGCCGGACATCTCGAGCACCGACTTGATCCGCGCCACCAGATCGTCCGGCGTGCCGATCGTGGCGACGGCGCCCGGCACGAACGCCGTCTTGTCCACCGCCTCGTCGGCGGTTGTGTAGGCGCGCGCGCCCGGCCGCTGCAGCGTCGCGGTGATGTACTCGTTGTGGTGTCGCAGCAGGCCCTCACGCGCTTCGGCGCGCGCCTGCTCGCGCGTCTCGGCGATGTGCCAGCTCATCAGCACGCGCCAGTCCTTGCGATCGACGGTCTGCCCGTGTTCGGCGGCCGCGGCCTCGGCGAAGCTCCACTGCGTGCGCAGCGCGTTCAGACCTTCTTCCGCTAGCGCGCCGATCGAGATGATCCCGATGCCGTGCTTGCCGGCCAGGGTCATCCCCGACGGGCTGATCTGGGACGCGACGGCGAACGGCATCTCCTCCTGCAGCGGCAAGAGCTGCAGGGCGGCGTCCTGCAGCGTGAACCAGTCGGACTTGATCGTGAGGCGCTCGCCGCGCATCAGACGGCGGATGACCCCGATGGCCTCGTCCTGGCGGTCGCGCAGCAGCATCGGATCGATCCCGAGCGTGTGCGCGTCCGACGCCAGGGCACCCGGGCCCGAGCCGAAGATCACCCGTCCTCCGGTCATGTAGTCGAGCTGCACCATGCGCTGTGCCACGTTGAACGGGTGGTGATACGGCAGCGAGACGACGCCGGTGGCGAGCTTGATGCGCTTCGTACGTTCGCCAGCGGCGGCCAGGAACATCTCGGGCGAGCCGATCATCTCCCAGCCGCTGGAATGATGCTCGCCGCACCAGAACTCGTCGTAGCCGAGCTTGTCCAGCTGCTCGACGAGATCGAGATCGCGACGGAACTGGAGCATCGGATGCTCGCCGATCGGATGGTGCGGAGCGAGGAACGCGCCGAAGCCTAGTCGGTTCATGGGCAAGACAGTACCCCTTGACACCTCCACTCCGCCAGCGGAACATCCGCCCCATGCGACAGATCGCCGCCGAGAATCGCTTGCCAGCTGACGTCGATGGTCAACCTCTCGTGCGGGCGGCGGCGGCTCTGCAGCCGGTCATTCGTCGCCATCACGACGAGCTCGAGCGCGAGCAGCGCCTGCCGAAGACACTGGTCGAAGAGTTTCACGCCGCCGGCTTCTACGGCATGGTCATCCCGCGCGCCCTGAGCGGCCATCAAGTAGACCCGCTGACGTATGTACGCGTCGTCGAGCTGCTCGCCGAGGCAGCTGGCTCGGCCGGCTGGAACGTGGCCAACAACAGCATCGGCCAGCTCGTCACGCTCGGATTGCCGGACGAGGGCGTCCAGGAACT
>Ga0126369_10002916_pt1 | contig 12279 bp, 8 predicted proteins | sample PanSoiMetaPlot_1_FD_109646 | JGI IMG/M metagenome (GOLD analysis project Ga0126369, IMG submission 109646) | Tropical forest soil microbial communities from Panama - MetaG Plot_1 | ecosystem: Environmental > Terrestrial > Soil > Tropical forest > Bulk soil | place: Panama | collected 2016-02-17 | reverse complement strand
CGCGGCGCCGCCGCCCCGTGACGGCCGGCGCCGCCCGGGCTACTGCCGCTGTCCGACGACGTCCTTGTCGATCGTCGCCTGGCCCATCGGCCCCATGTTCATCGTCGCGTCGGGCGTGATGAGGTGCAGCGTCGAACCCTGGACGCAGTAGCCGCCATTCGCGGTCATGCCGCTCACCGCGCTGGTGACGCTCAGGCTCGATCCGGTGGCGGCGTAGGTTCCGTTGTCGTTCTGCGCGCCGGCGGCGGCCTCTGTGCAGGTGCAGCTGGTCGATCCGGTGCAGGTGAACGTCGTTCCGGCGGGCAGCTGGGGCTCGAACATGCTGGCGAAGTAATCGCAGGTCTCCCCGGTCAGGCAGGAGGACGGCACGTCCCACGTCACCATCACCGTCACGTTCTGCGAGAAGCTGTAGGTCAGGTCCGCGGCGAACGTCGCCGTCCCTGAAAGACCGACGTTGATGGCCGTGATGGTGGCCTGCGCGCAGATCGCCTGCGTCAGCGGCGCCAGCGCGATCGAGTTGACGCATTCGGCGGTCAGGTTCCAGGTCCCCACGATGGCGCCGCCGCACGGTTCGACCGTGCCGCACGCCCCGCTGCCGGCGCCGCCGCCGCTCCCGCCGCCGCCGCCGGCGGTGCCGCCGCTGCCGGCGGTGCCGCCACCGTCCGGTTTCGCCGAGGATCCGCCGCAACCGATCACCGCCAGGGCGATCACCAGGACCAAACGCCCGCTCCACATGCCGTCAGCGTCGCCCCGCCGCCGAAAACGCACAAGAAAAGATTCTCTTTCACACGCGTAGCTGTGCGCTGCGACACTTCGTTCGCGGCGCGCGATCGGTGTCAGCGCACAACGCAAATAGACGAGGCCGGCAACCATGCCGGCCTCGTCCATCTTCCTGAATGTCGAACGTCGAACCGAATTACTTGGTCGGTTCGGGAGCGCTCTTCATCTCGGTCTTCGCCGCGTCGCCACCCTTGTCCGCGCCCTTGTCCTTCTTGCCACCCTTCTTGCCGCCCTTCTTCTCGGTCTTCGGGGCGTCGGCTTTCGCCGGCTCCTTGGCCGCATCGCCAGCGGGGGCCGCCGCGACCGTGCGGGGCTTGCTGACGTGCTTGCTGGCCGGCGTCGCCGCCAGAGCCGAGCCGGTCATGAGGGCGAAGAGCGACAGGCCGATCATCGTGTTGCGAATCATTTGGAATCCTCCGGTTTCGATGGTTGGTCGCAAATGCGACGTGCCGGGAGATTGCAGCCCGGGTGCCAGGTCACGCCGCGCCGCGAACCCCGCAATCCCCGCGCGAAAAGGGGCGCCGCGGCACGGCCGTGAGGCGGTTTCGGTGTGGCCGCCGCGCAAATCCGCGCCAGCGGCAGCCGTGGTTCAGCCGAACCAGTAGGCGAGCTTGAGCATCACGACGTTGTCGGCCGCGCGCCCCTGAAGCACCGGCTGCAGCTGGAACGACGCGCCGTCCGGCGACGGGACCAGAGTCGGATTCTGGGCGCGCGTGTAGACGAGGAACAGCGTCGAGCCGAGGCGATATTCCCAGCGCAGGACGACGTTGACGTTCAACGTCGCGCTCTCGGTGTCTGCCATGCCGGCAGCGGGCGTGGTCAAGTCGGCGAGGTGGATGCGTCCGCCAGCGGGCTGCGTGATCATGAAGTAGGGGCCGTAGCGCACGCGCGTGAGGAACAGCTGCGTGTACCACTGCAGGGACAGCTCCGGCGTGAAGGTGAAGGCGGCGCGCAGCGTGGCGCCGACGCTGGCCGCGTTCTGGGTGCCGAACAGGTAAGGTACGGGCGCCCCCGCCGCGACGGCACCCTTCGAGACGTAACGGGGTGAACCGGTCTCGTAGCCGCCCGTCGGCAAGAGCGCGAGCTCGAGGCGCGAGAAAGCGCGCAGCGCGATCTGCGCGTTGACGCCGGTGTTGATGCCACCGCCGCGTTTCGCGTCGAAGCTGGACGCCAGATAAGCGGTCAGCGGCAGGCGCGGGTCCGAGCTGACCGCGGCCGTGATGCCGCCGCTCCCGGCGCGCTCCAGCGCGGTCCCATCGCCGGTCTCGCGGTCGTCGAAGTAGGCGCCGCGGGCATGGACGTCGAAGTAGAGCGCCCAGAAATTCGTCAGGTTCGCCGACGTCGCGAGCCGGACCTCCCGCCAGAGATCGAGGCCGTCCAGCGTCTCGCGCAGGTTGACCTGCAACGCGGTCGAGGTCTCGCGCGTGTACCACCACGGATCGAGCGTGCGGTACGACAGCGACAGGTAGGCCTGGTAATCGTTCTTTCGCTCGAGGTAGCCGAGGTCGTTGAACTCCAGCGTCTTGCCGGCCAGGTGCTGCCATGCGTTCCAGAGCCAGTGCGCGCCGCCGTCCTTGCCGACGTACAACGACGCGCCGGGCGCGAACGTGCCGGGCTGGATCGGCTTGCCGTCGGGCTCGGGGCGGTCGGGACCGTTCTGGATCGTGCTGCCGACGGCCTGCCACGCGACCGCGTACGTGCCCAGGCCCGATCGCCAGCGGCCATCCGTGCTGAAGACGTAGGCGTCGTTCGTGCAGCGGCCGTCGGGGCCGGGCGGCAGGCCGGTGATAGGGCAGCTCGCGCCGACGGCCAGCGGCGTCTCGATCCGGTTGGCCGCGGTGGCGAGCACGCCCACCTCGGCGTTGGCGGCGAGCTTGCGCTTGACGCGAACGACGTTGAACGCCGTCCAGGGATCCAGCCGCACCGGCATCCGCGCACCGGTCGTCATGTCGAGGATCTCGATGTCGTTGGGGCCGGTCAGCGCCGAGATCAGGCCGACCGTGGTGCGCGCGCCGATCGTGCCGACCAGCTTGGCGGCGCCGTACAGCGGCGACGGCTCCGGCTGCGCGACCAGCTGCTGGTACACGCCCAGCGTGGGCGACGCCGGCTGGCGCCCGATGCGTCGCGTGTAGAGGAGGGGCCGCGGGGTCGCGAACGTGTCGATCCCTTCGAGGAAGAAGGGGCGCTTCTCGGGGAAGAACGTCTCGTACGTCGACAGGTTCAGCACGACGGTGTCGGCCTCGACCTGGCCGAAGTCCGGGTTCAGCGCCAGGTCCAGCGTCAGCTCGTTGGTGACGTGCACCCGCGCGTCCAGCCCGGCCGATCCCCCCGCCGACCAGCCGTGGTTCAGCGTCGTGTCGACGTCGGCGGCGCTGTGGTCGACGCGCCCGAGCACGAACGGCCGCACCTCGACGGGATGGCGCGGCTGCAGATCACGAAGCCCGTCCAGGCGGCCGAACAGCGGCACGTAGGTGGCGGCGCTGCGCGGGTAGAACGCCCAGTCGTCGGTCTCCTGGCGCGCGTCGATGAAGCGCCGCACCTGGAAGCCCCAGTCCTGCACGGGCAGGGCGGAGAAGCGAAGCACGGCGAGCGGGATCCGGAACTCGATCGAGTAGCCGTGGTCGGTATCGGCCACCTTCGCTTCCCAGACGGCGTCCCAGTCGCTGGTGTAGTTCGTGTCATCGAAGTGGATGCCGTCGGACAGCATGCCCGCCGCGTTGACCGCGAAGTGAAAGGCACCCACGCCCGTTCGCCGGCTGTCGATGTCGATCCAGACGCCGTCGGACGGAATCTGCGAATCGCGCCGCGCCAGCCGTTTGACGATCGGCGCGTTCAACTGCTCGGCGTCGACCGCGATGTACAGGTTCCGGTCGTCGTAGAGCACGCGCATCGACGTGCGCTCGCTGGGCGGCGCGCCCTCGTCGGGGAAATGCTGAACGAAGGCGTCCGACGGAACCGCGGCGCCCCAGACCGGGTCGTCGAGCCGGCCGTCGATGACGGGGGGTTGCGTGGTCCGGGTCGCGACGATGTGGGGCCGCGCGGGCAGGACGTTGGGGTTGACGGCGCGCGCCTGGGAGAGGACGAACGCGAGGGCGGCGACGGCGGCGGGCGACACGGACCGCGGACATTGTATAACCCTGTCCGTGGCAACCACCGACCGGCTCGTCGAGCGCCTCGCCGAGCTGGTCTCGTTCGACACGCGCAACCCCGACGGGGACGAACGGCCGCTGGTGCAGCGGCTGGGCGGCGAGCTGCGCGCGCTCGGCGCCGCGTCGGTCGAGGAGGCCGTCGTCGGCGAGCACGCCTACGTCTATGCCCGCTTCGGCAGCGGTGATCCGCGCGTGTTGCTGAACGCCCACGTCGACACCGTCCCCGCCAACGAGGGGTACACCTCGCCGCCCCACCTGCTCGTGCGGCGCGGCGATCGGCTTTACGGGCTGGGGACGTCCGACATCAAGGGCGCGATCGCGGCGATCCTGGAGGCGCTGGCCGCCGGCCCGGTCACGCGGCCGGTCGGCGTGCTGTTCTCGGGCGACGAGGAGCACGGCGGCTGCTGCATCCGCGCCTTCCTCGACAGCGCCGCCGCGCGCGGGCTCGAGCGCGCCATCGTCTGCGAGCCGACCAGCTGCCGGGTCGGCGTACGCCACCGCGGCATCGGCGCGGCGACGGTGACGCTGGAGGCGACGGGTGGGCACTCGTCGCGCGTCGACGAGATGGTGAACCCGATCGCGGTGCTGGCGCGCGCGGCCGTCGCGCTCGACGACATGGGCGTCGAATTTCGATCGAAGGGGCCGCCCGGGTTCCCGGGCATCAACCTGAACGTCGCGGCGCTGGACGGCGGGATCGCGTTCAACGTCGTCCCGACGCGCGCGACGCTGTCGTTCTCGTTGCGTCCGGCGCCGGGAGACAGCGTCGATGACCTGCTGGGCGAGGCCGAGCGCCGCGTGCGCGCCGCGACGTCGCCGCACGCGATCGCCTGGTCGGTCGCGATCGCCAGCCCGCCGCTGCAGCCGCGCGACATCGCCGGCTTCGAACCGCTGCTGGGTCCGCTCCTCACCGACGCGGTCGATCTCGGCTACTGGACCGAGGCGTCGCGGTTGTCAGAACGCGGGATCGACGCGGTCGTGTTCGGACCGGGCGCGGTCGCCCAGGCGCACGCCGCCGACGAGTACGTCGAGCTCGCCGAGCTCGAGGCGGCGCGTGCCGCCTACGCGCACGTTCTGCGGTGATGGAAACAGATATCATCCAGCGCTTCCTGGAGAGCGTCGGTGCCAAGGCCGACATCGATCTGTACCTGCGCCTGCACCGCGCCCAGCGCAAGGAGAGCTTCGCGATGCTGGCGCCCAACGCGCAGATCGTGAAGAGCGCGCTCGACCCGCTGCACTTCGATCTGCGCATCCTCGCCGGCCTGGGCCTGTTGCCGGTGGTCGTGCTCGGCCTGCTCGAACCGAAGGACGCCGACGCGCAGGCGGCCCGCGTGTCCGAGTGGCTGCTGGAGGACGCGGTGCCGTGCGAGATCGTGCGGGCGACAGGCGAGTTGACCGCCAGCCCCGCCACGGTGGCCGCCATCCGCGGCATCGTGGTGCGCGGGGCGATCCCGCTGGTCTCGCTGGAGGCCACCAAGGATCTCACCACCGAGCAGCGCTTCGGCAAATTGTCGTCGCTGGCCGCGGCGCTGGAGACACGCAAGCTCCTGTTCCTGAGCCGGCGCCCCGGGCTGGTGCCCAACGGCGGGCCGATCATCAACGTCGTCAGCCTGGCGACCGACGCGCAGCGTTTGCTGGCGCCGGGCGCCCTGTCGCGCGGGCAGGCGCTGCTGCTCAAGCAGGCCAAGCTGATCGTGGAATCGGTGCCGCAGCGGCTGAGCGTCACGGTGGTCAACCCGCTGCAGCTGCTGCGCGAGCTGTTCACCGTCAACGGAGCCGGCACGCTGATCCGGCGCGGGTCGCGCATCGATGTCCGCACCAACTGGGACGGGATCGACCGCGCGCGCATCGAGTCGCTGTTCGCCTCGGCGTTCGAACGCCCGGTGCGCTCCGATTTCTTCGTGCAGCCGCTGGCGTGCATCTTTCTGGAAGAGAACTACTCGGGTGTCGCGGTCGTGCAGGACAGCCCGGTCGCGCCGTACCTGACCAAGTTCGCGGTCGAACGGCAGGCGCAAGGCGAGGGGATCGGCGGCGAGCTCTGGTCGATGCTGGCGCGCGACTTCCCGGTCTTCTTCTGGCGGTCGCGCTCCGCCAATCCGATCGGCACCTGGTACATCAAGCAGTGCGACGGGTTCGTGCGGACGGGCGAGTGGCAGGTGTTCTGGCGCGGCCTTCCGTCCGAGACGATCGATTCCGCGATCCGTTACGCGCTGGCGCTGCCCAGCGACTTCGGCTGAGGCGGCCCGGTCACCGGGCCCGCTTCCACAGCAGGGCGACGGCGCCGCCACTGCGCACCGGATCGGCGGCGGGCAGGCCGACGCGGGCGATGCTGCGATCGGTCTCCGGGCGCTCGCCCGGCTTTCCGTACTGCATGTCGGGCGACGTGCCGGCCGGGTAGGCGCCGACGACGCGGAAGTCGGCGCTCGCGCCGTCGTTCTTGTGCGCGACGCCGGCCGGGATGACGACCACGTCGCCCGCGGACAGCGTGACGGTCGTGCCGCCCTTCGGGCCGCCGAGGCGCGCGGTGACGTGCCCCGAATAGATGCCGAGCGTCTCGTGCGCGGTGCTGTGGTAGTGGTGCACCGAGAACAGCCCGTTTCGCCAGGCGGGCGACCAGCCGTTGGCGTCGAACATCCGCTCGAACGCAGCGGCATCCGGCGTCGCGAGCACGCCGCGATAGATCAGCACCGGCAGGCGGCTGTTTGGAAACACGCCGTCGTCGGCGAAGACGTGGGTCTCCGGCTCGGCTCGGCCGTGCCGCTCCGGCGCGCGCTCGGCGGAGGATGCCATGCGGCAATACTACGCCGCTTCCGGGCGCCCAGCGGCGAGCGCGCGGAATTAGTTAGGCTCCTTACCGCGACGCCTCCTCGGATGAGTCGGCAATCGTTTCCATGTGCCCGGGCGTCAGGCCGCGTCGCGCGGCGTGAGCCCCACGGTCTCCTGTGGGACACTGTTCAGCGTCGTGCAAGCGGCCAGGCGTAGGTCCACCATCATCGAGGTCGCTGCCCGCGCGAACGTCGCGTTCAGCACGGTTTCGCGCGTGCTCAACGGCGGCTATGCCAGCCCCGAGGTGCGCGCGCGCGTCGAACAGGCGGCGCGGGAGCTGAACTACTCGCCGTCGCCGATCGCGCGCAATTTGAAGACGGGGCGGCAGGGCTGCATCGGCGTCGTCGTCGAATCGAGCCAGTGTTCGTGGTTCACCCAGGTGCTGGGCGGCATCGAAGAGGCGCTGGCGGACCAGACGGTCAGCGCGCTGCTCGGCAGCCTGAACCTTCGCGGCAGCTACGACGCGTCCACGATCGAACGCTGGATCGCCGATCGGCGCGTCGACGGGCTGATCTTCGCGCGCTGCACGCGCCGCGAGGAAGGTCTGGTGACGCAGGCGCGCGAGGCGCAGATCCCGATGGTGTTCGTCGCGCCCGACGAAAACTTTTCGTCCGGACCCGTCTTCGTGGCACGCAACCGCGAGGCGGCGCGTACGCTGACCGAGCACCTGATCGCGCTCGGCCACCGGCGGTTCGCGTTCCTGGGCGGGCCTGAAAAAACCGCCGACACCGTCGAGAGGCTGAACGGGTTGCGCGACGGGCTGGCGGCGCGCGAGCTGGAGCTGGACCCAGCCTACGTCCAGTTCGGCGAGACCTTTCCGCAGCGGGGCGCGATCGCATTCGCCGAGGAGTGGCTGGAGATGCCGCGGGCGGCGGCGCCGACCGCCGTGATGTGCGCTTACGACATCCTGGCGATCGAATTCTTGCGCGCGATCCTGCAACGGGGCGTGCGCGTGCCTGAAGACGTATCGGTCGTCGGCTTCGACGGCGTTCCGGAGGGGGCGCTGTACTGGCCCGGACTGACCACCGCGAAGCAGCCGTCGCAGGCGCTGGGAAACGCGGCGTGCCGCGTGCTGATGCAGATGATCGAGAACCCCGAGGCCGAGAGCACCGAGCGGGCCGATTTTCCCGCCGAGCTGATCCTGCGCGAGAGCAGCGGGACCGCCAAGGCCGCCGCGAAGAAGACGCGGTAGCACTTCCTTCCCGAGGCCCGAGGCCCGAGGCCCGAGGCCCGAGGCCCGAGGCCCGAAAAAAAGCGGCCGGCACGGAGGGAGGAGGAGATATCTCCCCCCGTGCCGGGGCCGCAGTCCCCATCCTTTAGCTGAAGTCGCTACATCGAGCGGACGAAGTTGACGACGTCCTGCTGCTGGGCGCCGGTGAGGGCGTTGAACGCGCTGCGCGCGCTGGCCCCCTGACCGTCATGCGCCTGGATCGCGCAGGGGACGTCGCCGCAGCGGCCGTCGTGCAGCAAGAGGGGCCGGAAGCGGACGCCCCACAGCGGCGCGGTGCGCATCCGCCGGGTGACCGCCACCGTGTCGCCCGCGTTGCCGATCATGTCTCCCAGCGTTCCCATGTCGTGCGCCAGGAAGTCGGAGAAGGGCTGGAAGTTGGTGCCGCTCGGAACGCCATTCGGCGCCGGACTCGGCGACGTGAAGACGCGCCGCGTGTGGCAGTTGGCGCAGCCGATCGAATCGTAGAGCGGCGTCCCGCGCGCGATGGCACCCGAGTTCGACAGATCGCGGGGCGGCGGCGCGAGGTTGGTCATGAACCGCTTGAAGTTGTCGATGTCCTTCTGGACGAGGGTGATGCCACCGGCGCAGCTTCCGACACCGTCGTCGGTGCCGGCCGGAGCACCCGCGGGTGCGGGAGGCGCCAGGTCGTCGCAACCGGCCGGGACCGGGATGCCGTTCGGCGCCGACTCGGTCGAGAAGGCCGTGATCGACGTTCCCTTGAAGCAGCTCTGCGTGGTGATGCCCATCTCGTTGAGATAAGCGTCGGCGGCGAACTGGAGCAGATTGGGCACGCCCGCCTTCCAGCCGAAGCGGCCGACGCGCTGGGTGCCGATGTTCTGATTCACGTCGCGATCGTTGGGGAGGACGATCGAGACGATGTTGGCGACGCCGCGGGTCGCCGTCGGTTCGCCGGCCGCCATGCCGGTGAAGAATGAATCGGGCATGGAGTCGACCAGGCCGAGGCCGAACAGCGGCGTCGTCACGCGTCCGACGTTGTGGACGGTCGCTTCGGCCGGCTCGCTTTCGACAGGCGGGTTGCAGGCCTGCCCGTTGCGGCCGGTGAACGCGCCGACGCTGAACAGCTGCCGCAGGGAGCCGCCGCGGTTCGCGAGCGGATCGAACACGCCGTTCACGAACCTGCCGTAGCGTCGTTCGATGCGGGTGGCGGAAGCGCCGCCGGCGGCGCCGGCGTCGTGGCAGACACCGCAACCCTCGGCGTTGAAGATCGGTCCTAGCCCGTCAGTGATCGCCTCGCGCGCGTTGAAGTTCGCCTTGAAGGAGGCGAAGTTCGAGTCGGTGGTGCTGGTGCCTGGTATCCGGTCGCCGAGTGCGGCCGACTGCTCGGAGAAGACGTCCTCTGAGAGGTCACTGCAACCAGCCGCGCCGATCGTCGTCCCCGCGATGAGCGAGCTCGCGAGAACGAACAGTGTTCTGCTCGTCTTGGTGTTCATGTCGATTCCCTTCCGTTGGTTGGTGCGCTTCGGCTCGCGCGGAGTACAGGCGTCGAGCGCGTCGCACCGTCGTATGGTCGTCGGCGACTCACGGGCAAGGCACGGAAGAGACTCGCAATTCGCTGGCAACGTTTTTTAGATCGTTGAGCGCGGTCGCACGCAACGATCAAAACAGGCAGCGAATCGTTTGAGTTGACGCCGAATAACGATTGCCGAAGTGAGGCAACGTTTTCTTCCAGCGCGACCGCCGTCGAAACGTTTGCGGCGCGCGGCGCGAGTCGCGCGAGGAAGGATGCATCTTTCGAGAGGATCCACGGCTGGGCTTGCGCGTCGCGCGACGCCCGCCCGCCGCGCGACCCGGCCCCGGAAACCTCGTCCGATCAAGGGCGCCGTCACACACGTCCCGCCGAGGACGAGAGCGGCCGGGGAGGGTTCGTCATGGTCACCGCCCGTACGCGACTCGTCTATCTTCTGTTCGTCGGTCTGGCCGCGACGACGCCGCGCGCGCGCGCCCAGCCGGGGCCGCCCGGGGCGTCCGTGGAGAGGAACAACGCCAAGCGTACGACCGTGGAGGTGGAGGCGGTGGAACGCCGCTTCACGAAGCCGGAGAGCCCGGCCGCGGGCGCCCCGGCGCCGCGGCCGGACATCAAGCTGGGAGAGTTCCTCCAGGACCGGAAGAAGAGATCGAAGCGGATCACCGACCTCCAGATCCGCAAGATGCAGTCGTTGATCGCGGTGACGGACGAATCCGACCCGCAGAAGCCGGACTTCTTCTTTCGCGCAGGCGAGCTTTATCGCGAGAATCAGCGCTTCTTCTTCGATCAGGCGCACGCGCTGGATCAGAAGATCTTCGAGCTTCCGCCGGCGCAGCGCGCGCCGCTGCAGGCGGAGCAGCAGGGTTACCTGAAACAGGAACAGGTCTGGCTGCTCGAGGCCGTCAAGGCCTACATCGGCGCCACCCGCTACCCGAAGTTCGATCGGATGGATGAGGTCCTGTTCCGCTTGGCGGCGCTGCTGACCAGCGTGAAGAAGGACGATCAGGCGCGCGAGTTCTTCCACCGCTTGATCAAGGACTACCCGACGTCGAAGTACATCCCGGACGCCTACCTCGCCTTCGCGGAGCACGCGTTCGAGGGCGGCGACATGGATGCCGCGCTCAAGTTCTACGAGAAGGTCGAACAGTTCCCGAAGTCCAGCGTCTACCCGTACGCCGCCTACAAGAAGGGCTGGTGCTACATCAACATCGGCGACCACAAGACGGCGCTCGAGACGTTCGTGGGCGTCGTACGGCTGACGCAGGGCAGGCCTTCGGGCGAGCGCGGGGAGCTCGAGGTGCTCGCCAAGGAGGCGAAGAAGGACATCGTGAAGTCGTACGCGGAGGTGGGCGGCCCGGACAAGGCGCGCGTCTTCTTCGCGAAGGTGGGCGGCGACTACGCGCCGAAGATGATGGAGCTGCTGGCGGAACGCTACTGGGAGGACGGTAAGCCAGCCGAGTCGACCCGGGTCTACAAGCAGATCGTCGCCGACAACATGACGAGCCCGCGCGTCTGCGAATGGCAGAGCAAGGTGCTGCGCAATTCACTGTCGCTGCCGAGCTACGACAAGGGGCTGGTGGCGCAGGAGCTGGAACGGCTCGGCCTGGTCTATGACCGCGCCCGACCCACCAAGGCCGGTCAAGCGGCGGAGTGTCGGAACGCGTTCCACGACGCTGCCCGCGAGCTGGCGCTCATCTGGCATCGCGAAGCGCAGAAGACCCAGGACACGCGGACCTACGAGGCCGCCGAGCACGGCTACCGCCTGTTCCTGGCGCATTTCGCGGACGACAAGCAGTCGTACGAGATGCGCTTCTATCTCGGCGAGCTTCTGTGGGTGCTCAAGCGCTGGAAGGACGCGGCGGAGCAGTACACCGAATTGGTGACGGCGCAGCCGAACGGCAAGCACACGCGCGACGCGGCCCACGCCGCCGTGCTGGCCTGGAAGAACGTCAACTTCGTCGACGACGAACCGCGGCAGCAGGAGATCCGGCGCGGGCGCCAGCGCCTCGGCGACGGCATCGCCTGCCGCAAGCTCGAACCGGAGGCGATCCCGGACAGCCAGCAGAAGATGATCGCTGCGTTCCACACCTACGCGAAGGTCGCGCCCGACGCGCCCGAGATCCCCGCGATGACCTACCGCGAGGCCTACATCAACTACGACCACAACCGCTTCGATCGCGCCGAGCCGCTGTTCCTCGAGGTCGTGCAGCGTTTCACGAAGAACGAGCTGGCGATCTTCTCCGCCAACCTGTTCCTCGACGCGCTGAACATGGAGTGCAAGACCAAGGAGCTCCTGGCCTGGACGCGCAAGTTCATCGAGATGCCCGAGCTGATGAGCGACCACGAGTTCGAGATCGCGATGATCTCGCTGCTCAGCGACGGTTACGATCGCGAAGGGCACGACAACGAGAAACGCGGCGACACCAAGGAATGCGGCCGGTCGTTCCTCGCCGCCGCCGAAGCGCTGCCGACGCATCACAAGCACGCCGAGCGGCTCTGGAACGCCGGCCAGTGTTTCCAGAACGCGCACCTGGTCGGGCAGGCGGTCAAGACCTGGGACGCGCTGATCAAGACGCACCCGGAGGATGCGCTCGCGCGGCGCGCGCTCTACCGCATCGGCGCCGGCTATCAGCAACTCGCGTTCTACGAATTTGCCGCGATCCACTACGAGGATTTCGCCAAGCGGTTCCCGGGCGAGCCGGAGGCGCAGACCGCCCTCGGCAACGCGTCGCAGTTCCGCGAGGGGCTGCAGCAGCCGCGCGAGGCGCTCGCCGACATGGACGCCTACGTCGGGTTCTACGCCGGCCGCG
>Ga0126369_10002914_pt1 | contig 12283 bp, 7 predicted proteins | sample PanSoiMetaPlot_1_FD_109646 | JGI IMG/M metagenome (GOLD analysis project Ga0126369, IMG submission 109646) | Tropical forest soil microbial communities from Panama - MetaG Plot_1 | ecosystem: Environmental > Terrestrial > Soil > Tropical forest > Bulk soil | place: Panama | collected 2016-02-17 | reverse complement strand
GCATAAGTCGTCCGACTGGACGATCGCGCGAGGCCAATCCCAATAGGCGAAAATCGACGATAGAGATCGATCCGACGACGAGGACGATGGCGACGACATGCACGGTCTCGATCCACGGGAACAGAACGTCGTTCTCGCGGATTGCAGTAGCGATCGTGGTGTCTTGCAACCAGTGAAATAATGCGTCGAGGTCCACGCGGCGGAATCCTGTCTGAAGGTCTCAACGCTTCATTACGTGCTATTTTCAGAACGCGAAATGGCTCGCGGGTGGCATGTCGAGCCAGTTGGTCACTCCACGTATGAGTACGCGATCCAGCGACCGGCGCAAATAATTCCGACCCAGAGGAAGATCGAGAGGATCGCAATCGCGACCACCGCGCCACGTGCGCGTTCGCCCACGGTCACTTGGTTGAGTGATCGCTGGAGAATGGAAGTGACAATCATCGCGACCAGGATCAGCGCTATTTTCAACTGGAAGACGCCGCTCTTGAGCGACCGCGCCGGCTCGCCGATGATCATGATCGCGCCGGTCGCCAGCAGCACGAGCAAGGGCCACCAAACAAAGGGAAGAAAGCGCTCGCCCACCGGTGCCATCGGCTGATCGCGGCCGACGATTCCGACGACCCGCAGGTCGATCATGAGCGCGGAGGTCGCGACGAGCGCGATCGCCAAGATGTGGATGGTCTGGACCGTCGGAACGATCCAGGCTTGGGTCTGGATGGTTTGGCTGAGCGGGGTCTGATCGAGCCAGACGCAGAATTGATTGAGCCAGTGAGTGAAGGCGAAGGGCATCGGGGACTACACTTTGTGAGTGCGCATTCTAGCGGCTTGCGACGCCGGCTCCAAGATCGGCATTGAACATGCCAGCGCCGTTCACTGCGCGGAGCTGACACGGCGGCTCGACTGTAAACACGATTGTTGGAGTCAAACAGGCGTCCAAAGCGAGCGGACAAACTGAGTGCGCATCCCGATGCGCTCCATTGCGGTGGCATCAGGGTCGTCGCCCTCACACCCGCTCGACAAAACTATCTAGCACCCGCTTCTCGCCGGTATCGAACCGGACGGTGAGCTTGTTGCCATCGACCAGCGAGACCTCGCCATAGCCGTGTTTCTGGTGGAACACGCGGTCGCCGACGCAGTAACTCGAAGGGCCGGTTGATTTCGCCACCAGCTCCCCTTCGATCGTAAACGGCTCGCGGCGGCGTCCTTGGCGTCCGCGCGTGGAGCGATCAGTTGGCGCGGCGTCGGCTGCATCGCCGTAGTAACCTTCCGCATCGTCAAAGCCGTCTTTGCGATGCACGCGCGCCTGTGCACGTTGCCAGCCGGGCGTCGTGTAATTCGAGCCGAAGCTCTCCATATTGTCGAAGCGCGAGCGGCCGTAACCGCCATAGACGCCGAACCCACCTTGGGATTCCCCGACATCGACGCTCGCTTCCGGCAATTCGTCGACGAAGCGTGAGGGCATGGTCGACGACCAGGAGCCGTGGATGCGGCGGTTGGACACGAAATAGATCTTCGCATGCTTGCGCGCACGGGTGAGGCCCACATGCGCGAGCCGGCGTTCCTCTTCCAGGCCCGCGCGGCCTTGATCGTCGAGCGAGCGCTGATGCGGCAACAGCCCTTCCTCCCAGCCGGGCAGAAACACGGTGTCGAATTCGAGGCCCTTGGCCGAATGCAGGGTCATGATCGAGACGGCCTCGGTGCCCTCGCTCCTGTCGGTATCCATGACCAGCGAGACGTGCTCGAGGAACCCTTGCAGGTTCTCGAACTCCTCCATGGAACGGACGAGCTCTTTGAGATTTTCGAGCCGTCCCGCGGCATCGGCGGAGCGGTCCTTCTGCCACATCTCGGTGTAGCCGGACTCATCGAGCACGATTTCGGCAAGCTCCGTGTGTGGCAGCGCGTCGCGCTGCGCGCGCCAGCGCTCGAACGCGGTGAGCAGATCGCGCAGGCTCGCCCGAGGCTTCGGCTTCATCTCCTCGGTCTCGACCATGATGCGTGCAGATTCCATCAGCGGGATGCGCTTGACGCGGGCGTGATCGTGCAGGGATTTCAGGGTGGCATCGCCGAGCCCGCGCTTCGGGACGTTGACGATGCGCTCGAAGGCGAGATCGTCGGCAGGTGAGTTCACGCAGCGCAAATAGGCCAGTGCGTCACGGATCTCGGCGCGCTCGTAGAAGCGCGGGCCACCGATGACACGATAGGGCAGGCCGAGGGTGACGAAGCGGTCCTCGAATTCGCGCATCTGAAACGACGCACGCACCAGAATGGCGATTTCGTCGAGCGAGTGACCTTGCCGCTGCAGCTGCTCGATCTCTTCCCCGATCGCGCGCGCCTCCTCTTCCGAATCCCAGGCCGATATCACGCCGACCTTTTCGCCAGCCTCGCCCTCGGTGCGCAGCGTCTTGCCGAGCCGGCCTTCATTGTGCGCAATCAGATGCGAGGCGGCAGCGAGGATGTGCCCGGTCGAGCGATAATTGCGCTCGAGGCGAATGACTTTCGCGCCGGGGAAATCCTTCTCGAAGCGCAAGATGTTGTCGACCTCGGCGCCGCGCCAGCCGTAGATCGACTGATCGTCGTCGCCGACGCAGCAGATGTTCTTTGACTGGCGAGAATTCTCGGCGGCGTGTGAGGGGGCGCCTTCGAGGGCATCAGACGAAGATATTCCTGGTCCCTCGCCTTGCTCGAGGCCGCCCTCTCCCGCAAGGGGAGAGGGTGATGAAATCGAGACCGCTCGCGTACTCGCGCTTTGTGTCAACAAGCGCAGCCACAGATATTGAGCGACGTTCGTGTCCTGATACTCGTCGACCAGGATGAACTTGAAGCGCGACTGGTATTGCCGAAGCACCTCCGGCTGCTCGCGAAACAGCCGAATGTTTTCAAGCAGCAAGTCGCCGAAGTCGGTGGCGTTGAGAACCTTCAGTCGGTCCTGATAGCTCGTATACAGCGTCATACCGCGGCCGCCGGCGAAGGCTGCGGCTTCGCCTGCCGGCACTTGCTGCGGGGTGAGCCCGCGATTCTTCCAGCCGTCGATCAAGAGCGCGAGCACGCGGGCGGGCCAACGCTTCTCGTCGATGTTTTCCGCTTCGAGAATTTGTTTGAGCAGTCGGATCTGATCGTCGACATCGAGGATGGTGAAGCCGGGTTTAAGTCCGACCAGTTCGGCGTGACGGCGCAGGATTTTCACGCCGATGGAATGGAACGTGCCGAGCCACGGCATGCCCTCGACGATCTGGCCGACCATCTGTCCGACCCGCTCCTTCATCTCGCGTGCAGCCTTGTTGGTAAAGGTGACGGCGAGAATTTCAGATGGGCGTGCGCGGCCGAGACTGAGGATGTGAGCGATGCGGGTGGTCAGCACACGGGTCTTGCCGGTGCCGGCGCCGGCAAGCACCAGCACCGGGCCGTCCAGCGTTTCCACGGCCTCGCGTTGCTCGGGGTTGAGACCGGCCAGATACGGCGCGCCTGCGGCGGCGCGGGCGCGCGCAGCAATGCCGCCCGCAGCGGGGGCGGGTGGGGCTGGGACGAACTCGGTCCGGTCCTGCTTCAGCGGGCCGGCCAAGGAACCGTTTCCTTGATTCTCATGCCATCAAAATGGCATTCGCCCCGCGGTTTGACGAGGGGTACGTATCCGAAGGCTTTAGGGGTCGCCGCTACGGCGGCGCATGGCAATCTGGCGACCGGCGGCTTCCGGACGGGGCAACTTGGCGTGGGACATCTGCATCTGGTTCAGCCGCACGGCGACATCGTCGGGGAAGGGCGCCGTCTTCTTCTGATCGAGATGGACGTGTAGAGCGAGATTTTCCGAGGTTGCGGAGACCCATCCCTCGGTGGCATGAAAGAGCTGCTCGAAGTAATGAAGTCGCTTGGCGTCGTAGTCGAGGAGTTGGAAGGTCACCCGCACCGGATCACTCGCATGCAGCTCGCGCAGGTAGCGCAAGTGGACTTCCGCGGTAAAGAAGGAGTGCCGCCGCTTGGTGACATAAGGCTCGCCGACGCCGAGTAGCTCGTAAACTTCGTCGACTGCGCGATCGAACAACACATTATAGTAAGCCATGTTGAGATGGCCGTTGTAATCGATCCACGTCGGCTCGACCCGCATCACTGACGATACGAACGGGGCAAAGAACAGCGGTTCGCAATCAACGCGGTCGAGCATGGAAGCATCCAATCCCGCCCTATTATGCCAGACTTTTTTCACGCGCGAGCGAAAAGTCGGTCGCCAAGGTTGCAATTTCGCTGACAGCCACCTCGCAAGGCAGTGTTGCGTCGACCTTTGGCCTGCGGGCTCGCTCTGCTAACGTCGCTGTGAAAAAAGGATCGGATCATGGCGTTGGCGGCTAGGACATCGGCTCGTGGGCGGACGCGACCGGATGCAAAGGCGGTTGCGACGACGCTCAACTCGCTTGCGGCGACGTTTGGCAATCGCCTGGTGACATCGCTTGCCGTGCGCCAGCAGCACGGCAACACCACGACGTGGTACGCCAGCGAGCCGCCGGATGCGGTGATTTTTCCGCAGACAGCGGAGGAGGTGGTTGAGGCCGTCCGTGTCTGCGCGATGCACGGCATGCCGGTGATCCCCTATGGCGTCGGCACGTCGCTGGAAGGTCACGTCAACGCGCCGTTTGGTGGGATTTCGATTGATTTCAAGGATATGAACCGCGTGCTTGCGGTCCACAGCGAGGATCTCGACTGCGTCGTCGAGCCTGGGGTGACGCGTAAGCAGCTCAACGAGCATCTGCGCGACCAGGGCTTGTTCTTTCCGATCGATCCCGGCGCCGACGCAACGATTGGGGGGATGGCGGCGACACGCGCCTCCGGTACCAACGCCGTGCGCTACGGCACCATGAAGGACAATGTCCTGGCGTTGAAGGCCGTGCTCGCGAACGGCGAGGTGATCGCCACGGCGCGTCGGGCAAAGAAGTCCGCGGCCGGCTACGATTTGACACGTCTGTTTATCGGTTCAGAAGGGACACTTGGCGTGATCACCGAAATCACGCTGAAGCTGCAAGGCATTCCGGAGGCGATCGCTGCCGGGGTCTGTCCTTTCCCCTCGGTCGAGGCCGCCTGCAACGCCACCATCCTCACCATTCAATCGGGTATCCCAATCGCGCGCATCGAGTTGCTCGACGAGATGCAAGTGAAGGCCTGCAATGCCTATTCGAAGTTAACGTTGCCGGAAAAGCCCATGCTCTTCCTTGAGTTTCATGGTTCGCAGGCAGGCGTCGCAGAACAGTCGGAGCGGTTCGGCGAGATCGCCGGCGAGCTCGGTGGCGGTCCGTTCGAATGGACCGCCAAGCCGGAAGACCGCTCACGGTTGTGGCAGGCCCGCCACGATGCCTATTGGGCGGTTCGCGGCTTGCGGCCAGGCGCACAAGCGATTGCGAGCGACGTCTGCGTGCCGATCTCGCGGCTGGCCGAATGCGTCACCGAGACCCAGCGTGACGTCGTGGCGAGCGGTCTCACCGCCCCTATTCTTGGTCACGTCGGAGACGGGAATTTCCATCTTTCGCTGCTGGTCGATGTCGACGACGGCGAAGAGGTCGCGCGCGCCGAGGCATTGCTGGAGCGGCTGGTCGAACGGGCGCTGGCGATGGAGGGCACCTGCACCGGCGAGCACGGGGTCGGCCAGGGCAAAATGAAATATCTTGCGGCCGAGCATGGCGAGGGCGCACTCTCGGCCATGCGAGCGATAAAGGATGCGCTCGATCCGTGCGACCTTATGAATCCGGGCAAGATCGTGCTGCCGAAATCTTGACCGCGAGAGCTCCTGACACACAAACGACGTCTATCCGCCGGAAAGTGGTCGGAAGGAGCCAAAACCGGCACAAGAAAGCGTAGTATTGCAAAAAGACTTTGTAATTCGAGGGCGGAGCCCAGGCGAGCGACCTAGTGGAGCAGATTGACACCCGCTCGATCTAACGTGCGCAAAAGAGCCTGCCGCAAAGCGATGCGAATGTTAGAATCGGACCACTAGTCAGGAATCCAAGATCGGCTACCTCGATGCAGCCGAAGGAGAGCGTGGAGCACGCCCGTGCAGTCGACGTTGCTTGGCATCGCGATCGTCATCATCCTGGCGCTGGTCGCAGCGCTGGTCGGCCCGCATTACATCGATTGGGGTCGCTATCGCTTGGATTTCGAGGTCGAGGCGACCCGGCTCGTAGGCATGCCCGTTCGCGTCACCGGCGCGATCGATGCCCGCATTCTACCGACCCCGACCATATCGCTGCGCGGCATCGAGGTCGGCCCCCCGGGCCAGGCGTCGACGCTGCGCGCGCAATCCCTCGATGTGGAATTGGCGCTTGGTCCGCTTGCGCGCGGGCAATGGCGCGCCGCCGCGCTGCACCTTGGCCAGCCCGAATTCACCCTCAGTCTCGATCGCACCGGAAGGCTCGCCAGTGCCCCCGTCTCCTTGGCGGTCGACCCCGACCGGTTGTCGATCGATCGTCTGGTCGTCGAGAACGGCCGAATAACGCTACGCTACGCCGCGAGCGGTACCAGCGCCGTCCTTGACCAGATCTGGTTCAATGGCGACGTGCGTTCGCTGATCGGTCCGGCCAAAGGCGAGGGGGCCTTTGTCAACGCGGGCCAGCTCTACGGCTACAGCCTCACAGTCAGTCGCCGTGGTGATGACGGCGGGACCAAGGTGCGGCTTACCATCGAGCCAGCGGATCGTCCGCTGGCGATCGAAACCGACGGGACGCTGTGGGTCGACAACGGCGCGCCTCGCTTCGAAGGCACGGCGACATTGGCGCGCCCGGTCGGCATTGCGCTCGCTGGCGGACAAAAACTGGTGAGCGTGCCGTGGCACTTGTCGAGCCACGTCAAGGCCAACGCAAGCAGCGCCCTGCTCGAGCAATTGGAGTTCCAATACGGCTCGGAGGAGCGGGGTATCAAGCTGACCGGCACGGCCGACTTGCAGTTCGGCGCGCGACCTCGTTTCGATGGGGTGCTGTCCGCGCGCCAAGTGGATCTCGATCGCTCTTTCTCTCAGGCCGACGGCACCAGCCGTCTGCCGCTCGCGACCTTGCGCAGCTTTGCAACAAGCCTTGGCGATGCCGTTCGTCCGCCCATACCAGTGAAGCTTGGGATCGGGATCGACGTACTCAACCTCGGCGGGGCCGCTTTGCAGACTGTGCGCGGGGACATTGAGAGCGACGGTGAGGCCTGGAACCTGCAGACCTTGGAATTTCACGCGCCCGGTCTCACCGAGGTCAAGCTGAGTGGTCGGCTCAAGATGACGCAGAATGCCACTCAGTTTGCTGGACCTGCGCTTGTCGACGCCAGCGATCCAAGCGCGCTCGTAGCCTGGATCGAAGGATTGGCCGAGACGCCGAGGATGGCGATGGCGTCGCTGCGGGTACGTGGGGACGTGACGCTCGGCAGCGAGCGGATTGCGATCGAACGCCTCCAGGCTGACGCTGATCGCAAGGCGTTTGAGGGGCGTTTGGCCTATATCTTCGCTACGCCGAACAGGCCAGCCCGCGTCGACGCCGCCCTGAGCGCGCCTGAGGTCGATATCGATGCCGCGCTCGCGTTCGCCAATGCGGCGCTTGAGGGCAGCAAGTTAGACAAGCCGGGCGAATATGCGCTCGCGCTCGACGTTGGCCGCGCGACCTACGCCGGCATCGAAGCCAAGCGCGCCGCCGCCGATGTTGAAATCGATGCAACCGGCATCAGGATCGAGCGTCTGTCGGTCGCCGATCTTGCCGGCGCTGCTCTGAATGCGAGAGGCCGCATCGATTCCTCCTCGGCGCCTCGCGGCGCCGTCGCGCTCTCTCTCGATGCGCAGAAACTCGACGGCGTGGTGGCGTTGGCGGCGAGATTTGTGCCCGCCATCGCGGACAAGGTCCAGGCCATGGCGCGGCGTGCGGCGCCGACAAAGCTCAATGCAACGCTCAATGTCGAGCCGCTTGCGGGCCAGACTGCGAAATCCGCAGTCAAGCTCATCGTCGAGGGCAAGTTGGGCGCGGGGTACGTCAACGTCATCGGTGATGCGAGTGGCGAGCTCGCGAATGTCGGCGCCGCCGACACGCGGCTCGAGGCGCTGCTCGAAGCCGATGACGGCGCGACCCTTGTCTCCTTGCTCGGGCTTGACCGCGTGGTGGCCGTCGACAGAAGGCCGGGCCGGGTGGCGGTGCTGGCCAGCGGGTCTGCGGGAGATATTCGCATCGATGGAAAGATGGTCGCCGGCGGGTTGGAGACGACGGCTGCGGGCACGCTGCGGCCGACGGATCAAATTCCGAAGGCGAACCTCGATCTGTCGGCGACCGCCGCCGATGTGCCCGCGCTTCGGCGCGACGCGGCCGCAACGCCGGTAACGCTGAAAACGAAGTTGGTCTTGGCCGGAGACAGTCTCTCTTTTCGCGATTTCACCGTGAACATGGTGGGATCGGCGGTACGTGGGCAGGTCGCGTTCACGCTGACCCAGCCGGTCCGCGTCGACGGCCGGATTGCGGCGGAGGCAATCGATGTTCCCGCGGTGATCTCCGCGTCGGTCGGAGTGCCGGCGCAAAGTTACGCCGGAACGAATGTGTCGGCATGGCCGGTCGAACCGTTCGGGAGCAGTTTCTTTTATGGATTTGAGGGCAAGATCCCATTCTACGCGGTGCGAGCGACGCTCCTGCCCGGCACGGTGGTGCAGCAGGTTCGCGGCGTTCTGCACTTTGAGCCGTCCGGCATCGCGCTCGAGGACGGAGAGGGCAGCCTTGCCGACGGCCGCTTGCTCGTGCAGGCCGACGTCCATCGCGGCGACGTCGGAGTGGCTGCCCATGGTCAGATCTCACTGACGAACGCGGACATGGCGACCCTGAGTGGTGCTGCATTTCGCTCGACAGGCCGCCTGTCGCTGCAGGCGAACGCCGATGCAACCGGTCTTTCTCCGGCAACGCTGATTGGCGCATTGTCGGGTACCGGCACGGTGTCGGTCGAAGGCGCACAATTTCCCGGCTTCGACCCGGCAGCGATCGACGCCGCCATCGGTGCGGTTGACCGCGGTCTCCCCGTCGACTCGCCGAAGGTCAGCGACACCGTCACTGCCGCACTCGAGGCCGGCAAACTCAGCGTTCCGAGTGCGACCGGCACGATCACGATCTCCTCGGGACGTGCGCGGATCACCAGCCTGATCCCATCAGTGCAAGGCGTCGACGTGGCCGCGAACGCTCTCGTCGATCTGGTTGAGCAGAATCTCGATGCGCGCGCGACGCTGACGGGAGCGCAAAAGACTGCAAGCGGAGGCCGGCCGGAAGTCTCGGTCGTCTTCAAGGGCCCGATCAATGCGCCGCGCCGCAGCACCGATCTGTCGGCCTTTGTTGGATGGTTGACCTTGCGGTCAGTGGAACGCGAGACCAAACGGTTGGAGGAGATTCAATCCAAAGACCCGAACAATGTGACGCGGCCACGCGATGGCGCCAAGGCGCCGGATCTGCCGCCACCGATCAACATCAAGCCGGCTCTTCCGCAGGCGTCCAAGTCGCCCCGGCCGTGACGGCCGGCAGATGTGAGAAAGGTGTCGTCCGAGGGTCGCCCACGCTTGCACGTGAGCGCATGTCCACGCGTCATCACTAAAGCCTGAGAAAGAAGCAAAGTGACCGCCCGGACCATACCCTCGGACCGACGAGTATTGCTTAAAGGTCAGCGCAGCGCGGTTTGCACCCCGCCTACAGAAATCGGCTGGTCGCGCTGAATGTCCTTCTCAGCTTCAGCCGGAACACCAACGATCTGCGAACGATAATGATCGAGAACAAAGAGCCGGATGGCCGACGAGAGGTTGCCATGTCGGCGGTCTGAATCAATCGTCGATACGAGGTCCGACAAGGTCATGTCGCGTCCCCCCGCGATCTCTTTCAGCCCTCGCCAAAATGCATCCTCCAGGCTGACGCTGGTCTTGTGGCCGGCGATTACTATTGAACGTTTGACAACCGGCGATTTCATCTACCCTCTCCCCGATTAATCCGGTGTTGGTCGAGATCGCGCTGGGCTTTGGCCCTTTGTGTCTTCGCTAGGGAGCGTTGCTCTTTGGAACGACCGTGTCGAAGGCGCTTCTCCGCAGCGTGCGCGTCGCTTTGCTCACGTGCGGCCCTCTTACGAGCGATCCGAAGATTGACGACCTCACCCATCTCGAACTCGTTGTTTGACCGGATGCTGTGACCCAGAGGGGTCCGAGTGACCCACCCTTTCTGCGGGGTGTTTACGCCGTTACTGCGGCACCGGATCAGCTCTGTTCTGAACCTCGATCCCATACTCTAGTGCAGTTTTTGTGGTGTTTGTGGATAGATACGAAGAGCTGAACGTAAGTCATAGTCATAAGTGAGCACCTTACTAGGACACCAAATCGAATCTAAAGCTGGAGGTATCGAGCGCGCTTCCAAGTAGATCAATTTTATTTTCTATGGAGCCTGGGAATTCACGGCGAGATCTTAAAAATTTGTTAACCACAGAATACACTCATACCGCGGCGTTGCGGCAAAGGATCTACGCAACGCGATACCCCTTGGGGTCGGGAAGGTGTAGCATATCTGCCACTCGCGCGCGCTATCAGCAGCGACCTCCTGCCATCGCCGAACGGAGCGGTAGCAACGTATTCAGACTCCGATTGCGACTTCCACTAGGACGGTTGGATCATCGTTTCCGGGCGTACCAGGCGATCGAAGTCTGCTGCGGTGACGTAACCGAGCTTCAGCGCCTCCTCCCGTAAGGTCGTACCGTTTGCGTGCGCTGCCTTGGCGATCTCCGCCGCCTTGTCGTAACCGATCCCCGGCGCCAGCGCGGTGACCAGCATCAGCGATCGCTCCATCAACTCGCGAATGCGCTTGTCGTTCGCCCGGATGCCGACGACGCAGTTGTCGGCGAAAGACCGTGCAGCGTCGGCGATGATCTCGACCGACTGCAGCAGCGCATTAGCGATGACCGGCTTGAACACGTTGAGTTCGAGATGGCCTTGGCTCGCAGCGACCGTAATCGTGGTGTGATTGCCGAAGACCTGGCAACAAACCATGGTCAAGGCTTCCGCCTGGGTCGGATTGACTTTCCCCGGCATGATGGACGAGCCGGGCTCGTTCTCCGGCAGGATCAGCTCGGCCAGACCCGAGCGCGGGCCGGATCCGAGCAGACGGATGTCGTTCGCGATCTTGAACAAGCCGGTGGCGACCGAGGACAGGGCGCCATGCACGAAGACCTCGGCGTCTTGCGCCGCCAGCGCCTCGAACTTGTTCGGCGCCGTAACGAAGGGAAGGCCGGTCAACGCCGCCACCTTTTCGGCGAAGCGGCTCGCGAATTCCGGCTTGGCATTGAGCCCGGTGCCGACCGCGGTTCCACCCTGCGCCAGGGGAAAGAGCGCGGCGGTCGCTTGCTCCACACGCGCCATCGCCAACTCCACTTGCGCCGCATATCCCGAAAACTCCTGACCCAGCGTGAGCGGGACCGCGTCCTGCAGGTGCGTGCGGCCAATCTTCACGATCGCAGCAAAGGCCTCGCTTTTGGCTTTCAACGCCTCGTGCAGATGTTTAAGCGCTGGAATGAGCTTGCGGATGATGTCCTCGGCGGCGGCGATGTGGATTGCCGTCGGAAATGAGTCATTGGATGACTGGCTCATGTTGACGTGATCGTTGGGATGCACAGGAGATTTGGCTCCAAGCGTTCCGCCGAGGATCTCGTTGGCGCGATTGGCGATCACCTCATTGACATTCATGTTGGTCTGGGTGCCTGAGCCGGTCTGCCACACGACCAGCGGAAAATGTTCATCGAAGCGGCCTGCCATGACTTCGCCCGCCGCCGCAACGATCGCGTCGGCCCGCCGCCGGTCAAGCAATCCCAGATCGCGATTGACTTGCGCCGCCGCCGATTTGATAAGCGCGAGCGCGCGGATGATCGGCAGCGGCATGCGAGAGCCGCCGATGCGGAAGTTGCGATGCGATCGCTCCGTCTGCGCACCCCAATATCGGTCCGCGGGAACGTCGATCGGGCCGAATGAATCGGTTTCAGTACGCGTCATGGTTTTGCCTTTCGCTGTCATGGCGATGGGGTCGGCATCGAAAGCAAGAATGATGCGGACTTCTGAACGGCCACACAGTCGAGCGGATTTGACACCCACCTGGCCGCGAGTCCGCGTGCCGAAGGCAGACTTCGACGGCCGATGAGCGCCTATTTCTTGCGGAAGCGATCGAGCCGCACCACTTCGCCGCCGCCTTCCGGCTTTTGCGGTTGTGGCCCTTCAGTCGCCGCCGCATCCATGCTCGCCTCCTGGGTGCCGGCAGCAACAGGTTTGATCTCGTGGCGGGCGGGG
>Ga0126369_10002913_pt1 | contig 12284 bp, 12 predicted proteins | sample PanSoiMetaPlot_1_FD_109646 | JGI IMG/M metagenome (GOLD analysis project Ga0126369, IMG submission 109646) | Tropical forest soil microbial communities from Panama - MetaG Plot_1 | ecosystem: Environmental > Terrestrial > Soil > Tropical forest > Bulk soil | place: Panama | collected 2016-02-17 | reverse complement strand
TTGTAAAGCATGAAAACCGCTTTGACCGGCAGCCCCGGATTTTTGTCCCGCAGCTTGATCATCAAATTGATGTCACCAACACCCATATCGTAGTTGCCTGAGGCGACACGATGGATCGACTCGACCGAGTCGGGCGCGGTGTCGATGCTGACGTCGAGCCCTTCCGCCTTGTAGTAGCCCTTGTCGACCGGCAGCAGGAATGGTGCCGAAGGCCCCTCGAATTTCGAATCGAGCGTGAATTTGACGGGTATTTCCGCCGCTGCCGCGCCGGTCATCAAAGCCCCGGCGAGAAGCAGCGTCACCAAAGCCCACCGACGGGAGTGGTGAGCACTCATCACCGGCTCCTTTTCTGCCCGACGCGTCCGTTGTGCACGCTTCAATTGGATTCAGGAAAGAGCATCACGCCGCAAAGAGCAAGTATCGACGCACATTCGGAGGCGGGATTGCGACAGTATGACTAACGCTGCCGGTCATTAACTTGGATCGCAGGCCCCCCGGAATCCTACGATTGGGCTAAGCTTGCTCAACGGTTTGGAGAGTTGACCCTTGCGAGATATTCGCCCGCTAAGAACACCCTACGCGCCACCGGACGAAGACCTTGCCCGCATACTTTTGGCGGCTGCTGATCGTCCGGGGGGAGCGGAGGCGCGCATTGATGCCCGCGCGCGGCGTCTGATCGAGGCAATCCGCGCCCGAATTGGTGGGCTGGGCGGCGTGGAGGACTTCCTCCACGCATATGCGCTGTCCACCAAAGAGGGACTGGCGCTAATGATGCTGGCCGAAGCGCTGCTGCGTGTGCCCGATACAGAAACGGCCGACCGGCTGATCGAAGATAAGCTCAAAGCCGGCGACTGGGCGCATCGCGATGCCCGTTCGGCCGCGCTTCTGGTGTCAGCTTCGGCCTGGACCCTCGGCCTTACGGCGCGGATCATTCACCCTGGCGAGACACCGGAAGGAATTGTGGCCTCGCTGCTCAAGCGGCTTGGCTTGCCGGCTGTGCGCGCGGCGACGCGTCAGGCGATGCGTTTGCTTGGCTCGCATTTTGTGCTTGGTCAGACAATCGCGGAGGCGCTGACGCGCGCGGGTTCGCACCGCGAATTTCTTTACTCGTTTGACATGTTGGGAGAGGCAGCGCGTACGCGGAAAGACGCCGAGCGCTATTTTGGCTCGTATGCGAAGGCGATAGATGCGATCGGCAAAAGTGCAGGGAACGAAGCGCTGCCGAAGCGGCCCGGCATCTCGGTAAAATTGTCCGCTCTTCATCCGCGCTATGAGCCACTTTCGCGCGACCGCGTGCTCAAGGAACTCGTGCCCAAATTGCTGGAACTGGCGCGCCTGGCGAAAGCTCATGAGCTAAATTTCACCGTCGATGCGGAGGAGGCGGACCGGCTGGAGTTGTCGCTCGATGTGATCACGGCGGTGCTGCGCGATCCGTCGCTGTCAGGCTGGGACGGTTTTGGCATGGCCGTGCAGGCATACCAGAAGCGTGCCGGGGCTTTGATCGATTGGATAGGGGACGCTGCCGATGCGCTTGACCGCAGGCTCATGGTCCGCCTCGTCAAAGGTGCCTATTGGGATACCGAGATCAAGCGCGCCCAGGAGCGCGGGCTCGTCGACTAGCCAGTGTTCACGCGCAAGGCGATGACCGACCTATGTTATCTGGATTGCACGCGGAAACTGCTAGCGGCAAGGCCGCGGCTCTATCCGCAATTTGCCACCCATAACGCGCTGACCGTTGCGAGTATAATCGAAGACGCAAGTGGCGCTGGCGGCTACGAGTTTCAGCGCCTGCATGGGATGGGCGAGGCGCTATACGACGCTCTGTTCGCCGAGCTCCCGGATATAACATGCCGGGTCTACGCGCCGGTTGGCGATTATTCCGACTTGCTCGCCTATCTGGTGCGCCGCCTTTTGGAAAACGGCGCAAACTCCTCTTTCGTCTCCGTGGCGGCGGACCCGGCAGTACCGATTGAAACCATTCTGCGGCGTCCGCAGAGCTGGATCGTGGATCAATCGCATGCGCGCCACTCGCATATCCCGCTGCCACGCGATTTATTCGGCGCGGTAAGGCGAAATTCAGGTGGCATCGAGTTTGGCGATCGTGCTTCATTCGATGCATTGCTACGCGAAGTTCGTGCTGCCCCGCAAAGTATCCAAGCGAGACCGCTGATCGACGGCGTCGCGGTTGCCGGGCGGCAACGAACAATCAATTCACCAATCGATGGCAAGCCGGTCGGTACGGTGGAGGAAGGTGATAAAGCGATCATCAGTGCTTCGCTTGCCGCGGCTGAGGCCGCTTTTCCTGCATGGAACGCAACGCCGGTCGCAGATCGGGCCGCGTTGCTCGAGCGCGCCGGCGATTTGATCGAGCAAAATCGCGCGCCTTTGATCGCTCTCCTGCAGAATGAGGGCGGCAAGACGATCGACGATTGCGTTGCAGAAGTGCGCGAAGCGGCGGACCATTGTCGCTACTACGCCGGCGAGGCGCGGCGCACACTTGTTCGCAGGACGCTGCCAGGCCCAACCGGCGAGAGCAACGAACTGTGTTACCGCGGGCGGGGCATTTTCATCTGCATCAGTCCGTGGAATTTTCCGCTCGCCATTTTCATCGGCCAGATTGCGGGAGCTCTCGCCGCCGGAAATTGCATCGTGGCGAAGCCCGCCGAACAAACACCGCTCATCGCCTTTGAAGCGGTGAAGTTGCTGCATCTGGCGGGGGTGCCGGTTGGTGCGCTTCATCTGGTGCCTGGCGACGGCAATATTGGCGCGATGCTTACCGCCGACCAGCGCATCGCAGGTGTCGCCTTTACTGGCTCGACCGAAGTCGCCCGGACGATCAATCGCGTGCTGGCGGCAAAGGACGGGCCGATCGCGCCACTGATCGCCGAAACCGGCGGCATCAATGCCATGATCGTCGATGCCACGGCATTACCCGAGCAGGTAACCGATGATGTTCTTGCCTCGGCGTTTCGCTCGGCCGGTCAACGATGTTCAGCCTTGCGATTGTTATGTGTACAGGATGATGTGGCCAACTGTGTTCTCGACATGGTTGCGGGTGCAGTGCGAGAACTCAAGCTTGGTGACCCGCGCGATCCCGCAACCCATATCGGCCCGGTGATCGATGCCGAATCCAGAGAGAGGCTCGGCCGGTGGGTTGCTGCCATGGATTCGCGGGGTGCCGTGTTATTCCGAGCGGGTGCAGCACCGACCGGCGGTGGAACATACGTGGCGCCAACGATTGTCGAGCTCGACAACGCGCGGGAACTCAAGGAAGAGGTGTTCGGGCCCATACTGCACGTGGTGCGCTGGCGCGCAGACCGGTTCGATCGGATGCTCGATGACGTCGCCAGCAATGGCACCGCTCTAACTCTCGGCGTTCATTCGCGCATCGAGGCAACTGTTGCACGGATCACAGCGCGACTTGCGAACGGCAACGTGTACGTGAACCGCAATATGATTGGCGCCGTCGTCGGTTCACAGCCGTTCGGCGGCAGTGGCTTATCGGGCACAGGTCCAAAGGCCGGCGGACCCAACTATCTGCATCGTCTCGCAGTCGAGCAGGTGGTGACCGTGAACACCGCTGCGTCCGGCGGCGATGCCATCCTCCTTTCAGGGGATGAGTAGCCAGCGGCGGTAACGTGCGCCGAACGCGCCCGGCAGCGGGCAGAATGCCGCTTTTTGGACCCATTTTCCCTGTTAATCGGCCAATAACCGTGGCGGCAGCTGAGTACCGGGCAATAGCGCCGGCTGCCATATGCGTTAACCGGTTTTGCCCGCAGATCGGATATTGTGGAGACTATGACTGATTCGGTCGCCCGGCTTTACGACGCCGTCGTCGCCGTTCGCGGTTCCGACCCGGCGAAATCACGAACCGCGAAGCTTCTGCGGGCTGGTCGCGCGAAGATGGCCAAAAAGCTGGCCGAAGAGGCGGTCGAGGTCGTTATCGATGCCATGCATGGCCAGCCCGAAGCCGTGGTCAAGGAAAGCGCCGATCTGCTTTACAACCTTGTCGTGTTGTGGGTGCACGCGGGCGTCCGTCCCGAGGAAGTTTGGGCGGAGATGCGCCGGCGCGAGTTAATGTTCGGGCTGGCCGAGAAAGTGCCGAAAGATCTGGTACGCGGCGCAGCGCGGCGTAAAATCGTGGCGCTCGACATCAGGCGCATGCGCAAGCGCCGCTGATCCGTCACATTCTCTCCGCACGGGTAGATCGATGACCATTGAGGCCGCCGAGCCGCGTTCCTTGCTGCGCCGTCTTTACGACTGGTGCCTGGCTGCCGCCCACAAGCCATATGCTTTGTGGGTCATGGGGGCCGTATCATTCGCGGAAAGCTCGTTCTTTCCAGTTCCGCCCGACATCATGCTGATCCCGATGGCGCTGGCGCGGCCCGAGCGCGCCTATGTCATGGCGGCCTGGTGCACATTGACATCGGTAGCGGGCGGCCTGCTCGGCTATGGCATCGGCGCGCTCCTCTATGACTCGGTCGGCACCTGGCTGATCCATCTTTATGGCTACGGTGACAAAGTCGAAGCTTTTCGGGACGCCTATGCGCAATGGGGTGCCTGGATCATCTTGCTCAAGGGTCTCACCCCGATTCCCTACAAGATCGTGACCATTACGTCGGGCTTTGCCGGTTACAACCTTGCCCTGTTTTTGTTTTTTTCGATTATCACGCGCGGTGCCCGTTTCTTTGTGTTGGCATTTCTGCTCCACCGCTACGGCGATCGTGCGCGTCACATTATTGAAAAGCGCCTCGGGTTATGGGTATTGCTCGGCGCTACAGTTATCGTCATCGGTGTCGTCGCCGCGCTATACTTGTTTTGATGAGTCGGTTCGCGCTTTTCACTGCGGACTGGCCCAAGGTAATGTGTAGTAGAGGGGGAGCGAGGGGCCGACAGATATTTTGGCTTGCTATGGGCGAAGAACAGCTTCCGGCCATTCATCGAAAATCGACGGCACTGCGCTGCATTTTCGCCAGCACCTTGCTGCTTGCGTCAACTCTGGCGGCGGCGCAAGACACGGCGTCTCCTGACCAAAAAGCTCAGCAAGGCGAAGGATTTTTGGCAACCATCAGCCGCTGGTTCAGAGAACAAACCGCGACAGTCAATTCATCATTTGAAGACGCGCGCAAAAAGGTCGAAGGCTTTGGCAGCGCCGCCGGCGACGCTGCCAAATCGACGATGCAGGGAGCAAAGGATGCGGCGGGCGCGGTTGCACGCATTCCTGCGTCGCGCACCATATCGGGGCACGAGAAATGCCAGCTGGCACCAAACGGCGCACCGGATTGCGTGGCGGCTGCCAATGCGATCTGCAAGGCGAAAGGCTTCGCGTCAGGCAGCAGTCTCGACATGACGACAGCTGAGGTATGCCCGCCCAAGGTCTACATGTCGGGCCGTTCGACCGGCGATGAGTGCAAGATGGAGACCTTTGTCTCTCGCGCCTTCTGCCAATAGCGACAGACCGCAGGTGCTTGTACGCGGGCCGCGGCTGTGTTTCCGTTTTGCACATGAACCTTCATGGCAAATTGCTCGAACGCGAGATCGGCGGGCGGCCGATTACTGTCGGCCTGATCGGCGCCGGCAAGTTCGGCACTATGTTCATGGCTCAGGCAGGGCTGACGCAGGGCATGCATCTCGTCGGCGTCGCCGATCTCGATGTCGCACGCGCACGCGGCCAGCTCAAAACGGCCGGCTGGCCCGACGCGGCTTACGCCGCCGGATCGCTTGCCGACGCACACAAGAGGCGCGCTGCATTCGTGACCGATAGCGCAGCAGCGTTGATTGCTGATCCCCGGATCGAAGTCATTGTGGAAGCGACCGGCGTTCCGGGCGCGGGCATTTATCACGCATTAGGCGCGATCGCCAACGGCAAGCACATTGTCATGGTGAATGTCGAAGCTGATGCGGTCGCGGGCCCGTTGCTGGCGCAACGCGCCCGGGCCGCAGGCGTCGTCTATTCACTGGCCTGGGGCGATCAGCCGGCGCTGATTTGCGAACATGTCGACTGGGCGAGAGCCGCCGGCTTCAAGGTCATCTGTGCCGGCAAGGGCACACGCTACGAGCCGCATTATCACAAATCCAATCCCGACAATGTGTGGGATATCCTCGATAAATATTTGAACATTTCCGACCGTAAGTCGATCAATCCGAAAATGTTCAACAGCTTCGTCGATGGGACCAAGTCCGGCATCGAGATGACGGCGGTCTGCAATGCGACCGGGCTGGTGCCGCAAACCGACGGACTTGGTTTCCCGCCGGCCACGCGCTTTGACCTCGCCGACGTCTGCAAGCCAAGGCGGGACGGCGGCACATTGGAGAAGTCCGGTGTTACCGAGGTCACGTCGTCGGTCTATCGTGATGGCCGCGATGTTCCCCATCACCTTGCACTTGGCACATATGTGGTGTTCGAAGGCGATACCGAATATGCCCGGCGTTGCTTCAAGGAATACGCCATGCTGCCGGACAAAACCGGCAAATATGCCGCACTTTACAGGCCGATCCACATGATCGGGCTTGAGCTCGGGATTTCAGTTGCGAGCTGCGCGCTTCGCAAAGAGCCGACAGGTGCACCCACCGGTTTTCATTCCGACGTCGTGGCAACCGCCAAGCGTGATCTAAAAGCTGGCGAGGTGCTGGACGGGGAGGGAGGTTTCTGCGTCTGGGGCAAACAGACCCCTGCGGGAGTTTCACTCGAGCGCGAGTTGCTTCCACTCGGCCTTGCGCACAACGTCAGGCTCAAAAACAGCATTCCGGAAAATGGCGCGATCAAATGGTCAGACGTTATCTACGATCCGCACGACAATGCCGTGAAAGTGCGGCGCGAAATGGAGGCCGCGTTTGGCCGGCGGAATGTCGGTGCCGATCCGGTGTTATAAGCTGACGACAACAATAAAGAGCGGAGTAAAACCATGAAGCGACTGCTGGCCGCTGTTACGGCGGCGTTCGCTCTCGTGTCGCCACACCATGCGCGGGCCGGGGACACAAAGCTTACGATCATGGTGTTCGTCGGAATTCAGAACTTGCCGCTGTTCGCGGCGCAGTCGCAAGGCTTCTTCGCGAAACGCGGTCTCGACGTCGACATGAAGATCGCGCCCGGATCAGACGTGCTGCGTCAAGGCCTTGCCGACGGCAAATGGCAGATCGTGCACACTGCGTTTGACAATGCCGTCGCCATGGCAGATGTCGCGAAAGTCGACGTCGTTGGTCTCATTGGCGGCGACAACAGCTTCAATCATTTGATCGTTCAGCCCGAGATCGGTTCGATCAAGGACTTGCATGGCAAGACCGTCGCAGTCGACGCGCTCAACACGGCGTACGCCTTGCAGCTCTACGATATCCTCGCCAAGAATGGATTGAACAAAGGTGACTACACGGCGAAGTCGGTCGGCGCCACTTTCAAGCGATTGGCGGCGATGCAGGAAGACAAGAATGTGTCCGCCGCGATCATCAATGCGCCGTTTTCGATCCTGGCGGTAAAGTCGGGCCTCAAGGACATGGGACCCGTGTCGACGATGATCGGCTCTTATCAAGCGACCGCAGGATTCTCGCTGAGGTCTTGGGCGGAAGCCAATCCGGACACAGTGGTTAAATATTTGCAGGCCTATATCGAGGGATTGCGCTGGGGGCTCGATCCGAGGAACAAGGACGCCGCGACTGCGCTGCTGGCTGAGCGGCTCAAGTTGCCCCCCGAAATTGCCGCCGAATGTTATGCGCAGGTCACCGACCCCGCGAACGGACTCGCCGAAGACGGCAAATTCGACATGGAGGGATTCAAGAATTTGCTCAAGCTGCGTGCGCAATTCGAGAGCAGCACACCGAATCCGCTCGAGAAATATGTCGACCTTTCCTATTACCGGAAGGCGCTCGCTGGGCTTTGAGTGCCCCTAGCTGAGCTTGATCTCGCCGTCGACCTTATGGTTGAGACCGACCTTGCCGATAGTGAGCACCATCTGTGCCTGAACGGTCTCGTTCCCCTTCAGCCTGCCGTCAGCCACCGCCGCTCGGATCGCCTTTTCGATTTCCTGCTGTGAGGTGACGCCAACGACCTTGAGGAATTTGCGCAACGACATGTTGAGGGCTTCTTCATTCATCCCGGAGACTCCTTGAAAGGCCACATTTTAACTCGATCTTACGGTGTGGCCTGTACTCGCACCAAGCGGGTTGTCGCTAAAAGCAGGATCGCCTTTTTGTTTGGATGTACAGCGACTTGACGCTATAGCTGGGCCACCAGCCGGTGTGGCGGAATTGGCAGACGCGCACGACTCAAAATCGTGTTCCCAAAAGGAGTGTCGGTTCGACCCCGACCACCGGCACCACCCATGATACATGCAATGAACGATTATGTGATGCTGATCCGCCGCGACCCGCCGCTTGCCGCAGCGGTGGCTGTCGCGGTGCTTGGGCTGTTAACGATCTGCGGGTTCTATTTCTTCCAGTACGTTCTTGGCTATCCGCCATGCCCACTGTGTCTCGAGCAGCGCGATGCGTTTTACGTCAGCGTTCCACTCGCCGCGTTGCTCTGGCTCGGGGCCGATCATGGCGCATCCAGCAAAGTAATGGCTGCGGGTTTTGTGGTAATCACGCTGGTTATGCTGTGGAATACAGGGCTTTCCGCCTATCACGCCGGCGTCGAATGGAAATTGTGGCCTGGGCCGGCTGATTGCTCGGGGCCGATCAACAGTTTTGGCTCGGCCAGCAACATGCTGAAGCAACTTCAGGACATCAGAATCGTGCGCTGCGACGAAGCGGCGTGGCGGTTTCTCGGAATCTCGCTCGCTGGCTATGACGTTCTGATTTCGCTATTCCTCGCGCTGATTGCCGCGTGGGGGTTCAAGACCTCGCTCGCACGACGCAAGGCTCGCTAAAATGCAATTCAAAGGTTGATCACCATGGAAGTTCTGATTATTGGCGGAGGCATCGGCGGACTGACGCTGGGGCTTATGCTCCATCGCGCGCGTATCCCCTGTCGCATTTTTGAGGCTGCGCCTGAGCTCAAAGCAGTCGGTGTCGGCATAAATATCCTGCCGCACGCGTCGCGCGAATTGTGCGCGCTCGGACTTGAAGACGCGCTCGCCAAGGTTGCCGTAACCACCCGTGAATACTGTTTCTATAACCGCTTCGGCCAGTTCATTTACAGCGAACCGGCCGGGCGTTTTGCCGGCTACGACGTGCCCCAATTCTCCATCCACCGCGGTGACCTGCAAATGGTGCTGCTCGACGCCTTTGTGGAGCGTGCTGGCGCGGACAAAGTAATTACAGGCTGGCGTTGCATCCGGGTCGAGCATGACGGGCCGGAAGCGATTGGGCATTTTGAAGACATCGACGGGAAGCCGCTGCCATCGCAACGCGGCAGTGTCATCATCAGCGCGGAGGGAATCCATTCCGTGCTGCGCAGGCAGCTTTTCCCGAACGAAGGGCCACCGAAATATTCCGGCATCAACATGTGGCGCGGTGTCACGCGCTGGAAACCATTCTTGTCCGGCGCCAGTATGATCCGTATCGGCTGGCATCATCCGGCGAAACTGTTGATCTATCCGATCCGCAACGATATCGACGCCGAAGCCCGACAACTTGTTAACTGGGTGTGCGACATTGAAACACCGCAATATCAGGCGCGCGACTGGAACCGGCGCGGGCGACTTGAGGACTTTCTGCCGGCGATGGCGGATTGGCATTTCGATTGGCTCGACGTGCCGCAATTCATCAGTAGCTCGGACGCGATCCTCGAATATCCGATGGTCGATCAGGATCCGTTGCCACGCTGGAGCTTTGGTCGTCTGACCCTTCTGGGCGATGCCGCGCATCCGATGTATCCGCGTGGCGCCAACGGCGCGGCGCAGGCGATTCTTGATTGCCGGGCGCTTACCGACGCCCTTGTCGCCAACGCCGATGCGGTGGTCGCGCTCAAAACTTACGAGGCAAAGCGTCTGCCGGCGACTGCGGAAGTCGTCCTGGCTAACCGCAAGGCGCCGCCGGACGCTATCCTGCACGAAGTCTACCGCCGCACCGGCGACAAGCCCTTCAAGAACATCGATGATGTCATCAGCCGCGAAGAACTCGTTGCCCTTTCCGAAGGCTACAAGCGGGTCGCCGGATATGACAAGGAACGGCTGAAGACGCGGGCTTGATACCCCTTAAAATCTGACGACCACGAAATGCGAAGGTGCGCGTACATCCGGCGTCACCAGTTGCATCTTCGTGGTCGCTCGATGACGGAGCGTTTGCCGCTCTACATCATCGCTGGAACGCATATAGGCGCCGTTTGTTCCAATACAAGGGCGATGCATGGCCAATAACATCGGCTACTCCACAACTGCGAAGGTTCTGCACTGGCTGATTGTGGTGCTGGTCCTGGCTCAGTTCATCTTCGCCCTGACCATGCCGCATATCGGGCGAAACACGCCGGTTACGACTTTGATCAGCCTGCATTTCTCTTTCGGCATCATCATCCTTTTGGTTGCGCTCGTGCGGCTGTTCTGGCGTGCCACTCATGCTGAGCCGGCACCGCTCGACGGCGTGCCGCCATGGCAAGTGCAAAGTGCGAGGGCTATTCACTGGCTGCTTTATCTGCTCCTGTTTGTCCTGCCGGTGCTCGGCTGGACGAACGCCTCATGGCGTGGCATGCCGATAGTTATGTTCGGGCTGGAGTTGCCAAAATTGATTGGCATCCGTGCGCCGGGGTGGGGCTGGACCGGCACCGTGCACAATTTTCTCGCGTATTACGCGTTGCTGACATTGATCGGCCTGCACATCGCGGCCGGGCTCTATCATTATTTCATCCGCCGCGACCGCGTGCTTCAGCGAATGTTGCCTGGCCGCTGGTGATCTCTACTGCTTGCTCATCACCTTTTGCTTCCAGCCATCCCAGGTGCGGGCAAGCCCGTGTCCTTCGCGCTCCTCGATTTTGCGTGCTTCTTCCAGATCCATGTAAGTGATTGGAGTTCCCATGCTCATGGCCTGCGCCTGCAGGGTTGCGTTGAGCGCAAGAAAAATGGTTCGTCCTACGACGCGCGGCAATGACGGTCCGGTGACAACTGCGCCGTGGCCCCGCATCAGCGCGGCAGGATGATCGCCAAGCACTTCAGCGAGGTTGCGGCCGAGCGTCGGATTGCGGATCAACATATCGGTCATGCCCGCGCGCTCGCGGATTTCAAAAACCGGAATGCCGAAGGCAATAAAGGCCGACCGGTGGTACATCGGTTGCAGCGGCACTTTGGTGACGCCGAACGGAATCAGCGATGGAGCATGCGTGTGCACGATCGCGATGACATCGGGGCGCGCCTTGTAGATCTCGCCGTGAATGTAGCGTTCGGTAAAAAGCGCCGACGTCGGCAATCCGCGAGTGTCGACCGGCCGGCTATCAAGATCGAATTCTAGAATATCCTTTGCCGTTACGAGGTCGGCCGACATTCCCCGCGCCATGAGATAGCGGTTAGGATCGCGATTATGCCGGACGGAGACGTGGCCCCAGCCGTCGAGAAGGCCGTGATCGGCGAGGATACGATTGGCGGCGACCAGATCCTCGATCAGCCGCGGATCGGGCGGTCCGGCTGAGGCCGGCGCCGGCTGTGCTGCCGCGACACCCGCAATGCACTGGGCAGCTACCGCGAACAGCAGCGGCAGTGTGCTGCGACGAAGGTGCAGCTTGCTGATCATGGCAACCTCCAATGTAGAGGAAGGTAATGCCCTACGGCTCGAGTTCGGTGTCCCAGTAGAGATAATCGAGCCAGCTTTCGTGCAGGTAGTTGGGCGGGAAAAGCCGGCCGTTTCTGTGGAGATGATGCACCGTAGGCTGGAACGGCATTTGCGATGGCCACATCTTCGCTTCGCTGGGCGTCAGATTGCCTTTGCGCAGGTTGCAAGGCGAGCAGGCGGCTACCACGTTGTTCCACGTCGTGTGGCCGCCGCGTGAACGCGGCAGCAGATGATCAAAGGTCAGATCATCGCGTTCGCCGCAATACTGACAAATGAAGCGATCGCGCAGGAATACATTGAACCGGGTAAAGGCTGGATGAGTCGAGGGCTTCACAAAGGTCTTGAGTGAGACCACGCTCGGCAGCTTCATTTCAAGGGACGGGCTATGCACGGCGCGATCATAGTTGGCGACGATGTTCACGCGCTCAAGGAAGACGGCCTTGATCGCATCCTGCCAGGCCCACAGGGACAGGGGGTAATAGCTCAGCGGCCGAAAATCCGCGTTGAGCACAAGGGCCGGAAAACCGCCGGGCGAAACGTGCACGTTCAAGCGACGCTCCTCGACCTCCTTAAGGCTGCCTCACGCAGCTGAC
>Ga0126369_10002912_pt1 | contig 12285 bp, 13 predicted proteins | sample PanSoiMetaPlot_1_FD_109646 | JGI IMG/M metagenome (GOLD analysis project Ga0126369, IMG submission 109646) | Tropical forest soil microbial communities from Panama - MetaG Plot_1 | ecosystem: Environmental > Terrestrial > Soil > Tropical forest > Bulk soil | place: Panama | collected 2016-02-17 | reverse complement strand
GGTACGAAGATCTCGTCGTGCGGCGAGTACGCCTTCAAGCGAAACTGGGACTACCAGCAGTTCTCCGACGACGCCGATCAGTGCCTCGGCGCGCTGGCGGATGGAGCGCCCCCCCAGCTCCGCTACGCCGTATTCCGTCACGACCTTGTCGACCAGGTTCTTGTGAGAGGTCACGACCGCCCCGGGGCTGAGGGTGGGCTGGATTCGCGAGACCGTCCCCCCGACGGCGGTCGAGTGGGTCACGATGAACGAATGCCCGCCTTCGGAGAAGACCGCGCCGCGCATGAAGTCCGCCTGGCCACCGGTCGAGGAGACGTAGTGCGACCCCAACGATTCGGACGCGCACTGGCCGAGCAGGTCGACCTGCATGGTGGCATTGACGGCGCAGAACCTTCGCTGCGCGGCGATCGCCCGGACGTCGTTCGTCTCGTCCGCCGGCCAGAAGACGACGTGAGGGTTGCCGTCGAGGAAGGCGTAGAGCTCCGGGCGGCCGATGGCATCGGTGGTGACCGCCTGGAACCGCTGTCGGCTCTTGACCGCGCCGGTGGCCGCACCGCATTCGACGAGGTGGCGGAGCCCGTCCGCGAACAGCTCCGTGTGGATGCCGAGATCCCGGTGATCGCGCAGCGCCTCGGCGACGGCGTCGGGCACCGAGCCCACCCCGATCTGCAGCGTCGCGCCGTCGGGAATTCGCTCGGCGACCAGCCGGGCGATGGCGCGGTCGCACTCGGTGATCGCGGTCGGGGGGAGCGACACCAGCGGGTAGTCGGCCTCGGTCCAGCCGACCACACGGCTCAGATGCATCTGATTCCGCCCGGTCGTGCGCGGCATGCGCGCGTTGACCTCGGCGAAGACCCGGACGTCGCCCCAGAGGGCGGCTCCGTAGTTGGCTCCGGTGCCCAGCGAGACGTAGCCGTGCCGATCGGGTGGCGACACCGACACCACCAGTAAGGGGTCGGTGGTGCTGGCCCGCAACAGGGCGGGCACGTTGCTCAGGTCGTTGGGCACGAGGTCGACGGTGCCCCGCTCGAAGTGCTCGCGCATGGTCGGGGACAGGAAGTAGGAGACGTGCCGAAGATGGTCGCCGAACGCGCCGGCGTGGTGGGGACGGTCGCGGAGCGCGAACATCTGGTGGATGCGGACCCGTTCCAGCTCGGCCGCATGCGTCTCGATCGCGTCCAGGACCGTCACCGGCTCGCTGTTGCCGGTCGGCACGATGACATCGGTGCCGGGCCGGATGTGCTCGAGCACCGCGCTGGCGTTCGCAGCGGGTCGTGGGACGCTCAGCGTCGGCACGGGCTCAGACGCCGGCCTTCGTCGCGACCCCCGGGAGTTCTGGCGCCGGGTAGCGCGGCGCCCCTTCCTGCCAGAGGGCGAGGAACTCCTCGCTCGCCATCGGATCGATGCCGCGGATGGGCAGCGAGGCGCGCCGGATGGTCCAGTCCCCGGGCGCGAGCTCGCCGGCGCGACGGAAGTGCCGCTCCGCCGCCGCGCGCCGTCCGGTCCGGTGGAGGTGCCAGGCGAGCGTGAACTCCGCGCGGCCCTCCTGCTGCTCGCGCGAGGGCAGCACCTGATACGGGCGGACTTCCTCCGGCGCGAGCCCGCCCGTCCCCTCGCGCACCCAGGCGCGCACTGCCGCGAGGAAGGGCTCCGAGGGCCGTCCCGTGATGGCGACGAACAGGTCGCTCCCGAACTGGACGTCGTTCGGACGGACGATCCGGCCGCGCTCGTCGATCCAGATCATGGTGGGAACGTTGATGATGTTGAAGAGATCGGCGGTGACGTGCTCGACGTCGATCAGCGCCGGATGGCGTGGCGCGGCGCGTTCGATGTACGGCCGCGCGTCATCCAAGCTCTGGTCGAGCGCGACCGTGACCGGCGAGAAACCCCCGTCGCCCAGCTCCTCGTACAGTGCCTGCCAGACCGGCAGGTCCTCGCGACAGCCTCACCAAGAGGCCCAGGCGATGAGGAGGGTCTTCTTCCCGCGCTGATCGCGCAGCGAATGCAGCCGTCCCTCGAGATCGGGGAGCGTGAAGTCGGGCGCTTCCATCGACGCGATCTGGCTCGCTCGATCGGCCGCCGGGGTCCCGAGCACGGCGACGCCCGCCTCGGCGTCGGCGGCGAAGGGACGATCGAGGAGGCGGGCAAACGTACCCAGGTCGATGCCGTGCGCCCGGAGGAGCGCGGCGCGGTCGCGCACGGGGAAGCACGCATCACCCCGGCAGAGGCCCTGCGGCTTCAGCTCCCAGCCGAGGGCGCGCTCAAGCGTGTCCGGGGAGATGGAGATCGAATCGCCCTCGACGGCGGCCTCGACGGCCACCACGCGGCCGTCGTCGAACAGTGTCAGGGTGCGGGAAGCCATGTCCCTCCTTAGACGCGAAGTCCCCCCGCGAACGCAAGACGGCTTGCCGCCGCCGGCGGGCGGGGATAGGGCCGATCTGATCGATGGAGGTTCCACGATGGCGCGCGAGGCCTGGCCGGCCCTTCCCCTCTCCGAGTGGCGGGACACCTACGCCACGCTCCACATGTGGACGCAGATCGTGGGCAAGCTCCGCCTCGCGCAGACGCCGTGGGTGAACCATTCGTGGCACATCCCGCTCTACGTGACGGCGCGGGGACTCACCACGTCGCCGATCCCGTACGGGACGTGCGTCTTCCAGGTCGACTTCGACTTCATCGCGCACCAGCTCCTCATCCAGACGAGCGAGGGCGCGGGCCGCACGATCGCTCTCGAGCCGCGCTCGGTCGCCGCCTTCTACGATGCCGTGATGAAGGCCCTTCGGGAGCTCGACCTCCAGGTCCACATCCACGCGAGCCCCAACGAGGTCGACCCCGCCATCCCGTTCGCGGAGGACCGAACTCACGCGGCCTACGACCCCGAATACGCCCAGCGCTTCTGGCGCGTGCTCGTCCAGTCCGACCGGGTCATGAAGGCGTTCCGCGCCCGCTTCATCGGCAAGTGCAGCCCCGTCCACTTCTTCTGGGGCAGCTTCGACCTCGCCGTGACGCGCTTCTCGGGTCGCCCGGCACCGCGCCACCCGGGCGGCGTACCGCACTTCCCCGACTGGGTTGCGCGCGAGGCTTACTCGCACGAGGTGAGCAGCTGCGGATTCTGGCCGGGCGGCGGCCCGGTGCCGATGCCGGTCTACTACGCCTACGCCTACCCGGAGCCCGCAGGATTCAATGCCGCGAAGGTCGCGCCGGCGAGCGCCTCGTACAGCACGGACCTCCACGAGTTCATCATCCCCTATGACGCGGTCCGGACGGCCAGCTCACCCGATGACGTGCTGCTCGCCTTCCTCCAGAGCACGTACGAGGCGGCGGCGAACCTCGGCAAGTGGGATCGCGCGGCCCTCGAGCGAGTGCTTCCTCCGCCGCGAGACGATGGGCCACGGCAGTCGTAGGGAAGCCCCGGAACCGCTCGCGCGTCAGGTCACGCCGCTCGACGGGCGTAGAGAGACGGTGCTTGCCCAGGGGGTCGCGGTTGCGTACCCCTGCGGCGAGTGGCCGAGTCCGGTGCTGCTACGCCACTACCGCCGTAGACCTGCGGCAGCGCTCTGAACGGCCGCCTCGAGGCGACGCAGCTCCACCTCGTCGACGGGCGTGGGGCCCGTGAAGCGATGCCGGGCGAGGAGCTGCCAGTAGAGGAACAGCCCCGCCGCCACCAGGAGCATCGTCCAGAGGACCAGCTCGTTCGGGGGGAGAACGAAGAGGATGGTGATGGCGCCGACCCAGACGAGCGCGACGAGGTTCACGGTCGCGCCCCAGCGCCCGAGCGTCCAGGGGGTGTTCTCCGACCCGGTGTGCTCACCCGTGCCCCGACGGCGGTTCCGCCAGTTGAGGTACACCGGCAGCGCGTAGGCGAGGTAGAGCGTGATCGTACTGATCGAGGTGACGACGAAGTACGCGGCCGAGTAGCAGCAGATGGCGACGGCGAGGATGCTGGTGACGACGATCGCCCACACCGGCGCCCGCCAGCGCGGGTGAACGCGACGGATGAGCCGGTGGCCGGGCATGCCGCCGTCGCGCGCGAAGGCGAACCACATGCGGCTCATGCTCGTGATCGACGAGAGACCGCAGAGCCACATCGCCCCGCCGATGAGGAGCGCGAGGAGATGGGCCGGGACCGGTCCCAGGTTCGCGTAAACGATGTAGAGCACCGGGTAGGGGTCGGCGGTGGTGGCGGCGAGGTCGGGGATGGCGAGCGTGAGCGCAAGCAGCATCACGTAGCCCACCACGGCGGAGACGGCGACCGAGAGGAAGACGCCCCACGCGCTGTTGAGGCGCGCCAGGACCGTCTCTTCGGCGACGTGGACGGATGCGTCGTAGCCCGTGTAAGTCCACTGTGCCTGGAGGAGACCCAGCGCGAAGACGAACGCGATGGGCGCGCTCCGATAGAAGGCGGCGAGCCCCGGGACGAGCGCGAAGAGCGGTGAAGGCAGCACGAGTGAGCCGACGCTGAGCGCGGGACGGCTCGCCCCATCGGCGAAGGTGGCGGAGGACGCCGCGAGCGGGCTGACCGTGCTCACCGCCGAGAAGGCAAATGCGAGCGGGCGGTGGACACGACCGAAGACGCCGAGCAGGAGCACGAGGAGCGAGACGCCGCCCACGTGCCACCAGACGCTCAGATCGTTCAGACGCGCCGTCAGGCGGATGCCGAACGCATTGATCAGCACCTGCGGCACCATGATGAGCACCATCACGATGAGAGAGCAGGACCAGCTGTCGAGCGACCCGACGAGCGGGAGGGGCAGGTCCGGCGGAATGCCGAGGATGCGGGTGAGCGCGCCGACGAGGTAGATCGCCGCCGCCACGTCGATCCCCGCGGTTATCGTCACCTGGCCCAGCATGTTGAGCCAGGCCGTCGTCCATCCCCAGCCCCGCCCGCCCAGGCGGTGGGCCCAGAAGTAGAGCCCGCCCGCCGTCGGGTAGGCCGAGGCGAGCTCGGCCATCGAAGCGGCCACCGTGAGCGTGAAGAGGCTCACGAGCGGCCAGCCGACGGAGTTCACGACGGGACCGGCCAGCTTGAGCCCGTAGCCGAAGAGCAGGATGGCCCCGGTCAGGACCGAGATGATCGAGAACGAGATGGCGAAGTTGGAGAATCCGCCCATCTCGCGGTAGAGCTGCTGCGCGTAGCCGAGCCGGTGCAGGTCGAGGACGTCCTGGCGGATGAGGTCATCCCGGTCCCGGTCCCTCCTCTTCCCACCGTCCCGCATGCCCGCGCGGATGCCGTTAGCAAGCGGCGCGCGCAGGCTCAAACGGCGTGGCCAGTGACCGTCCGCGGTGCTTCCGCCGCGCTCTGCCACGCGCTACTGTCCGGCGCATGCGGATGCTCCACACGATGCTGCGGGTCGGCAATCTCGAGCGCTCGCTCCACTTCTACTGTGACGTACTCGGCATGCGGCTTCTGCGCCGGAACGATTACCCGGGCGGCCGGTTCACGCTCGCCTTCGTCGGGTACGGGGACGAGCGCGATCACACCGTGCTCGAGCTGACGCACAACTGGGACACCGAGCGCTACGAGCTCGGCACTGGCTTCGGGCACGTCGCCCTCGGCGTGGAGGACGTCTACCGGGCGTGCGACGAGCTCCGGAGGAAGGGCGCGAAGGTCGTTCGAGAGCCCGGCCCGATGAAGCACGGCGGGTCGGAGATCGCGTTCATCGAGGACCCCGACGGGTACAAGGTCGAGCTGATCCAGCTTCGCGGCCGAAGCGACTAGCTGACCCGGGAGTCCAGTCTCTCATTCCGGCGACTGGTCGAACTTCAACTCCTTGAGGGGGGCATCACTCAGCCGGATGAGCCCGCCGCGCGGCTGGTCGAGGTCGAGGGTGACCCAGAGCGCTGCGCCGATCAGGATCGCCAGCGACACGGTCAACGGCTCACGTCGCCGCCCCCCGATTCCGCACCCGTATCCAATGATGCCGATCGCGAGCCCGGAACATCCGATCAGCAATCCGATCACGAGCGCCGGAAGGTGCTTCCTCCCGGCCGCCAGGCGGGTCGCGTGGAGGTCGATGACCTCGTTGACGGGTGGGAGAACGCCGAGCATGGCAGCGGGCCGGGCCGCGACGCCCGCGCGGGCCGCATTCCAGATCCGGGCGTGCAGGTGCTCGACTTCCGCGAGGGCGGCGGGTTCGATGCCGGTCCGCAGCTGTCTTGAGACTTCGATGCGCTGTTCGGTGTAGCTCCTCAGGGCGGCACGCAGCTCCGACCTGTGGGGCTCATCCAGGAGGTCGGCCCGCAGGTAAGCGGTCCCGATCGCATTCGCTTCCTGGACGATCAGGTCCTGGCGTTCGACGAACCGCTCGCCCGCGGCCCCGAAGCTGAAGGCCAGCAGGAGTGCCAGCAGACCGAGGATCGCTCCCTGGATGGCGCCGATCTGTCCGCTTGCGCCTGCATCCGTGTCACCGGTCGCGCGTCGACCGGCCCGGAATCCGCCTTCGAGTGCAGCGAGGAGGATGGCGAGCAGGCCGGCCGCCACCAGAAGGTCGCGGGTGAGGGGATTCATGGTCGAGCAAGCGGCCTATCGATCGCGGTGCACCGTCTCGGGAGAAAACGCCGGCACACACACCGCCAGGTACTCCGCGCCCTCGGGCTCCGGCGAGCTATAGCGGACCCATTCGCCCCGACGAGCAATGACGGCTTCACCGGCCCGCACCTCGAACGTACCGCCGCGGTGCTCGACACGGAGGACGCCTCTCAGCACGACCGTGAACTCGTCGAACTCGGGCGTCTGCCCGGGCTCGATCCAGCCGGCCGGGCTCCGCATGTGCGCGACGCTCACGGCCGCCGTATTCGAGTTGACGCGGCCGACGTACTCGTCGATCTGCTTCGGCAGGTTGCCGGCCGCGACGATCCGCGTGGGTTGACGGATGTGCTCGGGCATGGTCGCCGACGCTCCTAGCATGTCCGCTGACGCTGCCAAAGGGGCGTCGGCGGGAGAAGGTACTGAACGAAAGGAGGCACTGCTGGCCCGCTCGCAATTTTTTTCGTTGACAGCCGAGATTCGCGGCGCGCATGATCGCCAGGTCTCGCCAACTGCGTCGCGCGATGATCCACGACGTGTACGTGAAGGTGGTCCTCACCGCCGGCAAGGGCACGGTCAGGGTCGACTTGCGGCCGGTATTCATTGGTTCCTTCAGCCCGGGCACCGCCTTCCGGGTGAACCACGTGGCGTTGATCACGCCGCGCGCCGGCGGCAACTGCCTCGGGACGAACTCGACCGTCGATCTGACGGCGCGCCTGAACGACGGCACCTGCAACGACGGGATCGGCATCCTCGGCGTCGGCGGGGTCGCGTTGCGGTAGAGCGCCCCAGCCGAACCCGCGGAACGTGTCGCCTTCAGGGTGCGCCGGCCATGGGGCCGAGGCGGCCCGGCATGAGGAGCGCGCCGAACGCGGCGAGCGGGCTTCTCCGGTCCCAGTCGTCGATGCCGTTGTACCAGGCGAGTCCGAGCGCCTGCGCCCGGCGACTGGCGGCGGCGAGACGGAACCAGTGCCGCTGGTGGCGACCGTAGAAAAAGCGCGAGGCGAGATCCAGGCGGCGGAGTTTCCGGCCGATCGCGCCGCGGGTCACCCCGCGGGCGTAGGACCGGAAGCTCCAGTCTCTCGTCGCGCGGGCGGCAAGGATCGCGTCGGCTGCCAGCACCCCGTACTCGAGCGCGAACGAGATGCCCTCGCCCATCAGCGGATCGACCCCGGCCGCATCGCCGACGAGCAGCGTGCGGGGCGCGGCCACCGCGGCGCAGCGCGCGTAGGTCCGGATGGGGAACGCCTTCCAGGCGCGGGAGTTTGCACCGACCCCCGCGAGCATCTGCCTCAGCTCGGCCTGAAGGCGTACCCCGTCGACGGGTGGGAGCGCATAGACGCCGACGTCGGCGTGCGGGACACCGTCGATGACGCACGGGAAGACCCAGCGGTAGCCCCGGAGGCCCGCCGCGCAGGCCGTGAAATCGAAGTCATAGCGCCGCGCTGCATGGCCCTCCCACCGGCTCGCCTCGACCGGGACATCGCACATGACGGCGCGCGCGATCGGACCACTCCGCTCGCCGACCAGCGCTCGACGGACGAGGCTCCCGCTGCCATCCGCCCCGACGACGACCGGCGCCCAGTAGGCCGTCCGCTCCGTCTCGACCCGCACCCCGCCGTCCTCCCGCGCCACGTGGAGGACATGCTCTCCCTCGCGCAGGGTGACGCCGCGATCGCGCGCAGTCCACGCGAGGAGCGCGTCGAACTCGCGGCGCCGGACGACGCGGCAGAGGTCGTCGACGGACACGTCGACCTCGCCCTCCGGCAGCTGCGCACGACCACGGTCGACGCGCGCCTGGGGTACCGTGAGCGATACACCGAGGTCAGCCAGCAAGTGGAGAGCCTTCGGGATGACACCACCGGCGCAGGTTTTGTCCCGCGGATGGTACGCCTTCTCCAGCATCACCGTGCGCGCGGCGAGCGCGGGATCGCGTGCCGCCAGGCGGAGGGCCGTCGCCGCACCGGCCGGCCCCGAGCCGACGATCACGACGTCGTGCCGCTCCATCCGGCCCGCTTCTAGCGCCACCGGCGAGCGCTTGCCACCGCACACGGTCGCGAGCGGCGGCGGCTCTGTGGTAGTTCGCACCACCGGATGAAGCGCGCCGTGAGCATCCTTCCCCTGCTCGCAAGCCTCGTGCTCGCCGGCTGTGCCGCGCGCCGGCCGCCGACGGTCGTCTTCCTCTCCGACTTCGGCACCGCGGACGATTCGGTCGCCATCTGCAAGGGCGTCATGCTCGACATCGAACCCGAGCTCCGGATCGTGGACCTGACCCATGCCGTGCCACCCTACTCCGTGCGCGACGGGGCGCATTTCCTCGCCGGCACGGCGCCGGCCTTTCCGCCCGGCACCATCTTCCTGGCGGTGGTCGATCCCGGGGTCGGCACGCCCAGGAAGGCGATCGTCGCGCTCTCCGGGCGCGGGCAGTACTTCGTGTTGCCCGACAATGGGCTCTTGAGCGACGTCGCTGCTCACGACGGGATCCGTGCCACGCGTGAGATCACCAATCCGCGCTGGATGCGCACCGGGGCTCCGTCCTCGACCTTCCATGGTCGCGACATCTTCGCCCCGGTCGCGGCACACCTCGCGCGCGGCGAGGACTGGGCCGCGGTCGGACCGCCGCTCGCGAGCCCCGTCCTCCAGGAGCCCAGCGAGTCCACCGTCACGCCCGCAGGGCTGGCCGGCGAGATCATCGCGCTCGACGGCCCGTTCGGCAACCTAATCACCAACGTTGCTGCGGAGCAGTTCCGCAGCCTGGGCTACGAGCTCGGCGAGCGCGTGCCGGTCACCATCGCCGGGCAGCGCTTCGTCCTTCCTTTCGTGCGGACCTTCGCCGACGTGCCGATCGGGAAGCCGCTCCTCTACGTCGACTCGCGCGGACACGTCGCAGTCGCAATCAACCAGGGTGACTTCGCGCGCGTCTATGGCATCCGTCGGTCGGCGGAAGTCCTAATCACGCCCAAGCGCCGCTGACCCGCTCGTCGACTCCGGGCAGCATACCGCAAACGAAGCCGAGGTTCCGAGCTCGTCCAGGCTTCGGCAATCTGAAGCAGGGCGCGTTCACCGTCACTCCGCGAACGCGGCGCCTACGCCATCCGCCGGCTTGCGGCTGGGCGTCGGACGGGTTAGGGTGAGCTCGGTGCGGGGTTCGCGCAAAATCCTCTCAGTTGCCATGGTCACCATGGTGGTGGCGGTCCGCGCCGTCTATGCCGCACCTTCCGCCGCGGTGGCCCAGGTCAAGGCTGTCGACTGCTGTGCGCGACATTGCGACCACCGGAATCATCCGGTCCGTCCCGACGACTGTTGCCAGGTGCTGTCGCAGGCGACGGATGCCGCCTTGCTGTCAGCGCCGGCCGGCGTTCATGGAGCGGGAGTTCTCCCTCCGGCTGCCCGTGAAGGCCGCGGAGCGACCCCCTCCCCGGTACTCCTCTCCGAGCACGCCCTCGAGCCTTGCAGGAGCGGTCCGCCGCTCTTCCTGGCGATCCGCTCGCTTCGCCTCTAATCGCGTTTCCCCCAACTTCGTTTCCTGATCACTAGGGGCGACTCGGCGGAACGTCGAGTCGCAGAATCAATGGGAGATGCGATCATGAAGCTGCACACAACTACTGCATTCACTGTGCTCGTCCTGGCGCTCGCTGCGCCGCTCTTGGCCGTTCCGCCTCCTGCGCCTCGCGTATCGGCTCTCAAGGACGCCGAAGAACGGCTCGACGTTCTCGCGGGGCAAACGAAGGGTGGCCCCCAGCAACGGCTGCTCCTCGAGAAGCAGCGGATCCGCCGCATGGTGGAAGACCTTGAGGCCGGCCGCCCGGTCGATCCGCAAGACATCGACCGGGCGCTGAACAACGCCGAGCGGCCGTTCTAGCGAGCGCTACCTAGCCGGCACGGAGAGAAGGCCTCGCCTTCGCCTCGGAATCACCTTCCGCCTGACCGCGGATACAGGAGTCGAGCGCCTTCTCGGCCTGCCGTAGCTCCGCGGCGGCCCCAGCACGGTCGCCGCGGGCGAGGCAGGCCCGCGCGCCTTGGAGGTGGGCGACATATCCGGGGCATTGCTTCGGAGAGGTTCCGACGTCCGCCCCCGAGGCCAGTGCTGGCAGCACGCCGAGGCCAACGGCCATGACGACCACGATGTTCCGTCGACGCATGTCCCATGTGAGGAGCAACGGCCATGCCGGTCCGCCGAGGTGGGGAATCCGCATGGTCCCCGGATGCCGGCTGCGGCGTGCCCAACGCGGAGGCATGTCCTGCCTCGACATGCAGCAAGGGAGCAGCGCGCCACGAGGGTCCTCCATGGCTAACTCGGGCGTCGCCACCTCTCGAGGAGTGAAGATGTCACCACGGTTGCGACTGATGGCGGCCGCTGTCGCGTGCACCGTCGTCATCCCTGCCGCCGCTCAAACGTCGGAGCGGCTCGTCCTCTCCGAGGTCATTGCGGAGGTCCGCCGCGACAACCCGGACATCAAGGCGGCGCGTGACCGCGTCACCGCGGCCAAGGCACGGCCGGCCCAGGTATCCGCCTACGACGATCCGATGGTCAGCTACGAGGCGTGGAACGCGCCGGAGCCGTTTCGCCTCGACCACGCCGACAACAACATCTTCCGGCTCTCCCAGAGGATCCCCTTCCCGGGAAAGCGGTCCCTCGCCGGCACCATGGCGGAACGCGACGCGGAGATGGCCGATCAGAACCAGCGCAGCGTGGAGCTCGACGCAGTCGCGGCCGCCACCAAGGCCTACTACGACCTCTGGATGGTGCACCAGAACATCCTCATCTACTCGCATGACAAGGACCTCGTGGAACGCTTCGCGAAGATTGCCGAGCAGAAGTACGCGGTCGGGACGGTCTCGGAGCCCGACGTCCTTCGCGCCCAGGTGGAGCTGACGCGACTCATCAATCGCGTCACCACGGAGACCCTGGCGGCGGACGCCGCGCGCGCGGCACTGAATGCGCTCCTCAGTCGAGCGGACGCCGAACCCCTCGGCGTGCCGGAAGACCCGCCCGCACCCATGCTGGACGTCCGGCTCGAGGATCTCGAGGCGCGCGCGCTCGCGAACCGCCCGGAGCGCCTGGCGGAGCAGGCCGCCGTCGCCCGGGAGGAGAACGGGCTCCGCCTGGCGAAGCTCAACTATCTGCCCGATTTCGAGGTCTCGGCCGGGCGCTTCGTGAACTACCGCGCACCCGACGGTGTCGGCGCGATGGTGTCCGTCTCCATCCCGATTGCGTACAAGTGGAAGTACGACGCGGCGGTCAGCGAGGCGGAAGCTCGAATCTCGGCCGCGAAGAACGACCTTCGACGGGTCGATGACGGCATCCGCCGCGACGTGAGGCAGGCCTTCGTTGCCGCCCGGACGGCGCTCGAGCAGAACAATCTCTTCGTCTCGACGCACATCCCGCAAGCGGAGCTCGCTCTCCGCGGGACGCAGGCCGGCTACGAGACTGGAAAGGTGGACTTTCTCTCGCTCATCGACAGCGTCCGGGCCATCGAGTCCGTCCACATCGAGCACATCCAAGCTGCGGCAGCGTTCGAGAAATCCTTCGCCGACTTACAACGCGCCGTCGGAGGCGAGGTGCGCCGTAGCAGCGGGAGGTAGGCGAGGCATGACCACGACCACGCGCCGTCAACTGGCGCTCGCTGCCGCGCTGGCCACCGTCGTGATGGGCCCGCTTCGATCCTTGGACGCAGCCGACGCTCCACGGACGCCCCAGCAAGGGCAGGCCTCTGGTGACGAGACCGCCGGCTTTGCGCAGGCCCCCATCCACCTCG
>Ga0126369_10002910_pt1 | contig 12294 bp, 13 predicted proteins | sample PanSoiMetaPlot_1_FD_109646 | JGI IMG/M metagenome (GOLD analysis project Ga0126369, IMG submission 109646) | Tropical forest soil microbial communities from Panama - MetaG Plot_1 | ecosystem: Environmental > Terrestrial > Soil > Tropical forest > Bulk soil | place: Panama | collected 2016-02-17 | reverse complement strand
TTGCCGGCCAGCACATCCGAGATCTGCGCAGCAGTCAAAGTCTGCACGGAATTTGATGGATGCACTGCGAATGCGACGTGAGCCGCCCCGACTTGATGCGCCTGCAGCTTTCCCTCGTCGAACGAAAGGCCTTTTGCCTTGAGCGATTTCACTTCATCGCCCAGCGGTGCAGAGATCATCGCCAGCTTGACCTTGCCCTCGATGAGATCGCCCAGCCCACGACCAGAGCCATTGCCGACAATTTGCAGATCGACGCCGGCCGCCTTCTCGATGTCGCCCTTCTTGGGAATGAGCAGATTGCCGGATACCGTCGTCGATCCGTGAATCTCTACAGTCTCAGCGTTCGCAACCGAAGTTCCGAGCGCAACGACCAGACCTAGAATTGCAATTCGCAAGCACATGGTAGTTCCTCGCCTTTCCCTGCCGTTTGGCGCCTAAACTTAGGGCAAACCAATAAATATTGGCTGAAAGACCATGCTTTCTCTGTTATTTAGATACCTTAAGAATCTTCCTGATTATCGATTATCAAGGACCGTAGCCCTTCTGTGCGCACACATTGCGCTTGCTTGGGCGGGGCAAGAATTCGGAGGTGCTATATTATTGCCCCGATCGTCTTCCCGCTGACTGCACTCAGTCATGGGCTTTCCGCACCGTCACAGAGCAAACCTCGGGTGAGCGCATTGCCGCCGAGCGCGAGCGGGATCCCGCCGTATCACCCTCTGTCTCAGACCCGTAACAGCAAGAGGCACAGCGCGGCGATGAGAGCTGACGCGGGCAGCGTGAGGATCCAAGCGACCACGATGTTGGTCGCGACGTTCCAGCGCACGGCCGAGACCTTGCGCGCCGCGCCAACACCAATGACTGATCCGGTCACGGTGTGCGTCGTCGATACTGGAATGCCGAGATACGTCGTGGCAAACAGCATGATGGCGCCTGCTGCCGAGGCACAGAAGCCCTGCACGGGTGTGAGCCGGGTGATCTTCGAGCCGACCGTATTCACGATACGCCAACCGCCGACAAGCGTTCCCAATCCCATGGCCGCCTGGCAAGTGATCACCACCCAGAAGGGTACGAAGAACTCGGAGCCCAACCAGCCTTGCGAGAACAGCAAGACAGCAATGATACCCATCGTCTTCTGAGCATCATTGCCGCCGTGCCCCAGCGAGATCAGCGAAGCAGCGATGAATTGCAGCCAATGGAAGGTGGGTTCAACGGCGCGTGGGTTGGCGCGCACGAACACCCACGACACCGCGAGCACCAAAAGCAATGCAAGAAAAAAGCCCAACATCGGCGACAGCACGATAAAAGCGCCCGTCGTGACCAAACCCGTCCACACAATCGATGCGAGCCCGGCCTTGGTAATGCCGGCACCGACCAGACCACCGATCAACGCGTGGGAACTCGATGATGGGATGCCCGCCCACCACGTGATGAGATTCCAGGAAATGGCTCCGGTCAGGGCGGCGAAGATTACGCCCGCATCCACCACGTTGGCGGCGACGATCCCGATACCAACGGTGCGCGCGACGTGAACGCCGAAGAACAGAAACGCTACGAAGTTGAAAAAGGCCGCCCAAATCACGGCGTATCGCGGCCGCAGCATGCGCGTGGATACCAGAGTTGCGATTGAGTTTGCGGTGTCGTGAAGCCCGTTCAAAAAATCGAACGCGAGCGCGACGACGATGAGGCTGACGAGTATCGGCAGGCTTAGAGTTGCGGTCATCGAGCGCCGCTAAGCATCAGAGCTGATCGATGACGATCGAATTGATCTTGTTCGAGACGTCCTCGAAACGATCGACCACCATCTCGAGGTGCTCGTACACCTGCGAACCAACGATAAAATCCATTGGATTGCCCCTGCCGTTTCGATTGGCCAAAAACAGGGCCTTCAGTCCCCGATTGTAGACGTCGTCGGCACGCTCTTCGATCGCAATGATCTTGCCAGTCAGCGCGTTAATGTGTGCCGCGTTCGTGCCGATCGAACTCAGAAGCGGCACTGTTTCCAAAACCAGCCTCGACGTCTCGAGGATGATCTCACTCATTTCCTGCATTTGCGGCTCGAACGTACGAATCTCGAACATTACGATGGTCTTGGCCGTCGCGTTCATCTGATCGATGGAATCATCCATCGAGCCGATCAGGTCTTGAATGTCCGTGCGATCAAAGGGCGTTACGAAGGTGCGGCGGACGGCGGTCAGAACCTGACGCGTAATCTCATCAGCATCTGCCTCCCGGTCAAAAATCTGCCGACAATACAGTTGGATATTGGCGCCCTCCTGCAACATGCCGCAAAGTGCTTCCGCCCCCGCAACGATGACCTTGGCATGCTGCTCGAAGAGGTCGAAGAACCGCCCCTCCTTTGGCATGAGGGCCTGAAACCAGCCGAGCATGGTTCTCGAATCGATCGGTTAAGGAAACCGGAACTGATCCTAGTTTGAGAACCCAAACCACTCAATCGGATGACACCCCGGTATTTACCTCAGCCCCGCTCAGCAAATTTGCGAATGATCTGCCGCATCTCGAGGGCCTGCGACTTGCGCTCGGCACGTTCATTGTCCAACGACGCCTGTAAGCTCCTTGCTGAGAAGACAGCACTCAGGAGCGCGGAGCTTGCCGCCGCCGACATCATCTGGCTCGGCTGCGTGACGGACGGCCGGAGAGTATAGAGACGAGTTCTCTGCATCTCGACGTGCTTCGCGACCTCAAACGAATTCGCATATCTGTTCGGTCGCCTACCTGTGCTGGATGCACCTGGTCAGCTCCGGTCGAGCGTTGCGGCGGATGCCGAGCCCGTGCCTGACGCTCTGAAGAACAGCGCGGGAATGGCGCGCGAGCAATCTTGAGGCGCTCCTACATTCGGATTTTCGTGCGGAGCTTTGCATCCATCTTGACTTACCGTAAGTCAAAACTTACGGTAAGTCATGACTGACAACATGCATGCCCTGTCTGCTCTCGCCGACCCGACGCGGCGGATCGTATTCGAAAAATTGGCCAAACGTCCCCAGTCGGTCGGCGAACTCGCACGCGCCCTGCCAGTCAGTCGGCCTGCGGTCTCTCAGCATCTTGCCGTCCTGAAGGCGGCCGGGCTGGTCAAGGACCATGCCGAAGGCGCGCGGCGTGTCTATCAGATCGATCCCGCCGGGCTAGGCCCGCTGCGCGCGTGGCTCGATCAGTTCTGGGATCGCACACTGCAATCGTTCAAAGCTGAGGCCGAGAAGCGTGGAAAGGACGGCGAATGACGATCACAATCATGCCTTCGCCCATACGCAAGAGCCTGCGCGTGGAATGCAATCCAAAGCGGGCATTCGAGGTGTTCACGGCACGCATGGGCGCGTGGTGGCATCCCGATCACACGCTGCTCAAGTCGCCGCGTGAAGCGGTGATCCTCGAGCCGCGCGCAGGCGGGCGCTGGTATGAGCGCGCGGTGGACGGCAGCGAGTACAACTGGGGCCACGTCATTGCGTGGGAACCGCCGGCCCGGATCCTGCTGGCTTGGCAACTCGACGGCCAATGGCAATTCAATCCCAACCTCGTCACCGAGCTCGAGGTACGCTTTGTCCCCGACGGCGAAGGCGCGACGCGGGTCGAGCTTGAGCATCGCAACATCGAACGCTTCGCCGAGCACGCCGAGGCTGCCCGCGCGGCACTCGATTCACCGGAAGGTTGGGGCGCTGGGCTCGCCCGCTTTGCCGCGCTCGCGAATGCGAGGGACTGACGCACTTTTATCACGGCGCAGGCTGTAGCCCGGGTGGAGCGAAGCGAAACCCGGGACCACTGCGGCGACGGCCGTTGAGTTCTTCGTCGTGACTTTCAGGGCAAGCCCGACGATTCCGGGGGTTCGCTTCGCTCCACCCGGGCTACGAGGTGACGCAGACCAACAAACAAAAAGGGCGACCTCACGGTCGCCCTTCCTTGTCAAACCGGCGGCCTGTCTTACTCCGCCGCGATGCGCACCTCTGGCGCCGCTGCGCGAACGTCAGCGTCAACCTCGTTCTCGAACTGCACGAAGTTCTTCTGGAACATGCCGACGAGCTTGCGCGCGGTCTGATCGAATTCCAATTTGTTCTGCCAGGTCTTTTGCGGATAGAGCAGATGCGGCTCGATGCCAGACAGCTGTGTCGGCACGGCAAAACCGAAATACGGATCAGTGCGGAACTTTGCATTTCTCAGCGATCCATCGAGCGCCGCTGTAAGCAACGTGCGCGTCACCTTGATCGGCATGCGCCGGCCGACGCCATAGATGCCGCCGGTCCAACCGGTATTGACCAGCCAGCAGTCGACGCCATGCACGCCGATCAATTCGCGCAGCAGATTTCCGTAAACGGTTGGATGTCGTGGCAGGAACGGAGCGCCGAAGCACGTCGAGAACTCGGGCTCCACGCCGGTCAATCCCTTCTCGGTGCCGGCGACCTTTGCCGTGTATCCCGAGAGGAAGTGATACATCGCTTGCGCTGGTGTCAATTTGGCGATGGGCGGCATCACGCCGTAGGCATCCGCCGTCAGCATGACGAGATTCTTCGGCATGCCCGCGCGCCCACTGCGCGAAGCATTGGGAATGAACTCGAGCGGATAAGCTGAGCGCGTATTCTCGGTCTTCGAGTCGTCGTCGAAATCGCAGATCCGTGTTTCCGGATCGAACCCTACGTTCTCCAGAATGGCGCCAAAGCGCAGCGTCGCGGCATAGATTTCAGGTTCAGCTTCCGGCGACAGCTTGATGGTCTTGGCGTAGCAGCCGCCTTCGAAATTGAAGACGCCCTGCGGACCCCAGCCGTGCTCATCGTCTCCGATGAGGGTGCGGTTCGGATCCGCGGACAGCGTGGTCTTGCCGGTGCCCGACAGGCCGAAAAACAATGCGACATCGCCATCGTTGCCAACATTGGCGGAGCAATGCATCGGCATCACGCTCTCGGCCGGCAAATAGTAGTTGAGCGTCGTGAACACCGACTTCTTCATTTCGCCGGCGTAGTAGCTGCCGCCAATCAGGATCATGCGCTTGGTGAAGTTGATCGCGATCACGGTCTCCGAGCGTACGCCGTGACGCTTGGGGTCGGCCTTGAACGAGGGCAGGCAGAGAATCGTGAAATCGGGAACGTAGTGCGGGATCTCGGAGCGATCGGGACGAATCAGCAGCGTGCGAATGAACAGCGAATGCCAGGCGAGCTCGGTGAACACCCGCGCCTTGATCCGGTATTTGGGATCAGCGCCGCCATAGAGGTCTTGGGCGTAGATCTGCTTGCCCTTGGCGTGATCGAGAAAATCCCGATGGAGGAGATCGAATTGTTCCGGGGTCAGCTTTCCGTTCTTCGCCCACCACACGGTCTTCTCGGTCTGCTCGTCGCAGACGACAAATTTGTCTTTTGGGGAGCGGCCCGTGTGAACCCCGGTCTCCGCGCACAAGGCCCCGCCCTGAACGAGTTGCGCTTCACGGTTTGCCAAGGCGTGCTCGCAGAGGCTTGCCTCCGCGAGATTCCAATGCACCGCGGCCAAATCCTCAAAGCCGAATTTGTCAGCGCCGTGAGCGCTGTTCCTAAGACCGGTTTCCTGCACGAATGACCTCCAAGACACAACGTCCGGTCGTTAATGTCGACCGAAACCCCTCGACTGCCCGCCCAATGTCCCCTGGCAAGCAAGGCACTATAACGCCCGCGTTATCGGCGTGCGATCTATAGTTCAGCATCGCTCTGCCTGCCAAGCCAAAGAATGCTGGGGTGGCTAATCAGAATGCTGGGGTCGTTAATCGGTTCCACGCCTGCTTGTGCACCGCAGCGCAGCGGTATTATCCATCGCTCCGCAACGCGATGCTCATGGCGCAAGGCGGAGAGCGGTCACGCCGCGCGCGCTTTGTCCGCCAAATCCTTCAGCACTTGCCGCAATACGCCCGGTGAGTTGACCCGTTGCGGAAACGGCAGGCGCAACCCCAAGCGGTCGCGCTGCAGGTCGAGCCCTTCGGGATCGCAACCCACGCAGCGCCAGGGGCCATCGGTCGCACCCAGCAACTTGGTGGCGTAAAGCCGCACGGCATCGGCGTGATCCCGGTTCATGTGATCGATGACCTCCGGCTCGGCGGCAACAAGCGCGTCGGCGCCTGCGAGATCGACAAGCAGATCCTGTGGCGGCAAGTCGACGATTCGGCCGAAGCCCGCAACCAGATGAGCACTCTTGAGAGCGACCTGATAGAAAGCAAAATCTCCAAAATCCGCGAACGTCCCGGCCTCCGGCTGGCGATCGAGATACCGTCGCCGCGCGTTTGGGTCGGGGGTTGCAGCAACCGTCCCCGTCAGCATCACCCGCGCTCCCTCCAGCGGGTCACCTTCGCGTCGCTCATCGACCATGAGGGAAATGCGTGGGTCCGCCAGCAGGTTCTTGGTGTGTACGGCAAGGCGCGAGAGCAGCAGCAGCGGGGAACCGTCGGCCGCGGTCGCGACATTGACGAGGGAACAATAGGGATCGCCGGAGGCGACCATCAATGTCGCCAGCGCGCCCGACCGGGCTTCGCGTAGAAGCTTCTTGGCTACCGCCTTGGAGTCGAAGTCGGGCGTGGGCTGCATGCGCGGACCTCCCCCTCACTGCAATCAACCATATCGAGGATGTATCCCGTACCCTTATGGCGCACGCGCCAAAAAATCGCTAGATATAGACGGAACGCCTGTAAATCGCCGGATTTAGAGGAGCCTTCGTCACATTTCGGCCTAGCTTTGGGGGCTTCAAGTCTCAAAGGCTTCTTTGCCGATACGGAAGTAGAACTCATGCCGACCATTGCTCTCGTCGATGACGACCGCAACATTCTGACATCGGTTTCGATCGCGCTCGAGGCCGAGGGTTATCGCATCATGACTTACACTGATGGTGCCTCAGCCCTCGACGGCTTCAAGACGTCGCCGCCTGATCTCGCCATTCTCGATATCAAGATGCCGCGTATGGACGGGATGGAGACATTGCGGCGGTTGCGGCAGAAGTCGGATGTTCCGGTGATCTTTCTGACTTCTAAGGACGAGGAAATCGACGAATTGTTCGGTCTCAAGATGGGCGCCGACGATTTCATTCGCAAACCATTCTCACAGCGGCTGCTGGTCGAGCGGGTCAAAGCGGTGCTTCGTCGTGTGTCGCCGAAGGACGGGACGGCTCCAAAGGAAACAGACTCGACAAAGGTGTTGGAGCGCGGTCTCCTGCGCATGGACCCTGAGCGACACACTTGCACGTGGAAGGCGGAGCCAGTCACCCTCACTGTCACCGAATTTCTCATCCTGCATGCGCTGGCGCAGCGCCCTGGCGTGGTCAAGAGCCGGAACGCACTCATGGATGCGGCCTACGACGATCAGGTCTACGTCGACGACCGCACCATTGACAGCCACATCAAGCGGCTGCGTAAGAAGTTCAAGCAGACCGACGACGATTTCGACATGATCGAAACTCTTTACGGCGTTGGATACCGCTTCAAGGAATAATCTCGGCGCCGCATAGGGTTCCGACCCTATTGCGGCGGCTGTGGGACACTTCAGATCCGCTTTAACATGGCGCGGCCGCCGGGGTGCCGGACAGGCTACCTGTCTGGATATCCGGACAGACCATCCGTGTGGACAACCATCTGTCTGGATATAAAGTCCGCTGCTTTATAGAGTAGCGGTCCCACTTGGCCATGAGAGCCGCAGGGGGCACGCAGAACACCGGTGAGACAAACTCAGGTGCTCGATCGAATCACCGAGATCTTTGACAGCGCCGAGAGACACCGCCTCGGCAAAGTGACCCGTGTCTCGCGCTTTCTCCGTCGCACGAGGCTTGCTGCGAGTGCGGTCCTGCAGAGGGTCGTGGCGCGCGCTGGCACGTTGACCAACACCACCGTCATTCGTGTGCGCGAGTTCTTCTGGCGCGCTTGGCACGTTTTTATCACCGAGGGATTCTCCGGCGTTGCTCGCCACACTTGGCAATTCTTCGTCTCGCAGAGTTTCTCGAGCCTCACGCGCCGCATCGTTTTTCTCAACCTAGCCGGCCTGTTCGCTCTCGTCATCGGCGTTCTCTACCTCTCGCAGTTCCGCGCCGGCTTGATCGATGCGCGCGTCCAGAGCCTGTTGGTCCAGAGCGAGATCATTTCCGGCGCCATCGCCAGTTCGGCAACGGTCGACACGGACACGATCACAATCGATCCCGATCGGCTCTTGGACCTGCATGCCGGACAGAGTTACGGCCCCAGCGATGACGCTCTGAGCGGGACCGAATTCGCCATCAATCCCGAACGCGTCGGCCCGCTGCTGCGGCGGCTGGTATCGCCAACGAATACCCGCGCGCGCATCTACGACCGGGACGGCGCACTCATTCTCGACAGCCGCAGCCTGTACGGGCGCGGCGAAGTCCTGCGCTTCGACCTGCCTTCGCCCAAGGCGGAAAAGCCGGGGCTTATTGAGCGGGCGTTCATCGCGATCCGCACCTGGCTCAGCCGCGGCGACTTGCCGCGCTATCGCGAGCTCGGGCCCGAGAATGGAAACGGATATCCGGAGGTCACCCAAGCCCTCGCCGGTCAGAAAGGCAGCGTCGTGCGCATCAACGATCGCGGCGAGGTGATCGTTTCAGTTGCGGTCCCGGTGCAGCGCTTCCGCGCAGTTCACGGCGCGCTGCTCTTGTCGACGCAAGGCGGCGACATCGACCAGACGGTCGAAGCGGAGCGCCTCGCCATTCTCAAGGTGTTTCTCATTGCCGCTGCCGTGATGGTGGTGCTCTCCGTGCTGCTCGCCAGCACGATTGCCGGCCCGGTCCGACGACTCTCTGCAGGTGCCGAGCTCGTGCGCCGGCGCATCAAAGCGCGCGTGGAGATCCCGGATTTCACCCGCAGGCGTGACGAGATCGGCCACCTCTCCGGCGCGCTCCGCGAGATGACGACAGCCATGTACAGTCGCATCGAGGCGATGGAGAGCTTTGCTGCCGACGTCGCGCACGAACTCAAGAACCCGCTCACCTCGTTGCGCTCCGCTGTCGAGACCTTGCCGCTGGCGAAATCCGAAGACAGTCGACGCCGACTTCTTGCCGTCATCGAGCACGATGTGAAGCGCCTGGATCGGTTGATCTCCGATATTTCGGATGCCGGCCGCCTCGACGCCGAAATGCAGCGTGTCGATGCGATTCCGATAGATTTGATGAAGCTTCTGACTGCCGTCGTTTCCATCGCAAACGAGGTCAAACGTGACGACGGTGTAAGGGTTACGGTCAAATTCGAGGGCGGCGATCAGCGCGCGTTCGTGGTGCGCGGTCGCGATTCCCTGAGCCAGGTGATCGATAACGTCATTGAGAACGCGCGATCGTTCTCTCCGCCGGACGGCAGTGTGCGTGTCCTCTGCCGACGCATGAAGGACAACATCGAGATCGTGGTCGACGATGACGGCCCCGGCATCCGTCCCGACGCTCTCGACAAGGTCTTCGAGCGCTTTTACACCGACCGGCCCCATCAAGGATTTGGCCAGAATTCGGGCCTTGGACTTTCGATTTCGAAGCAGATCGTGGAAGTGCATCACGGGCAAATGTGGGCGGAGAACCGCGTGCTCTCAACACCTGATCCCGATGCTCCACCCAAAGTCCTCGGCGCTCGCTTTACCGTGCGCCTGCCGGCGATCTGATGAGCGGTCCAGCCGGCCCCTCGATTCATGCTTCCGCTGTTCTCGTAGGGTCGCATGCTCTGCTCATTCGCGGACCGGCGGGATCCGGCAAGTCACGCCTGTCGTTTGCCCTGTTGGGCGCGTCGCACAGCGCGCAAATCGCTTTCTCCCGCCTCGTTGCCGACGACCGCACATTGCTGGAAGTGGCGCACGGTCGGCTGCTGGCGCGACCAATGCCCAACCTCGCGGGTCTACTGGAGATCCGCGGACTCGGCATCCGCCGGCTCCCGTACGAGCCGGTCGCCGTTGTCTCGCACGTGGTCGATCTTGCCGCGGCCGACGCCGCTCGATTGCCTGAGGATCATAAGACTGCCGTTTGCGGTATTATGTTGCCTCGCATCGCGGTATCATCTACAGCCGATCCGCTGATGCTGGTGCTTGCCGCACTCCTCACCGCGACGGCAGATTGATAGAAAATTAACCATGCCCGCCCAGACTTTCGACCGCAGACCGAAGTCCTCTTTCCCGTTACCGTGTTGCCGCAACGCAGCATAGTTCCCATATCGTAGGAAAAGCGCTTGCACGAGGGCTTTGGATCGCCAACATTGTGCCCCTTGCGTGCGGCGCAACCGCGGAGCGCCCGCGGGGGTGTCCGATGATTGGTCTCGTTCTAGTCACGCACGGGCGGCTCGCCATCGAGTTCCGGGCTGCGCTTGAACACGTCGTGGGTCCGCAATCCCAGATCGAGGCGGTGATGATCGGACCGGATGACGATGTGGAGCAGCGCCGCAAGGACATCATCGAGGCTGTGAAGCGCGTTGATAGCGGGGACGGCGTCGCAATCCTCACCGATATGTTCGGGGGGACGCCGTCGAATTTGGCCATCTCGGTCATGAGTAGGCCCAAAGTCGAGGTGCTTGCAGCAATTAACCTCCCTATGCTGGTCAAGCTCGCCAAGGTCCGAGACGAAAGCCCGCTGCCGGAGGCCGTTGCCGCGGCGCAGGAGGCCGGGCGCAAGTATGTCACAATCGCAAGCCGTGTGCTGGCCGGAAAATGAGAAAAGCCCATCAAACCAGCGACGACTGTTTGCCCGCGCCGCCGCCGCGCGCGAATGCGATCGTACGGGTCCTGGAAATTCTCAACCAGAAAGGCTTGCACGCGCGTGCCTCCGCGAAGTTCGTTCAGACGGTCGAGAAATTTGATGCCGACGTGCGGGTGACCCGTTGCGGAGAGACGGTCGGCGGCGGCTCGATCATGGGTCTTATGATGCTGGCCGCTGGTCCGGGAACATCCATCACGGTTGAGGCGACCGGTCCCGATGCCGCGCCTGTCATCGCAGCGCTCGAATCCCTCGTTACCGGGCGATTCGGCGAAGATGATTGAGGTTGTGAATCTATTGATCGCGTAAGTCTTTGGTCCGAAAATCCGCGAACGCACGCGTTGCAAGGCAAGATGCAACGCCTGAACTTGCCACACTCGTCAACCTTTTTCCTTCTTTTGCGGTTACGTCGTGGTATTGTGGGGACCACGGGACCGCTGCCACATTCTCGATTGCAAATCGCGATACCGTCGCCGAGCCGTTGATCAGAAACCTTTTTCGGGTGAGTTACCATGTCCGGCAGAAGGCAAACGCCAACGCCGTTGCGTATGTCGCGCTCAATTGCGAAGGGTCCTGCGCGCAAACGTCCCTCACACGCCTCGAACCGCAAAATCGCACGCATTCAAAAGCAGGCGCGACAGACGGATCCAATTCTTCTTGATTATACGCTGCCGACGTCACCGGATCCGATGGCGGCCTCTATTATGGGCTTGATGATGCTCGCAGCGGATTCCGCGGCCCCGCGCAAGATTGGCATTGAATACACTGCTGCAGCCACCGCGGCGCTTGCCCAGATGATCGCCGTCCGTTCGAGCGACGACGACTGAAAGCAAACGAAGACTTTTTCACCCACCTGAGAGCTTTCGCCCTTGCCAGGGTGCCAGGGCATCTGGCTGCTTTTCGTTGAAGCCAGCCCTCCTGTGCGGTACCATAATGATGTAGACATTGGCCAAATCCGGAGGGTGACGATGTTTGGATGGAACCAAACGGAGTCAAAATTGCCAGAATTGACGATCGACGAGGCCGAAGCGCCAAATGGCAAGGTGACCTCGTCCAACGGCCAAGTAGCTGCAACCAACGGCCAGGAGCCCCCCTCAAGAGAAGTCGCAGTCAAGCCGCCGGAGTGGCAACAACCGGTTTTTCGCCAAGTCGATCGCCCCGATTGCGCGGAAACGTTCGCGGACTCGATCACAGGTATTCTTTTCGATGGTCAAACCCTGAGAATTGAGTTCTCGGTCTCGCGCATGGATGAGGCGAAGCCGGGCGCGCCCTTGACTGGACGCCGGACGCCGGCCTGTCGCCTTGTGATACCGCCCTCGGCGGCCCTCGATCTCGTCCAGAAAATGCAACAAGTTGGCGCTGCGTTGGCCAAAGCTGGCTACGCCCCCCGGTTGGACACGCCGCCGGCCAATTCCAACAAGGGCAAGCTAAGCTAAGGCACCGCCACAGGCGACTGCGACGAGCATATAAAGAATCCTTTATATCCAATTGCCGGCCGTCCTTGGCCCTGCTATAGGCTGCTCACGAGCGCCCGCCTGGGCGCGCGATCCATCAATGTTTCAGGACCCGCCAAAGGACCGCCGATGACCGCCTCTGCGAAAGCTGCCAAGACCG
>Ga0126369_10002909_pt1 | contig 12294 bp, 11 predicted proteins | sample PanSoiMetaPlot_1_FD_109646 | JGI IMG/M metagenome (GOLD analysis project Ga0126369, IMG submission 109646) | Tropical forest soil microbial communities from Panama - MetaG Plot_1 | ecosystem: Environmental > Terrestrial > Soil > Tropical forest > Bulk soil | place: Panama | collected 2016-02-17 | reverse complement strand
CCACGCGACGTCGTGGTCTGGTGCTCGAACGACTACCTCGGCATGGGTCAGCACCCGAAGGTCATCGGGGCGATGGTGGAGACAGCGACCCGCATGGGCACCGGCGCCGGCGGAACCCGCAACATTGCCGGCACCAATCATCCGCTGGTGGCGCTCGAGCATGAGCTCGCCGACCTGCATCAGAAAGAAGCCGCGCTGGTCTTCACTTCGGGCTACGTCTCCAATGAGACCGGCATCGCGACCATCGCCAAGCTGATGCCGAACTGCCTGCTGCTGTCCGATGCCTTCAACCACAATTCGATGATAGAAGGCATCCGCCAGTCGGGCTGCGAAAAGCAGATCTTTCGTCACAACGATCTCGGCCATCTCGAACAATTGCTCGCAGCCGCCAGTCGAGAGCGTCCGAAGCTGATCGCGTTCGAGAGCCTCTATTCCATGGATGGCGATGTCTCCGCGATCAACGCGATTTGCGATCTCGCCGAGCGCTACGGCGCCATGACCTACCTCGACGAAGTACACGCCGTCGGCATGTACGGCCCGCGTGGTGGCGGCATGGCGGAGCAACAGGGCGCGATGGGACGCATCGACGTGATCGAAGGCACGCTCGCCAAGGCCTTCGGTTGTCTCGGCGGTTATATCAGCGGCAAGGCGGCATTGATCGATGCGGTGCGCTCATACGCGCCGGGCTTCATCTTCACCACCGCGCTGCCGCCGGCCGTTTGCGCGGCCGCGACCGCGGCCATTCGTCATCTCAAGACATCGAGCTTCGAGCGCGAGCGCCATCAGGATCGCGCCGCCCGCACGAAAGCGGTGTTGGCCGCCGCCGGCCTGCCGGTGATGCCGAGCGAGACCCATATCGTGCCGGTCCTTGTCGGCGATCCCGAGCTGTGCAAGACCGCGAGCGACCTGCTGCTCGAAGGGCACGCGATCTACATTCAACCGATCAATTATCCGACCGTCCGCAAGGGCACGGAGCGGCTGCGTATCACACCCTCGCCCTATCACGACGACGCGTTGATCGACGCACTCGCCGAAGCGCTCCTCGACATCTGGGAGCGGCTCAAACTGCCTATGAAGCCCCGCGCGCTCGCGGCGGAGTAATTGACTGGACCGGCGTATCGCGTCGCCAGGCCCGGCGCCTTTCTCTATATCTTGCCGACGGTCTTGCCGTCGATCCACCGCACCAGCAAGGGCAGCGACACGGTCACGACGAAGACGCGCGCGAGATGGTGCGCACCGACGAACACGGGGTCGAGGTGCAGCGCGAGCGCCAGGATCATCATCGCGTCGACGGCGCCCGGAGCATAGGCCACGATCAAGTCGGACACGCTGGTCGACATCAATCCGGTTGCCGCCACAGCGAACGCCGCGGCGACGACGATGCTAAGCGCAAAAGAGCCGAGCGCCGCGCCGATGTAACTGCCTAACAGCCTGGCACTGGTGTTGACGAAACGCGATCCGGTGACCGCGCCGATTCCGATCATCGCGGCGTTCGCAAGCCATGCCGGCAAATTGACGTGGACGAAATTCCCGCCGTGGAGAACGGCGGAGACCAGCATCGGCCCGAAGATCAGCCCGCCGGGAAACCCGAGACGAAGCAGCGAGACGCCGACGATGGAAGAGCTCAACACCAGCACGACGAGGTCGAATGGGGCGTCGGCGATCGCCATCGCGCCGGCAGGCAGCCGAGCCGGCCCGGCGAGCCCAAACAACCCCAGGCCCGCCGGCACGCAGACTGCGAGGATCACGACCCGCATGGTCTGCACAATGGCGACCGCCCGAAGGTCGACATCGCGTTCGGCTGCCATGACCATGACCTGCGACAATCCTCCTGGAATTGCCGCAAACAGTGCGGTTTGCGCATCCCAGCCGTGTACACCGCGCAAGTAACGGCTGGTGCCAGCGGTCACGCACGCCATGGCAATGCAGACCAGGATGATGCTCACCGGCCACTTCGCCATACCGCCCAGCGTCTGCGGGGTAACGACACCGCCTATCGAGATCCCGACGATGACGTAGAACGTCCGCGCCAGCTGCGACGGCACGAAGATCGGCCGCCCGATCAGCGCGGCGGCGCCCGCGAAGACCATGGAGCCAGCGAGCCATCCAGCGGGAAATCCGGCGGCATTGAAGAGGACGCCGCCGACCGCAGCGATCAACAAGGATTCAGCGAGGCGACGGCTTAAGCGGAGATGGTCGGACGAGATCAGCGAAATCGGGTCAGCCCCTAGTATGGCGGTTCAGAAGTCCGCAACATTGATGCGGCGAGTTCGAAATGCGGACTTCTGAACCAAAGCCACACTAGCTCAATAAGGTTTGCTGCGGCTTTCGATTGATGTCCCTGAAAGGCTCCGCGGCACGTCGCGCAGGAATATTAAATCGGCCGCACCAGCTCACATCCCGTCTTAGCCGATCAACGGCGTGGCAAACACCCCTTGCTGCCGCGCAGCTCCACCACAAGAATGCATGCCCTGAGAGGGGGCCGTCCGGAATCGAATGCGAAGTTAGCTCAGCACGATGCGAACGAGGTCGGCCGCGTTCTTGGCTCCAAGCTTTTCCATGATGCGGGCGCGATGAACCTCGATTGTGCGCGGGCTGATGCCGAGCTCGCGGCCCGCTTCCTTGTTCGAAGCCCCGGACGTGATCAGCGCAAGCACCTCGCGCTCGCGCGGGGTCAACAATTCGCGACCAGGAAATTCGACGGCGGGAAGCCCATTCGTTTCGCCGTCCTCCCCCCGCCGGGCCACGGCGGCAATAGCACCGCGCACGCTGGCGACAACGGTGCTGGCATCGAACGGCTTTTCGATGAAATCGCGCGCGCCATTCTTGATCGCATCGACAGCCATGGGAATGTCGGCTTTGCCGGAGATGATGAAGATCGGAGCCTCGTAGTGCTGCGCATTGAGTTCTTTGAGAATGTCGAGGCCAGACCGCCCGGGCATATGCACGTCGAGGATGACGCAAGCGGGCGCACGCGCGCGCGCCGCGGCAAGAAATGAATTTCCGTCGGCGAACCCGCTCACGTGATAGCCTTCGAGCGAGAACACAACCGAGAGCGCGTCACGCACGGTGGCATCGTCATCGACAATGAAGATCTCGCCGTTCGCTGTCATCTATTCTCCCCTCTCCACCATTCTTCTCAGCGCACAACGTGGCCCAACTGACCTCAATCCGGATCTGGGTTGAATATTTGTCTTCGTGGAAAGATCCACCGCCCGGCGTGTTGAGAACGATAGCACACCCACATTGGTCCAAAACCATCGTTCCGTCCACGCCAGTGTCGAGGCCCCGGTCGAAAGCGGTTGGATACCGTCAAGCGGCGCATGCAGACGACCCCTCCCCGATGCGAGCGTCCCTGCCACCGGGAGCATTGCAGGACTTAGTTCCCCGGGTATCATTTGATTGGCATCCCGGGAATATACGTAATCTATTAATTCAACCCCGTACGGCCAGCCGCGATGCATGCGAAATCAGGTCACGCTGATCAAATATTTTTGTCCCAGCTCTTGCTCATACAAACGACAAGGGCAAAGGCATCTGGATAGCCTATAAATCTTTCGTCGATTGGCCGAATTGCACAACGGAAATATTCGCGCGGAAAAAGAAATAGCCGCGCAGCAACGCTGTTTGGTAGAGGCAGCACGGGATTAACCCGTCGGCAGGCATACGGTGGACAACCATGCGTAAGTTGTGTTGACCTATCAGACAGACCTGGGGACCTCGGACATGAGGCCCAAGGCGACGCAGGAGCGGCCATGCTGCAAGGCTGGGTCGTCATCACGATTGCGCTGACCTACATCGGTCTGCTGTTCGTGATTGCGAGCTACGGAGATCGCGTCCGGCAACTCGGCCGCGCCGGGCGCACGCGCCTTTTGATCTATCCGTTGTCGCTGGCGATCTATTGCACGTCGTGGACTTTCTTCGGGTCCGTCGGGCTTGCTTCACGCACAGGATACGATTTTCTCACCATCTACATCGGCCCGATCCTGATGATCGGGCTCGCATCCCCCCTCGTCGTGCGCATCGTGCGGCTTGCCAAAGCCCACAACATCACGTCGATTGCCGACTTCATTGCCGCGCGTTATGGCAAACACGAAGCGGTCGCCGCCACTGTCGCACTGATCGCGATCATCGGGTCAATTCCCTATATTGCACTGCAGCTGAAGGCTGTGTCGTCCTCGCTCGGCACGATCCTCGCCCATCTCGCTTCCAGCACAGGTCTCCTGGAGCCCCAGCTTGGGGACATCGCCCTGTTCGTCGCGCTCTCGATGGCCGCCTTTGCGGTGCTGTTTGGCACCCGCCATATCGACGCAACCGAGCACCAGGACGGCCTGATGCTGGCTATTGCGACGGAATCGATCGTCAAGCTCGTTGCCTTTGTAACCGTCGGCATATTCGTGACCTTCATCATGTTCGATGGTCCCGGCGCCCTGCTGCAAAAGGCGATGGCACGGCCGGAGGTCGCCGACGTGCTCACCGGCGCGCCGCAAGGCAGCACGTTCATGGCCATGACCTTGCTCTCACTGTTTGCGATTCTGCTCTTGCCCCGACAGTTCCACGTCACCGTGGTTGAGAACCACAGCGAAGCCGAAATCAGGCGCGCGGCGTGGCTGTTTCCCCTTTACCTCGTGCTGGTCAACCTGTTCGTCGTGCCGATCGCCGTCGCCGGGCTGTTGACCTTCCGGCAAGGCCAAGTCGACAGCGACATGTTCGTGCTCGCATTGCCGTTGTCCGCGGGCTCGGAGTTGCTGGCGCTCGCCGCCTTTGTCGGCGGGCTGTCGGCCGCCACGGCGATGGTCATCGTCGAATCCGTCGCGCTGTCCATCATGGTGTCGAATGATCTGGTGATGCCGCTCATCCTCAAGCAGCGCGGCGCGCTGGCAACCGGACACGGTGGCGCCGGGGTGCAACTCCTGACCACGCGCCGCATCGCGATTTTTGCCATCTTGCTGCTTGCCTATCTGTACTATCGCTCGGCGGGCGAGGCGCAGCTGGCTTCGATCGGCTTCTTGTCGTTTGCGGCAGTGGCACAGCTCGCCCCCGCCTTTTTCGGCGCGCTGTTCTGGCGGCGCGGCACTGCGCTCGGAGCGATCGCCGGAATGACATCGGGCATCGTCGTCTGGGCCTACACGCTGCTGCTGCCGAGCGTCGCCGAAGCCGGCATCATCGGCCACGGGATCCTGGTGCACGGCCCATGGGGCATCGAGGCGTTGCGACCGCAATCTCTGTTCGGTCTCGACTTGCCTCCGCTTGTCCATGGCGTGCTGTGGAGCCTCACGCTGAATGTGTTCAATTTCGTCGTCTTTTCGCTCAGCCGCGCACCGGCTTCGATCGAACGACTGCAAGCCGACCTGTTCGTGCCCTCGGCGCTCACGCCGATCGCGCCGAGCTTCCGTCTCTGGCGTTCGTCGGTCACGGTCGAGGAATTGGCAACCACCGTCGCGCATTATCTCGGCGAAGCGCGCACGCGCAGTTCATTCGACAATTTCGCGGCGACGCGGCGCATTAGCCTCGACCCCAAAAGCGAAGCGAATTTCGAACTCCTGCGTCACGCCGAACATATCCTCGCATCGGCGATCGGTGCCGCCTCTTCGCGGCTGGTGCTGTCGCTCCTGTTGCGTCAGCGGACGGTTTCGACGCGCGCCGCACTGAAAATGCTCGACGATGCCAATGCGGCGATCCACTATAACCGCGAGATCCTGCAGAGCGCGCTCGACCACGTGCGGCAAGGCATTGCCGTGTTCGACAAGGACATGCATCTCGTCTGCTGGAACGGACAGTTCGGCGAGCTGTTAGGCCTTCCTGATGAGATCGTTCGTTTCGGCATAACGCTTGAGGACATTCTTCGCTTCAACGCCGAACGCGAAGCCTTTGGCCCTGGCGATGCAGAAGCGCTCGTGCGCGCACGACTGTCTTGCTATGCGGCGGGTTCAGAGGCGTTTCTGGAGCGCTTTCCCGAGCGCGCGCTGGTCATCGAGGTGCGCTCCAACCGGATGCCCGGCGGCGGCACCGTGACGACATTTACCGACATCACGCCAAGTGTCGCCGCCGCCGAGGCTCTGGAGAAAGCCAACGAGACCCTCGAGCGACGCGTGCGCGAGCGCACGCAGGAACTCGAGCGTCTCAATACCGAACTCGCGAGTGCGAAAGCGACGGCCGAGGACGCCAATATCTCGAAGACCCGTTTTCTGGCCGCGGCGAGCCACGACATCTTACAGCCGCTCAACGCGGCGCGCCTGTACGTGACGAGCCTGGTCGAACGGCAGGGGGCCGGCGAGGAAGCGCGTCTCGTCGGCAACATTGACGCCTCGCTCGAAGCCATCGAAGAAATCCTCGGCGCGCTCCTCGACATATCCCGCCTCGACGCCGGCGCAATGAAGCCGGAAGTCGCTAGTTTTCGCATCGACGAATTGCTGCGCCAGCTGGCAGTCGAATTCGCGCCGCAGGCGCGGGAAAAGGGCCTCACTCTCACATTCATGCCGTGTAGCCTGACCGTTCGTTCGGATCGGCGACTGCTGCGGCGCCTGTTGCAGAACCTCGTTTCCAATGCGGTCAAATACACCCAGCAAGGACGCGTGCTGATCGGCTGCCGGCGCCGCGACGGACGCCTTCGCCTCGACGTCTACGATACTGGCCTCGGCATTCCAGCATCAAAGCAACACGCGATCTTCAAGGAGTTTCATCGTCTCGACACTGGCGCGAAGGTCGCGCGTGGCCTTGGCCTCGGACTGTCGATTGTCGAGCGTATTGCCCGCGTGTTGGATTGCAAGATCGAGGTTTCATCCGCGGTCGGACGCGGATCGCACTTCTCTGTCGCCGTCCCGCTCGCGCCAGCGCTCCCGGGGGGCTTAGGTCAAAGCCCGGCTCACACGGTGGATCTCGGGCAGCTCTCCGACTTGGTCGTCCTCTGCATCGACAACGAGCCCAAAATCCTCGACGGCATGGAAACCCTGCTTGGCGGTTGGGGTTGCACCGTGATGAAAGCACCCGACCTGGCCACGGCAACGGCGATGACGCGCGCCGCTCAAAAGGGCCCGACCGGCCTGCTGGTCGATTATCACCTGGACGACGGCAACGGTGTCGATGCCATCGTCGCGCTCCGTCGTATCTGCGCCTACGCGCTTCCGGCCATCTTGATTACGGCGGACCGCAGTGCCAGCGTGCGCGAGGCGGCGCGCCTGCAAAACATCCAAGTGCTGTACAAGCCGATCAAGCCGGCGGCGCTGCGCGCGCTTCTCGCGCAATGGCGGCTGCATCGCGTGGCCGCGGAGTGATCCCGCCGAAGCTTGTTATCCGTCGAGCGGCGCTATCTGCGGCCACTGCCCGATCTCGATCTTCGAGGCCGCAATGACGGCTTGCGTGCGGCTTTCGACGCCGAGCTTTTGCAGGATTGCAGAGACATGGGCCTTGACGGTTGCCTCGGAGACGCCGAGCTCATACGCGATCTGCTTGTTCAGAAGTCCCTCCGACAGCATCATCAGCACGCGGACCTGCTGCGGCGTCAGCGCCGTCAACCTCGCCATCAGTGCATCGGTCTCTGCATCGGTGACCGCGCTCAGATCGACATCAGGCGGCGTCCAGACGCCACCCTTGAGCACCTGCGCTATGGCGTCGCGGATCGGCTCGATCCCCAGCGTTTTCGGGATGAAGCCTGAGGCGCCGAAATCCATGCAGCGACGAATGACCGCCGGATCGTCGTTGGCGGAGACCACGACCACGGGGACGCTCGGGTATTGCGCGCGCAAATACATGAGACCGGAGAAGCCACGAACGCCCGGCATCGCGAGGTCGAGCAGGATGAGATCAAGCTCGCTGCCGCGCTCGAGCAGCTTGGAGATCTCGTCGAAGGAGCCAGCCTCGGCAATATCGATGCGCTCGAACAGACCGGACACGGCTTCGCGGAGCGCCCCCCGAAACAATGGATGGTCGTCGGCGATCGCCAAACGATAGTGCGTCGCTTCGCTCAAAGGGGTGCCCTGTTTTGGCGGCGCAATCGCCTCTCCCCGATTTCGTTCGCTGGCCGACCCCAAGACTCCGCACATCCGGGGTCAGCACCACCACGTATTTAAGTAGATTACGCCTTGTTAACGAAGCGGGTCCAGACTTGGTCGCGTGTGTTCGCGCGTTGCGTCGGGCCATCTCCTCAAATCGTTACCCGGACAGTGCGGGGGAAGGGATGGCACGAGGCGTGCATACCACATGTATTTCAGGGGGTTCCGCCGGGTGATCCCCTTTGACTGAGGCAATGTCGGCCAGAGGGCAAGGCCTTCTCGACTTGCGCCATTTGGCCGTCCGACGGAAAGGAACCCGGACGATGCTCAAACGATGGCAGAAAGATGAGGTAGCAAGAGCATTGTTGCGTAACGATCCACGGCGGATCTGGGGTGAAGTGAGAACGATCATGCTCGCCACCCTTGGAGTGTGGATTGCCTACTTTTTGATCATCAACATGTTTGTGCGTTCGCTCAACAAGATCGTCGTACCCGTCTTAGATATTCCACTCGGCTTTTGTCTCGCGATCCAAGGCACCGCCGTTGTCTTTGCGGTAGCTTTATACATGCTCGGCAAGAAGACCCACCGACCGGAGTGAGTGAAGTCGTGCTATTGGCCGCAGGTCAGGCCCTGCGGCCAAGGAATTGCAGAATGACCTCGCGGGTATGCGGCTGCGCGCGGTGCTCGGCGACGTAAATGCCTTGCCACGTGCCAAGCGCCAGCACGCTCTCCATCACTGGTATATGGAGAGAGACACCAGTCAGCATTGCCTTGACGTGGGCGGGCATGTCATCCGGTCCCTCCGCATCGTGAACCCACCCGGCATCCACAGGCGCAAGACGAGCGAGTGCGGTTGTCAAGTCCTGCCTCACGTCCCGATCGGCATTCTCCTGAATCAGGAGCGAGGCCGAGGTGTGCCGGATGTAGAGGAGCACGACGCCGGTATTCGCCCCGGTCTCGCGGACAAATCGCTGTACGTCGCGCGTAATCTCGCAGAACCCCTCCCCGTCGGTTTCGACGTAAAGACTCGCGGTCGCGATCAGATCAGGGACCGCCAGCGTGATCTTGGAAAGTGCGGTCACGTCTTCTTCAGCACGTTTTTCAGGTTTGTGAACATGTCGACGAGCTGACGCCACATCTGTCCGACCAGCGTCGTCACGCGCTCCGTCCTTGCATCGCTCGTTAAAGCGACGCCGCGATCACCGCTCCTCGCGCACGCGACATCAGTATTGACGCCCGCCGGCAACGGCAGACCACGATCGAGCAGTGCTTTTTTCAGCACCGCATTTTCACCGCGTAGCCGTGTGATCTCGTCGTCGACCGCACCACGATCATCCGGCACAATGTCGCACGACCAGCCGTCAGCGCCACGACGGCACAGTGACACCTGACCGCTACGCATGTCGAGCCGCAAGAAACCGTCATCGACGCGATTACAGGTGAAGCGGTTGTCATCAGAATTTGGGGTTGCGGTCTCAGCGCCCGCGCGGCCGAAGTTCAGCAAAACGCCGATCAACGCCAGAACAAGCGCAAAACAACGGGTATTCGCAATGCTTCGGATAGCCATATCTCACCCCACACCGGACATCCCCATTATATTCAAACACGTTGGCTGCGGATCGGGCGCGTTGCCGCGTCGCCGCGCGTGGGCTCGCAAACGGACCGGAATCGGGGCAATGAAGCCAATTTAAGTTATTGATTTCAATTTATTTTCAAAGAAATGACGAGAGGATGGCGATTCTTGACTTGCGCGGACCCACTCAGTATGGTCCGCGCGGCCTTCGGGGGCGGGAAACTCGGATTGCGGTGACGGCGCTGAGGTCGCGACATGGCCGACGACGCGCAAGATGCAGGCGATCCGGGTGACCGGACCGATGAGGCTGCTCTCTCCGCGAGGCTCCGGCGTCTCGACAAACAGCTTGGCCGCAATCCGGCGAGCCAAAAGTCCGAAACTGGTGCTCCGCCAACCTCTGCTGGTTCGGGGTTGGCCCGTGGCTTGCGCCTCTCAAGCGAGTTGGTCGCAGGCGTTGTGGTCGGCGTCATCCTCGGATGGGCGTTGGATCACTGGGTCGGAACCTCGCCTTGGGGGCTCATAGTGTTCGTATTGCTCGGCTTTGTCGCAGGCGTGCGCAACGTCATCCGTGCCGCCGCGATGGAGAACACGTCAGGCAGTCGCGGCTAGCCCGCATTTTTCGCTGTTGTTGCCGCAGGCAACGCGCGGCGAGGCAACGAGAGAGACTGGTCCGCGCATGGATGATCCGATCCATCAATTTGAGATCACCAAGCTCCACGAGCATCCTCTGTTCAAGATCGGGGCGCAGGAGATCTATCTTACCAATTCCGCCCTGTTCATGTTTCTGGCGGTCGGCTTGACGATGCTGCTGATGCTGGGCGCGACCTCGCGCCGAAGCCTGGTGCCCGGCCCATTTCAATCGATCGCGGAGATTTCCTACGAATTCGTCGCGAACACGATCCGCAGCACCGCGGGCGAGGAAGGAATGAAATTCTTTCCGTTCGTGTTTTCGCTGTTCATGTTCGTTCTCTTCGCCAACGTTCTCGGCCTTGTTCCTTACTCCTTTGCGGTGACGAGCCACATCGTCATTACTGCCGCGCTGGCGATCATGGTGTTCGTCACCGTGCTCGTCTACGGTTTCTGGAAGAATGGGCTCCACTTCCTCAAGCTGTTTGTGCCGAGCGGAATTCCGATCTACATCCTGCCCCTCATCGTGTTCATCGAACTCCTCTCGTTTTTGTCGCGCCCGATCTCGCACAGCGTGCGGCTCTTCGCGAACATCCTCGCTGGCCACATCACGTTGAAAGTCTTCGCCGGCTTTGTGACCATGCTTGGCGGGCTGGGGCTCGTCGGTTGGCTGGGCGCCGTGCTCCCGCTCGGACTGACCGTTGCACTCACCGCGCTGGAGCTTCTGGTCGCCTTCCTGCAAGCCTACGTCTTCGCCATCCTCACGTGCATCTACATCAACGATGCCATTCACCCCGGCCATTGAGGCCACGACCCGCAAACACGAAAGGGAGTTTGTTCATGGATCCAATCGCAGCGAAATATATCGGTGCCGGCATCGCCTGCATCGGCATGGGTGGCGCAGGTGTCGGCGTGGGTGCCATTTTCGGCAACTATCTGGCCGCGGCGCTACGCAATCCCTCTGCGGCGCAAGGCCAGTTCGGCAATCTCATCTTCGGGTTCGCGGTCACGGAAGCGCTTGGCATCTTTTCGCTGCTGATCGCATTGCTGCTGCTGTTCGCCCTCTGAGACCCGGGAAATCGCTTGGTCGCTGGAGTAGCTGATGGCCGAGAAAACCAGCGCACATACCGAAGTGCCCTCCGGTGGTCACGGGCATTTTCCGCCGTTTGAGCGGGACACCCTGGGCTCGCAGCTGTTCTGGTTTGCGATCACCTTTGTCGCCCTTTATGTGCTCGTCGCCAAATACGGATTGCCGCGCATTGGCGGCATCATCGACGCACGACGGGGCCGCATTGCGTCCGATCTCGCCGCGGCGAATCGTTTCAAGGACGAGGCCGGCGCCGCGATGGCGGCCTACGAAAAGGCGCTGGCGGAGGCGCGCACACGCGCGCAGCTGATTGCGAGCGAAACCCGTGACAAGCTCAATGCAGAGGCCGAGCGGACCCGAAAGACGCTGGAGGATAACCTCAACTCCAAGCTGACTGAGGCGGAGAAAACGATCGCCGCCACCAAGTCGCGAGCATTGGAGAACGTGCGCGGCATTGCGCTCGATGCCGCCGGTGCGATCGTTGCTCGGCTGACTGGCGTCGCGCCAGCGGAAGCGGCGGTCGCCGACGCTGTCGACAACGTGCTCAAACGCTGAGAGTCTCGACATGCTGTATGAGGCCGAAACCTGGGTCGCAATCGCCTTCGTGCTGTTCTTGGCGGTGCTGGCGAAATTCGGCGTACATCGGTCCGCGGTCAGCGCCCTCGATAGGCGTGGCGCTCGCATCAAATCCGAGCTTGAGGAGGCGCGCCGGTTGCGCGAAGAGGCCCAAGCCGTACTGGCCCAATCCGAGCGGCGGCGGCGGGAAGCCGAAGGCGAGGCGGATGCGATTGTGGCCAGCGCCAAGGCCGAGGCGGAGCAGGTGGCCTCCGAAGCGAAGGCCAAGGTCGAGGAATTCATCGCCCGGCGCACGAAGATGGCGGAGGCCAAGATCGCCCATGCCGAAACGCAAGCGCTCACGGACGTGCGGGCCGCGGCCGCCGACGCCGCCGTTGCCGCCGCTGAGAAGGTGCTGACCACGACGGCAAAAGGTCGTGTTGCGGACGACCTCGTTGCT
>Ga0126369_10002908_pt1 | contig 12298 bp, 6 predicted proteins | sample PanSoiMetaPlot_1_FD_109646 | JGI IMG/M metagenome (GOLD analysis project Ga0126369, IMG submission 109646) | Tropical forest soil microbial communities from Panama - MetaG Plot_1 | ecosystem: Environmental > Terrestrial > Soil > Tropical forest > Bulk soil | place: Panama | collected 2016-02-17 | reverse complement strand
TGGAAGAAGTCGAGGACGTATCCCCCGCGCGGGCCGGCGATCTCCCGTGCGTCCCCAAGCGTGTTGATGAAGGAAAGATCCTGCCGCAGGGGATGGATGACCTCGATCGCCAGACGGATGCCGGCAGCCGTCGCCTCGGGAAGGAGCGTGGCGTAAGCGTCGCGGCAGATCCCCGCCGCCCGCTCCCAGCTCGCGCCCTCGCGCCCCCCGCTCAGGACGAACAGGGCATCGCCGCCGAGCTGGTGGAGGTGGTCGATCGCACGGCGAACGCGATCCATTCCCCGACGGATCGTCCGCCGCGTGCTGCCGAAGCGTCCGTAGGAGCCGAGGTGCGCGACCTTTAGACTCGAGGCCTTGAGCAGGCGGATCGCGCGCGCCGGCCCGTAGGCATCGAACTTCGTGCTCGCGAGGCTGATCGACCGGAAGCCGAAGCGCTCCAGGTGACGGACGTCCTCCTCGAGCGACCAGCGGCGGAGCATGTAGTGGCCGATCGTGAGGCGGGCGAGCGCCCGCTCGGCTGCGGCCGATGGCATGCGGTGGCGCTCAGACCGGCCAGTGGCTGCGGAGCCACGGCACGATCCACTCGTCCGCCACGCGCTGGCGCGGAGGGGCGAGCTTCGCGCCTTCCTCACCCACCGGAGCGAGGTAGTGGCCCGCCCAGGCGAGCTCGCCGTAGGTCCGGTCGCGCGCGCCGCAGGCGTCGAACGCGCGGCGGCACTCCGCCGGGTAGATGTCCATGTCGGCGCGCGCTGAGATGACCAGCGTCGGCAGCGCGACGCTGGGAAGCGTCCGCTCGAGGGCCGCGTTCGAGCGGAGGCCCGACCAGGTCGAGAGCCAGCCGCGCGCGGTCATCACCCGGGCCAACCCCTCGCCGTAGTTGCCGACCACGGGATCGCGCCCGAAGGAGAAGATGGAGCCGAGCGGACGATCCGACGGGTCGAGCGTCGGATCGAGGTAGCGCGGGTCGGCGAGCGTCCGGTAAATGAGGAAATACCGACGCTGGAGCGGGTAGCGAGCGAGGCGCTGCCGCTCTGCCGGCTCCGCGCTGCCGAGCTTCGCCCGGAAGTAGGCCACCTCCTCGCATGCCTCGAGCGCGAGCCGGTCGAGCCGCTCGCAGCGCGCGCGCTGCGCGGCGCGGAACTCGGCGAGGAACTCGGGAGCATAGCGGGACGGCCCCTCGGCCATCGGGCGGTAGCCGTTCACCGGGTCGTACATGTCGAGGCGAGAATTCACCGCGGTGGGATTCGTCTCGTCGATCACCGAGGGATCGAGCCGATCGAGGAGGAATACGCCCTCACCGAGGTGCGCGGCCAGCAGGACCAGCCCGTCGGCCAGCGGCAGCTCGAGCTCGCGGAGCGGCACCCGGTCTCCCGACGGCGCCCGTTCGAGCCGCGCTGCGGCGGGCTTACCCGCCTGCTCGAGGTAGAACGCGAAGAGCGAGCCGCCCCCCGAGTTGCCGAGCAGGATAACCTTCGCGAAGCCCCGCTCGCGCAGGATGCGGATCGCCCCGGCGACGTCGAGCAAGAGACGCTCGTGGAGCGCGTCGGCGTCGTGGTTCAGGTAGCGCGTCGGCGCGCCCATGAAGCCGTAGCCCGCCGCCACCAGCCCGGGTGCGAGGTAGTGGCGATTGAAGTCGACGCGCGGGTGCATGGCGAGCACGACGACGTCCGGGTCGCGGCGTGGGGGGAGGTAGAGCAACCCGGCTCCGCCCGGCCATCCGTCGACCGGCTCCAGGTCGACGATCTCGCGGCGGATTGCGGGGTCGATCGCGGTGAACTCGTGGGGCAGCCGCGCGGCCATGGCTCTCGCGCCGCCCTCCTGCCCCGGAACGCGCTCCTTTTGCAAGGCGCGGGAATCGTGGCATGGACGACCAATGGACTCGATCGCGGAGCTCCTCGGGACGGCTGAGCCGCTCGTTCTCCCCGGCGTCTATGACGCGCTGAGCGCGCTGCTCGCCGAGCTCGCCGGCTTCCCGGTGATCTTCCTCTCCGGCTACTGCCTCTCGGCCACCCGCCTCGCCGAGCCCGACCTGGGGCTCCTGACCCAGACCGAGGTGATCGAGGCGGCGCGGCGCATCATCACCGCCGTCGACCGGCCGTTGATCGTCGACATCGACACCGGCTACGGCAACACCTTCAACGTGGAGCGGACGATCGACGAGCTCATCCGCATCGGCGCTGCCGGCGCCTTCCTGGAGGACCAGGTGTGGCCGAAGCGCTGCGGCCACATGGCGCGCAAGCGCGTCGTCGAGCTGGAGGAGTATCTCCCCAAGCTGCGGGCCGCGCTCGACGTCCGCCGGGGCACGCCCTTCCACGTGACCGCGCGCACCGATGCCCGCGCACCCCTCGGCCTCGACGAGGCGATCCGGCGGGCGCGCGCCTTCGCGGAGGCCGGCGCCGATGCGGTCTTCATCGAGGCACCCGAGTCGCTCGAGGAGATGGCGACGATCCGGGCGGCGCTCCCGGCCGAGGTGCCGCTGGTCGCCAACATGATCGAGAACGGGAAGACACCGCTCCGGACCGTCGCCGAGCTCCACGCGGCGGGTTTCCAGATCGTGGCCATACCGCTCGCCGGTCTCCTGGCGGCGACGCACGCGTTACGCGACGTCTACCGGACGCTCCGGCAGGACGGCATCTCCACCCGCCTTGCGGATCGCATGCTCCGCTTCGGCGAGATGAACACGCTCCTCGGCGTCGAGGAGCGCTATCGACGCGAGCGGGAGTGGCTCGGCTGAGCGTGCGCGCCACCACCGTCCCCGACCTCCTGCGCGACGCCGCGCGCGAGGCGCCCGCCGCCGAAGCGTTCCGCTACCGGGACGAGCGGCTCACGTACGCCGACTGGGACGCGCTCGCCGATCGGGTCGCAACCGGGCTCGTGGCCCGCGGCGTGAAGCGGGGCGACGTGGTGGTGCTGCTCCTGCCGACGACACCCTTCTACCTGGTGGCGTACCTCGGCATTACGCGCCTCGGCGCCATCGTGACCGGCATCAACGTCCGCTACCGGCGGACCGAGATCGGCCACATCCTCCGGCGCGCCGGGGCGCGTTGCCTGCTCGCCGTCGAGGACTGGCACGGGGCGGACTTCCGGCAAACGATCGAGGGACTGCGGCCGGAGCTCCCGGAGCTACCCGAGGTCGCCTGGTTCTCGGCGGATCGCCTGCGCCGAGGGACGGCCGAGGCGGTCGCCGCGCTAGCCACCGCCGCCGCGGGTCCGACGTCGCTCTCATCTCCGGCGCCCGACGATCCCGCCGCGATCGTCTTCACCAGCGGAACGACCGGCATGCCGAAGGGCGCCTGGTACAGCCACCGGAATCTTCTCGCCGTGGCCGAGATCGAGAGCCACCGCCACCCGGGAGGGGTGGCGCCCTTCCAGAAGCACCTCGCCGCGGGTCTCTCCTTCGCCCACATCGGGACAATGGTGCGGATCGCCATCCAGATCGCGAACCGGGGCGCGTCGATCGTGCACGACAGCTTCGATCCCGCGGCCGTGCTGGAGGTGGTGGAGCGCGAGCGTCTCACGCACCTGGGGGGCATCCCCACTCAGGTCATCATGCTCCTCGACCATCCCGACCGCGCACGACGCGATCTGTCCTCGCTGCGCTCGGTCCTGCTGGGCGGTGCACCCTCGGCCCCCGAGCTCATCCGCCGGGTCCAGGACACGCTCCGCGTGACCGTCAGCGTGCGCTACTCCTCCACCGAGGTGGGTATCGCCACCGCCTCCTTGCACGACGACCCGCCGGAGATCCTGGCCACCACGGTGGGGAAGGCCACGCCCGGCGTCGAGCTGCGCGTGGTCGACGAGGCGAACAGCCCGCTCCCCCCCGACACGCCGGGCGAGGTCGTCATCCGCTCACCGGCGACGATGCGCGGCTACTGGCGGGATCCGGAGGCGACGGCGGCCACCATCGATGCCGACGGCTGGGTGCACACGGGAGACGTCGGTGTCCTCGACGCCGCCGGCTATCTCCGCCTCCGTGGCCGGCGGAGCGAGATGTTCATCCGCGGCGGCTACAACGTCTATCCGGCCGAGATCGAGGACCTGCTCGAACGTCACCCGAAGGTCGGGCGCGCGGCCCTCGTGGGCGTCGCGGACCCCGTCTTCGGCGAGGTGGGCTGGGCCTTCGTCGTCCCGCGCGACCCCACCGCACCACCGGATCTCGCGGAGCTCCGGGCCTTCGTGGGGGCGGAGCTCGCGAGCTTCAAGCGGCCGGACGGCTTGACCGTCCTTCCCGAGCTGCCGCTCACGCCCATGTACAAGGTCGACAAGCAGGCGCTGCGGGCGCTCGGGCGTGGGTAGGCGGGGCTGAGACCCTTCATGCGCGGGTGATGGGGCCGGGGGCCCCGCCTCCTCGCGGGTCCTTAGGCCCGGCGCTGGCGCGGGGTGGGTCAGCCGAGACGACGCACTCGCCGGGCCCCCGCTCGTCGGCGGGGCCCCCGTCCCCATCACCGTGGCGCGTATCGAGCTGACGCGCTGCTCGCGGCCCCTCGGCGCGCCCTCAGTGCCGGCCCTCGCGTCACGGATTTGACATGCGGCGCGGGCGTAGGGTCAATATTCTGGCTCGCCAGCTTGCTAGTAAACCAACACGCTTTGACTCATGGCGGCATCCGCTGCTAGTGTCCGCGCAGTTGCTCTCGCATTGAGGAGGAGGCTGGGATGATGCGCACGCTCTGGTTGCTCGCTCTTGCACTGATCGCCACGCCCGCCGCAGCGAGCGTGGTACCGCCGCTCGAGGTCGAGCTCACGCTCGGACCGCCCGCTCCCGCGGGAGACGGCTACGACCTGGCCGGCAGCGTCGTGGCGGCCGTGCCGGTCGCAGCCGACAGCGAGGACGTCGCGAGTCTGCGCATCCATCTCGTGGTGAAGAACGGCGCCGCCCGCGTCGCGCCGGAGGAGATCGTCATCGACGCGCCGCCCATCGCCTCGCCGGTCCGCCGCGACGTGTCCGTGCACGTGGCGGCCATGACGGAGGTCGAGGTGACGGCCTATGCCGAGACCTACGACGCCACCGGCAACAAGATGTGGGGCCGCGCCGACAGCGCCTTCGTGCTCGCCAGCGGGGCCGAGGCCCGGGTGGGCAAGAGCAGCGCCGACGACCTCCTGCGCGAGCAGGTGCACGCAGCGGTCGCCCGCGGCGCCATGAGTGCCGAGGAGGCGTCGACCACCGAGACCGCGCTGCTCCACGGCCTTCGTCCGCTGCCGGGGACCGCGACCGTCGCGGCCACGGCCGAGGTGGCCGTGACCCCCGCGGTGGTGGCCACGACCGACGTGAGCGGCAACGCGAAGTACGTGGTGCGGAACGGCACGACGGCCGCCGGACCCTATCGCAACATTGTCGGCGCGCTGGTCCAGTTCGTCGACCGGGCACCGGGCGGCGACGTCGTCATCGGCTCGACCGTGACGACGGACGGCTCCGGCAACTACTCGGCCCTCGCCGTGCCGGGGCAGCGGGGCGACAGCTCGGCCGTCAACCTCGTCGTCCAGGTGTTCGCCTTCTCGACCCCGGCGAAGGTCGGCCCCGCCGGTCAGCGGACGAACATCTACTTCGCCGAATCCGCTCCGCAGGTCGTGGCCAACGCGACGACCACCGCGGACATCATCGCCGGTCCCGAGGTGGCGACCGCCCAGATGGCGTTCTCCATCTTCGACGCGATCACCGTCGCGCACGACTTCCTGCAGACCTTCGACGCGCAGACCGGCGTGGGGAACGACCCCGACGGGACGCCGCTCGTCTTCATCGAGTACCCGGGCACCAATGCCAACGGCTCGTTCTTCTCCCAGTCGGGCGACGCCCATCTCAACATCGGGCAGAACCACGCCTTCGACTGGGACGTGCTCACGCACGAATACGGGCACTACGTCCAGTTCCTGAACGGCACGTCGGTGGGCGTCGGCGGGCAGCACTTCATCACCGGCAACAACACGGGGAACAACTGCCTGGCGACGAGCGGCGGCGCGTGCACCAGCCCGCGCGCATCGGCCCTGACCAAGGACCAGGGTGACAAGCTCGCCTGGGGTGAGGGCTGGCCGACGTTCTTCGGGACGAACCTGCAGATCGCCGTGAACGCGGCGTCCTTCGGCGTCCCCAAGGCCGGCGACACGCGCTACGACGACACCGCCAACGCCTTCGGCTACGACCTTGAGAACAACACCAGCCTGGCGCGCGGCAACGGCGAGGACAACGAGCTCGCCGTCCAGCGCATCCTCTGGGACCTCGCCGACACACCCATGGACGAGTCGGACGAGATCACCTTCGGCACGGCCGCCATGTGGTCGAACACCATCGGTGGCACGAAGCCGATCACGCTGTCCCAGTTCTGGGGCGTCATCAACGGCCAATCGCCGCCGTCCGCCGGCTTCTACAGCACCGGCAACGCGACCGAGAACCTGATCAAGTACGGCGCGATCTCCGGCGATCACGGCGTGGGTCCGCTCGCCACGGCACCGATCGACAACGTCGCGGCGGATCCGTCGACCCCCCTCACCTTCAAGTGGAAGACGCAGGGCGCCGGCGGCAGCCCGAACCCGATCGCCATCTACGGCCCGAGCTACCGCCTGAACAAGTTCAAGGTGAAGTTCTACGACGAGAAGTTCCAGAACCTGATCTTCACCTCGCCGGAGATCGTCAAGAACGGCACGACCGACACGGACGCCGAGTACACTCCCTCCCCGGCCGACTGGCAGACGATCCTCGCCGGCGCCGACCTGATCAAGTGGACGGTCGAGGGCACCTCGGACAGCCCGGCGCCCACCACCGGCCCCTACCACAGCAAGGCGCGCACCCTGAACGGCGTCAACATCGCCTTCGTCATCGACGACACGGGTAGCATGTCCGACGAGATCGACGGCGTGAAGCAGGCCCTCACCGACTTCATCACGCAGCTCGGGTCACTCGATCCACCGCAGCACCCGCTGATCGAGGTGGTGAGCTTCGAGGATCAGGTGAACAAGCTGATCGTCTCGAGCGATCTCAACGCGATCCAGAACGTGGTGAACGGGCTCTTCGCCGGCGGCGGAGGTGACTGTCCCGAGTCCTCGGCCGAGGCCCTCCTCGCCGCGTCGAAGGACGTGGTCGGGAGCTTCGCGAGCGCCACGGGCAAGAAGGGCAAGATCCTGTTCGCCACCGACGCCTCGCCGCACGCCGGCTTCAGCTTGGCCGGCATCGAGGCGACCATCCAGAGCAAGGGCATCGACATCGTCGAGCTCGTCACCGGCGACTGTGACGGGTTCCTCGCTCGCCCCGGCGGCCCGCTCGCCGGCCCGCGCAGCCCGGACGCCGCTCACGTCTGCGCGGCGGCGTCGAACAAGACGACGGGAACCTGCGAGGCCATCGTCCCCGACACCGAGTGCATGCCCTGCGTCGTCGGTGGCGGCGGCGGGCCGGCCGACCCGAGCAACTTCTCCACCTCCGGCGACGGCCCGACGCCCAGCACCACGCAGGCGTTCCCGGAGATCGCCGCCGCGGCGAACGGCATCGTCTCCTTCCACCCCGAGGCCAAGCTCGGCGACCTGACATCGCTCGAGGCTATCCTCACCAACGCGGCCCTCGGCGCGGTCGTTCCCCGCGTCGTGCACGCCAATCCGGACCACGATCCGGCCGGCTCGACCGTGAACGTCGCCATCACGGGCGGCAACACGAACTGGGGACCCGCCACCACCCTGGCGGTCTCGGGGGACGGCGTCACGGTGAACTCCGTGACCGTCCAGTCGGCGACCTCCCTCGTCGCGAACCTGAGCATCGCCGCCGATGCGACCCAGAGCTCGCGCGACGTCACGGCGACGACACCGCTCGGTGCCACCAACGAGGTGGCCACCGGCACGAGCATCATCACCGTCGGGCCGGCCGCGAGCTTCGCGACCATCACCAGCATCCAGCCCTCGACGGTCGCGCAGGACTCGACCGTCGACGTGACCATCACCGGTGCGTCGACCACCTTTGCCAACGGATCGTCCACGGTGGACTTGAGCGACGCGAACATCACCATCAACAGCGTGACCGTGGCGAGCCCGACGTCCCTCACCGCCAACGTCACGGTCGGTCCCGGCGCGACCCTCGGGCTCCACAACGTGACCGTCGTGACCGGCGGTGAATTCGCCAACGAGTCCGTCCCCGGACCGCTGACCGTCGTCTCCGCGGGTGCAGCCCTGGGCGGCGGTCCCAGCATCGCTTCCATCAACCCCACGGCGGGCGCCCTCGGCCAGACGCTCGACGTGGCCATCGTCGGCCTGAACACGAGCTTCGCCGACGGGACCTCGACCGCGAGCTTCAGCGGCTCGGGCATCACGGTGCAGTCGACGACGGTGACCGACGCGACGCATGCGTCGGCCCACATCGTGATCGACGGCAACGCCGCCCTGGGCTTCCGCGACGTCACGGTCGTGACGGGCCCGGAGCAGGCCCCTCTCCGCAACGGCTTCCAGGTCCTCTCCACGCCGCCCGAGGTGTGCGGTAACTGCATCGACGACGACGGGGACGGGGCGATCGACTACGAGGACTCCGACTGCTGCCCGTCGCCGACCCCGATGACGATCAAGGCCTTCCGCTTCAAGGTCGGCAAGACGGGCAAGCCGTCACCGCTCACCATCGGGATCAGCGCGCCGATGGCGGGGATCGACCCGACCGCCAGCGACCTGGAGCTCCAGCTGAGCAACGGCACCGGCGAGGTGCTCTGCGCGCTCCTGCCCAGGGGCAGCTGGTCGAAAAAGAAGAAGAGCTTCAAGTTCTCCGACAAGACGGGGACGGCCGGCGGGCTCTCGGTCGGCGTCCTCAACTTCAAGAAGAAGGGGTCGGTCGCTGCCCTGACGCTCACCGGGAAGCACGTCGACCTCTCGAAGTTCACCGACCCGTCCTACACGGCCACCCTGCGCGTCGGGAACCAGTGCGCGACGGGAAGCAAGAGAAGAGGTCACTAGTCAGCGAGGGGCTCCACCCCTCGCCCCCGGCGGGCAAAGCCCGCCGGGGGCCCCGACTCCCGCTCGCTGCGCTCGGCCGCGCGCTTCGCGCGCGGAGACTGCACACTCCCAGCCAGGTCAGGGCAGCAGCCGGAGCCCCTGGAGGACCGCTTCGAGGGCCGACCGCCGGTCGGCCCCGAGGCGGTCGCTCTCCCCTTCCGCCGCCAGGCGGATCAATCCGTGCGGCCCGGGGACGAAGACGTCGCGGGCCGCGACCAGCAGGCCCGGATCGCTGCCGACGGCGTGCTGGCTGTCACACGCCATGGCCCGCGCGCCCGCCACGGTGAGCGTCTCCTCCCGGCCGCGACAGAGTCGCTGCGGCGCATCCGTGGCCGCCGGGCCGACCAGGACATCCTGGTAGCGTGGGTTATCGGCCGGCTGGCCGACGCCGCGCGCCCGCTCCTGGGTCGGGGGGGACGCGATGCCGAGGCGCCAGGTGTCCCCGGCCAGCGGTGTCACCCGCCAGCCAGCGGGCACCGTGAGCGCGATGCCGAGGGTGGGATCGCGGTGCTGACTCTCGGGGCCGTCGGCGAGCGCACGACACGCCCCCAGCACCAGCATGCCGGCGACCAGACGCCCCGGCCCCGTCACTCGCCATCCTGCCGGAGGCCGTACTTGCCGATCTTCTTCTGCAGCGCCCGGACCGAGATGCCGAGGTGCCGGGCCGTGCGGGTGCGGTTCTCCCCGTGGCGGCGGAGCTCCTGGAGGATCAGGAGCTGCTCGATGTGATCCAGGCGCTCGCGCAGCTTGCCGTCGCCCTCGGCGACGGCGGTGAGCGCCTCGTCACCCGAGACGTCAGCCGAGAGGTGGGCGACGTCGATCACCTCGCCGGGCTCGGCGAGGGCAACGGCGCGCTCGACCTCGTTACGGAGCTCGCGAACGTTGCCGGGCCATGCATAGCGCTCGAGGGCATTCAGCGCGGCGGGGGTGAAGCCGCGGAGCTCCTTCCCGGTGGCCGCGTTGTACTTCTCGAAGAAGTGCTGGACGAGGAGCCGGACGTCGCCCTGGCGGGCGCGGAGCGGCGGGAGCGCGATGGGGAACACGTTCACGCGGTAGAGGAGATCCCGCCGGAAGCGTCCCGCCTCCACCTCGGCCTTGAGGTCACGGTGAGTGGCGCAGATGAGGCGCACGTCGACCCGCGCCGACTCCGACGCGCCGACGGGGCGGACGATGCCGTCCTCCACCACGCGCAGGACTTTGGCCTGCATGGTGGGCGACATCTCGCCGATCTCGTCGAGGAAGATGGTCCCGCCGCTCGCCTCCTCGAACACGCCGTGCCGGTCGCGCAGCGCCCCCGTGAAGGCGCCCTTCACGTGCCCGAAGAGCTCGCTCTCGAGCAGGCTCTCCGGCATCGCGGCGCAGTTGACGGCGACGAACTTCCGCGCCCGCCGCGGGCTCGTGTGGTGGATGCAGCCGGCGGCGAGCTCCTTGCCGGTGCCGGTCTCGCCCACGATCAGCACGGTGGCCTGCGACTGGCCCGCCTTCTCGAGCAGCCGGAAGGCCTGCTCCATGGCCGGGCTCGCCCCGATCAGATTGCCGAGCTTGTAGCGCTCGCCGACTTCCCGGCGCAGCACGCGGTTCTCGGTCTCGAGGTTCTCGTTGGCGGCGCGGAGCTCGCCCACCAGGCGAACGTTCTCGGCGAGCAGCTGCGCGTTCTCGGTCCGCAGACGATAGGTCTCCATCGCCCGGCGGATCACCATGGCGAGCTCGCGGTTCTCCCACGGCTTGGTGATGAACTGGTAGACGCGGCCCGTGTTGATGGCACCGAGCAGGCTCTCGATGTCGGCGTAGGCGGTGAGGAGGATGCGGACGACGTCGGGTCGCTCCTCCGCGATGCGGCCGAGCAGCTCGGTGCCGGCCATCTCCGGCATCCGCTGGTCGGCGACCACCACGCCCACCTCCTGCTCGGCCAGGCGGGCGAGTGCCTCCGCGCCCGAGCGCGCCGTCAGGACGGGAAACTCGCCCTGGAAGAGCTGCGGGATCAGGGCGAGCACCTGGGGCTCGTCGTCGACGACGAGGAGCGCCGGAGGCGTGGCGTCCCGTTCGCTCATCTCGTCTCCGCGGCCGCCGGCGGCGGGTCGAGCGGCAGCCGGATGGTGAACGTCGCGCCCGCAGCCGGCGCACTCGTCACCTGGAGGTCGCCGCCGTGGCGGGTGACCAGCGAGTGCGCGATGGCGAGGCCGAGGCCGGTCCCCTGCCCTGCCTTGGTGGTGAAGAACGGCTCGAAGATGCGCTCCTGTATCTCCGGGGTGATGCCGGGACCGCTGTCGCCCACCTCGACGAACACGCTGCCGCCGTCGGCGCGGGTGCGGACGCGAATCTCCCCTCGCCCCTGGATCGCCTGCACCGCGTTGGTGAGGAGGTTCATCAACACCTGGTCGAGCTCGCCCGCATTGCAGCACGGATGCGGCACGTCCTGATAGTCCCGCACGATGGTGATGCGGTCGCGGTACTCGCCGTGGAGGAGCCGGAGCGTCCGCTCGAGGGCGACGCGCAGGTCGGTCGGCTCGCGCCGCTCGGGCGCGACCCGCGAGAAGGCCGAGAGCTCCCGCACGATCCGGGCGGCGCGCATCGCCCCGTCGCGACAGATGGCGGCGTTCTCGAGCAGCTGCGCGAGCACGGTGACCGTGGGCGCGTCGGCGTTGCCGTCGAGCGTCTCGCGCAGCCGTGTGGCCGCGTCGTGGATCAGGTCGACGCTCGAGTTCACGAACGCCACCGGGTTGTTGATCTCGTGCGCGATGCCGGCGACCAGGCGGCCGAGCGAGGCGAGCTTGTCGGCGCGCGCCAGGTGGGCCTGGGTGGCGAGCAGGGCCTCGTGCGTGCGCGCGAGGGCGCTGGTGCGGTCGGCGACGCGTTCCTCGAGGGTGGTGGTGAGCTCCCGCACCGCAGCGTACGAGGCGGCCTTGCCCAGCGCGACCGCCGCCTGGTTGCCGATGGTGCGGAGAAGCCCGAGATCGCGCGCGCCATAGAGTGCCCCCGAGCCCTTCGGGCCGAGCGCGAGCATGCCCGACAGGCGGTCCTTGACGCGCAACGGGACGACGAGCGTCACGCCGGCCGCCTGCAGGACGCGTGCGGCCGGGCTCGCTTCGGAGACCAGCGACACCACCCGCGCCCCGGATCCCGGGGAAGCGAGAAGTGGGTCGCTGGCCGCCACGGCGATTCCGGCCGCCGCATCCTGCAGGGTCGCCTCCCCCGTGGGAAGCAGGAGGAGGCAGGGGGTGGGGGCCATGGTGTCCACCAGGGTCCGGCGGACGGTACTCGCGATCTCATCCAGGTCGAGCGACGCGACGAGCGTCCGGCTGACCGCCTCGATCGTCGCCTCGGCATCGTAGCGCGTGCGGAAGAAGAC
>Ga0126369_10002907_pt1 | contig 12299 bp, 10 predicted proteins | sample PanSoiMetaPlot_1_FD_109646 | JGI IMG/M metagenome (GOLD analysis project Ga0126369, IMG submission 109646) | Tropical forest soil microbial communities from Panama - MetaG Plot_1 | ecosystem: Environmental > Terrestrial > Soil > Tropical forest > Bulk soil | place: Panama | collected 2016-02-17 | reverse complement strand
CTGTCCGCACGGAGAGCCCTTCGGCCACGATCCGGCGCGCAAGCTCGTCCTGTGCTATTGGATCGCTGATCGCGAGCAAGGCCTTGGCATGCCCGGCGCTGAGCACGCCCGCGGCAACTCGCCGCTGCACGGCGGGAGGCAGGTTCAAAAGCCGGATCGTGTTGCTGATGTGCGGCCTGGATCGTCCAATTCGGCGAGCGAGCTCCTCATGGGTCGCCCCGAAGTCTTCTAGCAGCTGCTGGTAGGCCGCCGCCTCTTCAAGCGGGTTCAGGTCCTCCCGGTGCAGGTTCTCGATCAGGGCGTCCCGGAGCATGTCGCCGTCGGAGGTATCGCGGACGATAGCGGGCACTGTCACAACGTCAGCGAGTTCACACGCCCGCCAGCGGCGCTCGCCCATCACGATCTCGTACCTGTTCGGAGCGGTCTTCCTGACCACCACGGGCTGGAGCAGCCCGACCTCCCTGATCGAATTCGCTAGCTCGGCGAGCGCGTCCTCGTCGAACACCTGCCTGGGCTGGCGCGGATTCGGCACGATCGCCGTGACCGGGATCTCATCGAAGTAGGCACCGCCTGCCTCGGCAAGGCCGGTAGATCCAGCCCTCGATATCCCCCACCCGGACCCGTTGCCGTCGGCTCCACCGACCGGTGCGGTGGGGATCAACGCCCCCAGGCCCCTGCCAAGGCCGCGCTTTTGCTGTGCCATGAACCTCTCCCTGCTCCGCGGACCCGACCGGTCGTGTGCGACCGACTGGTTGCGCGTGGTTCCATCCTGCCAGGAAGGACTGACCGCCTGATGCATTCACCGGCCGGCCGTGGACGAGTCGAGGCGCTGTGGACAGTGGATCCCAAGGCGACGGCACCGCCCGCTGGTGCCGAACGAGGCGCCCCGCGCCGCTACTCCTCGGTGGCGCTGGTCTTGAACGCCATCTCCTTGGCCGCCTCCAAGTACGCCACGGCGCCGCTCGATCCCGGGTCGTATGTCATGACCGACTGGCCGTAGCTCGGGGCCTCGGACACCCGCACGCTCCTCGGTATGACCGAGCTCAGCACGAGGTCACCGAAATGGCCGCGTACCTCATCCGCCACCTGTGAGGCGAGCTTGGTCCGGCTGTCGAACATCGTCAGCAGAATGGTGCTCACCGTCAGCTGGGGATTGAGGTGGCTCCTGACCAGCTCCACCGTCCTCAGCAGCTGCTCCAGGCCTTCTAGCGCGTAGTACTCGCACTGAATCGGGATCAGCACTTCGGGCGCCGCGACCAGCGCATTGACGGTGAGCAAACCAAGTGAGGGCGGGCAGTCAATGAAGATGTAGTCCAGCTCCGAGGCGTCATACTCCGCGAGCGCCCGCTCCAGCCGCGATTCCCGCGCCACCTGGGGAACGAGCTCGATCTCCGCGCCAGCCAGATCGATAGTCGCGGGCGCGCACAAGAGGTGCGGGAATCCTTCGACGGGCCGCACCACGTCGGCCAGCGGCAGCCCGTCAACAAGCGCGCTGTACATCGAGGTAGTGCCGGATCTGTGCTCGACGTCGAGCGCCGTCGAGGCATTGCCCTGCGGGTCGAGATCGATCACCAGCACCCGCGAACCGTGCATTGCGAGGCTGGCGGCGAGGTTGACTGCTGTCGTCGTCTTCCCGACTCCGCCCTTCTGGTTGGCGATTGTCAGTACTCGGCAAGAATCCGGGCGCGGCCACTGTTCGCGCCCGGCGCGGGCGCTCATGGCGGCCTCAGCCGCCCGCGCGATCGGCGTGTCCGCCGATGTCTCAGGCGCCGCGGGAATGGCCACCTCGTCCTCGCTCTCCGTTGCCACGGCGCTCTGCGCGCCGTGCCGTGTATTCGCGATCATATTGCCGGCACGTAGTTGCGGTGTCCGACGCGCTGCGACGAGCGGCCAGCCGAGCCCGGTGCTCTCTCGCCCGGCTGGGCGCCGGTTAGTGCGATCCTCGGTCTGCGGCCAGCCGAGCCCGGGCTCCACGCGCGCCGCGCACCTCGTCCGCAGCGGCTCCAATCCGAACCCGGCCCGTTGCAGGACCGTCAGCGCAGACCAGCCAAGGCCGGAGCCGGTCGTCCCCATTCGCCCTTCGTCACCTCACCGACCTCCGCGCCGACGAGGCGGCTGTGCGGAACCGGATCACTGTGGTCGGCTGCCTGATCACCCCGACTCCCGCCGAGACCACGCCGACGTGGGTCGCACCAAGACGATCCAACACCGACTTGGCCTGGTCAAGCTCCGCTGCGGCGGCGTCGCCCTTGATTGCGAGGACCAGCCCGCCAGGCCGCGCTAGTCCCGACGCCAACCCGGCCAGCCGGTCAAGGCGCGCCACCGCCCGCGCGGTCACAACGTCCGCCTCGACCTGCCCGGCCAGGTCCTCCGCCCTCGCGCGCTGGACAGTCACATTCCTCAGGTCGAGTTCGGCGACGCACTCCATCAGGAATGCGGTCCGGCGCGCCATCGGCTCGACGAGCACAACCTGAGCCATCGGCCTCATCATCGCCAGCACGATCCCCGGCAGGCCCGCACCTGACCCGAGATCCGCGAGGAGGCACGAGCGCGGGATCAGGGTGGCTAGGACCGCGCAATTCAGCAGGTGGCGATCCCAGATCCGCTCCGCCTCGCTCGGGCCGATAATCCCCCGGTCAACCCCGGCGCTGGCGAGCAGCGCGGCATAGGCCTGGGCGAGCGGGAGCGCGTGCCCGAAGACGGCACGGGCCGAATCGGGAGGCTGCGGAGCACGGGGCGGCACGACACGCTCACCCCACGGGCAGCACGACCACCCGGCGGTTCGGATCGATGCCCTCGGATTCGCTGCGTAGGCCGGCAGCGGCGATCGCATCGTGCACGACCTTCCGCTCGAAGGCGTTCATCGCCGCCAGCGCCTTGGCCTCGCCGGTGCGCTTGACTTCGTCGGCCACATTCGCGCCGAGCTCGGCAAGCTCGGCCCGCCGCTGCGCCCGGTAGCCGCCGATGTCCAGCATTAGCCGGGTGCGGCCGCCCGTTTGTCGGTGCACGGCAAGCCTCGTCAGCTCCTGGAGGGCGTCCAGCACCTCGCCCCGCGACCCGACAAGCTCCTTCAGCGTGGCCCCAACCACTGATACGACGGCCCTGTCGCCCTCGACATCCATGTCGATGTCGCCGTCGAGGTCGGCCACGTCGAGCAGCCCTTCGACGTAGTCGGCCGCGATCTCACCCTCGAGCTCCAGCCGCGCGACGTCTGGCGCCTCGTGTTCGCCGTTCTCCGCCTCCGCGTCGTCCTCCGTCGCGGTGCCAGGCTCGCGAGCCTCCGTCGCCGTGCCAGCTTCGCGCGCCTCCGTCCCGGTACCAGCTTCGCGCGCCTCCGGCGCGGTGCCAGATTCGCCGACGATCGTGCCGGATCCGTTATCGTCCTGGTGCGCGACCACATCGTCCCCTTCGGCCACGACTTGCTCCTCCTCGCCACCACATGCCCGCCCACCACCCTGTCCGCGCGATGGGCATCTTGGATCCGGACGGCTTGTTAGCGCTTGCCCGTCCGCTTGCTCCGGGACTGCTTCTGGCGTTGCTGCCGGACCACCTTGGCCTCCGGCTGAGCCGGGGCGGGTGGCGGCTCCGCTTTGCCACGGCCGAATCGGCGCAGCACTCCGCCTTCGCCCGACGCCGGCTTATGCCCATTGGCATCCGCGCTGCCGGATCCCGCCGCCGCTTGGGGGCGTTCATCCTCAGCACGTGGCTTCGCCGCCGCAGCGCCCTTCTGGCCCGCAGCGCCCTTCTGGCCCGCCGCATCCGCCGGGCCGGCCTGGCGCGGCTTGTCGGCCTTTCGCCCAGAACCAGGCGCGAGGCCGCTGGCCGTGGCCGGCCTCACGCCGCGGCCGCTTGGTCTTGTCCCGGCCGCGCCGCCCCCCGCGGCGCCGAGGACGGCGGCGCCAACCGGGTACCTGCGCAGCAGGATGAACTGCTGGCCGAGCGTCCACAGGTTGGTGGTGACCCAGTAGATCACCAGGCCGAACTGCCAGAACAGCCCGCTCAAAGCGAACAGCGGCATGACGTACGTCATCAGCTGCTGCTGCTGGCCCATCGGGTTGTCCTTGCCCGTCGGCATGATTCCCCGCTTGACGTTTTGCCGCATGGTCAGGTACGTCGTCGCCATGCTGGCCACCACGAAGATGATGATCACGACCTTCGCCGGCCAGAACGCCACGTGCAGGGGCGGCCGCACGAACAGCACCTTGTCGTAAATGTGCGCGCCCAGGATCTTCGCGTGCTGTGCGGCCTTGATCGTCGTCACGGACAGGTGATAGCTCCCGGTCGTCACCCCCTTGACCGGCTTCCAGTCCGCGATGTAGCGCAGCACGCTGAACAGGGCGAAGAACAGCGGCATCTGGAGCAGCAGCGGCAGGCAGCCCATGAGCGGGTTGACGCCCGCTTCCTGGTACAGCTTCATCATCTCGGCGTTCAGGGTCTCCCTGTCGCCCTTGTACCGTTTGCGCAGCTCGGTGATCTTCGGGGTGAGCGCCGTCATCGCCCGCTGCGTGTGCATCTGCTTGATGAACAGCGGCACCATGATCAGCCGCATCAACATGACCAGGCAGACGATCGTGAGCAGCCAGGTGACTCCGCTTGCCGGGCCGAATACCGGCCCGAACAAGTTGAACAGGCCGGTGATCACCCAGGCGACGGCGTCGTCGATGGGGCCAAGGATGGGGTTCAGGAAGCCCAACGCGTCAGTTCCCTTGCTCGTGGACTCGCGGAGCTGGCGTCCGCGGGTGTGGGGCCGACCCGGTCAGACGGCACGGCAGGTACCGGGTCCAGCCCTCCGGGATGAAATGGGTGGCAGCGGCCGATTCGCCGTGCTGCGAGCCAGCTTCCGCGCAGCGCCCCGTGCAACCGGATAGCGTCGAGCGCGTAAGCGCTGCAGGACGGGTAAAAGCGGCATCGCGGCGCGAGCAGCGGGCTGATAAATCGTCGATAGCCTGAGATACACGACATCATCGCCGCGGCTGGCCATGACGGGCTGCCCATGACAGCGCTCACGGCGCCGTCGGTGCCGGCAAGTGCCGCGTCGCGGCCGTTCCGCGCCGCGCGGCCGCCGTGCACCGCATCGTTCCCTTGCCCTTGCCTCACACCGCACCGCCCTGCCGCCTGAGCAGCGCCCGGAACACCGAGCCGAGCTCATCGGCCAAATCCGCATAGCTTGCCGTCGCGGCCGGGGGATTAGCGCGCAACACAAGAAGGCTACCCCCAGGAAGCACGTGCAGGTACCCGCGCGCGAGGTGCCGCAGCCGACGCTTGACCCGGTTGCGCACCACTGCCGGGCCGACCGCGCGGCTCACGACCAAGCCGATCTTCGCCGGCTCATCGCTGCCTGGCCGGATCAGTATGTGCGCGACGAGCAGCGGCCGTCCGATCCGGCGTCCGTCTCGCAGAGCGGCAGTGAACTCCGGGCGGCGGCGCATACGCGCGCTCGCGGGCAACATGTGGCATCACCGCCCCGCAGGCGGTGCCGCGCTCGGCCCTGCGGCGCTGGTCAGACGCTGACCCGGGCACGGCCCTTGCGGCGCCTGGCGGCCAGGATCGCACGCCCAGCGCGGGTGCGCATGCGCAGCCTGAAGCCGTGCGTCTTGGCGCGACGGCGGTTGTTCGGCTGGAACGTGCGCTTGCTCACAGCTACTCCAGAATCCGGTTACTTGTCGTGGATCGCCCGGCCGACGCCGCGGTCTGCCGCTCAGCGCAACCTAGTCTCAGACTAGCGCGCCCGCGCTCGCGCTTGCCAGCGTCGGCCCCGCCGACGCGAGGGCGGTCCAGTGTACCGCGTCCCGGTCAGGACCCTGACCGCCGCCTCATCTGACGCGCCTGCGGTGGCGCGTGAGCACCTGCCTGCGACTAGTGCCGTTTGGCAAACGTGATCCGAACATCGCGCCTAGGCTGTGGAAAAGTCCGCCGCAATGTGACGTGCAGGCGTCGCGCGGGTAACGGGCTGTAACGCGATGATGGGGGCGCGAGGTGACAGGCAAAGTGAGTGAACCGGACCTCGCCGACATCTGGGCCAGGTCGCTCAACGACCTCGCCGAGACCCAGATCGAGCCCTACCAGCGCGCCTGGCTGCAGCTGACCAGGCCGCTCGGCCTGGTGGAGAACACAGCCCTGATCGCCACCCCCAACGAGTTCGCCAAAGACCAGCTCGAGAACAGGCTCCGGAACCTCATTACGAACGCTTTGTCCCGCGAGCTCGGCCGCAGCATACAGCTCGCCGTCATCATCGATCCGGCGGCCGCGCCGGGACAACCCGACCTCGCTTCGCCCGACCAGGAAGTCACCCACCCGGCGCTAGCGGGAGGCGAGGCGGCGCCAGAGCCCCTCGCCATCCGGATGCCCTTCGGAGTGACGACCGATGGCGGCCTGGATCCCGATTCCCTCCTCGCCCCGCGCGCCGGGCTGGGCATCGACCCGGCCCACCTGCCAGGCACCCCGGACCACGACATCTTCGGTGTGCCTGAGCAGCCGCTCGTCGCGGGCCAGCCCGAGCAGCTCCGGGAGCATGAGGCAGACCGGAGCAAGGCGGGCCCGCGCCTCGGCGAGGACACTGGGCCGACGCATCTGCCAGGCCAGGCGGTCGGGCAGCGTCCTGCCGCGCCAGGTCCGAACGGCGACGGGCGGACCACGGCGGGCATACCCGGCACAGCGCCGTTGCCGGGGCAGGTCGCTGGGCGGCCGACGCAGGCCAGGCTTAACCCGAAGTACACCTTCGAGACATTCGTGATTGGCTCCAGCAACCGCTTCGCGCACGCGGCGGCGTTCGCTGTCGCCGAGGCACCGGCGAAGGCCTACAACCCGCTGTTCATTTACGGCGATTCCGGCCTCGGCAAGACGCATCTGCTGCATGCGATCGGCCACTACGCTCAGCGCCTCTACGCCGGAGTCCGGGCCCGCTACGTGAGCTCGGAGGAATTCACCAACGACTTCATCAACATGATCAGGGACGGCAAGCAGGACGGCTTCCGCCGCCGCTACCGGGACGTCGACATCTTGCTCGTCGACGACATTCAGTTCCTGGAGAACAAGGAAGGAACCCAGGAGGAGTTCTTCCACACGTTCAATACGCTGCACAACGCGTCCAAGCAGATCGTCATATCCAGCGACCGTGCACCCAAGCGACTGATGACCCTGGAGGACAGGCTGCGCAGCAGGTTCGAGTGGGGCCTGCTCACCGACATCCAGCCGCCGGAGCTTGAGACCAGGATCGCCATCTTGCGCAAGAAGGCGGTGCAGGATCGGCTCAACGCGCCGCCCGCGGCGCTGGAGTACATCGCGAGCCGGATCTCCACCAACATCAGGGAGCTCGAGGGGGCGCTGATCCGGGTCAGCGCCTACGCCAGCCTCAACCGCCAGCCGGTTGACATGCAACTGGCCGAGTTCGTGCTGAAGGACCTGATCCCGGAAGCGCAGGGCATCCCCGAGATCACCGCCGCCACGATCATGGGCCACACGGCGTCCTACTTCGGCCTGTCCGTCGACGACCTCTGCGGTACCTCACGGTCGCGGGTCCTGGTGACCGCGCGCCAGATCGCGATGTACCTGTGCCGTGAATTGACCGACCTGTCGCTGCCGAAGATCGGCCAGCATTTCGGGGGCCGCGACCATACGACGGTGATGCACGCCGAACGGAAGATCCGCCAGCTGATGGCCGAACGGCGCTCGATCTACAACCAGGTCACCGAGCTGACAAACAAGATCAAGCAGCAGGCTCTGCCCACTGAGCGCAAGTTATATCGGTAACCACAAAAATACCCAGCGTGGTCAAACCGAAGTTCGCAGCCATCGGCCACTCACGATCTGTACACACACCTGTGGATAACTTTGTGGACAGCGTCCGGCGCGCTCTGGATACTCGCCGCCAGGCGGCGGACAACCAGGGGATATCCCGGGGATAACCGGGCCGGGCCGGCGCACGGTCGCCCAGCCGTCCCCAGCAGTTGCCTGGCCGAGCGTCGGTCGTCCACCGGACCTGTGTCTTCCGCAGCATCCTGACCTGCGCGTATGCGGTTGCCCACAGAATCCACTGCGCCTAAGACGACTACTGCTTATCTCTCTAACACGATTCACCAGCCAAGTAGCGTGCCGGTCCGGTCTTAGCGCCGCGAGACCGCACAAACTAGCCCGCAGCGGGCCGGCGTAGTGCGCGGGAACGCCAGCCGGCCTGCAGCCCTGCCGACTAGGCTCGGATCCGAGTGAAAGGCGGTCTGCCGTGCGGATCCTGGTCGAACGCGATGTCTTCGCCGACGCGGTCGCCTGGACCGCGCGGGCCCTTCCCCTCCGGCCCACCGTCCCGGTGCTGGCCGGAATGCGGCTGCACGCCACGGCCGACGAGCTGACCCTGTCCAGCTTCGACTACGACGTCTCGGCGCAGGCCCGCATCCCCATCTCCGGGCAGGTACCGGGCAGTGCGCTGGTCTCGGGCCGGCTGCTCGCGGAGATCAGCAGGAGCCTGCCAGGCCAGCCCGTGAGTATCTCGGCCGAGGGTGGCCGCGCCGTGCTCACCTGCGGGAGCGCGACCTTCAGCCTGCTGACCATGCCCGAGGACGAGTACCCGGCCCTGCCGACGATGCCCGGAGTGTCGGGCACGGTGGGCAGCGACGCGTTCGCTACTGCCGTCAGCCAGACCGCGGTCGCCGCCGGGCGCGACGACACCCTGCCGACGCTCACTGGAGTCCGCATCGAGATCGAGGGCGACCTGCTGACGCTCATCTCCACCGACCGGTACCGGCTGGCCGTGCGCGAACTGCGGTGGAACCCGGTGCTGCCCGACATGTCGGCCGCCGTGCTCATCCCGGCCAAGGCGCTGACCGACACGGCGCGCTCGCTGACGACGGCAGCCGAGGTGTCGATCGCCCTCGGGCTGCCGGGCGGGGAGTCCAGTTCCGTCGACAGCAGCCAGCCGCCGCCCGGCCTTCCCGGCACCGCGATATACGCCGGAAACTATGGCGGGGACGGGATGGTCGGCTTCGAGGCCAGCGGCCGCCGCACCACCACCAGGCTGCTGAGCGGCGAGTTCCCGCGGTACCGGTCGCTGCTTCCGTCTGTCGTGAACGCGACCGCTGAGGTGCCCACCAGCTTGCTGATCGAGTCGGTACGGCGGGTGGCGCTCGTCGCCGAGCGCAACAGCGCGGTGAGATTCAGCTTCACCTCAGGTCAGCTGTCCCTCGAGGCCGGGACCGGCGACGAGGCGCAAGCGGACGAGGTGGTCGAGGCCACAAGCTTCGACGGCGATGACCTGACGATCGCGTTCAATCCGACCTACCTGCTGGACGGTCTCACCGCGATCGACAGCGATACGACCAGGATCGCCTTCACCGAGCCGGGCAAGCCTGCGCTGCTGACCGGCAAGCCCGCGCCGGACGGGAGCACCGACTACCGGTACCTGCTCATGCCGTTCCGCATGAACAGTTAACGTCGCAAGGGTGCACCTGGCCAGGCTCGCGCTCACCGACTTCCGGTGTTATGCCGAAGCTGACGTGCGGTTCTCCCCTGGCGTGACGATCTTCACCGGGCCGAATGGCGCGGGTAAGACCAACCTGGTCGAAGCTGCGCTCTACGTGGCGACGTTCGGCAGCCACCGGGTCGCCACCGACGCGGCGTTGGTGAGAACGGGCGCGGAGCGCGCCATCCTGCGCGCCGCGATCCGGTCGACCGGTCGGGACTGCCTTGTGGAGATCGAGCTCAATGCCGGCCGGGCGAACCGGGTCCGGCTGAACCGGGCTCCGCTGGCCCGACCGCGGGACGCGCTCGGCGTGCTGCGCTGCGTGCTGTTCGCGCCTGAGGACCTGGCGATCGTCAAGGGCGATCCCGAGCAGCGCCGCCGCTACCTCGACGACCTGCTCGTCGCGAGCCGGCCGCGGTACGCGGCGGTGCGGGCCGATTATGAGCGCGTGCTCAAGCAGCGGACCGCGCTGCTGAAATCAGCGCGGGCGGACCGGGCGGTGCGGGGCGTCGGAACGGACTTCGCGCCGCCGGAACTGGAGGTTTGGGATGACCAGCTGGTCGCCGCCGGAGCCGAGCTCACGGCGGGCCGGATGCGGCTAGTCAGTGAGCTCCGGCCACTGATCATGGCCAGGTACGGCGACGTGGCCGGCGACCAGCGGACGGCCGTGGCCCACTACCTGCTGGGCGGTAAGGCTCCGGCCGCGCAGGACAGCTCAGACCAGCCCGGCGCGGCCGACGCGGGTGAGCAGGACGCCGACCCGGCCACGCTGGCCGGGTACCTGCGCGCCAACCTGGAACGGCTACGGCGGGCCGAGCTCGAGCGCGGGGTATGCCTCGTCGGGCCGCACCGCGACGAGCTGGAGCTGCGGATAGGCGACCTGCCCGCCCGCGGCTACGCCAGCCATGGCGAGTCCTGGTCCCTGGCGCTGGCGCTCCGCCTCGCTTCGTTCGACCTGCTCCGCGCGGACGGCGACGACCCGGTTCTTCTGCTCGATGACGTCTTCGCCGAGTTGGATACCGGGCGCAGGGACAGGCTGGCCGAACTCGCGGTCGGCGCCGAGCAGGTGATCGTGACCGCGGCGGTCGCGGCGGATGTACCAGCACTGCTTACCGGCACTGGCGTCGGATTCACGGTGCGGGACGGGGTGATCGCCCGTGCCTGACCCGGACGACAGTCGGGCTGGAGGCCCGGCCGAGGGGCCGGAGCCTAGCGGCGAACGCGGTGTTGACGCACGCCAGCGAGAGGGCAGTGGCGCCGGGCACGGGGCCGAGGTGGCCGCGAGCGCGCTTGCGCGAGCGAGGTCAGATGCCAGTGCCCGAGGTGCCCGCCGGGCGGCCGGCGGGCAGGAGACTGGCCCGACGCAGCATCGGGCCCGCCCGCCGGGGCGAAAGCGCCGCGACGATCCCGAGCCGCTCGCGGAGGCGATCGATGACCTCGTCGCGCAGACCGGATGGACCATGGCGGTCGCGGTCGGCTCGGTGCTCGGGCGCTGGGCGGAAATCGTCGGCCCGGAGCTCGCCGCGCACACGACCCCGGGCGGTCTGGCCGACGGTGAGCTCGAGGTGACCGCCGACTCGACCGCGTGGGCGACACAGCTCAGGCTGCTCGCCGCCGACCTGGTCCGCAGGCTGAACGCCGAGCTCGGCCCGGGGACAGTGCGGCACGTGACCGTGCGCGGGCCGGGCCTGCCGCCCCGCCGCCCCGGCCAGTGGCGGGTGCGCGGAAGCCGGGGGCCGCGGGACACCTACGGCTGATCGCGCGGCGCGGTCTGCGGCCAGTCAGGAACTCCGCGACGCGCTGTCCACAGGCGGCGCATGTGGCCCAGGCTCGGCGCCCCGGCAGGTAAAATGTGTAAGCGTACCGGGACAGCCGCCCATCGGGAAGCACTGCGGTAGCGGAGGGCATCGCGGCGGTGCGCGGAGGCCCGGTGCCGCAAAGAACCGGGCGCGCATGTCCCGCTGTGCACGGTTTCCGACGAGGAGCACACGTTTGTCCTACGACGCACGCTCGATCACGGTCCTTGAGGGCCTGGAGGCGGTCCGGAAGCGCCCGGGCATGTATATCGGCTCGACAGGCGAGCGCGGGCTGCACCACCTAGTCCAAGAGGTCGTGGACAACGCCGTCGACGAGGCGCTTGCCGGGTTCTGCGACCAGATTGACGTCACCCTGCTCGCCGATGGCGGTGTCCGGGTGGTCGACAACGGCCGCGGCATCCCGGTGGATGACCATCCGGTGGAAAAGCGCCCGGCCGTCGAGGTCGTGCTGACCACCCTGCACGCGGGCGGCAAGTTCGACGGCCAGTCCTATGCCGTTTCCGGCGGACTGCACGGCGTCGGCGTCTCCGTCGTCAACGCGCTATCCAGCAGGCTCGAGGTGGAGGTGCGCAAGGACGGCCACGTGTGGCGGCAGTCGTACCGGGTCGGCGATCCTGATGGTCCCCTGGCGCGGGGCGAGCGGACCGCGGAGACGGGCACCACGATCACGTTCTGGCCCGACGGCGACATCTTCGAGACGACGGCGTGGACCTTCGAGACCCTGGCCCGGCGGCTGCAGGAGATGGCGTTCCTGAACCGGGGCCTGCAGATCACCCTGACCGACCTGCGGCCGGACCACATGAACGGCGAGCCGCACGTCGCCAGCTTCTGCTACGACGGCGGCATCGCCGACTTCGTGCGGTACCTCAACGCCACCAAGGAGCCGGTGCACGCGTCGGTGATCGAGTTCGGTGACGAGGAGCCGGGGATCTCGGCCGAGATCGCGATGCAATGGAGCGGCGCCTACGCCGAGTCCGTGCACACGTTCGCCAACACCATCAATACCGCCGAAGGCGGTACCCACGAGGAGG
>Ga0126369_10002905_pt1 | contig 12300 bp, 7 predicted proteins | sample PanSoiMetaPlot_1_FD_109646 | JGI IMG/M metagenome (GOLD analysis project Ga0126369, IMG submission 109646) | Tropical forest soil microbial communities from Panama - MetaG Plot_1 | ecosystem: Environmental > Terrestrial > Soil > Tropical forest > Bulk soil | place: Panama | collected 2016-02-17 | reverse complement strand
TTGCAGAATTCGTGCGTGTCCCACTGGGGATAATCCGCGCTGGCCTTATTGACGTCGCAAACCGCCACTCCTTGGACGTCAGGTTCTTTCAGGAAATGAAGCATCACACGCAAGCCTTGCGCGCCCACGCCGATGAACGCGATGTTGACCTTGTCGCTGGGAGGTACCAAGCCCGGCCCGCCCAATACGAACCTAGGTACGATAGAAAAACCCAGCGCCGCGCCCGCGCCTTGCGCCAGGAATTTTCGGCGAGTAAGAGGACTGGAAGGTTTTGCGCCTGCGTTCTGTTTCCCTTTCATTTTGCACCTCGGACAGCGGGGAGAATACCACCGAGGGGGCCTCTCCTGAAAGATGCGAGGCATGCCTTTAGGGCTGAAATTGAGATTCTTTCGCCCTCTCTTTCAAGGGCGTGCACCGAAAGGGTCTTTCTCCCGTCCAAGTTTAGGAGTAATCTGCGGTTCTGCGTGGTTGCTAGGAGGTTCCCCCATGAAACGGCGCGAATTTCTCCATCGGGCGGCTTGCGCGGCAGGTGCCGCTTGGCTTCCCTCCGCAACCTTCGCGCATAATGTGCGGGAGCTGCCACCGCTTCCGCGGAAGTTCAGTGCATCGGATCTAGTAACGTTGGGGAGCACGGGTATCCAAACAAGCCGGCTGGCCATGGGAACCGGAACCGTCGGCAGCGGACACCATTCCCACCAGACCGCACTGGGTATCAATGGTCTCTCCGACCTCCTTCTCAACGGTTACGAGCATGGATTGCGGTTCTTTGATTCGGCTGATTCCTATGGCAGCCATCCGCACGTGGCCGAGGCGCTGAAACATGTGCCGCGTGACAAGGTCACTGTACTTACCAAGACCTGGGCACGGGACGCCGCTACGGCGCGCGCCGATCTGGACCGTTTCCGCAGGGAACTCGGAACGGATTACATGGATATCTGCCTGATGCACTGCCTCACTGAAGGCGACTGGACGGAACGCTTCCAGCCGGTGATGGACGTACTCTCGGAAGCCAAGCAGAAGGGCATCATTCGCGCACACGGCTGCTCCTGCCACAACATCGATGCGCTACGCACCGCGGCAAAATCGCCCTGGGTGGATGTCCACTTGGTGCGAATCAATCCCATTGGGGCCTACATGGACGACAAGCCGGATACTGTTGTGAGCGTCATACGCGAGATGCGCGCAAACCACCACGCCATTATCGGGATGAAGATTCTTGGCCAGGGAGAAATGCGCAACCGTCAGGACGAAGCACTGCACTACGCGCTTTCGTTGGACTTGCTGGACGCCTTTACCATCGGCGCAGAATCCCGGTCCGAACAGGAAGACCTGATCCTCCGCATCGCCGCGGCCTAGCCAAACCTTCTCCGGCGAGGGCGCGGATTTCACTAGCGCAAAGTCTGCCTTCAAGGTAGAATCCTTTCACTTATTTTATTCGCCCGCGCGATACCGAAATCGCGATGCACTCGTGGCGCCGGGGCAGCGCCCCAGGAATGAAAATGTTCATGCCGCGAATTGCCCGAACGCTTTAATCCGCTCCCGCGGATTTTTCCTTTCTCGTTTTCTACCATTTATTTTCGCAACCGTGTTTGCGCGCGGAAAATTGGCGTAAGCATACACAGAGAGCTGGGTTTTTTATGTCGGCTGAGCAAGTTATGGTTCCTGCGGCGCCACCATCGATGTGGAGTTCCATTCGCGAAGCTCTGCGCGGCTCGCATCAGGATTTCACCACCGGCAGCTTGAATCGCGCCATTCTGCTACTCGCCATCCCCATGGTGCTCGAAATGGTGTTGGAGTCTCTCTTCGCCGTTGTCGACGTTTTTTGGGTCGGCCGCCTCGGGGCCGACGCTATCGCCACCGTTGGCCTTACCGAGTCCATGCTCAGTCTGGTGATGGCCGTTGGATTTGGTCTGAGTCTCTCCACCACCGCCATGGTCGCGCGTCGCATTGGTGAAAGAGATCCGTCAGGCGCTGCCGTCGCCGGCGTTCAGGCAATCGTGATCGGACTTGCGCTTTCGGCGATGGTTGGCCTCCCTTGTCTCTTTTATGCGCCGAATCTGCTTCGGCTGATGGGTGCTTCACCGCAGATCGTGGCCACCGGATCCGGATACGCCCGCATCGCGCTTGGTGGCGGCGGTGTGATCATGATGCTTTTTCTCAACAATGCCATTTTCCGCGGCGCGGGAGACGCCGCCATCGCTATGCGTCTGCTGTGGGTCTCGAACATCATCAATCTCATCCTCGACCCTTGCCTCATTTTCGGTTGGGGCCCTTTCCCAAAGCTGGGCGTCACCGGCGCGGCTCTCGCCACCTTCACCGGACGCAGCATTGGCGTGCTCTATCAGTTCTATCGCTTGCTGCGGGGGACCGAGCGCATTCATGTTTTGCGTAGCCAGCTCCGCGTCAACCTTGGCGTTCTCCTCCGGCTGCTGCGCGTTTCGCTGACGGGCATTTTCCAATTCGTCATCGCGCACACGAGTTGGATCGGCCTCATGCGTATCGCCAGTATGTTCGGCTCGACGGTGCTCGCCGGTTACACTATCGCCATCCGCATTCTCATTTTCATCCTCTTGCCAAGCTGGGGCTTGAGCAACGCCGCCGCCACGCTTGTCGGCCAGAATCTCGGCGCCAAGCAGCCCGACCGCGCGGAAACTTCTGTCTGGCGCACGGGTTTCTACAACATGCTTTTTCTCGGCGGCATCGGCGTCTTCTTTCTGCTCTTTGCCACACCCGTCGTTCGGCTTTTCACGAGCGATCCGGCGGTCGTGCCTCTCGCCGCCACCTGCCTGCGCATTCTGAGCTACGGCAATATCGGCTACGCCTATGGCATGGTCATGCTCCAGGCCTTCAACGGGGCGGGTGATACCGTGACGCCCACCTGGGTCCATCTCTTCGGCTTCTGGCTGCTCGAGATTCCCTTGGCGTATTTCCTTGCGATCCCCAGGCATGCCGGAGCGAATGGTGTGTACATCTCCATCGTGGTTGCCGAATGCGTCATCGCTGCTGCGGGAATTCTTCTCTTCCGGCGCGGCCGCTGGAAAGGCCAGCAAATCTGACCGCCCGATAAGAGTGGTCATCCCGAGCGAGCTTGCCTGCGGAAAGCAGGTGCCGCGAGTCGAAGGATCTCGTCGCGGCCCAGTTGACCCAGCTGGCCTGTATTGATTCCTGCTTTGCGGGCGTATAATCGCGGCCACAAGGAGGTTCCTCATGGCCAAGACCAAACAGTTCACCATCCCTGTCGATAACCAGCCCGGCGCAGTCGCACGCATCGCCAAGGCCCTGGGCGACTCGAAGGTAAACATTCTGGCACTTCTGGGAACGGCGGAAGGCTCGGCCGGAACGGTTCAGCTCGTCGCCGAAGACGCAAAGAAAGCCAAGAAAGCGCTGGATGCCGCCAAGATTGTGTACCGGGAGACGCCTGCAGAGCAGTACGAGCTGCCCAACAAGGCCGGCGCCCTGGCGCATTGCTTGGCGTCTCTTGAGAAGAAGGGCGTTAACCTGAACTCCATCCACGCGACGGCTGCGAAGGGCGGGAAGAAGGCGGTTGTCGTATATACCGTGGAAGCCGTCCCGAAGGCTGTGACTGCTACTGCGTAAGGCCCTGTCTCCCTCACTAGCTCGTGCAAGACGAGCCCAGAGCCCCTCATTTTTGTGGTGTGCCTCATGGGTCACCCGAATCTGCTCGGTCGCTCAGGCTAGTCACAGTGTGGTAAACTAGACACGCCCGCTCGGATCTTCCAGCCCTTCACGCCCTTTAGGTTCATCTGTAAGCTGTTCTCAATCAATTACATAGGAGGCCTTACAAGACAGCGGGCACGCGGCATTGAGGATGCAATTCCAGGATTGCGAGGGTGCAATCGCTAGGAAACAGCTTTCATCTACAAGGAGACGAGGACTGAGGCCATGACGCTAAAGAGTTTCCTCAAGAAGCTGCTGCGCTATACGCTCTGCCTGGCCGCCGGGCTGTTCACCTTTGCCGCCTGCGGGTACACCGACTACCGCCTCTGGCCTCTCGACCTGCCCGCTTCTTCGCACCCACGGATGCCGGTGACGGCCGTGAAGGGCCGGCGGCTGGTTGTCCCCTTCAGCCTGGAAGTTCCTGCCGCGGAAATTGCCACGTTCAACGACCAGCTCGAAGCCTTTCTGAGATTTGAATATTTGCGCGGTCGCGAAGCGCGCGAGGGACACGACACCTCGCACATGTACCTGACGGCCATAAACACAAAAAAAGGGCCGCAATACAAGATCTTTGTTGTGACGGACAACGACCTGCTTTCCGCAGTGCCGCAAGTGGCGAGCTTCAAAAGCCGCAATCTCATCACCCATTATGAATTCCAGACCTGGTCGCAGAAGGAATACAACTATTACCAGCAGCAGAGCCACACGTTCGACGTGGCTTACGACGTGCCCACGGACCAGAAGCTAGAAACCATCAACTCTTCGAAGGTGCTTCCGGCGCTGGCGCAATTCCTCATTTTCAAATCGCAGACCGACAATCGCGTCGTGGACTCCACGGATGCCGCGGCGCGCCCGTTGACGCGCGAGCAAGCGATGCAACTTGCCGCGGACATCCTGGACGTCGCGCACTTCTATGACCTGCCGCTCGATTACTTCATGGGCGTTGGAGCGATGGAAAACGATTACATGCCCGTGGACGGGGATCTTACCCACGCGGTGTGGAAGAAGCGCGCGGACCGCGGAGACATTGTTCTGCGGCGCACTCGCAAGCGCGTCATGGTGAGTGACTACGCCATGGGCACTTGGCAGATCACGCGCGAAACCCTGCGTGCCGCGCACCAGCTCTATTTGCATGACAAGCGCGACTACAGCCAGTTGCCCGCGCGACTGCGGCCTTCGCGCGAACTGGATTTTAATTCCATCAATGATGCCGTGCTGACTACCTACGCGGGTTTGCTGTTACGCGACCTGCTTGACCATTTCGGAGGCGACGTCGAGAAGGCCATTGGCGCGTATAACGGTGGGGTCAAGACCCCCAATCCAGCCTACGCTTCCAGCGTGAAGAACATCGCCGATTACGCGCGCCGCATCCTTGAACACGCCACCGCCCAGGATGATCCAAGAGCAAAGGCAAAGAGTTCAGACAAGTCGCAACCTGCTGCAGCTTGCAAGCCCGCCGCATCCAGCGATGCGCAGGGCACAAGTGCGGATAACTGTGTCGCGCCCCCCAGCCCCAACCCAGCTACTCCCAACGCCACGACTACGGATCCCGCACAAAACCCAGCGCCGAGGCCAAAGCCTCCCTACCGCCGCACCGACGACTGAATCTATTTTCCGTCCAGCGCTCGGAAGCCCGAGCATTTGCCCAGAAGAAGCGGCCTTAGCTGCCATTCTTGGGGAGGCGGCCATGCACGAGCGATTCTTTCGGCGCTATGGTGGGAAGACCCTGCATTGGACAACCCGGCTTTTGCCTGCGCTTAGCAATAGACCAAGGAAGTCGGGGACGCGGGACGTTTTTTAGCATCGATCCGCTAGAGGTAATAGCGGGAGTTGGGTCTCAGTGGTCGTGCGACATTCCTGCCATTTCGTGGGTCGGAGGTGCTTTGCGGCGGAGCGCGGCCATCTTGACATCGTTGCTTGGCACGAAGTAGCCCACGGCAATACCCATGGCGCCATCGCGGAGCAGCTTGCCGGTGGGATTATCGTAGGTTGCGGAAGTCTTCAGAACGTCGCCGGCGGAGAATTTGAAGCCGCCTTCCTGAACAAACAATTTCACGGGTACAGACTCAAGGAGGCCCTTTTCGTCCACTTTAGCATCGAGCGTGGCCACGTTTTCTTTGCGCGTAACGTCCTCGAGGACGATTTGCCTTCCGTAATCGTGGAGATGCCCGCCAACGCCAAGGAGGACGCCGTCGTATTTCACCGTCACGGTTCCGGATTTTTCGCTTTTGCCCGCAGGCACGTCGTAACCGGAATTCCCGCAGGACTTTACGTCCATCCATGCGGGATAGACGTTTTTCCGCGGAGCAGCATTCTCTCGGGCGTCCTGGTAGGGAATCGTGACTTGCAGATAGACATTTTCGTAGGACGTGGCTGTCGGGTTATAGACCATCGTTTCGATACGGATTTTGTCGTCCTTCTGCACGTGATAGCCGTAGCCGGGCATTTCCGCCCAGTCGGTCATTTCACTGCCCGCGCCGAAAATGTGCTCTTCCTTGTTGGGGCAAAGAAAGTCTGCGCGGTTCTCATTCCAGAAGGCGGTGTGATGCAGAAGAGTTCCGGGGACCGCGTTCCCTGAAGCGTCCACAAGTTTGGGATGATAGGCCAAAAGCCAGCCGTCAAATGGGATTTGCCAAACCAGATCCGGAGGCTGCGGCATGTTCATGTGGCCGGTGAGTGCGGGAAGCTTCATCGGACCGACTCGTAGAGTTGCGGTATGCGCCGCGGTGTCTGCTTTTGCATCTAGCGTCACGCCCTGGGCTACGGGGTGGTGCATGCCTTCCTGCATGAAGCCGCCATGATGGTGGTGCTGCATGTCCATTGGCGGTGCGGCAGGTTTTTCCTGAGCGCTGGCAATGCCTGTGGCTAGCGAAATCATGCCCAAGAACATGAACGAGAGTTTCCAATTCAACATCGTCGTACTCCCAGCGGTGCGTGATCCTACTTACGTATCTGTACTTTCCATAATAACTAAGATGAGCGCATGGCGTCCCAGAGATGCTCCAACCCGGCATCTTGTGTGATTTCACAAGGGAAAAGGCTACAATTCGCGCCATGAGAACTCTCCGCCCCTTTGCCGCGCTGCTTTTCTTGGTCACGCTGGTGTTTCTATGTACGCCAGGGTTGGTGCACGCGCAGAAGCCTGCAACCGCGGACTTGCTGATCCTGAATAACGTGACCGTAGTGGACGTCCGAACTGGCAGGCTGCAGCCGGATCAAACGGTGGTTCTGGAACGCAACCACATTTATTCCATCGGGCCCAGCAAATCCGCAAAGTATCCCCGCAACGCCGACACCGTGAATTGCAAGGGCGGGTACCTGATACCCGGCCTGTGGGACATGCACGTACATCTGGCGTTTGGTGACTGGTTCCCGGAGGCCAAGGACATTTCGCTGCCGCTCTTCATCGCCAACGGCGTGACCAGCGTGCGCGACATGGGCAGCGATCTGGAGGTGGTTCAGAATTGGCGCAACGAGATTGAAGCCGGACGGATGATTGGGCCACGAATCCTTACTTCCGGCCCCATGCTCGACGGCCCGAAGCCGCGTTTCCCCAGCTCGCTCGCGATTGCCACTCCGGAAGACGCGCGACGCGCCGTGGACCGCCTGAAAGAACGGGGAGCGGACTTCATCAAGCTGCAGTCATTGATCCCGCGCGACGCGGTGCTGGCCATTGCGGATGAAGCGAAAAAACAAGAGATTGCCTTCGAGGGGCACGTACCGGATGCGATGCGCGCCGGTGAGATGGCGGAAGCCGGCATGAAGAGTTTTGAGCATTTGATCGGCATTTTCGAGGGGAGTTCGCCCGCAGAAGATGATTTCTTGAAGGGCGGCAAAACGGTAGGAAAGTTTCTGGCGACGTTTGATGAAGCGCGCGCCGCTTCGCTGGCTGCCTTACTGGCGAAAAACCATACGTGGCAATGCCCGACGCTGGTTTGGGAACGAGGGGGCAATCTCCTTGACGTAAGCGATTTTAGCGGAGACACGCGCGTCAAATATGTGCCCGGGCCGTGGAAAAGCAAAACGTGGAAGCGCTTTACCGACGAAATCACCCAGGGATACGGCACTGATGATCTTGCCACGCGCAAGAAATTTATCGAGAAAGAGCTGGCCGTTGTGCAGATGCTGCACCAGGCGGGCGTCGAGTTCCTTGCGGGAACAGACACGCCGGCAGGTGTTCACATTTTCCCTGGATTCAGTTTGCACGAAGAATTGCAACGATTCGTGGCTGCCGGATTCACTCCGCTGGAAGCGCTACAGACCGCCACGCTCAATCCCCCGCGGTTCTTCGGACTGGAAGACAAGCTCGGCACGATCGAAGAAGGCAAGCTTGCGGACCTGGTACTGCTCGCCGGCAATCCGCTGGAGGATATTTCTAATACCCAGAGAGTCGCGGGCGTTTTCGTGAACGGAAGGTATTTCTATCATGCTGAGATCGAGAAGATGCTCGCAGGCGTCGAGGCTGCTGCCCGCCACCATCCCTGATTGTGGAACCGGGGTCTCCTTGGATGTGCAATCCCTCCATCAATGAACCGATCCGATGAAAACGCCAAACGGCGCAACTTTCAGATCCGCGAGGGGCACGGTGTTTTTGTCCATTTCGGGCGCAGCGAGAAGAACTTTAGCGGAGCCGTCTTTGACGCCTTGAGAAGTGAGATCTAAATTCACGGTGCGCTCTTCCGCGCTCATGTTTAGGACCACCAGGACGGAATCGCCGGTCCCGGGATTCTTGCGCAGAAAAGCAAGCACGTACGGGTCATCGCGATCCAAGGACACGTAACTTCCATAGCGCATGTTTTGCAGGGCCGGTTCGGTTTTACGCAATTCCAAGAGACGCTTGTAAAACGAGAAAATCGAGTGTGGGTCGCGCGATTCGACGCTGACGTTATACTCGGCGGCGCTGGGCGGGATGGGCAGCCAGGTACGATCCGCGGTGCTGAATCCTGCGTCTTTCGAATTGTCCCACTGCATCGGCGTGCGTTCACCATCGCGGCCTTTTTCCTCCGGCCAGCCGATTTTTCCGATGGGATCCTGGACCTCCTCCTTGCGCGTGGGCAGTGTCGTCCTCATGCCAATCTCTTCGCCGTAATACATGAGCGGCGTCGCGCGCGGTGTGAGAAGAAAGGCAGCCATGAGTTTCGTGATTTGGTCATTATGTACGCCATCGCCGTAGCGGTCCCAGGTGCGCGGCTGATCGTGGTTGCTGAAGAAATAGTGCGGCTGCCCGTGGACGGGGTTGTTCTCCACTTCATCCAGTAGCTTGCGAAACTCCGGCACCGAGAGTTTATTCACGTCGGCAATCTGGAAATCCATGGGCAACTGCACTTCATCGGTTTTTGCGCCGTACATCTTCGTGAGTTCTTTGATGTTCGGCTCGTCGGCTTCACTGATCAAAACGGGATTCCCCGGATAGGCGTCCACGACCTTTCGCATTTCGCGCAGCACGTCGTGGATTTCCGGCAAATTGTCCGTGTATTTATGTTGAATGTTCGGGTCGCCGTAGGCATTCTTGCCGGGAAGAATCGGGTCGTCGTGCAGGTTCGGGTCTTCGAACAGGCGGGAGACGGCGTCGAGACGAAATCCCGCGACGCCGCGGTCCAGCCAGAAACGCATGGCATCGTACATGGCCTTGCGGACTTCCGGATTTCGCCAATTCAGGTCCGGCTGTTCGACGTAGAAGTGGTGGTAGTAATACTGACCTGCCGTGGGATCGAATTGCCACGCGGAATGGCCGAACCACGACTGCCAGTTATTCGGAGGCTGCCCGGGACCCTGGCCGTCGCGCCAGATGTACCAGTCACGCTTGGGATTCGTGCGCGAGGAACGCGACTCCTTGAACCACCGATGCTGGTCGGAAGTGTGATTGGGAACCATGTCCATGATCACGCGGATGTTTCGCTTCCTGGCTTCGGCCATCATGCGATCGAAATCGGCCAGCGTGCCATAAAGCGGATCGAGCGCGGTGTAATCCGCGACGTCGTAACCAAAATCCACTAAGGGCGAAGGATACATCGGCGTAATCCAAATGGCGCCGATGCCCAGGTCGTGCAAATAATCTAAACGGGACGTGATGCCGTTGATGTCGCCGACGCCGTCGCCATTCGAATCCTGAAAGCTTCGCGGATAAATTTCGTAGATCACTGCGTGTTTCCACCAGGGATCCTGCGCCGTCGGCGCAGCTTGACGGGCGGGCTTATGCGCAGCTTTCGGAGCGGGAGGCTGCTGTGGCCTCGCCGGAATGCTAGAAACGCAAAGGGCGAGCATGATGGTGAGAAAAGAAAACTTAGTGAACTTGAGCACGGCTCCTCTCCTGAAATGTTTTTTGTTCAAATGTCCTTGTTACGGCTTTGTTTCGCCGCGATTCTGCAACTGCTCCGCCAATTTGAGTTCGCGCTCGGCATCCTCGGTCTTCCCCAAGTCGCGGTACGCCAGCCCGAGCAAATGGTGCGGAATGGAATTATTCGGATCCATGGCAATCGCGCGCTGTAATGCACGCACCGCGAGCGCGGACTCTCCCTTTTTCTCCAGCACCTTTCCCATCAGTATGTACGGCCCCGTGGAAGTGGCGTCCAGCCAGATCGAGCGCTGCAACAGCTTCTCCGCGTCCTCATATTTCTGCACACGCGTGTAAGCGTCGGCCAGCTTGTAATACACCGCGGCATCGCCCGGATTCAGCTCCAGCTCTTTTTGAAATTGCTCGGTGGCTTCGGGAATCCGTGATTTGTAGAGATGAATCTCCCCCAGCAACGAATGTGCGAGCGGAAGTTTAGGATCCAACGCTATGGCCTTTTTCGCGTATTCTTCGGCGACAACGTCGAGGTCGTAGCGCAGCATCATGCGCGCCGTGAACAGATAGCTCGACGCCGAATCGGCCGGAACGGCAAACATCTTCGCAAACGCTTTGCGCGAGTTCGGATAATCCTTGGTTTGCATGTAGCAAACCCCAAGAATGTAGGCGGCATCGACGTTCGCGCTGGGATACCACGTCTGGACTTTCTCGAGTGGCGCGATGGCCTCCCCCGGCCGCCCCGCAAGGTAGTACGACAACCCCATCAACTGGATGGCTTCGCTGTCGCCGGGATTCTCCGCGAGAGCCTTTTTGAAGTTCGCAACGGCTTTCAGATAGTCGCCCTTCTTGTAATAGGCGACTCCCAACTCATGCGCGAGCCCCTTCGCATCCGGTTGCTTCGCAGCCAGCGACTCCAGCTGGCCAATCGCTTCGTCGAATTTCCCTTGCTGCGCCAGCCGCCGCGCCTCGTCAAACGCCGACTGCGGCGAGACCGTTTGTTTCGCTTGAGGAGCTTCGATTTGTTGCGCGCCGGCACTCGCTGGAGTCTCCCGACCAATCTGCTCAAGATTCTCACGCGCCAGCTTGTGATGCGGATCGATTTGCAGGGCGCGTTGAAGATGAACCTTGGCTTCGGTGAGATTGCCAGTCTCCGCAAGCGCGCTGCCCAAGTTGGCTTCGGCGTTCGCGTCGTCCGGGCGAAGCCGGATGGCGGCGCGATAGTGGTCAACGGCCTCGCTGAATCTGTCCTGAGACGCAAGGGCACTTGCCAAATTGTAGTGAGCGTCGAAATTCTCTGGACGCATCTTGATGGACACAGACAAATACGGAACCGCTTCGGCGAACCGGCCCACGGCCATGAGCGAGGCCCCCAGCGCATTGTTCGCGGTGGCATCCTGAGGGCGAAGCCGCACAGCCCGTTCGAAGTGCGGCACCGCCTGATCGGGCGCGCCACGCGCCATCAGCATCGCAGCCAGGTTGTAGTGGGATTCGAAATCGTCGGGATTCTTTTCCACGTTGTGCCGCGCCATGGCTTCCTGCAGAAGCATGCGCGGATCGGAATTCGCATTGGAAGACGGGCGCGACAGGACCTGAAGCCACAGGTGGGCCATTTCGTCGCTCGAGCGGTTCCCGGCGATAACTCGCTTCGGCGGATCATTGGGGTTCACGGCATTGTCGCTGGAGTTGTCGTAGACATAGCGCATCGAGATGGTGGTGCCCTTTGGCAGAGCCACCGGATCTGCGTAACGATAGACGGCTTGCCAGTTCAAGTTCCATTGCGGAATGTGAATCAGTGTTTTCACAGAACCGTCAGGCAAAGTTGCGAGCGCCTGCAAATCCTTGCCGAGATAGTGCGCGTGCGGGTAAATCGCGAGCACATCCACGTCAACGGGCAGCGTGAATTGGTCCGTCACCAGAAAATGCTTCTCACCGGGAGGGATGTCGAGCTGACGGTCGTTTTCTAACTGGAGGAGCAGAGGGAAGCGAGTCGCGGGTTTGTCGGTGAAGTACAGCCCGAGGCTCGGCTGGATTTTTTCCGGCTTTCCCGACGGTTGCAGATGGATGTTGAGAATTAAATCGGTGTCTTTGTCGAGGCGCAAAGCCATGCCTTCCGGCTCCGCTTTGAGCACCGTGCCAGGCTTCCAGAAAAAAAAGTGACTGTCCGGATCAAAAGTTTCCGATTCGATTTTCAGCTCCATGCCTGCGAAACCCGCACCTCGCTCGGATTCCTGGCGGCGCGCGGACTGCCCGCGGTCCACCAGAATGTTGGCGTGGTGAACTACGCGTTTGTCGCCCGGCCGGATCTCGATGGCTTTCAGCCAGCGCGTGCGATC
>Ga0126369_10002904_pt1 | contig 12300 bp, 12 predicted proteins | sample PanSoiMetaPlot_1_FD_109646 | JGI IMG/M metagenome (GOLD analysis project Ga0126369, IMG submission 109646) | Tropical forest soil microbial communities from Panama - MetaG Plot_1 | ecosystem: Environmental > Terrestrial > Soil > Tropical forest > Bulk soil | place: Panama | collected 2016-02-17 | reverse complement strand
GGTTAATAAACCACAAAGACACAGAGACACAAAGGTCTGGCGGCTTGAATATCGAGTATTCATTACATTGAGCCGCCAGACCTTTGTGTCTCTGTGTCTTTGTTGTTCTAACGTATTTTGGCTATGACTTCTGCTCGAATCATGATCGTCGATGACGACCCGCAAATCCGGCGAGTGCTGCGCACCGCGCTTGTGGCGCAAGGCTATGAAGTTGTCGACGCCCGCAGCGGCGATGAAGCCCTGGAAAAACTACGGGACGAAAAAGTGGATCTTGTTATCCTCGACATGAATATGCCGGGAATGGGCGGTTTGGAAACCTGCCGCACGATCCGATCAACTTCGGACACGTCAGTCATCATGCTTACCGTACGCGATGCGGAGTCTGACAAAGTTGAAGCACTCGATGCCGGTGCCGACGATTACATTACGAAGCCTTTCAGCTCCCCAGAACTGCTCGCGCGCATCCGTGCCGCGCTTCGCCGGCTGCCTCAGGTTTCGAACGAGCTGCAGGTTTTGCGATTCGATGACGTCGAAATCAACTTCAACTTGCGGCGGGTTGTGGTTGGAAATCGCGAGACTCGTCTGACCCCGAAAGAGTTCGAGTTGCTGCAATATATGGTGACGCATCCGAATGTTCCGATTCCGCATACGAAGCTGTTGCAGTCGGTATGGGGGCCGGACTACGGCGATGAAGTCGAGTACTTGAGAGTATTCATCAACCAGCTTCGAAAGAAGATCGAAAAGAATCCGTCACAGCCGAAATATCTGGTTACCGAGCCTTGGGTGGGTTACCGGTTCCGTTTCCCGGGCTAAATGCCGGTTCTTTGCGATGCTCGATTTCTTCCAGGATGTCCTGAACCACTTGATCGCGCTCGGATTGGAGTTGCTCTCGCATCCGGCGAAGTGCGACACCCACGATATCGCGGTGATGCAACTTTGATCCCGCGTAATTGTCGCTCAGGTCGAGCCATAGCTCATGCACGATGTCGATGTCTTCCGGCCACAGACGTGGCGGATGAGGGCCGAGGTTAACGAACGTCGACGGCCGGTCCGGAGTAATGATTTCAAGTGAGAATGGATGCCGTGGTTCCGGCAGCTTCTCCCAGGCTTGCCCGATGCGCCGCGCGAGTTCTTCCGAGTCCATCCGCGCTGAAACTCCGGTGACGAGGCGCGACGCCTGCAGCTTGGCTGCAGTCTGCACCATAGCGTCGAAAGGATTGACTGCAGGCACGACCAAGAGATCAACAGACTTTCCTTCTTTTTCGGCCATTGCGACAACGCGAGTGAACAATTCGCGCTCATCGTCGGTGAACAGCTGGTTCTCGGCGAGGTCGTATTCGCCGGCGCCTGTCGAAATGCCTCGAACTGTCATGACAACAATATCGTGCCGACGCAGATTCGTTTTCTGCAGCACGTTTTCCAGATGCGTCATCCGGTTGTAATTGCGAACGGCTACCAGGATGCATCCCGGTCGGGCGTGAATGCCGCCGGTGCCTACTGTGACGTCGGGACGCACGTCCAGATTGAACTGCTCAAGACCCTGCTTCGTTTCACGACGCGTTTTCGCATTGAAGCGGCTGGAGACAGTGAACACTATAAACAGGAACAGAGTGAATCCCACACCGGAAACCGTCGCGACTTGCTTTGAGAACAGGTTGGCCATCGCAACGAAGAAAAGTGCCAGAGTCGTTGCGAGCAATCCGACCGGGATTTCACGCTTCCCCACATTGATATTGAGGGGAGTTTTGTATTCCTGGTCGTGGCGCTTGAATCTCAATACAAGCACACCGAGCGCCTTCATGAAGAAACTCCAGACGACCCCGAACGCATAAGCCTGACCTAATAGCTCCACGTTACCGCGGCTGGCAATGATCGTGACCACTTGAAGGCCAACAATAGTGTTGATGAGCCTATATGAGGTTCCGAACTTACGGTGCGGTTTCCGAAACCAGTGAACCAATACGCCGTCTTCGGCCAGCCGGTTCAGAACGCCGTTTGCGCCGATGATTGATGTATTGACAGCACCCGACAGAATCAGCACTCCAACGACGACAACGAAGATATGGAAGGCGAGACGCAGCAGCGGAGGCCCGACCAGATGCATAGTCAGGCCGCCCAGCAGATTGTCGACGTACTGCATTCGGATCGAGTCCGGAATGATCATTCCTGCCAGGAGCGTGATGACACCGGTACAAACAACGGCGTAAATGCAAACGATATTTCCGGTGATCTTCAGATTTTTCAGCTTGGGCGACGCGATCTCCCGATACACCTGAGCGAGCGTTTCAAACCCGCTCATCGCCAAGAGCGAGTGTCCGAACGCAACAATAATCACCACAGCAGAGATTTGAATCCATCGACTTCCCGCGAGCCATCCGAGATCCTTAGGTCCGAACTCCAAGTTCGAAGGAACGGGCGCCGGCGGAATCTGAGCCGGACCCTGGCGAAGCAACGTGATCGTGCACCACACCAGGAACATCACAACCATTACAGTTGTGATTTGCATGATCCTCAGCGCCTTGGTGCTCGATTCGTGAACACCCTTGATGTTGCTCCACCAAAAGTACATCGTCGCGAAGATGGCAAAAGCTGCGGCGAACTGATGCGGCGGGATCGGCGTACCCGCATGGAGCATCTCCGAAATTTCGTTAATAACTCTGCCTAAATACTGTCCGGCGCTGACGGCGCTGATCGGGCCGGTAAGAATGTAGTCGAAGATGAGAGCTGAAACCGAAAGGCGCGCCAGGAATGGTCCCATCGCATCGCGCACGACCACATACACGCCGCCGCGCACATACATGCTGCAGCTTTCCATGTAGATGGACCGAACCGCGAAGCTGAACAACATCACGGCCAGGATGAACCACGGAGCGCTTTTGCCGATTGCGCCTTCAGCAATACCGCCGGCATAAAAAGCCGACGAAGCCATATCGCTGAGAACGATCGCTGCACCTCGCCAGAAGGATATGAACGAGAGCATGACCGTACTGGCGACCACGACCCTTGTGGTAGCCGACCGAGGGGTTTTGGACAAATTAAGTGTTCTCCTTCGCAAGCCGCCGGCTGTCCACGGACCGCCTACAGCCCAAGCCCTACAGTTTATAAAAACATGACGCAGTTTTTATGACTTCTTTATTGTCGCCCACGTAGTGTAAGGGTTTGGCCAATTTCAGTCCTTCCAAATGAAGAACAAAAATCCCTTATCGGTGCCACGCCCCAATACAACCAAGGTCGTCGTTGCCAGTACGGTCATGCTCGCCTTTATTTCTTTTTGGCGGGCAGCCGCAATTGTTCTGAACGATCTAGGGTCAACCGTTTACTACGTCGGCGGAATCGCCGAGCAGGCGATCGGCAGAAGCGCGCCGTGGTTCATTCTTGGAGTCATGCTGTTCAGTTTTGCGGTGCGGTCCATCTACATGGAAAGCAGCAGCATGTTCGTCCGCGGCGGTGTGTACGTCGTCGTGCGTGATGCGATGGGACCCTTCATCGCGAGGCTTTCCGTCTCTGCGTTGATGTTCGACTATGTGTTGACTGGTCCGATCAGCAGTGTCAGCGCCGGCCAATACCTCGGCCGTCTAGCTAACGAGATCAGTGATCTCGCTCACTTCCAATTTCACATTTCGCCGAATAACTTTGCCGTGTTCTTCGCCGCCGCAGTGACGCTGTATTTCTGGTGGTACAACATCAAAGGCCTGCACGAATCCAGCACGAAGGCTTTGCGAATCATGCAAGTGACCACCGTGATGGTCGTGATCTTTCTTGTCTGGTGCGGAATAACTCTATTGATGCGCGGCCCTGCCCAAATTCCGCCGCCTCCGACGCCGGCAAATCTGCAATTCAGCGAGGAGGGACTTGGTTGGTTCAAGGGGACGGTCTGGCCAACGATCCCAGTTGTGGCGATCATCATCGCATTTGGACACACGTTACTGTCGATGAGCGGGTTTGAAACCCTCGCGCAAGTCTATCGTGAGATCTCTTATCCGAAATTGAAGAACCTCTATCGGACCGGAAATATCGTTTGTGCATACGCTGTCATTTCCACAGGCATCATCACGCTGCTTGCGGCAATGATTATTCCAGACAACGTTCGACTGCAATATGCAGAGAATCTTCTGGGTGGTCTTACCAGCTATCTCGTCGGCCCCGAGTTGCTCCGTCTTGTTTTTCACATTTTTGTCGTCATTGTCGGCGTCTTGATCTTATCCGGAGCGGTTAATACATCGATTATCGGCGCAAACGGAGTGATGAATCGCGTCGCCGAAGACGGCGTGTTGGATCCGTGGTTTCAGAAGCCGCATCGCCGTTTCGGGACGACGTTTCGGATCATCAATCTCGTAACAATATTGCAGATAGTCACGGTGGTCGCCAGCCGCGGCGACACCTACACGCTCGGCGAAGCGTATGCATTCGGGATTGTGTGGAGCTTCTTTCTGAAAGCCCTGAGCGTGTTGGTGCTTCGCTTTCAGCGGCACGATCAGGAATATAAAGTGCCGCTAAACTTTAGGTTTCGCGGAAGGGAGATTCCTGTTGGCCTAGTCCTGACGACTTTGGTCCTGTTTTTCGTCGCGATGGCGAATCTGTTTTCCAAAAGAGTGGCAACTGTCTCGGGTATTTCTTTCACACTTCTTCTGTTCACGATCTTCACTATTTCCGAAAGGAGAGGAGTTGCGAAGAAGAAGAAGGAGACCGGCCTCGAACAATTCAACCTTGATCTGCGTCCTGAAATCTCGACCGATTCTATTCGCGTTCGTCCTGGTTGCGTGCTCGTCGCAGTTCGTGATTACAGCCGCATGCAGCATCTCCATTCGGTCCTTCAGAAGACGAACACTCGGAAACACGATATTGTGGTGATGACCGTCCGTGGTGTCTCGACCGCAGGCGCGGGTGAGTTCGCATTGAGCGAGAATCAGCTGTTCACGGACTACGAGCGTGAACTCTTCTCTCGTGTCGTATCGATGGCAGAGAAAGAAGGCAAGACGGTCGAGTTGCTCACCGTTCCAGGTGTGAATCCATTCGATGCAATGGTTCAAACCGCCGGCACTTTGAAAGCGTCGCGTTTGGTAAGCGGAGTCTCGGCACGGATGGACTCGGAAGAGCTTGCGCGGCGAATCGGGAGAGCTTGGGAGAGACTACCAGAGCCGCGGCATCCATTCTCGTTGGAAATTATTTCACCTGGTCGTCCTTCAATATTCGTGAACCTTGGACCCCATCCACCCCGTTTGTGGCCGGAAGATGTCGATCTCGTGCACGATCTATGGCTGGAGCTGAGTGATGACTTCGGCAGCAAGCTGCACCACCGGGATGTCGTCGGCGTCGCTCTGCGCCGCATGGAACGCGAACTCCGATCCAAGGAACGTTCCGACGTCTTACGCGACGTTCAAGACGAGTTGGAACATCGCCCAGTTGAGCAGACAGCAAACACTACGGAAACTCCGAGATAAAAGCCGTTCGGAATCAGACGTGCACGTGGACGGGCCATGATGCCTGGCGGACATCTCGCGACATCTCTTGCACTGAGCGGAGTCGCGTATGCGTCGACAGGTTCGCTTGAGGCCGCCCTCGGTTGTTTTGCGGGTGGATTTCTCATTGATCTAGATCACTACGGTGACTATTTAATCTTTGAGAAACAATGGCGACGGCCCGGTCCCCTCAACTTCCTTCGCTATTACTTCGCGCACTGTCCAAAGAGGATCGTGTTGCCGCTGCACTCGGCCGAGTTGATGATAGTTCTTTTTCTGATGATCCTCGTCCATCCCTGGCCATTGGTGGTCGGATATTGGTTTGGTGCATTAATGCACTTAGTTTTCGACATTCTGGTGAATGGGGATTATGTGCTGAAAAGCAGGTTCCGGTTTTACATCTTTACCTACCGGGCATCGCTTGGGTTTGCGGCTGAGAAGCTCCTGGACCTCGATGACAACACAACAGCAGGCACTGCCCCGATTCGCGAATTTTTCCGCTGGCGGCCGGCAAAGGGGCCAGACGTGAAGAGTCCGGCGCTGGAGGAGGAGTCCCCTGTAAGCGCCGGCAATACGCGGCGCGGCGGCTAAAGCCACAGCTTCTAAAGCCGCCGCCCTAGGTCATTTCTTATTCCTGGTCGCTAAATCGTAGACCAATCCTGCTACACCGCCGGACAACGCCCCGATGCCGGCCCCTTTTCCTCCTCCGGCAACCGCACCGATCGCTGCGCCGGCACCGGCACCGCCGCCGACGATGAGAACCTCTTTTTCCAGCGAGCGTTTCTTCTTTTGCGGTTGAGCCGCCGGTGCAGCAGGCGCCGGCCGGCGCTCAACGATACGCGGCTGCGATTGCACGAACTGTTGCTTCGAGACTTTTGGATCCGAAAGCTCGAGTGGCGTTATGGTGATTCCGTCCCGCATGTACACCTGATGATCGCCGATCGGCCGGTGCGGAATTACTAATTGCACTTTTCGTCCGTCGTCTAACGTGGTCGGAATGATTGTTGCCTTGATTTTCCCGTCTTCAGTGTTGATTTCATCGATATATCCGCCGCTCAACCCATACTTTGCCTCAATAGCTTTCGGATCGGTGTCGGCGCTCGCTCTGTTGCAGGCCCCAGTTACCAAGGCCGCCGCGAGCATTAGCGCTAGTGTCCCTCTCATTTACGCAGACCTCCCAAATAGATTGGATGTGATGAAGGAGCAAGGTGATTTCCGTTTCGTCTGCGTATAACTGTTGGATTCACAAGGCCGCTTTCCGCACACCGAATAAGAAACAGGGAAGTTCTCCCTGGGCCTGACGGCGTACAATAGAGCATCAATGCTCGCAATCCATATTGAAAATCGACGTGTGGAGGTGCGGAATGTGCGCCGGCCGCGACCCGCGGAAGGGTTCGCGCTGATACGGCTGCTGGTGGGCGGCATTTGCAACACAGATCTCGAACTGCAGCGTGGGTACTACGGATTCCGCGGAACGCCGGGCCACGAGTTTGTGGGAGAGGTTGTGAGTGCGGGCAATCCGGGTCTCGTCGGCCGGCGCGTTGTTGGGGAAATCAATCTGGCGTGCGGAAACTGCGAATGGTGTCGAAAGGACCTCGGACGCCATTGTCCAACGCGAACTGTTCTCGGGATTATCGGCCATCCCGGTGCATTTCGCGAATTTCTGACACTGCCGGAAGCGAATCTCCACATCGTCCCCGATTCGATATCCAATGAAGCGGCCGTGTTCGTCGAGCCATTAGCCGCGGCGTGCGAAATCCTCGATCAGGATGACATTCCGGATGGAGCAGAGGTCGCGGTGCTGGGCGATGGAAAGCTGGGCTTGCTGGTGGCACAGGTGCTGAATGCCCGTGGGAAGAGCGTGCATCTCTATGGCCGCCACAAAGACAGAATGCGGATCGCAGAGCGAGCAGGAGTATCGGTCAGTATCGTTAAACAAAAGTTGCCGTCAAATGCGTACGACTGGGTCGTCGAAGCGACGGGTTCCCCAGCTGGGCTTAAGCAAGCGATTCAGATGACGCGACCAAGAGGAACGATATTCTTGAAGTCAACAGTGCACGGTCCCGTTCGGCTCGATACGGCGCCGGTAGTTGTGAATGAAATCGCTATCGTCGGCTCACGCTGCGGCCGGTTTGAGCCGGCACTGGCCCTTCTGCAATCGCGGAAGATTAACGTCGTTGATATGATCTCCGAAACTATGCCGCTTGCCGAAGGGAATCACGCTTTCGCGCGCGCAGCACGGCCGGGTGTACTGAAGGTGCTGATCAAAGTGTAATGGGCGTAATGGGGTAATGAGGAGGATTGAAATGGAATTCGAGCTCAAGAGACTATCGGCTGAAGCCGTTCCCGCTGCGCTCGAACGCGCGGAACGATACCGGCTGTTAAATGAACCTGTGCAGGCGGAGAGCATCTGTTTGGACATTCTTGCTGTCGATTCGGACAATCAGCAGGCGCTCGTTTGTTTACTTTTGGCATTGTCGGAACAATTTGGTGAGAACATCACCGAGAAGCTCGATCGTGCGTGGTCGATACTTCCAAAGCTGGAAGATGAATATCAGCGCGCGTATTATCAGGGCATACTGCTCGAACGGCAGGCGCGCCTTTACATGCGCAGCGACGCACCTGGATCGAATTTCTCGGCATACGATCTTTTTAGAGAAGCCATGCGGCTTTATGAAAAAGCCGAGCGGCTTCGGCCGCCCGGCAATGATGAAGCGCTCCTTCGATGGAATACGTGCGCTCGTACGATCACGGCAGCCAATCTCGAGCCGCGTCCGCTAGAAGATTTTCGTCCGATTTTGGAATAGAACTTTCTACGCAACTTCTTCGCGCTCAAGGTGCGTGCCTTCAGCAAATTCTTCGACCATCTTCTTATTGAACGCTGGAATGTCATCGGGCTTGCGGCTTGTGACCAGGCCGCGATCCGTGGCGACCTCCTCATCCACCCAATTGGCACCGGCATTTCGAAGGTCGGTCTTAAGCGACGGCCATGATGTCACCGTACGGCCTTGCACGCCATCAGCTTCAATCAACGTCCATGGTCCGTGACAGATTGAGGCGATCGGCTTGCCCGAATCGACGAAGTGCTTCACGAAATCTACAGCTTTCGGATTCATACGCAACTTGTCCGGATTCAGGACACCGCCAGGCAACAACAACGCGTCAAATTCCGATGGATTTGCTGAGTCAAGTGGAATATCAACTTCAACCCACTTCCCCCACTTCTTTAGGTTCCATCCCCGGATTTCGCCTTCTTGCGGAGAAACTACTTTGGTTTCAGCTCCGGCCTTGTCGAGAGCTTTTCTCGGTTTGATCAGCTCAACTTGCTCAAATCCTTCATCCACAAGGATCGCAACTTTCTTTCCATTTAGGTTTTTCTTGGGCATTGAAATTCCTCCAGGTCTTTCAATTTTGGACGGGGGCCGAAGGGCTTGGTTCTGTATGGATCATGGACCATCGGAAAAACAAAAAAATAAAGGCGCCGAAAATTCGGCGCCTTTTTGGGAGGAGGAAAGGGGACCCTAGCCCTTCGGTCGAGGCTTGTACGCTGTTTTGCCCGGCTTGGCGGCCGTGTCCACGGGCAACTCCCGGACGGCAGCGGCGATATTTTGGTGATCGAACTCGCGGTACTGCACGGACACGCGGGTCCCAACAACCAAGTTACCGAAGCGCTGCGTTTGAGAGTCAATCGTGAACGATACTGGCTTTGCCTTGCCGCGAACCTTTTTGGTGATGACCATCTGGTTCGCTTCGATCGAAGTGATCGTGCCCTGGGTGAAATGGGTCGCAGGTTGGGATGTTTTCGCCTGGGGAGAGGCGGGTGGGTTTTGATTCCCTTTGGTGCTTTCTTGACCTGCCGAAACCACCGTGCTCAACATGAGAACTGCGGTACAGATCAAAGCGAGTCTCTTGGATATACAATGCACTTAGACTCCTTACAGGGACCTCGATTATTAAAGCGGTGGCGGATTAACCGGCGATTAAGAGCAAATTAATTCGGATTAATAATTTCAGAAGGCAGTTTGACGCGGAACCGGCTCCCTTTGCTGGCAAGACTTTCAACAGTGATTGAACCGTGATGCTGATCTACAGCCCACTTGACGAGACTGAGTCCAAGGCCGGTACCGTCTACGCTGTTGGAGCGTGACGCGTCTGCGCGATAAAAACGTTCGAAAATGTGGGGAAGAGCATCGGCTGGAATTCCGATGCCATCATCTTCAACTTCGAGCATTGCGTTTTGCGCGTCTTGTGAAACGCGGACGGTGACATGCCCGCCGGGGAGCGTAAACTTGATCGCATTGTCCAGCAGGTTCAAAATGATTCGCTCGATCCACGCCGAGTCTCCTTTAACGGTCACATCAGGTCCGCAACTACATGAGAGCGTCAAGTTCTTCGCCGCAGCTACCGGCTCCAGCGCATCGGCAAGCGTTTGAGCCATTGCAGAGATATTCACTTGTTCCGCTGCAATCTCGACGTCTCCGGACTCTGCGCGCGCGAGCGTGAGCAATTGATTGATCAGGCGGGTCAGTCTTTCGAATTCTTCCAGTTGGCTCGCTAGGACGCGTCGGTATTGTTCGATCGAGTTGGTTTGCATCAGCGCGACCTCTGCTTCGCCGCGCAGTATGGCTAATGGCGTCCGCAGTTCGTGCGAAATACTGGCGGTGAATTGCTTCATTTCACCGACTGCTTTTTCGAGGCGCTCCAGAGTTTCGTTGAATTCCATTGCGAGCTGGTCAAGCTCATCGTTCGTTCCCTGGACCGGAAGCCGCCGATGGAGATTCGATACAGCAATTTCACCAGCCGCTTTACCGAGAGCCGCGACCGGCTCCAAAGCCTTGCCTGCCATAAACCACGACGCGATGGCCGCCAGCAACACGCCTGTAGGAATCAGCCATGCCAGGCCTTCGAGAAACGAGTTCACCGGATCCTCGATCGGCTGCATGGAAGCTCCAACAAAGAGCAGGTAACTCTCTCGGCCTAGGGACACGATTTCACTGTGCAACCGTATCTTTCCTTGGTCCGTGTGAATATCAACAAACGACGGTGAGATCTCTGCATAATGCGCCACGTCGGACTGAGAAAACCGTACTTGCGCGTTCTGGATTTCATCTGACTCCGAGAGCAGCTTGCCCGTTGCGGTTTCGTAGAGTTGATAATATCGGGTTGCACGGTTGATGAAGGCGACTTCATCGGGGTCATTGATGTCGTATTCAAAGACCGGCTGTCCCTCCTCGAAACGTAAGTAGCCGCGCAAACCCGAGGTTCGGTCCAGGATGTCCTGTTTCAGTTCGCCGTCGAGGCCGACCGCAAGGACGTTGTAGTAAATGAGCGCAAAACCTGTGAGCAGTACACTGACCGTAATCGAATAAAAGAGAGTGAGTTTCGTTCGTAAAGTCAGTGGCCTCATGAGGCGCGATCGGTGAGCATGTAACCCACGCCGCGGACGGTATGAATCAGCGGACGCTGGAAGCCTTTGTCGATTTTGTTTCTTAGCGAATTGATGTGCACGTCGACAACGTTACTGACGCTGTCGAAGTGTATGTCCCAAACGTGTTCGACAATCATGGTGCGCGTCACCGGACGGTGGACATTGCGCAGCAGAAATTCAAGAAGCGCGTACTCCTTGAGCTTGAGATCGATCGGCTGGCCCGCCCGCCTCACCTGACGGGAAGCTGTATCCATCTCCAGGTCCGCAAGCCGCAATGCCGGATTCTCTTGGGTGCCGCGACGCAAAAGTGCGCGAATACGAGCAGAGAGTTCGGCGAACGCGAAGGGCTTGATGAGGTAGTCGTCGGCGCCGGCGTCCAATCCAGCGACTTTATCATTGACCGCGCCTTTTGCAGTTAAAACCAGGACAGGCAATTTGGGCTTTTTCGAGCGGATCTCTCGCATCACCTCGAGACCGGGTTTAGTCGGCAGCATCAAGTCGAGAATGACAAGGTCGTAGTCGAACAGTGCGGCGTTATGTACGGCGTCAGCACCATCGTGGACGGTATCGGCTGCATAGCCTTCCTGCTGCAGACCTTTCTTGATAAAACTCGCGACTTTCTTTTCGTCTTCAACAATCAAAATGCGCATTTCGGGATCAGGAGACGTCGGCTTCAGCCGAAGCTCAGTAAAGTAAGTTTAGACCGAATTGGGGTGATTTAGACGTCTGACCCCGAATTACCAAACTAAGCGGCGCGCACTTCGTCGCGGTCGACATAAAGAACCGAGTACCGCGCTTCGGTGATTCTCGCCAGAGCGTAAGCGCCTATGCCTAACAGGATGTCGCGGAAGGCAATGTCATAGTACGTTCCGGTCAAAATGAGATTTACGGCAATAGCCCACAGCCACAGCATTGCGATATATCCGAAAGCCCTGCTCGCTCCAAACAAGATCGCCAAACCGACGATAATTTCGATCCCCCCAACAACCCGCATGAACATCGCCCCACTGATTGGAAGCATTCGCAAGACTGCGGGACTCAAATACTTTTCCCAATCGACGAGGATATTCGTGAACTTGTCCAGGCCAGCCAGCAATGGACCCAGGCCATATGCCGTCCGCAGAGCCCAATAGGCCGCGTTCAATTCTCTGGAGACTAACATCGCTTTTTTCCCCCTTTTAACTTGGGACCGAGCGGTGAAAGAAAGGTTGCTAGCAACTTACTGGATTTGGCTCTCAGAGCTTTGACGGGCACTCTCCTAAGTGTCTGTAAGATCTCGATTCCTGTAAGGCTACTGCTTTGGTACAACGGATGCTTATCCGCGTGCGATACAAACATTAGCGGAGGTTTCGATGAGAACGTTGGTAATTGGGCTGGTAATCACCATCGTCTACTTAGCGACTTACCTCGTAT
>Ga0126369_10002903_pt1 | contig 12303 bp, 16 predicted proteins | sample PanSoiMetaPlot_1_FD_109646 | JGI IMG/M metagenome (GOLD analysis project Ga0126369, IMG submission 109646) | Tropical forest soil microbial communities from Panama - MetaG Plot_1 | ecosystem: Environmental > Terrestrial > Soil > Tropical forest > Bulk soil | place: Panama | collected 2016-02-17 | reverse complement strand
GGGAGATCGAACCCAATCACTCCAGGTAGCTTGTTCTTCACATCTTGTGGGAGCCGGTCCATACCTCCGGATAGGGCGCCAGCCGTGGTGATAGCAGCAAGCTGTCGCTTCTGATCCTTGTCCTTGTTTTCTTGGTATGTTGAGGCAGCGTCGATGAGAGTTTTGCTAAGGGTTCCCAAACTCTCCTGTAACATATGAGCTTTGATCTGATTAGCCTGTGCTTCTTCCAGGCGATATTTCGCTGGATCCAGTACAACTATCTCACCGGCGCCGGCCATATCAGTCTCCTACTTTTGAGTTACAACAGACCCTGGCGGCGTGAATGATGCGGACCACGACAACATCTTGTCCATCATCTCGGGTGGACTGGTCTGCATCAGATAGCTCTGCCAGGCCCGGTTAGCTCCAGATTCAGCTATGTTACCGCGGCTAGCACCAACTCCCGAGAGCAAGTTGAGGGTACCACCCAACTCCTGCATGCGTTGCGCGTTGAGAGTCTGCATCGCCTGGATACCCTGCGCCGATAGATCCTGTAGACCTTGCCGGCGCATAGTATTGGATGCCGTCAGCAGATCGGAGCTATAGCGACCACCCCGGGCGCCAAATGATTCAGTTAGATCGGCCGTTTGCCTATCAAGCTCTCGCTCCATCAAATCTTTGTACGTGTTGAACTGTTCCTGATACGACGGCAATGGCATCGCATCCAACCGCTTTAGGTTTGCGGTAGCAGTGTCCGCGACTGTTTGTAGCTCCGACGGCATGCCCATCTCATACGGAGATACAAAGTTGCGCCACCAGTTAGGATCAGCTGTAGATCCCGGAGTTGGTGTGGTATCTGCGGCTGGCACGGCTCCCTGGTTGGGATCCGTTAGTGCCGGGTTCGTAGATGGCGGGGCCTTTACAGGTGTCAAATTGTACTGCTGCTGATATGATGCCCACTGTTGTCCAGCCTTGGATTGCGGTCTCTTCGTCTCCAGTCGTCCCAGCTTTCTGGTGACGATCGGATGAGATGCCATGTAGTCTGAGAATGTCTGCTCACCACCCTGCATAGCGGTGGTAAGAGCTTCTCGGCCTTTAGGTTTTAGGCCCAGGTTTAAACCAAGACCTGGGACCTTTGGCTTCTTCGCCATATCAGCCTCCAGTACGGAGTTGCTTCGAAGCCTTCTCCTGGCGCTTCTGAATTCTGCCGATGCGAGCGGCAAGCCGGCCGCTAGTAGCTACGCCCACACCCGGCTGATCGATAGCCTCGCGTGCCCGCGTCTCCAACATTGTCTCGTGTCCAAACTGAGCAATAGGCCCACGACCACCTTCACGGTACCGCTGTTGTCCTAGAAACACTTGCTGAGCCGGAGTTAGCCGGCTTTGACCGCGCTCAACGAAAGGTACCGGCATCCCCGTGTGAGGATCTACCATTCCCAGCTGCGCAGCCTCCTCGGGACTGAAACCAGTGTCTTTTATCGGGAACTTAGCGGTTCCTCCACTCTCTGCGAACTCTTGCAATGTAGGCCTTGTAGCGGTTGCGTTTTCTGCGAGCAAGCGCGCTGTGTATGATTGCAACCCTTTTGTCGGTGCGAAGCCTTTCAACGGCTTCTCGGTGAAGCCACCGCCCCCACCACCCCCCTGCTGTTGCTGCTGAGAATATGCGCTGTAACCAGCGGCGCCAACCGCTGCTACCACTGCCACCGTCGCGGCACACATAAGATCCTCCTATATGCTGAAGAACGCAACAAAGACCATACGGCCCCCAGGGGGCGCGTATCCAAATCCACCCTTGGGCATAGCCGCGTGAAAGTGATTTGTCGGCAGGATAACGGCGCGGTTCCATTCTTGCTTCGCTACGCCGGTGACCTGCCACATTTGCAGATCGTTTGCATCTCGATCCCACACGTCTATCTCTTCTTGACATGTAGGTGTTGTCTCCATCCCCGTAGACGCGTGTCTAAGGATCCAGGTTCCCGAATCGTGCGGATATTCGCCGGGGGGATTCAAGTATACGGTTACTAGGTAGTCCGCATACATGGGATCCAGGTGCACAATACGTCGAGTGGGATTCACGCCTTTCATAGCGAGGCGGAGGAACGATAACTTAACCAGCGCCGGAGAGCGCATAAGATAAGACAATCGAACCTCCGCCTCATTCCTGAATACCCAAGGTGGGTCCTTACAAACACCTCGGTAATCAAGACCGTCGACCGGAGATTGCTCATCCCTAAATCCACGAGTAAGCGCCCAGTTGCGTAGCTCCCAGGGCTCCTCGAAGAAATCATCCACGATCATATGATGCAATTTCATTTGACGTAGTGACTCTCAAGAAGTGAGTATCCCTTACGGGATAGAATACGCTGCCAAATATCGGTTCTACCGGAGTGGATATGACCGACGAGGATTCGCTTCGCACCTCGCATACGCGATACTGTCTCGTATTCCGACAACAGACGCATGCCTCGGCCACGGGCATCCGAGGTGACGAACCAGAATTGCTCCACCGATACCAGCTCGTGATCATTCAGATCCCTCGATAGGATCCCTCCGATCGCTCCCCTCAGCTGAGTGTTCCTCATCAATCCTATCACTATCGCTATGTTGCGCTGGAGCAAGCTCATCCACGATTCTATCCATAACTCGGGTACAAACTTCCCGGGCATCCCCATCTCGGTCCAGAACTCCAGGCCCATCGGCGCTAGTTGTTGCAATTGTTCTATCCTTGTAACGCCACAAGTCTTCCACGAGAAGTCCAAAGAGGTCACAGTCTTCGAAGCTTCCATTCTTCGATCTATAAGCTCGTCGGACGACTCCTTCATGACGAAACCCAAGCCTTCGGCTTAATTTTGCGACAACCTCGCGGGAGCGAGGGACTAGCATCGAAAGGCGAGCGAGCCCTGCTATTTTGAACATTTCGCAGATCGTGGAGTGTATCGCCTCCTCGCGGCCTCGCAATGTCCTGTCGAACATTATGATCCCGAGCCAGGCGTCCAGATCCGGCTGGACTCGCTCCGCGAACACGAGCCCCGCATCCTTCCCCGCATCTTCCACGGTGAAGAACAATGAGTCTCGTTGCATCAACCAGCGTCCAAACGATTCGACGGTCGCCCAATGCGGATGCCACGCGAGAGGTACTTGCTGACATTGGAGCCACAGATCACGTAGAAACGTGTCGTTCGGTATTATTAGTGGTTTCCACGGCATCGCTTATCTCCTCAGCACCATCGGCGCTAAGCTCTTTTATCAGCTCATCCAGAATGTATATCGCCCCTCGGGTCTGCTCGACAGCCAGCGTGGCCTGTCGATGCTGCTCTACAAGCTCCTCACGCTTCTTTTGTAGATCCTTTACGAGAATCTGTGCCATGTGTCTCCATCCGATGCAAAGATGCCATCCGTTGAAAGATTAGAATTCCCGACCAGCGTATCGCCCGGCAGAACAGAAACGGTTACACTACCTCCGGTTCCATTAATCAGGTAAAACGACCGCTCCCTATAATCGCGTGCCGGTGGTAATGTATATGTGTTCGTCGTGGTCTTTTGGACCGGCGGCTGATCTGTGGCGAAGATCTGCCTCAACCGATCTACGAGGAGACCGGCCCATACCACAACATCTTCCTTACGGTTGAGCCGTGGGAACGTTGACTTGACGGTTTCAGGGGGTGAAGCCAGGAGGTTGCTCCAATGCTTGATACGGTCCTCCGGGCAAGAACTCCTCAATAAGTCCCTGCCATCGGAACACCGGCTTAGCCGATGTCTGGCGAATTCGGAACCGCATCACGTTGCCCGTTACCTTCCAATCCGCAAGTCCATATCCGAACACATTAGGAGTTATCAGGAACGTCTGCCACGTTCGACCATGATCAGTGGATACACCTAACTCAAACTTGTCCGAATCGTTGTTGTACATATAAATCAGAAGCAAACGCTCACAGGTTCGCATTACCATCGGACCAACGGGATCCGCAACTCCTATCGGATTGTTGGATTCATTCGAGTAGTAATCCTTCGTTTCGATGAAGCTATCAATAAGTTCTCCTGTATTGTAGCCTACAATATCCCTCCCGACCGTGATGGTCGAGTAGTCCTGCAAACCTACTACAAGTCTGCTTGTAGCTCGAGAACTCATTGATTGCCACGTCGTAGCACTCCATGCACTCCAAGATCCAACAGCGGCGCCCCAACTGTTAGGCGTTACGTAGAATTCAGCATCTCCAATCGCAGCAATGTTGGGGAACTTATCTATCATCCATCGTCCCTGAAGGAAATCAAACACGTATACGTTCTGCTCGCCCAACCATAGCCAATATTCGTTAGCAAACGGATATACCTTACCGAAGTAGATCTCCCTAGCTCCGATAATATCAACGATGTTCTCGAACGATTTATAGAGCGGATCACCAATAGATTGAAGCTGAGAGCCATTCCACATCCAGACGTTACCGTCGTTGCCGAGGAAGAAAATCCCGATCCCGTTACAATCGACTGTATGCGGGAACACGGTTCCGACATTCGCGGTCCTTTGCTCCGAATTGAATACCTGCGATACGGTCCCCGTAGGAACCAGATCAGTTATACTATGCTCCCGGAATACCACCAATCGGTTGGATAACACCTTGATAATTTGAATCGGCTCCTGCTCCGGCTCATATATATCCAAAAAGCCCGAGCCCGTTGCGACCCAATCAGTGTGATCTCCATTCTTCGGCCAGCGAATCCGGTTCGTCCACGATTTGCCGGCCTCAGAGACGTTAGCAACGCACAATCTATTATTAAAATATGCTACGAATCTGGCATCACTAAAAGGTGCGTTCGGCACCTTGTCAATCAGAGTGGAGCCGCCCTTCCAACGATAAACTCCGCCACCGCCCGACCGGGCAAAGAAGAAGCAATCCTCCCCTACCGTCCAACTCCAACGGCCCTGACCAGTTAGTGGGATACCTCCAACCTGTGTCCAAACCTGCTGATCTCCCGGGGAATTCACGCCCCACTTATAGAACGATTTGTCCGTTATCAGGACGATCCACTTGGTTATATCATCCACCGAATAACGAGCGATCGTCTGAATCGGAGCATCAAGCGGACCAGTTAGGGCCGCTCGACCCGGGCCAGGCCGAACTTCATTAAAGCGGAATCGAACGTTTAGGACGTTCGGCGACTGTCCTTCGGACAGTGAATCCGCTGGGGTGCCGTTATTCATTCCCCCGACGGGAATGGAACGACGGGCGTACTTAGGCGGCATTACGAGGTCCGACCCACCATAACAAATCCGAACCGAGGACTAGCGCCCAAGGCCATACACAAGATGTTACGAGCGTCGGTGCTGGCATTCAGGAACATCACGCGCAGATCAAGTCCCCACCTGGAATCCACCATAGTAGTACAGTTGAAAAACTGAGTTGCATTGTTATACATGGTAGCCACTGTGTGCCAACCAGTTCCACCAGCGTCCCACTGCTCTATAGAAAGAGTGGCACCAAAACCTCCTGGAGCCTGATCTAGCTGAACGAAAGCGGTCACTATCCCGATAGAGTTTTGGGGCATAATGATTTGATGATATTGGGTTGACGCATATCCACCGGGATCATCAATGATATTATCGAACGGTACTTCCAGATTCTGACCTGAGGCTACCGGGATACTCGGAGTATGCCACAGAATTGTGGCGCGGGCTTTCGCATCAGCCTGGCTGGACCACGCGGATCCAGTGTCGTACTCCATGGATTTGATATCGGTATTGAAATACACCCGGCCCACACGACCCGCTGTGGGTCGAGCACTCGCGGCTCCACCCGGTACGTGATGCGGACCGTCCAGATAGTGTTCCGATCCAAACGATTGTTTGGTAGCTGCTCTAGTGGCACGGATCGCATCGTCTCCCAGGGATACAGGGTCTGTATCCTTAGGGCTAAACTCGTCAAGTGTATCAAGTCCCATATTCGACACCTATTGTGGCTTCGCTATCCGCATTGTCCATCTGGAACGCATCGAACCGGCGAATCAGCTGGAGCTCTACAAGTTGCTTTTGTGCGGATGCTTTATCCCACTGCTCGAGGGCTTCCCAACCCTTCTGAACTGCCATCGTCGTTAGCGTCTCATCCCACTCACGCGTGAGGATATGCGTTCCCCCTTGCACAAGCTCAGGTGGACGAATTCTGTAGCGGGTGGTCATCCGGTAATCCATGTCTGGAACCGGATCCAGCTCAATTTGATCTTGAAACCGGGTATACCGAACAGGTATCCCATCTACCTTCCACGTTCTATCAAGCTCGCTCGGATCCTTCCGCCTAATCTTGATCTGATATTCTTCGTTCCGAATATCCAAGATGAACCATAGGTCCGGCGTAGAAGTAGATACCTGATAGATGTAGTTACCCTTAGTGGCTACCCACGAAAAGCTTCTATCTATCTGAAAGAATGTAAATCTGGGCGTAAGTAATAGCTCGAAATACGCATCGTTCAACCAGATAATAGTGCGAGGTGCAAGATCCGAGCGGTTGCCTAACCGCCACGTCATCTCCTGCAGAATCTGATTGACGTTCACGAGAACACCATCACGTTCACCACGCCGTTAGAGTTGGCAGCAGTTTGAATCTCCCCGTTCGTGTTGCTCAGGAAGAATGACAACGCGTACGTATGGTTTCCCGCAGCGGGCGTGTCCCACACCACGGGCGGAAACGCAATCGGTAAGGACGTAATTGGCATCGTCGAGCCACCCACCGTATACTGCCACTGAATGTAGATTGCGCCATCCCGAAATAAGCCAAGGTAAATCGCCTGCTGATTTGCTCCGACATAAAACAGAGCCGCGTTTACGGATATCATCACGTACTGTCCGGTCTTGACCGTCACAGATCCAGTCGTCGCAATCGCGGTAGTCCATTGATTCCTGGCCATTCCAGTCGTACTATAGCTCGATGGCACTGCCCCCGCCGTCGCAAACGTCGCGACTGTAGCCCCGGCAGCCAACATCGCCTTCGTTACCGATGCGTCAGCTAGCGTGCATGTTGTCTTGCCCGTCGGACCATCAACCGTGAGCAGTGCCGTTGTGCCAGCGGTGCCTGCTGGCGCACGACGAACGGTATACGTATCGTTAAAGCCTAAGGCTTGGTCCCACGACGGCTTCGTCGCATCGTCATACGTCGAGGTAGCCCAGTCCCGATTGACACTAATCACCCCGAGCGCTGTTGACGCGGCGTTGTTAGACTGGAAGCGCACCTTCCAGGAATTTGATCCTAAAGTGACAGCGGGACTTCCAACTCCTGCTGCACCTCCAGGTATCGATAGTACACTCGCGTTATTCATTGCGAGCATCGACGCCGGGGTCGCCGATCCAACCGGCTGCCGGTTAACCTGAAAACTATCACCGCTTGAATCACACTTGACGCGCCACGATGCTTTCGTCGCGTCATCCTGCGTGCCGCCACGCGTTGCATTGGACGTCAACTCGACATCAGGGACGGCAGTACCGGCCATCAGCCGGCCCTTAACGGTGCCAGGACCAAACACAATCGCATCGTTAGGGTTTGACACCGAGAGTGCACCCGTCAGGGTACCGCCGGCCAATGGAAGATATGCACCGACCTTCGTATCTACGTACTGTTTGGTCGCCAGGGACAAGTTGACGGTAGGATCTTGCCCTACAACAATCTCTTCACCTTTCGGGAGGAACATGCTAGTATTCTCCCCAACAAGCGCTGCGCCACTTCCGCATGTAATTCGCTGCCTGCGCTTCCGAGAACTGACCCTCGATGGTAATTGAGCCGGGAGTGATATTCGTTAAGTTTATATCCCCGTATATCGCATATGGAGTGACGGGTATCCCTTGAAAACTCGTTGGAGGGCTGGTGGTTGCCAACGCTGTAGCAAGCGGCATGATATAGAGAACGCCAGCCACATCACACCGAGATGTTGTCCGGTACCACATCTCCACGTTTAGGATCCAGGAAGCTCCCTGCCAGTTAGTATCAGGGTTAAGAGTAACTTGGAACACCGTATTACCGGAACAAGTAACACGTATGTTAAGAGTGCTAGTAGTTACTTTATTGAGGTGTCCGCTAGCTACTAGCCGGTATGTTCTATTAACGACAACAGGAGTGGTACCAAAAAAGGTACCAAGCGTGAAGGCAGCAGTCGAGCTGGCACCGCCATTCGGTGTCGCCTGATCACGCTGTACTCCAACGATCCGATACGATCCATCATCCCTCGTGTAATAGAAATCACCCGTGGCCGCCGTGTAGTTAAGGACAGAATGACTACCGCCGACAGGCCACGCCGGATTAATATATATCTCAAGCCCCGTTGTATCGCGATGGGCAATCTCCGTTTGGGTGGCATTACTGACCAAAACAATCGATCCAGTCTGTCCACTCGTATCGGTCTCAGCTCGGATGCGGCACGACTGCCCTGTTGCCTTCGCGAACATATACGTAGTGCCGACAACAGTTGGAGCCGGATTACCTAACCCCAGACCGCCGTAGTTGCTCAACGACATCATTGCCGCGCGTGTGGTCGAACCGGCGTTCTGGCGGTACACAATCAGGTTGTCCGACACTGGAGCTGTTACCAGCACCCACGAGGGATACGCCCCGTCATCCTGTGCGTTGCTAGCGCCCGAATTAAATCCTAACTCGAACCCGCCACCAGCCGCGGCATACGAAGAAATTCGTGACTTCACAGGACCCGATCCCAGTATGGCTTGAATGGAGCTGGACGAGAGTGTAGAGAGCTGTCCACCTACCGCGAAGTCGCCAGTCGACTTGATAGCAATTGGATTGGGATACGTGCCAGACAGATCGCCTCCGGCGGTTCCTGACGGCGGGAGTGCTGCTGGTGCACCCGTCACCTTCGCCCAAGCGACGCTCGTGATCTTGGCATCCGTAACAGCTCCATCGCTTATCTTAGCGGTAGTAACGCCGTTAGGCGCATCGCCGATATATGTGGTAGTTACTTGCCCAGGAGTCAACGTCGCCGGCGGTGCAGCCGAGAAGATTAGAGCGGTACCAGTTCCATTCACACTAACGACCTGGTTCGCATTCGGCGCAGTCGGGAGCGGTGGTAATGACGGAGTCACATCGGTGCCCAGCATCGAGCGCATGACTGCGCTAGCAGCGATGCTAGGGTTCGGATATGAGCCGGACAGCGAGCCGCCGGCGGCTCCAGATGGCGGCAAGCTAGTCGGTGGGCCGGTCAGCTTATTGTACGACAGGCTGACGATCTTCGCATCCGTGACGTTCGCATCCAAGATCTTTGCGGTGGTTACCGCGTTAGCAGCTATCATCGCGGTTGTTACCGCATTCGTTGCGATCGCCGGATTAGGATACGTTCCAGATAAGCTACCGCCAGCAGGTCCGCTGGGAGGGAACGTCGTTGGAGCGCCCGTAATTTTCGACCATCCAACGTCAGTGACCTTCGCGTTCGTGACGCAACCGTTCTGAAGCATTGCGTTAGTGATGTACAGCGGCCCAATAGGAACCTGTATGTTCGGGTCCAGGCATCGAGTAGAGATGGATCCGCTAGCAAATAGGGGTTCCGTGAGAGTTCCATTAGCGATCTCGCCGTTCGTTATCGTCTTAGTCGCAATGTGGATATGCGTAATGGAGCGATCCACTATTAGCGGAGAGCCGGCCCTACTGGCCGGAATCGGCCGGTTAACCGCATCGTACAAAACGTTGAGGTCATCGTCCAGCTCGTTAGCAAATACGGTCGTGATACCCGCAGATACCTCGTCGACGTACTGGGTATACCCAGCCATCTTCATCGGACGAGTAAAAGGGGCGTCGCCGGGAGCCGGAGCTACACGTCCGTTTATCATTGCGGTGGTTGCCTATTCTCGGGACCAGCGGTCAGCTCAAATGTGCTGACATTCCACTGGGCCGCGTTCCACTTAGCCGCATCCGGGGTGACCTTACCTTGATCCGGGACCTTCTGCTGCGTCGGATTCGGACGTTCATTCTCGGGCAAGCGCAAGTGTTCCATGTAGTCGGAATGCGCGAGCTGATCCGCGCACTCCAGGTCTACCAGAAATCCGTACTTGTAATGCTTCATGGCTTCCGTCTGCGGGAAGTCCAGTCCACAGATCCCACACTCGAACCACGAAGATTTAGTATGTCGGGCGTATTGGGACATTTAGTACGAGTTTTCAGGATGTGAAATTACGTAGATCAGCGCTTCTTTGCCTTGGCCGGCAGACCTTTCTGCTTCGTGCCGGCAAAGTCCTTGAGCTGCTTTTCGCTCATTCCCGTTTGGGTAGCTTTGCCAGCGCGCTTCCGCGCAAGCTCTGCTCCCATAAACTGTTGCTGAGCTTTCGACTTTGCGGGCATTATAGTGGTTCTCCTGTCCGCTCCTGCATAATCAAAGTGCCACCACCACCTGTGGTCGTGAACTTGTACCACGGTGCTACCGGACACTTCGTCGGATCAATCGTAGTCACATTACCAGCGGTGATCGTCTGCGAGATGGGCGTCGACCAGGGTCCCACCCGATCAATACCAGCAGCAGCCGTTACCGTACCGGCTGCCATAAAGATCGATACGGGAACCGCTGATCGACCATCCACAATCGTATCACCACTGGTGGTCATCTTGATTCTATACTGATGAAGCATATCTCACCTCACGAGGTCGTGTAGGTGTACCAGTTCGCCGCAGTGTCGAATTTCGGAGCGTTCGTCGCATCTATGTACAACGCCACCGCGGTCATGTGATCCCCGGACCCGAAGATCAGCGCCCCAGACTTGCCCGCAGATTCGACCACAAGTGCTTCGCTCTCGTCATCATTACCGAATACCGTTCTGCCATCCCTCAAATTTCCAAGGGATCCAGAGCCGGCCGGCAATGCTCCCACAGCGACCTTATTTGTCACATCGCCGGCCTGCCATGCCGTCTCATCTCCGTAGCACAGAAAGCGCGATGCACCCTCGGTCACGTAGAAGTACATGATCGCCGCGCCCTTATTGTACATGATACCGACCGCTGGCAGGTTGACGTTGTTGGTCACCTTTACAGGTCCACAGATCTTCACGCTCGAGGACACCCGATCAGATCCAAGAATAGTAATGCCTCGAAATCGCTCACCGCGCCATAGCCCCTGTGGAACCGAGGCTCCCAATGCGATACCACCAGCCGGATTAGTCATTACCTCCGTAACTCCACCGATCCTCGGAGTTACAGGATTAGTGCCGTCCAGGTATATATATGATTCGTCGGGATTAGTGGTGGATGGGCCCTCCGGGCTAGGACCTCCCTTCCGACCCATCACCAGAACCCCGCAGGTCGTCAGCTTCGATAGAATTAGCAGAGCGCTAGGAAAGCGCTCTGTTCCGAGGGCCGAAACCTTGCGAGGATACTTCGCCATTAAGCACCGCCAGATGATCCGTACAGATTACGCCACTCCGAGCAACCCGCGCTGATGCGCTGCGTGCACTTGAACTTCGCGTCACCCGTGTCGAAATCATCTCCATTCTGGAGCGTGATCTCGCGCCTGTTGAACATAACGAGTCCATCGGAATCCTTAGGACCGATGACCCACCAGGCGTCCGGATCAGTTAGGTATCGTGACCAGATAGGCGTCAACCGGCCCTTCAGCGGATTGACTTCGTTGTTCGCCGTGAATGGCCGGTACTCGGACTCCAACAGCTCGGTCACGAGGAACAGATCGCTGGGATGGAAGAGAAGAGTTTGCGGCTCAATATCGATGGGCAGCCGCTGATCGTCGACCATTGTGTTGAAGTTGAGGATCGCGGCCTCGAGAGCAGCATAGGAGATGTCTACATCGTTCGTTGGCCGGTTTGCAAGAACTCCACCGCCCAGCAAGTTATGGGTAGTGCCAACGAGAGGCTGCAGGACGCCCTTCTTCGGATAGCCGTACTCAGTTGTGAAGGAATTATTAACGACGTTGAAGCACAAGATTTCCCGAGCAACAAGAGCCGAGCGCTTTAGTGCCCGAGAGTTCTTGTTGATGATCGCGTACAGATCATCTTCGAGCATTTCCTCGGTGGCTCGGAAGCCGAGACCGAAGGTCAGGTGAGTAAACCGCTTCGGCTCCCCCTGAATCATGTCCTGGTAGACAATCGGAGAACCTTGGGGCTTCTGAGGCTGAACTCCAAGAGCTGCAACTTCGAGATTCTCTTCCCATGCCCTCTTGGAGGTTTCGACCGTGAAGATGCGCCCGTACTCCGTTGGAGCGTCCTTCTTATAGAGGAAGAAGACGTTCCGGATACCGGGGACGAGCAGTCTACTAAACGCACCAGTTACGGCTGCCATATCAGTTCCCCGCCGCCGTCCGCGTGGACGCCGCTAGTCGGAAGTAAACAGTCTGCAACTG
>Ga0126369_10002901_pt1 | contig 12306 bp, 19 predicted proteins | sample PanSoiMetaPlot_1_FD_109646 | JGI IMG/M metagenome (GOLD analysis project Ga0126369, IMG submission 109646) | Tropical forest soil microbial communities from Panama - MetaG Plot_1 | ecosystem: Environmental > Terrestrial > Soil > Tropical forest > Bulk soil | place: Panama | collected 2016-02-17 | reverse complement strand
GTTAGGCTGTGAAGTCGCGTTGTTGTGCCGCTCTTGGGTGCGCGCACCGCCAGTGCGGCACCAAACGCCAGTGCTGGAACCAAGATGCAGACATTGTGGAGCTGGAAAGCGCCACCATCGTGATGAAGCAGCCGTGGCGGCCGTGATAGCGGGGCGAACAGGCTCACGCTCGTCAGCGTTTGTTCTCGGTTCACATTTGCAGCGGCTCGGCCGGAGCTGATCGAGGTCTGCAGTTCCCATCATAAATTCGGCATCGCGAAGCTAGAGACGTCTCAAGCGACGCTAAGACGTTCGGACTCCTGAGCTTCGGCCCGACTGACGTTGCGGAGTTAGAGGGTCTGGATTTTCTTTGGCGTCATCGAGAGTGCCGTCCGTAAGAGCTTTCTCGATGGCGGCCTCCGCGAGCGCCGCCACTGACCTTCCTGGGGTACTGGCCACTTGCGATTGCGGACCGTGAATCTCCTTTAGTGCCACTTGGAAATCCGTGTGAGCATTGATCATTGAACCTAGTTTATTTGGTCCACTAGCAGCTTGCATTGCCCCTATACATGCTAGTTGCCAATCGAGTTCAAAACCCGATAGGCAAATAGCGATTCTTTGTTCTCTGATTCGTTGAAGCTCCTTATCTGCTAATGCTACGGCCTGTTTCACGTTGTTTAGGAGATCGCGTTGTGCTTGGGTAAAGTTAGAAGACATCGGTGCTAGTCCCCCTCCCTGTAGGCGTAGCGGACATCCTGCCATATCGCCCAATTTTCGCCATTGATCTAAAATTGTGGCAAATTTACAGCCACAACCAACTAAGGCGAAATTAGTTGATAAACTGATGAACTTAGCACTTATGGTTTGAGCGGGGTTCTTCCTCAAAGGTGTCGCGGTAGGGAAAACGATCCTGCAAATACGGCGCAGCTAAAAGTGTGACGCTCGTACCGAGCTTCGCCAGGTGGACTCCGGCGGGATCCGGTAGCGCTCACCGCGGAGCCGAATACCGCGCAGCGTGAGGCGCTGCCGTCAAATGAGGTTTAACGGCATCTAGGCATAGCTTCAGGTTATGCCCCACCAAGCGGGCAAACGAAGTAGCCCCTTATTGGCAGCGCCATGATTCTCAAAATTTTTCGGTGACGTGCGAGAAACCCGGGGGCCGCAAACAACACCCGGGTTTGTGCATTGGTGGGATCGCTGAGCGCTCTAGTGAGCGGCGCGAGCCTGCGCGGGTACACGCGTGTTGTGAATGTCGGACACCCGGCCGCGATGTGCGAAATCTCGCATGACCTGCAAAGCCTCGTCTTTCGTCAGACCTTTTCCGCAGGCCCAATCAATGAGATCGCAACAGTAGTTGGCTAGGATGTTGGGCGGATCACGTTCTTCCATATTTTGCTCCAACGCTTCACAATGGAGGAACAGCCCCTAGCCCCACAGGGGCATCTGCGCCGGTCGCGGCGGGTTCGTCAAGCCCTTTCAGAGAGACGCGATTCATCGCGGTACAAGACCAGCTGGGGTGTAGATACCGAGGCGATTCGAAATTCTTCCGGCCGTGAAATGGCAATGTATTGATTTAGCAGAGTTCTTGACCTAAAGCCATGTCGACGACTTCGAAGGCCGCAGACAACGTCTCAGTCGAAATATCTGGACACCACCGAACGTGTGAGGTGCAAAACCGTCAATTACACCGGCGACAATCTCCGCGTCTACGCCGGCGCCTGCTGATTGCCGAGGTCAACGGCTCGACTGAGCACATCGAGGTTCGCGGCCTTGATGAGGAGACCACGGAGGCGAATGCGTGGCTCGTTGCTGCCGCGTCCGATCTGCTCGCGGTTTCGCAAGATCGCTGTGATTCTCCATTGCATGTGTATCGATGGAACAAGCTTTCGTTGGAGCAACAAGGAGAAGGCACGCTACGCACGCCTAATCGAGGCGCGGGGGACGGCTTCATGGTAAACCGATTGTCGCTTGACGGGCGCGTTCACTCAATCTCTGCGCCTTCGACGCCCCCTTCGGGCTTCGGAGATTGACAGCCTGCGCGGCCAAGCCGTCAGCCAATCATGCCAAGACACAACAATGTCCGCTGCTCGTATTTTGACGTCTGACAGAGAACGATTTGTTTGATATTAATAGAACAAATAGCTCTAGACATCGGAGAAAAGTATGACGAGCGGGGCCAAATGAAGCCGGGCTCTCCCGAGGTCCGGTCACTGGACGGTGGAATTGGTGAAGCCAGCAGTGGAATACCGAAACGACCGACCGCGGTTGGCATTGGCTCCGCGACAATCTCGAATACCGCTTAGCGTTCTGCGACCGGGTTGAGGTCGGCAGGCGTCTCTCCGATGTCAAGGGCCGTACGGTCGCGATGTCGTCGGCAAGGTCGGTCGCCTCTCACGTGCCACGGCCCGGTGCGGCGGTCTGACGAACGATAGGGCGGCGCACCAAGCAAGGCCTGCATGACCCTTCGGAACATCCCCCCGATGAGCGGCGTTCGATTTGGGTGAGCCGCTGAGACATCGCGCCATGACAATCGATCGTAAGCTTGCCGTCGTCGGCCTTGCCGCCGCCGTGACCGCTCTTGCTCTAGGGATCTCGCGAACAGGCTTCACGCGGCGGCCTTGATGCTGAGCGGCGACGGCGCGTTGATGGGAACGCGGTTCTATGTTGCTTCCGAAGCCCTCGCTTCACAGGGAGCAAAGGCGCGGGTAGTTGCGGCGAGCGGAGACGAAACCCTCCGCACCACTGTCTTCCACATTGCTCGTGGCTACAATTGGCCGAAGGAATATACCGGACGGGCCATTCGCAATCGCTTTGCCGAGGCGTGGCATGGGCGCGAAAACGCGCTCGCACGGGATGACGCTGAACGCGCCCGCTACGCCGATGCAGCAGCACGCGCCGATGCCGACATCGCCGTCGTGTTCGCAGGCGAAGGCATCGACCTCATTCATGCGATCGAGCCTGCTGCCCTCATCCTTGGCCGCGTGATCAGGGAAGCCGAAATCGCGCTGGCACGGCCGCTCCTGATATCGGACTGAAGCCTTGGGCTGTAGCAGCGTAACCGAGCCAGCTTGCGGCTTTCGCCAAGTCGTGCATGGCATTGAAGCAACGATATGGAGAATTCCATGACCAACACGGGCTCGCGGCGCTACGCATACAGTGATCGTTCACGGACCCATAGCTTCACGCGAGGGCGACGACGGGCTTCCTTGCCGGACGCAACGGTGATCAAGATCGGTGGGCAGAGCGTCATCAACCACGACCGCGCGGCCGTCTACATCTTGGGCAGCACCGAAAAGTGAGAGGTAGAGGGGTCTCCCCGCATTTTTGTTAGCAAAAAGATCCAAGGGGTCCTGAGAAATCTTTGGGCCCTTCTGACAACAGGCCATCGGTCCACTTTTCCCTGATGCTCCGCCGCCTCTGTCCCGGCGCCGCGCGAGCCTTCGCGGCGACCACCGCAGTGGCGTCACGCTCCGGTAATCCCTCGGTGCAGCGGTGGCGTCAAAATGGCGTTGTCGCAGATCGTCCGAGCGTCATGTTTCGGAGGACCATCCATTGGTCAGAGCGGTTGATTTTTTGTATGATGGTTCCGCACTCGTCCGACAGTCGTTGTGCGTCTGCCGCAGCCATTTCCACCCGTTGCGATATCCACTCTTGATATGACTTTATGGCGTCCGGTACCGAGCGCGTCCCGGCGAGCTTCGTAGCAAGCCCGCTCCATAGCTCTGCTTCCGACTGGAGCTGGGCTAACCAATCGCGCCTCGCCTGATCGTATATATCGAGCAGATCCGTCTGCAGGCGAAGCATCGCTTCCGCCGATTCATTTGCCAAATCGAATGTCAAGCTTTGCGCCTGTTCCGCTGTTGTCGTTGCTGCGTTTGCATCGTCGACCATGGCGTTGCCTCCCAAGAGCTTGTTCTTGAATTTCCCTGCGAGTAAAAACGCTCTGCACTCAGCTCGCTGGAGCGACGATGCCACCATATGGCGTGCCAACCTGCACTGTGTCACAACATCGCAATGGGCCTTGCGCTTGTCATCGCAACTGCCATCGATATACCGCCGTGTTGCGGTCGACGAAGTGTGCACAACGAGCCGCTACATTTCTCGCAGCTTCATTCCGCGCGCAGCGGTGCGCCCCAGTGAACTGCTTAAGTGACTTGGGTCGGAAGCGGCCGACGCTGGGGGTCAGGACGCCGCCCCCTAACCCCACATCCCAAACGGGTCGGGCTGTGGAGGCTGCCGACCCCGATCATATGGAATCGGGAGCGTCAACAATCCTCGGCAAGTCCGCGCCCGAGCGCCCGAGCCGCAGCGGTTTGCCGTGGCTCAATGCTTTACCGCTGGAGGCTCGGCATGCCGTGCCTGCGGAGACTGCTTGGCTCGATCACACGCGGCGCGACGGGTGATGGTATCTCTGTCCTGCTCAGGCGATCGTCGAGCGATTGTCAATTTGGCGCCTCGAGTGCCACTCGGCCTCATGATGCGCCGCGTTCTTATCCGCGAACTCGGCCAAGAAGAGCCACCCATGCACCATGTCGAGCAACGCGGCCTCGGTTTTGAGGTCCTTCACCTTCTTTGACACCTGAAGACATTCAGCGGCATACCGTCTGTATTCGTCGGACATTTTAGCGAAATCCTACGCCGAGCCCGGCCTATAAACTCCAAAATGCAATCGGGGCCCCTTCCGCGCTCCATTTCGATCAGACGCCAACGGACCATCAGGCCGTCCTCTTTGAGCAGTCGTTGCAATCTCTCGATTTGTATCGTTGTTGACTTCCCAGAGCTGCGAGAGCTCACCCAAAAGCAGCTTTCTCTTCTATTGAACCCACGACCCGCCGCCAACTCGCGCACCGCGCTGCGTTCTTTCGGCACTCAATTGGATCGCTCGGCATGATGATGCCCCTTTATCGGGTATTGGGCGGGAGCGCGACCACGACCAGCCTGTGAAAACAGCCAGTTGATGCCCTACAATCCCCTTAAATTCCGGCCCTCTGGCCAATCAAAATATTTACGGCGTGGCCGCGCAACCGTGCATCAGTAACGTTGCTGGCAGACCGGGGTTCCGGTCCCGCTTCGGCGGGCCCACCGCCCTAGTGCGGCGCATGCCCTGTGGCTGACAATTGGCCAGCAAGCACCGCTGGCCTCGTCGTGCGACGGGCATAAACTCGATCCAAAATTGTTCAGTTGTCTTTGCCGGTCTCGTGTTTCAGTCGATCACATCAACAGGCTCTAGCTTACGCTCACCGCCGTCGAGCACCATCTTCATCTCGCAACGCAGACCTTCTGACGCATAGTCAAAATGAACGTCCGGGCACACGGTTTTCAGCAATGACATTCCGAAACCGGCCTTGGCGGGAGCGAGCTCCCGCGGTCCCCCGCTTTCCCGCCATTTTAAGTTTAATATCTGATTGTAACCATTGTGTTCGACTGTCCAGAAAATGCCAACCATGCCGCTTTTGGTCGACAGCGCGCCGTATTGTGTTGCGTTCATCACGAGTTCGTGCAACGCCAGCGAAAGGTTTTGCGCGAATTGTGGTCTGATCGCGACGTCAATGCCGTCAGTTATCGTGCGATCTCGAAAGCGCGCCAGTTCGGCGTCCACAATCGCGCGCAAACTGATCCCAAGCGAGTCCGATTCGAGTAGCTGGCGATTAAAGCGCGCCAATGCCTGTAGCCGCCCCTCGAACGCCCTTCGCCCTTGATCCAACGTGCGCGCGCCGGAAAGACTGTGCCGCGCGATGACTTGCACAATCGACAGCAGGTTGTTGCTACGGTGCTGCACCTCACGATGGAGAATACTCTGAACCCGCTCGGCATGCATTAGCTCCAAATGACATGCAACCTGCTGGCTCAGCATCTCGATGAGGTGGAGTTCTCGCGAATCCGGATGATGGGGCTGACGAAAGTACATTGAGACCACTCCCAGGAGAGTATCTTTGCGACCAATCAATGGCGTAGAGATGACGCCGCGGATCCCCGCTTGGATCAACGTCTCCTGTGAAGGACGCCCAGAAAACATGTCACTGTTCAGTACGTCGGCGATGACCACCAGCTTTTTCGATTGCATCGCGGCGCCAATGGCATCAGCATCATTGCGTGCAGATTCGAAAAATTCGACGAATGGTTCATCTAATTCGGGCTGCGCCGCTGTGACGATTGCGCTCGACTTTAAATCAACAAGTTGCAACATACCTATATCAGCTCCGACGATCCCAGTCGCCGCGTTCATGATTCGCTGCAGCAGATCGACGGATTTTTTACCTAAGTATTGGTCGTCGTTTAAAATTGTGACGCCGTGCAAATCGACGGCGGCGCGCGCTTCAATGAGATCATCGGTCATTTTAAGCCGGTGGAGGGCAGCGAAACAGGGAATACGATGTCCCTCTCTTGCATCTGAGTGAAGCCTACAGCGGGCACGAAGCCCTCGCCACTTATTCGACACAATTCTGCAATGCTGGCGCCAGCGAGACAAGGCTGGCGCATGGTAGTTTTACATCGATAAGCGCAGTCCCGGCCTATGGCAGATCGGCATGGACAGGGAAGGCGTTCCAGAAAGGCCCTCCAAGACCCAAAAATGGCCATGGACATAAGTTGTCGACCCGACATACCGCGGTCGGGGCCGATCGGCCACGCGGGGCGGAGCGCGTTGTCTGCGGTTTGCGGTGTCACATGACCACCAAGCGCTATCTGCTCCATCAGAGCGCAATGATGCAAGGGCCGCGTCGCGATCCGACTATCTGGTTCGTGCGTCGGCAACGGGTCGAAATCATCTCGGTTCCGCCGATCACTTGCAAAAAAATCTCGACTTTTGTGTGGGCTAGCGCCGGGGACTCTTTTGCGCGGGCCAGAAGTGCATAACCCAAGTCCGTCGCTTTCCGGCAGGCCAGCGATAGCAACAGCGCTTTGGTGCCGAGGATATTCTCGGGCTCTTTGCCCGGCCGCGGACGATCGTCCAGAGCCGCGATTCGACCGTAGGTCGAGGCCTGCATCGCTGAACCGTCTGATGATAACGTGTCAGAGCTCGCCGACTGCAAAGCCCCAAAGAAGGCCGTAAGCACGCGGCGCGCTGTGCCGTAGCCGCGCGCCTTAGCAACTAAAAGCGATTTTTGGAACTGTGCAAGAACCGGGAGAAACTCGCAATCCAGTTGGAAAACGCTTTCGCCCAACTTGCCGCAAGTGCGGATATTAGATTGAATGTCCGATGCGCGCCCGACGAGGTTCGCCGGCTTCGGAAAAAACACGTATGGTCAAGAAATTGATCCGGGATTTCCCGGCGATTGTGTGGCAGTAGCACCACCTTCAAGATATTTCAGCACGCATCTGCGGCCTAGCTGCCATATCGCGATGCAGCAAAAAGTCGGGTAGTTATGTGCGATGCGACGGAGCCTTGAAAGTGACGGGGTGGACATGTCAGACGGATCTCGAATCTAGCTGTCTAGGAACTGTCGCCCAAGAAGGTGCGTTAATGACCCGCAGCGCCTCAACCTCGCTGGGCCTCAACCTCGCGAGCTTTTGCCGCTCACGAGTTTCGGGCCCTTCGGCTTCAATTGGGACGTGAGTTCCCGAAAGTCCGATAAGTCGGGAACGGAGGGGGATCATCCCAGGATGGGAGAGACCCATGATCGAGACGGCTGCACGTGAAGTTGCCCCGATGCATCCGGGGGAATTCCTTCGCGAGGTGGTCCTTCCCAGCATCATGGCGGACGCAACTGGGCTTAGTTTAGAGCACGTTCAGGAGATCCTCGCGTGTCGAGCGCCGGTTACGCCTGACATCGCCGAACGGATCGGTAATTGGATTGGCAACGGCCCGCGTCGCTGGCTGAATCTGCAAGCCCGTTGGGATAGCCGCTGAGGGAACGATGCCGAGAAGAGGTCATTGTCTTCAGCGAACTGATCGGCAGTTCGATGTCCTCATCAGCAAGTTAGATAAGCCTTAGCTCGCCGTCTTCAGCCTTCGTCGGGGCTTGCGCGTGGATTTCTTGGCTCGCCGCTTCTTGCTTGGTGCCGTCGGCTTCTTGGCATCGGTCCCCTCAATGCTCTGCCTGAGAGCATCCATGAGCTTGATCACCTTGGCAGGCGCCTTGCGGGGCGCTTCGATCCGCTCGCCGGCCTGCTTCTTGGCAATCAGCTCGCGCAGCGCCATTTCGTAGCGATCCTCGAATTTCTGGGGATCGAAGTGGCCTGATTTCGTCTGAACGATGTGCCTGGCGAGTTCCATTGCCTCCCTGCCGAGTTTGGGGGCGGGAATATCGTCGAAGTAATCCTCTTCGCCGCAGACCTCATAGGGGTACCGTAGCAGCGTCCCCATGATACCTCTGCCGCGCGGCTCCAGAGCGATGACGTGCTCGCGGCTAGTCAGGACGACGCGACCGATCCCGACCATTTTCATCTCTTCGATCACCTGGCGAATGATCCCGAACGCATCGACGCCGACCTTCCCATTCGGCGCGATGTAGTAGGGGCGAATGTTATAAAGTTCGTCGATTTCTTTGCGGGGGACAAACTCGTCGATCTCGATCGTCCGCGTGCTCTCCAACGATATCGCCTCAAGTTCCTCATCCGTGATCTCGATGTACTGGCCCTTGGAGACTTCGTAACCTTTGATGATGTTATTGGCGGAGACCTCATCGCCTGTCTCCTTATCAACTCTGCGGTAACGAATGCGGTTGCCAGTTTTGCTGTTGATCTGATGAAAACTGATCTTGTCACTTTCACTGGTCGCAGGAAAAAGCGAAATGGGACATGATACAAGCGAGAGGCGCAAATACCCTTTCCAGTATGCGCGTGGTGCCATAGGCGGAACTCCTCATCGACACACCCGGTCAACCGCTCTCTCGCAATCAGGTTCCGGACGTCTTGCCGCGAGGTCCGCAAAATCTAAATCGTGGCGTAATCCCAGTTTGCGCCACCATACTTCTGCACCCCGACGGCCGATATGCGAGCGGGGTGCTGCTGCGATTACGTGGCAATGCGAGGGAGCGCAGTCCGCGATGGCGGTATGACGCAAAAAGATTGCCCAGCAGATCCAGGGGATTGCCTTTAGTTGTTTCATGACTGTGCCCGAAACCGAGTAAAGCGGCAGCACAAACCCGGGAGACGCTCAGGGCGCCGAACCGCGTTCGGGTCGGTTTTTTCGCGACGTCAAAACACAAAAAAAGCCGTAAAAGCACGTCTCGAGGATCTGGGCGACCCATCAAGGATGCAACTCTAGCCCTCGTCGATGAGGGCGTTAGCGTGTCAAAAAACGCGCGCAACCTAACTGCGCGCCAGCGGCAATGTCTCCGTGAAGCAGGTCGCCCACCGTCGCACCGGGCCGTAGGCGACCGTCCCGCTGTGACGCTCGGGGATCGGCCGCACCAGGGCGGACCCGCCGGTGCCGATTCGTCCGTCAGTAGCGCCGGTGATATGCCGAGCGACGCCGGCAACAACCGTCCTGTGCCCGCTCCCCGTAAGGCCGAATGGCTCGAGGGCGCGCTTGCCCAGTTTCTTGGGACTCAAACCGACGGGGCGCGTGCTGGGGCCACGCAGCTAGGACTAGCCGCGCCGCTAGGCATGTCGAGGTCGACCCGCGGCCGGGATCTTCCCACTAGGCCAATCACGAGTGTTCATTTCCCAGCACGTGCCACCAATGTTGCCAAACAAAGCATTCGCCAACGACCTGCTGGCAGGACGCGAAACTGATACGCTTATCGACCGGTACCGGCATTCGGCTATGCAAGGGGAGGGGCGGCGCGGCACGCTGCGGGGTCGACAAGGCCGCCCCTCTTGTCGAGGTCGGTCGATCGCGTGGGATCTTTCCTCGAACGCGGGGACGGAACCGCGGGCGACGTCTTACGTTCCCGTGCCGCACTGAAGGTGGTAAGTCGCGCCTTTGTGTCTGCAGAGACGGCATGAACGACGCGCTCTTAGTGGCTGCGGTCACCTGCCTGCTTATCACAATAATCGGCGGCGTTCTCACCCAGCGCCCCGCCACGGTCGAGTGGTTCGGATGGTTCTGACGACAGCGCCGAAGCCGAGGGTCTAGGAGAGGAGGCCGCTGTCATAACCAAATCTGACGAAGACCAGGAAGCCGATGCGCTCGGCTTTCGCGAAGAACAGCAGACTTCGCGACCCACATCAAGATCGCTCAGTGCTCAACTTTGGCAAGGCGGTCCGTCCTCCCAGGGCGCCGCGAGGGGGCTCGCTTGTGGCTGCAGGTCTTGCAGCTAGGTGGTGCTCGGCAACGGTTCGTCGTCGATATTGAGTATCCGGCGTTTGCCACAGCCATGTCACGTGACTATGTTGTCGCCGCTACCGTCGCCGCTTGCCGCAGGCGGGACGCAAGCCGCGCCTTGTTCCAGTTCATACCTCGGCCCATAAGTCACCCAGTTAGAGCTGCATGGGCGGCGGGCAAGCCGGCCGGCGAGCGGCTTGATAAGCACCAATCGGACAATAGACGATTCAACACCATCTCCACAACGACGTCAGACCCGCGCCGCCCAGCGACCAACCACCACAACCCGTCATTTTGCTTTTCACTGGTCGTGAACGGCAATGAATCCGCGCGTTATGCTCGATGTTCCCCGTCGGTCCTCATAAGGAAAGATAATGGTCAAACGGGCTCTCCGAGACGATGATCCTCGCAAAGGGATGCCAAGTCCTCGAATCGGTGAATTCGAGTTCAAGCGCCGATTTCGATTGCAATTCGCGGACCGCGCTTTCGACGCTCTGGACGCTGAGCTGGACACCATTGCTGAAGCCGCTTGGGATGCCTACACGAATTCGCGCAAATCCCCGCGGACGCGTAACGCGGGCCCCGAGTTTGCAAATCCCGCGTACGATCTGCGGTCGATTGGATCGATGCGTGCGAAGCGATAAAGGTGGCACACGTCTGCGGTCATCAGGAGCTAGATGCTGACAAGGCCGTTCAGGAGGAAGTGCGAAACGTGGCGCGCACTCTTCTCGAGGGTGTCATCGCCAAACGGGAGGGGCGTGCGGCATACGCTGGCGAGGGCCTCAAGCAACCCCGCCAGAAATGAGTTGAGTAACCCACTGCAAAACGCTGTGCCATCCAACTTCACTGCGTGCTGCGACCGACGCCGAACACTGCGCACTCGCCCGCTGCGCAAGTGACTGCCGGTCGCCGAGCGATAGGGCTTGTCGCACTCCCACCAGGCTGCGGCTGGCGCGGCCGGGGTTGCCGCGTCCTTCTCGAGCCGCGTGTCACGGACATGGCAGTCGACAGACTTTGCGGATAGAAGCGCCGAGCCATGAACTAGTCATCCGGCACAGTTCTACGATGCGACGGCTTGTGAGCCGTAACTTGGTAGAGCTGCGGGACGCAGGAAGCAGAATGGGAACTGCTTTAGCGCACAAACGTTGTCTAGCTGACAAATTGTTGCTAACTTGCTTCATGTCTGACTGGGAATTCGATCCCAGCTATCATCATCATGCGGTTCTTGGGTGATTTGCACGGCTGAAAATGGGATCCGCGAGACGCGAGTGTAGAGCCAATTTCGTTTCGCTAGGCGGCGCGAGACTGTCGTCAGTACGTAGCCGCGTTCTTACCTTTGGAAAGCTGGAGGAAGCAGCCAATGGCAAAGAAGACGAAGCGCAGATACGCCCCCAGTGCGGGCAAGGATGTCAAGAGCGAAATGCATCGCTATAAGCGGGGCAGCGCGAAAAGTGGCCGTGCAGGCAAGGGTGGTAAAGTCAAGAGCCGCAAACAAGCCATTGCCATAGGACTTTCTAAGGCGCGTAAGAAAGGGAAAAAGGTCCCGAAGAAGTCCGCTTCTTGAGCTGCTAAACTGGTGAAAGGGAGCGCCGATCGATGGACGACCCTAGAGCAGACGGTTTTCAGACCTAGCTGACTTTTCAGGTTGCTGCCCGGCAACGGAAGGCGCTCGTACACCGCCGCCGTGAAGGGGGTCACTTGACAGGAAATCCCCCGTCTCCTGCTTGAGGGATCTTCGAGTTAGTTTGTACTCGGACATCAATTGCAATTGTCCCGTCGATGCAAAGAGGACTTCCGTGGCGGCTGGTGGATGAAATGGGCTAATGGAGCCGGTCCTTTAGATATCGAAAGTGCTCCAAAGGCTTCAGCCAGCTTCTTCTTCCGAGCCGCACCCTTTTGGCTGCGTCGGCTAAGCAGCCGTCGCCAGGCGTCTGATGATCTCGTCTCGAAATCGGCCTCGTTGTCTGTTTCCCCAGAGACGAGCTCAACAACTAGTAGCCCTACACACTGATTATGACTCCTTGAGTATGGGGCAGCGGATATCCGATTGGCAGGGAGAGGCGCGGCCCATTTTGGTGCGGGCCTTGTCGATTGTGAACATCCATTTGATACGGGCG